>OGNC01001504.1_pt1 | contig 10541 bp, 7 predicted proteins | sample 1573311 | NCBI WGS metagenome assembly OGNC01 (sample SAMEA2581889, study PRJEB24529) | metagenome | biome: Human gut stool | place: China | collected 2011
TGACTGACCGACAGAATACTGTTCAACATTGCCATGATAGGCATCGACAGCGACCTTAACGATATCTTTCATTTCAGCCATTATTTTTTCAGCTTTTTTAATTGAAGATTTTTTAGAAGCATCGTCTGTTGAATCATATTCCGAAGCAATATAGTAGAACTCGATTTTCTTATAATCATTCTTATGTTCATTATAATACTTATCTACTTCATCATTCGTAACTTTAGTTTCGCTTTTATATTTACCTTTATAGTTAGCGCTTACATAATACTGTTCAAGCATAAGCTTGATTGTATCTTCCGAACAATACGATCCGAAGTTTGCTTTAATATATTGGTCAAGGCTGACATCATTTTGCGATGCAGAATCTTTCAATTTTTGAATTTGCGAATCAATAGTTTTTTTCTGTGCAGATGTGATTGTAACTCCGTCTTTAACTGCCTTTGAATAATAAGTTGTGATTTGCTCTACTTCTTTTAGCGCTTCGGTTTCAAAAAACTTTTGCCAAGAAATTTTGTTGCCGTCATCATCGGTAGTATACTGCTTTGAATAATCCTTTGTGGTATCAAGATTATAATAGCCATATGACGCATACTGCTCATAATAGCTTACTATGCTTGCATAATAATAATCAAACATACCAATGCTTATTTTTTGGTCATTAACAGTTGCCACAACAGATGCCGGGTTCATATACTTACCCTCTTTACCGTTAGGTATTGTATAATACCTTACACCGAAAACAGCAACAACTGCAATTACCGCTGCCAAAAAAATAGCAAGAGGTACAAATTTAAGCGGCTCTTTATTTATAACAATTTGATTTGAATTATTGTCAAAATTGTTTGTTTGGCTTACAGCGTTAGATGAAGGCTTTTCATCAGCAAAAGAAATTGAATATTCTTGATTTTCAAAAACAATGTTATCATCAAGAGTTGGTGCATTGGCATCAAATTCCCAATCATCATTGGTTTCGTACTTAATACCATCTTGTTCTTCAAGGGTATCATCAACTGTTTCGCTAGAAACTTCAGTCACCTTTTCTTCATTTTCTTTATTTAAGTCTTTATCGTCCATAATTTCACTCCTGTAATTACTGCCAAAGTGCAGTAATATAATAATTATATACTTGCTAATTATACAATACAAAACTATATATTGCAATATTATATTAAGAATATTAAATAAATTTTATATTATCACATTGTTAAATGTTTGAAAAACATACTTAAATTTTTTATAGATAATTATTATACTTGCAAATTTAAAGTAAGTAGTGTATATTATAATTTGTGTTTTGCACTATTTTTAAAATCATACTAAAATATAAATATTTTATTCTATAATTATTTAATAAAAACATTGAGGATTCATAATTATGAAAGAAAAGTTAATCAGTTTGAGGGAGCAGTATAAAACCAATCCCGGTTGGTGCTGGCTCCTTGCGACTATATTTTTGTTTCCAATATTGCCGGAATATGTAAGTCCGTTTATACTTTTTATAGGCTTTATAGTATTCAAAGTACAATGGTCACACGAAGGCAAGAAAGCAAAAGTCGGAACACTCGGCAAGCTTATGATAGCTTTTATGGGATACTCATTAGTAAGTACTCTTTGGTCAACAACAAAGTTTTCAACTTTAGCCACAGCAGGCTTATGGTGGGGATTGTTTTTAATTCAGGTTATGATAAATAACCTTGTAAGAACACGAAAAAAAATCGACAGAATTTTAGCTGCAATGTCCCTTTCAGGCGCAATAAACGGTTTTGTTGCAATACTGCAAATATGCTCATACACATTATTCAAGTATGATTACATAAAAAAATCGCAGGTATTTGTAACACCTTTTTACAAACCGCTTGACAAGGCTGTTTACACTTGGCTGCCATTTGATATTGATACAACACTTTGGTGGGATTCAAGAGCAAGCGGATTTTTTTCAAACCCAAATCTTTTGGCGACCTATTTAATGATTGTATATCCAATATCAATATATCTTTTCTTAAACACAAAAGGTAAAAAGCATAAGATTTTATATTTTATGATGAATGTGCTTATCAGCGGCGGCATAAGTGCAACATTAACACGCGGCGGATGTGTTATTGCAATTGTCGGATGGCTGTTTATGTTCATAGTATTATTTAAGCAGCACAAAAAGCCGCTTCTTGAAATATTTGTACCTACCGTACTTGTAATTATTCCGTCTTTATTAACAAGATATGGTATTATATTTAAAGCAAGAGGTGCAGGAAGCGAAGCTGTAAAATCATCAGCCGCCCATTTAAAAATTTGGGGAAGCTTGCTTGATTATATATTCCACCATGCTTTACCATTTATTATCGGCACGGGCTTCGGAATTGAAAGAACAGGTCAAATACTATTAAACACCTATCACCTTGATAAACCGCACGGTCATAACTTCGTACTTGAAACTTGGGTGGAACTCGGTGTTATCGGCTTAGCATTATTATTCACCGTTTTAGTATGCGCATTTGGCAAATTACTTGAAATAAACGCTAATAACGGCAAAAAATTCACACTTGTATTTTGCATTTTCACATCAATGATGATGTACTTGCTTTTCGGTTTAACAGACTATATATTTAATTCGCCTAAGCAAATTATAAATATATTTATTCTTTTAGGTTTAACCCAAGCACTCAGCCATTGCTATGATAAAACAATAATTCACGATGCCGACAGTTTGAAAAAAGCGGCACAAAAAGAACTAAAAAACACAATAAATCAAAAGCCTATAAAACATAAAAAAGGCAAAAGAAAAACATATTAAACAAACCCCTGCTTCACCACATTTGAAGCAGGGGTTTGTTTTATCCATTTATTGATTTGGAATTAACACCCTTATAATATCCACCAATCAGATAATTGCACACAAATATTAAAAATACATTAAACGGACATTATAATTAACGCCTGTTTTCAATAGCAATATGTTTTAAGTTATTGATGATTCTTTCAAGTCGCTTTGTCATAATTTCAGGCGAGTCTTTCATTCCTCTTTGTGCCCAACCAAAAACGATACCGACTAAACCGTATCCCAAAAATTCAGCAAGCATCAAATTTTCTTCATGGTCTGATTTTAAACCTGAATTTTTCTCAATACAGTTAATAACTACCATAAATTGATCATAAGCAAGGCGATTTATATATTTCGACATATCATTAACATCAATTTTAAGTGCATTAAGATAAAACTTCTTTTCATCAACCATAGTAGTAAAAAGTTTCATAAAGCGGTCATACATATTATCAAAAGTAAAACCTTCGACAAGCGGTTCAATAAGTTCTTTATACACAATCCAATCAAGAAGTTCATATTTATCATCAAAATGATAATAGAAAGTTTGCCTGTGCAAATCACAATTATTAGTAATATCTGATACAGATAATTTTTCAAACGGTTGGTTTGACATTAAATCTTTAAGTGACTTTGCAAGTTTAAGCTGTGTTGAATAAGAACATCCCAATTTATTATTTTTAGGCATAATAACCTCCAATTTATGTCAAATTTAATGATTTGTATAATTTCACTTTCTTATAATAACATATAGTTCAAAAACATACAAGTGTATAAAAGAAAAGACAAGGTAAAAAATACCTTGTCTTTTTTGGTTAATTTAAACAATTATCACTATTTCGTTTTAGCTGAAACAATATTTGAATATTTAGAATTTACATATCCTTTTCTTACTGCGCGAACTTTATAATAATACTTTTTATTTCGCTTAAGTTTTTTATTTTTATAAGATTTTTTAGATGAAGAAACAGTTGCAACCTTTTTATACTTCTTTGATTTGCTTGTACTTCTGTAAATTTCATATGAAGTTGCACCGGAAGCTGCCTTCCAACTTATCAAAGCCGAATTTTTTGAAGTCGATTTAACTTTAAGCTTTGATGGTGACGAAGCCTTTGATACCGAAACATAAACTGCATCCGAAGCAACTATTCGCCCATCAACAACCGCAACGGCATATACCGTGCCTGATCTTTGCTTTAAATACGCTTTCTTATAAGCATAACAAGATCTAATTTTGCTTTTACTGTAATAAGGCATAGACGCACTGTAATAAATTTTACTGTTTGGAATATTACAATCGACGCGTACTTTTTTACCATTTGCAACATTTGATACATTTATGTTAACAAAGCTACCTTTCTTTTCATCACAGAGCAAGCTCATTTTAAGCGGAACAATGCAGGAAAGCGGCTTTCTTGAAACATCCCTATACTCATATGCCGCAGATTCAAAGAGGCAATAAAGTTTACCGCCCTGCGCATATGTAAGTTCAAGCATAGGCGGGCAAGCCAAAACATTATCAAGTGTTTTATTACCGTTTGATTCATCAAATACATATGTGTAAAGATATGAGCAATAAACGCCTTTTGTTTCATTTCTGCCATAAGATACAGAAGCAAAAAGCCTAAGCTTGCCCTTATAATTCGATATAGAAAATCCTTGAGTATAGCTTGGAAGCGAAAACTTGTAATTATAAATAAGCGTATAAGTATTATTTGCTCTGTCATACACAGGGGTATAGCAATAAGCAAAGCTATCGGAACCCGCACCGAAAGTTGCAAGATAAACATATCCGTTTTTATATGTTACACTTGATGCAGAAATAATAAAATTATTTGAATCGTTTTCATCAATAGTATAATGAACACTTACAAAATTGCTTGAAAAGCGCATATATTTATTAAAATCATCAAGAGATATAACACCAACAGCAGATTTAGAAGCTTTGGTAATAAGAATTAAACCGTTAGAACTGTCATATGCAATGCCGCCGACATGGTATGAATCAGGTAAAATAAGTGTTTTTACAAGTATATCATTATTATCAAGCACATATATTACAGATCTGCAAATAGAAGAGTTATCATAAACAGAGCTGTCATATGCAGTGATAAGAGTATATTGGTTAACTTTGCAAATTGCCTGCGGACACATTGACTGTGTTGCTGTAACACGCTTAATTTGCTTATCATATGATACGCTTGACATAAGGCCCGGGCAAAGATATGCACCGTCAGTAACTTTAGAATTAAATTCAGGATAAGTCATCAAAGTATCATAATTATTAACATTAGTTACTTCTTCCTGCGTAGTCATAACAGCAGCGAAAGAACTGCAAGTTGAAAAAGAAAGTGTAATTACAACTAAAACAGCAGATAAAAATATTGATAAAATCTTCTTAAATTTCATTTTTAAACCTTCATATAGCAAAAAGAATATGCTCTAATTATAAGAGCATATTCTAAATTTGTCAAATATCTTTTAAAATTTATATTAGTACATTCCGCCGCCTTGAGCTGCTGCAAGAGCTGCCGCCTGTGCTGCGTCAGCCTGTGGGTCTTTAATATCGGTAACAAGTGACTCGGTAGTAAGAACCATAGCAGCAACAGAAGAAGCATTTTGAATAGCCGAACGAGTAACTTTAGCCGGATCAACAATACCTGCTTCGATCATATCGCAATACTCATTAGTTGCAAAGTTAAGGCCATATCCGATTTTATCAGAACTCTTAATTTTATCAACTATAACCGAACCTTCTTCACCGGCATTTTTTGCAATCTGGCGAACCGGCTCTTCAAGTGCTTTAAGAACGATTTGAACACCGGTCTTAAAATCAGCATCATCGCTGTCAAGAAGCTTTTCAACAGCAGGAATTGCGTTAATAAGAGCAACACCGCCGCCGGCTACTATACCCTCTTCAACAGCTGCTTTAGTAGCTGCAAGAGCATCTTCAATACGAAGCTTCTTTTCCTTCATTTCTGTTTCGGTAGCAGCACCTACTTTAATAACTGCCACGCCGCCTGCAAGTTTAGCAAGGCGTTCATGAAGCTTTTCCTTGTCGAAATCAGAGGTTGAATTATCAATAGCTGTTTTAATTTGGTTAACTCTGTTTTTGATTTCTTCACTGTCGCCTGCACCGTCAACAATGATTGTATTTTCCTTTGTAACCTTTACCTGACGAGCTTTTCCAAGCATTGCCATTGTAGCATCTTTAAGTTCAAGGCCGAGGTCTGAAGTGATTACCTGACCGCCTGTAAGAGTGGCAATATCCTGAAGCATATCTTTTCTTCTGTCACCAAATCCCGGTGCTTTTACGCATACACAGGTAAATGTACCTCTAAGCTTATTAAGAAGGATAGTTTGAAGAGCTTCACCCTCAACATCCTCAGCAATGATAACAAGCTTTTGACCGCTCTTAAGAACAGATTCAAGAAGCGGAAGAATATCCTGAACAGATGAAATCTTCTTATCTGTAATAAGAAGCATTGCATCATCAATTACAGCCTCCATTTTATCTGTATCGGTAACCATATAAGGTGAAATATAGCCACGGTCAAACTGCATACCTTCAACTACTTCACAAACAGTTTCGGCAGTCTTGGATTCTTCAATTGTGATGACACCGTCAGCAGATACTTTTTCCATAGCATCAGCAATAAGTGAACCTACATATTCATCTGCAGCAGATACAGTAGCTACCCTGGCAATATCATCTGAACCTTTAACCTGCTCGCTGTTAGCCTTTACAGCATCAACGGTAGCGTCAACAGCAGCTTTAATACCGTTTTTAACTGCCATTGGATTTGCACCGGCAGCAACATTCTTCATTCCTTCGCGTACAAGAGCCTGTGCAAGAAGTGTAGCAGTTGTTGTACCGTCACCGGCATCATCATTAGTTTTTGATGAAACTTCCTTAACAAGCTGAGCGCCCATATTTTCAAATGGGTCATCAAGTTCAATTTCTTTGGCAATTGTTACACCGTCATTAGTAATAAGCGGTGCACCGTATTTTTTGTCAAGAACAACATTGCGTCCTTTAGGACCAAGTGTAATTTTAACAGTATTTGCAAGCTTATCTATACCTGCCTGAAGTGCTTTTCTTGCATCTTCGCCATAAATTATATCTTTAGCCATAATAAATCCCTCCGATTACTCTACAACTGCAAGAACATCTTTGATTGATGTAATAGTATATTCAACACCATCAATTTTTACCTGTGTTCCTGAATATTTGCTGATAATAACTTTATCGCCTGCTTTAACGGTCATAGGGTTTTCATCTGTTCCCGGGCCTACTGCAACGACTTCACTCATTTCAGGCTTTTCCTGTGCCGAAGCGGCAAGAATGATACCGCTCTTTGTTGTTTCCTCTGCTTCAACAGATTTTAAAAGTACTCTGTCAGCAAGTGGTTTGATTGTCATATTTATCACCTCTGAAATTATTTGAAAAAATCATTTAGCACTCTATTGCCCCGAGTGCTAACAATTACTATTGTAGCAATTATTTTCCATTTGTCAATAGCGTTAACAAATATTTTAAAATTTCTTTTATTATTACTTATATATTTTTATGAATACGCACTGCAATAAATCACTTTTTAATTTAATCTTGCAAAAAATGAAGAAATTATATATAATGTTTTTATATTTTAAAGGAGTAATAAAAATGGGTGTATTTATTGGTGGAATTATTGCAGGCATTGTAATAATTTTTCTTGGGGTTATTTTAGCAAAAAGTAAAAATTCAAAGCTTTGGCATATTCTTTCAGTTATCGGAACAGGAGTTTTGACTGTATTTATCGTCTTAACAATATCCTTTTGTGCAGATAACGGAAAAGATTATGAATCGCCTGCTCTCGTCAACACCAACTGGAGAGAGCAGAAAACCTATTCGCAGGATTATCAATTAAACGAAGAGACAAGCATTTGTATATCAACGCTTGACGATTTAAGCGGATACGCTGTATACAATACCGAAAACGGCGAAAGAATAGGCACACTTGCATGTCCAAATTACCAAATCGGCACTGGTGAAATGGAACTTAAAATAGCCGATGTTAATGGAGATAAAAGCAATGACATCGGAGTAATTATGCAAAACTCAACTGTTATTTGGTACAAGTATTCACCAAATAAAGAATACAGCAAAGATAATCCAAACGGCCGCTTTGAAGCAATAGGTTAATTTTAAGCCTATAAAAAGCATCGGTATAGCATTTCTGCTACACCAATGCTTTTATTTTTTACTCATTTACAAAAGTGAATTCATCATTTTCGTAATCGACTTTGCATTTTCCTTTAACCTTATTTTCAAGAATAAGTTCTGAAAGCTTATCCTCAATTTTTGTTTGAATTGCACGCCTCAAAGGTCTTGCACCGTACACCTTATCAAAGCCTTTTTCCGCAATAGCATCAATAGCATTATCTGTTACATCAAGGGTAATACCAATGTCCTCACATCTTTTATCAAGAGATTTAAGCATACGGCGGGCAATTTCTTTAATATCGTCTTTTTCAAGTTGTTTAAAGACAACTATATCATCAACACGGTTAAGGAATTCAGGTTTAAATGTAGCTCTCAAATCAGCCATCACGAGCTTTTCAATATCTACATTTTCATCTGCATTTTCATTATTATCAAAGCCAAGAGCAAGTTTAGGGTCTGTAATTTTTGAAGCTCCAACATTTGAAGTCATAATAATTACAGCATTTTTGAAGCTTACTTTTCTGCCTTGTGAATCGGTCAAGACACCGTCTTCAAGAATTTGAAGAAGCATATTAAAAACATCAGGATGAGCCTTTTCGATTTCATCAAAAAGGACAACCGAATAAGGTTTTCTTCTTATTTTTTCAGTAAGCTGACCGCCTTCATCAAAGCCGACATATCCCGGAGGCGAACCGATAAGCTTAGACACGGTGTGCTTTTCCATATACTCACTCATATCAAGTCTTATAATCGCATCTTCATCGCCAAACATAGTTTCGGCAAGTGCTTTGCTGAGTTCGGTTTTACCTACACCGGTAGGGCCAAGGAAAATGAACGAACCAATCGGTCTTTTTGGATTTTTAAGTCCCGCCCTACCACGCCTGATTGCGCGTGAAATTGCAGATACTGCTTTATCTTGGCCTACAATTCGTTTATGCAGTTCATCTTCAAGATGTAACAGTTTTTCTGATTCTTCCTTTGTAATTTGAGTAGCAGGAATACCCGTCCACGAAGATACAACTTCGGCAATATCTTCACTGCCCACTTCTTTTACTTGGTGCGAAGAAAGATTTTTCCACTTTTCTGTTTCCTCATCAAGAAGCTTTTTAAGATTATTTTGCTTATCACGAAGCTTTGCAGCCTGCTCAAAATCCTGTGAGCGTACTGCTGAGCTTTTCTCTTCTTCAAGGGACTTAACTTCTTTTTCCATTGCCTTAATATTATCAGGCGCAGTATAAGCTTTAAGTCTTACTCTTGAAGCAGCTTCATCTATAAGGTCAATTGCTTTATCAGGTAAAAATCTATCTGCAATATATCTTGATGACATTTTAACTGCATCATCAATTGCTTCATCACTTATTTTTACTTTATGGTGTGCTTCGTATTTATCGCGCAAACCTTTCAAAATTTGAACAGTTTCTTCTTCGGTAGGTTCACCGACTGTTACAGGCTGAAAACGCCTTTCAAGTGCGGCATCTTTTTCAATATTTTTACGGTATTCATCTATCGTAGTAGCACCGATAACTTGAATTTCACCACGGGCAAGCGACGGTTTTAAGATATTAGCCGCATCGGTTGCACCCTCGGCAGCACCTGCGCCCATAAGGGTATGAACTTCATCAATGAAAAGAATAATATCTTTTGCATTTTTCACTTCGTCCATTGCTTTTTTAATTCTTTCTTCAAAATCGCCACGATACTTTGTTCCGGCAACCATCGAAGTTAAATCAAGGGCAACAATCTTCTTGTCATTAAGTAATTCAGGCACTTCGCCTTTAACGATTTTTAATGCAAGTCCCTCTGCAATAGCAGTTTTACCTACACCCGGCTCACCGATTAAGATCGGGTTATTTTTCGTTCTCCGGGACAATATCTGTAATACCCGACGGATTTCATCATCACGCCCGATCACGGGGTCAAGTTTACCGTTCCGAGCCCTTTCGTTCAAATTGATTGCATACCTTCCCAAAGCATCGTAATTATCTTCTGCCGATTGGGAATTCACTTTCGATCCTTTCCGCAACTCGTCAATAGCCGCACGGGTTTCCTTTTCCGTCATACCCGCATCCTTCAACATCCCGGAAACCGGATCTTTCACGGATAATAACCCTAATATAATATGTTCCAGAGAAACATACTGGTCACCCATCTCTCCCGCCAACTTCGTGGCTTTCTCCAGCACTTTATTGGCCTCATCGGACAAATAGGGAGAACCTCCCGACACTTTCGGATATCCATCCACGATTCGATCCAAAGCGGCTAAGACATTCCGGCTATTTACACCCAACTTGTTAAAAATAAAGTTCGTGATGTTTTCACCTTTCTCGATCACGCCTCTCAACAGATGTCCCGTCTCGATGGCTTGCTGACCTTTTTCTTGTGCAAGTTGCACGGCTGCCTGAACAGCCTCTTGCGACTTAATTGTATAATTGTTCATGTTCATAGTCTCATTTTCTCCTTTCTGCTTCCTAAAATTACAAAGTATATACCGAAACTCTTATCTAAAAGTTTCATATT
>OGNC01001508.1_pt1 | contig 10523 bp, 8 predicted proteins | sample 1573311 | NCBI WGS metagenome assembly OGNC01 (sample SAMEA2581889, study PRJEB24529) | metagenome | biome: Human gut stool | place: China | collected 2011
TGATATTTTCCCTCTTCAAAAGATACATAGAAGGGAACCACTGTGATATTCTTCTCTTTGGTAAGCTCCAACGGAAGATCGCAGGAACCGTCTGATATAATATGAAATGCTTCGCTCATTCTCGCATACACCTTTCTACTTGTTTGCAGAGTTTAGCTTACCACGTTGTGGAGTAAAAAGCAATGAGTTTTTGTTATTATATTTCATTTCGTGGTGTTTTATGTTGTTTTATGTAGTTTTTATTACTATATGTATGGAAAATCCGAATTACGCGATATTTGTCGATGAAAGGATGTCAACCTTTATCAGACTTTCGTTGACAATAGGTTCTTCTCCCGATATACTAAAGTTGTTAACCATTCATTCCTTTGGTTGACATTTTTCTGCAGGAATGACCCCCCTTTCATTCTCTGCAAACTGACAACAGCCCGGCAGAAAACCTGCCGGGCTGTTGTCAATCCTTATGCGAGCTTAAGTCTTTCGACCCTGATATCATGCTATATGGAGTAATCCAGATTCTCCAGTCTCTTTTTCCTACGCTCTACAAGATCTGCTATGGTAACCCCATCCACTACTTTATTCACAGCATTATACAGCTCCTGCCATACCTCCAGGGTCTCACAGGTATCGCAGCGTTCACAGATGTCCGCACCGTCTTCCAGACAGGCCACTGGTGCCAACGATCCTTCCGTCAGCCGCAGGATCATTCCCACCGTATAATCTGCCGGGTCTTTTGCGATGCGGTAACCACCCTGTGCACCACGGACGCTCTTCACATATCCTGCCTTATTCAGCACAGCAATGATCTGCTCCAGATACTTTTCGGAAATCCCCTGTCTGGCAGCGATTTCTTTTACCTTGATACACTCTCCATTGTTGTTCAATGCCAGATCCAGCATGACACGTACTGCATATCTTCCTTTGGTTGAAATTTTCATCCTATCCTCATTTCCGAGCATCCTCCTGCTCTGTTTCACTTTTAATGTCCGCCGGCTTATGCCAAAGCGATTCTGAACTGCTCCGAATTTTCCACGGTTTCCACAGATTCTATCTTCTTTTCTCTTTTCCCAGAGTTCATATAGGATTTGTGGAAACAACAGAAAAATCTAGAGAGCATCCACTCGAATGCTGTTCGGAAAAATCTCCTCCCATTCCTCGGAATGCTCTCCGGATTTTCGCATTACTTTACTGGCACTTCACCTTACTTGTAAGGGATAACGCCACCATTATAATTGTCATTGATGAACTGCTTGATCTCATCGGACTTCAGGGTATCTACCAGCGCCTTGATCTTAGGCAGATTCTCGTTGCCTTCCTTAACAGCGATTACATTTACATAAGTAGCGGCTGCTTCGGAATCATCGCTCTCATACAGCAGAGCATCGTCTGCAACAGTCAGGCCTGCTTCCATAGCATAGTTGCCGTTCAGGACACCGAAGGATACTTCCGGAAGGGTTCTGGGAACCTGTGCTGCTTCCAGCTCTACGAAGCTGATGTTGTGAGGGTTCTCTACGATATCCTTGGTAGTAGCGGTCAGACCCACACCATCCTTCAGGGTGATGTAACCGTTATCCTGTAACAGTAACAGAGCACGTGCCTCATTGGTGGTATCGTTGGGTACTGCGATAGTTGCATTGTCAATGTTGTCTAAGCTGGTCTCGGTTCCGGGATACAGTCCGAAGGGCTCGTAATGGATACCGCCGGCATTTACCAGATGGGTACCTTTCTCCTCGTTGAAGCTCTCCAGATAAGGGATATGCTGGAAGTAGTTAGCATCGAACTCACCGGACTCTACTACTTCATTGGGCTGTACATAATCATCAAATACCTGAACCTCCAGAGTATAACCCTGCTCCTCTAACAGAGGCTTTGCTGCCTCCAGGATCTCTGCATGAGGTACTGCAGTTGCAGCTACCTTAATGGTCTTGTCGTCGGCTCCCTTGCTGCCGCAGCCGGTCAGTGCGCTCACGGACAATGCTGCAACGGCGATCCAAGCGATTACTTTCTTTTTCATAATATTTCTCCTCCTAAATCATTCGTTCATAATATTAACTTTATTGAATCAGGTGATCTGCACCTGTCTCAACCTTTTATCAAACCATCTTATCTGGTTCTCTTGTCCAGCTTCTTGGATAACTTCATTCCAACATATTGCATCAGCTGTACCAGCACTATCAGCAATACCACAGTCACCCACATGATGCTGCTATCGTAACGGTAGTAACCGTAACGGATTGCGATATCACCCAGTCCGCCACCGCCGACGATACCCGCCATAGCGGAGTATCCCAGGATCGTACCCAGAGCAATCGTTACATTGACGATCAGGGAAGTCTTTGCCTCTCCGATCATTACTTTCCAGATGATGGTCCAGAGGTTCGCTCCCATGCTCTGTGCCGCCTCAATAACGCCGTGATCCACTTCCAACAGAGAGGACTCTACCATTCTGGCTATAAACGGTGCCGCTGACAGTGTCAGCGGAACGATCGTTGCGGTCGGTCCATAGCTTTTTCCTACGATGATCCGTGTCAACGGCTGAATCACGATCAGCAAAATCAAAAACGGAAAGCTTCGAACAACATTCACGACCACATCTAATACCTTATAAATAATCTTATTCGGTCGAAGTCCCTTCGGTGCGGTAATTACCAGGGCAATTCCCATCGGCAGTCCAAGCACATACCCCATAAACGTTGTTGCCAACGTCATGTACAAAGTAACAAAGATGCCTTCCACCACCATCATAGTCGTTGCATTATCCCACATAGTCTCTCAACTCCTCCACTTCCAGTTTTCTCTCCTGTAAATAATGAACCATCTTGTTCGCCGCCATTTCATCCTCCGGCAGCTGTAAGATCATCTGTCCATGGGCGATACCGCCGATGTCCTTGGTATCCGCTAACAGGATATTAACGGGAGCCTTGCACTCCAGCACCATATTGGCGATCACAGGTTCAAAAGAAGAATTCTCAGTGAAAACAATGCGGATGCAGCGTTTGCCGGACATTTCCTTTGCCTTGGGATCCACCATGAACACCAGCTTTCTTGCGGCTGCGGACTGGGGTCTGGAGAATACCTCCTCCACAGTACCGTGCTCTGCCAGTTCTCCGGCATCGATAATGGCTACATGGGAACAGATCTCCTGTACCACAGCCATCTCATGAGTGATAATCACGATGGTGATGCCGTACTGTTTGTTGATGTCCTGTAATAATTTCAGGATCTCCTTGGTCGTCGTGGGATCCAGCGCACTGGTCGCCTCGTCACACAGCAGGATCTTCGGCGTATTGGCAAGAGCTCTTGCGATTGCCACACGCTGCTTCTGTCCACCGGAGAGTTGGGAAGGATAAGCGTCTGCCTTTTCCTTCAGTCCTACGATCTCGAGCAGTTCCATAGCGCGCTTTCTGGCCGCCTGCTTCTTCACACCCACGATCTCCATGGGGAAGCATACATTGTCCAGAACACTTCTCTGCATGAGCAGATTAAAATGCTGAAAGATCATCGCAATGCCTGTACGAACCTTACGAAGTTCTGCCTCAGTCAGTGTCGAAAGATCCTGATCTTCTACGACTACGGTTCCCGTGGTGGGCTTCTCCAGATAGTTCAGGCAGCGTACCAGGGTAGATTTTCCGGCACCACTCATACCGATGATGCCGTAGATGTCTCCCTTGTTGATATCCAGGCTGATACCCTTTAAGGCTTCTACCTGATTATCTTTACCAATAAAAGTTTTTGTTACATTCTTGATCTGAATGATCGGTTCCATAAGTTCCTCCATTCCAGGTTCGTGCTTTTAAGGGAAGAAAAGCGCAAATTCCTTGAATTCCTAGTACCATGCCATACATTCTAACACAAGAATGCAAGTCTGTCCAGTTCTGCAAATTTCGTCTTAAGCTTCTGCAAACATCGGGGTGGACAGGTATCTGTCACCGGAATCGGGAAGCAATGCTACGACTGTTTTGCCTGCATTTTCAGGGCGTTTTGCGATCTGTGCTGCTGCGTACAGAGCTGCGCCGGAGGTGATTCCTACCAGGATACCTTCCTTATGAGCGATGAGGCGGCCGGTGGTAAATGCCTGATCGGTAGTAACGGTAAAGATCTCATCATAAATGCCGGTATTCAGAACGGAAGGAACGAATCCTGCGCCGATACCCTGCAGCTTATGCGGTCCGGGCTGTCCGCCGGAAAGTACGGGAGAATCTGCAGGCTCTACTGCTACGATCTTCACATTGGGATTCTTGGATTTTAAATAAGTACCAATGCCGGTCACGGTTCCGCCGGTACCTACGCCTGCTACGAAGATGTCTACCTTGCCATCGGTGTCTTCCCAGATCTCGGGACCGGTGGTAGCTGCATGTGCAGCGGGGTTCGCGGGGTTATCAAACTGTCCGAGGATCACGGCTCCCGGGATGGATTTCTCCAGCTCTTCTGCCTTGGCGATAGCTCCCTTCATGCCCTTGGAGCCTTCGGTCAGTACCAGCTCTGCACCGTATGCCTTCAGGAGGTTACGGCGCTCCACACTCATGGTCTCGGGGAGGGTAAGAATAGTTCTGTAACCCTTGGCTGCAGCCACACTTGCCAGGCCGATACCGGTGTTGCCGGAGGTGGGTTCGATGATGGTGGAGCCTTCTTTTAAAATACCCTTCTTCTCGGCATCTTCGATCATTGCCAGTGCGATTCTGTCCTTAACGCTTCCTGCGGGATTGAAATACTCCAGCTTTGCCAGAAGTTCTACACCTTCAATGTTCTGGTCTTTCAAGTAATTGTTTACTTTTAAAAGGGGTGTATGTCCGATCAGCTGGGTTGCAGATGTGTAAATCTTACTCATAATAGAATCCTCCTTAAACCTGAAAATTGTGTTTGTTTTTATTTCCTACTTATCTGATATGGATGTTATGGATTTATACTATACTATTCCGCTAGGAATGTCAACAATTATTTTATATTTTTTTTGGAATTGTGCTAGAGGAGAGAAGATGGTATGATTTATACAATTAGTCCGTAGCCTCCATTGGGGCCAGGAGCCGCTTTTGCGTCTCCGTAGTCACAACAGCAGGTAAGAAACGCGGCACTCTCATACTTTAGTACGATGCGCTCATGTCGCAGAGCGTAGCGGTACATAAGCGTGAAAAGTACTTGCGCAATGTGTCCCTTAGGGCGCTATGATACCGACGTCTGCTTACGGCCTGCTTATTCTTACCTGCTGTCGTGACTACTGGGTTATTCATTAATCAGGAAGGAAACACCAATCCATGGCAAATAACATTTACCGCGTTCCTACTATATATAGTGATATCAAAAAAACGACTGAACCTCTCTCAGTCCAGGTACCGGGTTCTAAGAGTATCACGAACCGCAGTCTCCTTCTGGCGATGCTGGCGGAGGGAAAGTCCACGCTGCGTGGGGTGTTGTTCTCGGATGATTCGAGGCATTTTCTTAAGTGTGTGCAGGATCTGGGATTTGAGACGACGGTGGATGAGGAGAGTTGTATCGTCACGGTAGAAGGACTGGGAGGAAAGCTTCCCTGTGAAGAGGCTGTGTTAAATGTGGGAAGTGCAGGAACGGCAGCGCGTTTTCTGACAGCTACGTTAGGTGTCTCGGAAGGTGTTTTTCACATGGATTCTTCGGAGCAGATGAAGAGGCGCCCCATGGATCCGCTTCTGTCCTCTCTGGCAGAATTGGGGTGTGAGGTCCGCTGCGAAGGAGAAGATGGGCATTTTCCTTTTACGCTGACCGCTCATGGGTCCGGACAGGATCATATCTCCATCGATATCGGGCACAGCAGTCAGTTTCTGAGTGCGCTGCTGATTGCTTCGACTTTGTCTTCGGAAGATTTTACGATTCAGGTAGAGGGTACCCATGGGATGGCGTATATCGAAATGACGCAGAAGATGATGGAGCAGTTCGGAGTCTGCGTGGAGCGTCCCACGCCGGATCAGTTCCGTATTCCCGCCGGTCAGCATTATAAAGCATTAGATTATCAGATTGAGCCGGATGTCTCTGCCGCCTGTTATTTCTATGCGATGGTACCGTTACTGGGAATCCCGGTCTGTGTAGAGCATGTGCATTTTGAAAGTCTGCAGGGAGATGTAGAATTCCTGCGTATCTTAGAGAAAATGGGATGTACCGCACAGGATACGGAAAAGGGAGTCCTCCTGCTGCCTCCTTCAGCTTTATCGGACGCCGGAACGCAGACTCCCGCTTTCCATGGTATCACGGTGGACATGTCCTCCTGTTCCGATCAGGCGATCACACTGGCAGCCATCGCACCGTTTGCCGACAGCCCCACCTGTATCACAGGCATCGGGCACATCCGTTTCCAGGAGAGTGACCGTATCCATGCCATCTGTACAGAACTGACCCATATGGGCATCCACTGCGAAGAGACGCAGGACAGCATCACCATCTATCCGGGGACGCCAAAGCCTTGTACCGTAGCCACCTACGACGACCACCGCATGGCTATGGGTTTTGCCCTCACCGGTCTGCGTGCAGAGGGCATCGTGATCGACGATCCCGGATGCTGCCGCAAGACCTTCGAGAATTATTTTGAAGTACTTGACCAGGTGATCACGGAGATATCAGAGGGTTAGGCATATAACTGAAAAAGAGAGCATCCATGGCTCTATATTTCTGCCATGGATGCTCTCTCTTACTTTCTTTGTTCAGTTTATGCTGTTTTCAGCAAAAATGTCTTAGTTCTCCTGACCCTTTACCGCGAAGCATACGCCGGTGTCATCGGGCTTGTCCTCATCGAACTTGTAGTCCTTGCCGGGCAGTACTGCATTCAGGATAATACCGGTCAGTGCACCGACTGCCAGTCCGGACAGGCTGATGGTGATCTCTCCGATGTGGAATGCGATAGCACCTGCTGCACTGTAGTTGATACCGATGGACAGTACCAGGATCAGAGCGGCGATGATAACGTTACGGCTCTTGGTGAAGTCTACCTGAGTCTCTACGATGTTACGAACACCGACTGCAGAGATCATGCCGTACAGTACCAGAGATACACCACCACAGGTAGCAGTAGGCATACATCCGATCAATGCTGCTACCTTCGGGGAGAAGGAGAACAGTACAGCGAAGCCTGCTGCAATACGGATAACTCTGGGATCGAATACCTTGGTCAGAGACAGTACACCGGTGTTCTCACCGTAAGTGGTATTTGCAGGAGCGCCGAACAGGGATGCAATAATGGTAGCCAGGCCATCACCTAACAGCGTACGATGTAATCCGGGCTCCTTGATATAGTTGATACCAACGGTGGAAGAAATAGCGGAGATATCTCCGATATGCTCTACCATGGTAGCCAGTGCGATCGGCATAATAGTGATCACGGAAGTAATTAACAAAGAAGTGTTGCCGTCGGACAGTGCCCAAAAAGCGGTCTCATTCCAGTGGATAGGAAGTCCGAACCATGCAGCTTCCGCAACGGGTGTGAAATCCACGCGGCCTAAGATAGCTGCCAACACATAAGAACCAACAACGCCGATGATGATCGGAACGATCTTCACCATTCCCTTACCCCAGATATTGCAGATCACTACCAGTGCAATAGCGACCACTGCGATCAGCCAGTCTGCGGAACAGTTGTTGATAGCGGACTGGGACAGGGTCAGACCGATGGCAATGATGATAGGTCCGGTTACGATGGGCGGGAAGAAACGCATTACTTTGCCGGTACCGAAGATCTTGATCAACAGGGATAATACCAGATACAGCAGACCTGCGCAGGCCACGCCGAAGCAGGCATAAGGAAGCAATGCGGAATTGTCCGCTCCGTCTGCCATAGGTGCGATCGCGGCATAACCGCCTAAGAATGCAAAGGAAGAACCCAGGAATGCGGGTACCTTTCTCTTGGTCAGCAGATGGAACAGTAAAGTTCCCAGACCTGCAAATAACAGTGTTGTGGAAACATCCAGACCTGTCAGCATGGGTACCAGAATCGTGGCTCCAAACATTGCGAACATGTGCTGAAGTCCCAGCAGAAGCATCTTGGGCACGCCCAAGGATCTGGCATCGTAAATGCCATTTTCGCCGAGTGTAGTCTTCTCGCTCATTTTTCTCCTCCTGTGTCATAGACATGTGAACTTGTAATATTTGCTGCATAGAGATAGGCAGATAGTCATCTACCTGCCCACACCTATGTGACCTTATTAGTTACATGATAGCTTTTCATCGTTCCACAGTCAAGAAAAAATTTATTCCACTGCATGTTCTTTCAAAAAGTCCAGCCAGATGGGAATATACTGGGCCTTCAGGTGCACTCCGTCATAAGTATAGGATGCCACCATTCCTCCGGTCTCATCACAGATCAGCGGATTCACATCCAGGTAATATATCTTCTCATCATCCGCAAGCTTCGCGATTTCTTCATTCCTGGCTTCGATGCCCTCATTGGTAATATAGTCTCCCTGCCCGGAGCGCTCCGTGGTCACCTTCATGATCGCCTGCAGGTAGATCACCGCATCGGGCTGCAGCTGTTGCAAATGCTGTACTGCCTCCCCGTAAGCCTTCATGAAAGATTCCACCGTACCGGTTCCCATCTCGTTAATACCGATCATCAGATAGATCTTGGCAAACTGTTTCTCGGATAGTGCCTCTTCCACCGTGATCTTTTTCTTCTGCCCCGGCACCGCTACTATTTTCGAATCGAACATCTTATAAATCGTAAGTCCGGTAGAGGCATAAAATGTGGAGGTCTCTTCCAGTCCACCATATTCATACATTCCCACTGTCCGGGAATCCCCGATAAATACAGCATCATCAAAATAGCTGTCATCCACCGTATGGTAGACCACTTCTTTTGGCAGTTCTTCCGAAGGCTCTGTCGGTTGTGGTTCCTCCGTTGTCATTGTCTCTGTCTGCGTATCTGCCGATGTCTCTCCGACTGCCGGTGTCCGACTTTCCCCTGTGGGATCTTCTGTGCCTTCCGGGACCGTATCCCCCGATACGGTTCCGTCCTGTTATGACCCATCCGGGCACCGGCTGCCAGCTGCACACCCCTGTTATACAATTCCCGAATGGGATCCGTATACACCTGCCAGTTGTCCGTCCATGTAAAAAACAGGACTCCCATAAGCAGCAGACTGATGGGAAAGGATAATTTTCTTATCCATTGTCGTAGTTTCTGTAACATATTTCCTATCCTATCCAGATTTTCTAAAAACTAAAGTACATAAATGGGTTATTTCCCTCTAATATAAGTCTCCAGACACAATACCAAAATACCGCTGCCAGCAATATTTTCATCAGGATCTTATCCTTGCCGTAATCGTACAACTTCTCGATTGCCGGCGTACATGCCAGCCCGGATACGGCTAACAGCCCACCGTAGGTAGACAATGCTTTCCACGCATCCTCATAGCCGCCACTGATCCCCGGTGCCAGCCACATCATTTTATCCAGATAGACCTGCAGCTGTGACAGATCCGTAATAGCAAAGCACATCCAGCTTACGGGAATGATCAGCCACAGATAAATGTGCGGCAGTACTTTCATTTTATGTACGAATTTTAATCTTCCCAGCTGCCGTTCCAGCACAATGCAGATCCAGAGCAATCCGCCCCAGCAGAAAAAGTTCCAGCCGGCGCCATGCCAGAAAGCTGTCAGCATCCATACCACCAACAGATTAAAAATCGTGCAAAGTTCCCCTCGTCTGCTGCCTCCCAGCGGAATATAGACATACCGGCAGAACCATTGCCCCAGTGTCATATGCCATCTGCGGTAAAAATCCCTGACCCCCCGGGCCATATAAGGTCTGCGGAAATTTCTGGGCAGTTCGATTCCCAGCATCCTGCCAAGCCCCATTGCCATCAACGAATATCCCGAGAAATCAAAATAGATCTCCATGGAATAAGCAATGGCTGCCAGCCATGCCAGCGGAGTGGAGATACTCTCGAATCCGGTTACCTGTACTTCATGCCACAGGATCCCTACGCGGTCGGCCAACAGCACTTTGGCTGCCAGTCCTAAGACGAACAGCTTCATGCCGTCCTCCAGTCCCTGCATAGTAAAAGTCCTGTTGTACAGGCTGTCTTTCACCTCACCATAACGGGTAATGGGGCCGGAGATCAGCTTCGGAAACATGACCACATAAGTTGCAAATTTTAAAAAAGAATACTCCCTATCTGCATCTCCGCGATATACATCGATCAGATAAGACAATATCTGAAAGGTATAAAAACTGATCCCCAGAGGAAGTCCCGCAGAACCTCCCCGGCACTTAAACCAGATCAGAATGCCAATGTTAATACTCAATGCTGTCACGAACAACAGCCTCTTGCGCCATAACGTCCTGGGGCTGCGCTTTGCCAGATGCAGTCCGATAAAATAATTACATAAAACGGAAATCATCAAAGGTGCAAGATTTCCTGCATCTCCCATTGCATAAAAGACAATGCTACCTATAAGCAGTGTCAGGTTTCTGTATTTATGCGGTGTGATTCCATAGACAATCAGGAAAATCGGCAGGAACCACAGCAGAAATTCAATACTGCTGAATATCAAATAAATCACAT
>OGNC01001511.1_pt1 | contig 10507 bp, 6 predicted proteins | sample 1573311 | NCBI WGS metagenome assembly OGNC01 (sample SAMEA2581889, study PRJEB24529) | metagenome | biome: Human gut stool | place: China | collected 2011
ATTTCTATTTTAAAGTAAGCATTTTCATATATTTGTTACAACAGAAAAGTTTCGAACAGAAATAGATATTAATTATTATAAAACGCACATAGAGATGTTGTTACCTTTTGTTATCTCCCACGAACTACCCCTGACTGATCCGGTATTGAAATTTTTATTGATACTGGTAATTATTTTATCAGCCCCTTTGCTCCTCAACAAACTGAAAATTCCTCATTTATTGGGATTGATTATAGCGGGTGCGATTATCGGGCCTAACGGCCTTAACCTGGTTCTTCGGGATAGTAGTATTATTCTATCGGGTACAGCAGGTTTGTTGTACATCATATTTTTGGCCGGCCTGGAAATCGACATGGGGGATTTTAAGAAAAATAGTGGCCGGAGTTTCGTTTTCGGTATGTATACGTTCTTGATTCCGATGGCTTTGGGAATCGTTGCCGGCCTTTACGTACTTCATTTTTCTATGGAAACCTCCATCCTATTGGCCAGTATGTTCGCTTCACATACTTTAATCGCCTACCCGATTATCAGTAAATTAGGAATCACGAAAGATAAATCGGTTACGATAACCGTCGGAGGCACTATGATTACCGATATGCTGGCATTACTTGTTTTAACAGTAATCGTAGGCATGGCAACCGGTGTCATTGGAGAACATTTCTGGACCCGATTGAGTATATCGATCGTCATATTCGTTTTATTTGTAGTAATCGCATTTCCTATTGCCGGACGTTGGTTTTTCAAGCATGTACAGGACAGCATATCACAATATATTTTCGTTTTGGTCATGGTTTTTCTGGGTGCTTATCTGGCCGAACTAGCCGGTATCGAATCGATTATCGGTTCATTCCTGGCCGGTCTGTCCCTCAACCGGTTGATTCCCCGGAGTTCTCCGCTGATGCACCGGGTAGAGTTTATCGGTAACTCGATTTTTATCCCTTTCTTTCTGATCGGAGTAGGTATGTTGATCGATTACCGGGCTTTTTTCACCAGCTTCGATACAATTAAAGTCGGTATTGTCATGATCATTGTCGCCACAATAGCTAAATATGCTGCAGCTTGGCTGACTCAAAAAACTTTCCGTATGTCCGTCGACCAGCGAAGAATCATTTTCGGGCTGAGTAATGCCCAGGCTGCAGCAACGCTGGCTGCCGTCATGGTGGGATATAACGTCATTCTCGGTCAAACCCCCGAAGGCGAACCAATCCGTCTCTTAAATGAAAGCGTATTGAACGGCACGATCCTGATGATCCTGGCCACCTGCACCATTTCGACCTTCGCCACCCAGCGCGGCGCTCACAACATCGCCATCAAAGGGGTCCGCGAAAACGACGAAAGCACCGAACATCAGGACGAACACATCCTGATCCCGGTGTCGAACGAAGAGAGCGTCAGGGAACTCGTAACTCTGGGCAACGTGCTCAAATCGAAGAAAAACCACAACGGATTCTACGCGCTGCACGCCATAGACAACAAGGTGGAAGACAGCGGGCTGGAAAAACGGGCCCGCAAAATTCTCGAAACGGCGGCGACGGCCGCTGCCGCATCGGACATCTACCTCCACGAGTTGCTGCGCTACGACGTCAATATCTCGAACGCAATCGCAAGCGTCGCCAAAGAACAGAGTATCACGGACATCGTAATGGGACTCCATCGGGACAAATCCCCCGCGATCTTCCTCGGCAAGATCACGGGCGACCTGCTGGGCGAAAGCAACGTCACGACCTACATTTACAAACCGGTACAACCGCTGGCGACCATAAAGCGACATATCGTAATCATTCCCTCCCAAGCCGAAAAAGAGGCCGGATTTCTCATGTGGCTGCATAAAATCGGAAATCTGGCCCGCAATACCGGGACCAAAATCGTCGTCTATGCCCCGGAAACAACGCTCAAGTACATCGAACCGCTGCGGCGCAAGCAGACCGCAACCGTAGAAACGGTACTTTTCAAAGACTGGGAAAAACTGCCGGCCCTGCTGCGCGAATTGCGCACGGACGACTGTCTGTGGCTGGTAATGAGCCGCCGCGAACGCATCTCCTACCAACCGGCGATGAACAAGATCCCGGCTTACCTGGATCAATACCTCGGGCGAAACAGTTTCGTGCTGATCTATCCCGTACAGGCCGGTGATCCGGAAAGCCGCTATTTATAACCCATAATACGTGCCGCATACCTCCTGTACGAACCGCTCCCTTTTACCGCTGTAACGGAGACATCCGCCGGATGTCGGAACATGGCCTGTCCGCAGACGAAGAGACGCTGCACCCCCGTTGAAAAGGCATCGCGGCTGTTCGGAAAACCTTCGGAAGCCGCATCTCCCGATCGGAAAAGGATAAGATGTGCACATCCGGCCCCCACCCCTTATGCACCGACAATCGGGTAAAATCGACACCGGGTTTGGTTTTACCCGTAACTTGCACTATCTTTGACCTTGTTTTAGACCGGCCGCATCCATCGATGTCCGAATAAATTCGGCCTCGCTCTCGGCCCGCACCGCATAATTCGTTTCGCATAAACATAAACGTAAAATAACATTATGAGTCTTGTAGCGATCGTAGGACGCCCGAACGTGGGCAAAAGCACACTGTTCAACCGCCTGGTCGGGCAGCGCAAAGCCATCGTCGATGCGACGGCAGGCACGACACGCGACCGCCATTACGGTAAAACCGACTGGAACGGACGTGAATTTTCGGTGATCGACACCGGCGGCTATTCGGTCAATTCGGACGACATTTTCGAAGACGACATCCGCCGTCAGGTGATGCTCGCCATCGAAGAGGCGGACGTCATCCTGTTCCTGGTCGAAGTCAATACGGGCATCACGGATCTCGATCAGATGATGGCCGACATCTTGAGGCGCACTTCGAAAAAAGTGCTGCTGGTCTGCAACAAGGTCGATAACTACGACCTGATCTACTCCTCGCACGAATTTTATTCGCTGGGACTGGGAGAACCCTACTGCATCAGCTCGATGAGCGGCAGCGGCACGGGCGACCTGATGGACGAAATCGTGCGCGACCTGCCCCCGGAAACCAAGAACGAGGAAGAAGAGCTGCCCCGCATCACCATCGTAGGCCGTCCGAACGTGGGCAAGTCGTCGCTCACCAACGCCCTGCTGGGCGAAGAGCGCAACATCGTCACGCCGATCGCCGGCACCACGCGCGACGCCATTCACTCGCGCTACAACAAGTACGGACTCGATTTCTACCTGGTCGATACGGCCGGCATGCGCAAAAAAGGCAAGGTGACCGAAGACCTCGAATTCTACTCCGTGATGCGTTCGATCCGCGCCATCGAGGAGTCCGACGTCTGCATCCTGATGCTCGATGCGCAGCAAGGCCTCGAATCCCAGGACCTGAACATCCATAACCTGATCGTCCGCAACCGCAAAGGCTGCGTGATCGTGGTCAATAAATGGGATCTGGTGGAGAAAGGCAACAACACGATGAAGGAGTGGAAGGAGGCCCTGGCAAAAAAACTGGCGCCCTTCAACGACATTCCGATCATCTTCACCTCGGTACTCAACAAACAGCGCATCCTCGAAGTGCTCCAGACCGCCATCCGGGTTTACGAAAACCGCAAGCGGCGCGTGGCCACCTCGGCGCTGAACGACTACCTGCTGCCGATCATCGAGAACTACCCGCCCCCGGCGACCAAAGGCAAATACATCAAAATCAAATACGTGATGCAGCTGCCGACACCCACGCCCCAGTTCGCCTGCTTCGTCAATCTGCCCCAATATATCAAGGATCCCTACCGCCGCTTCCTGGAGAATAAGATTCGGGAGGAATGGGATTTCTCGGGAGTACCGATCCAGATCTATTTCCGACAAAAATAGAGATCACCGGATATCCTCGACACCATATTCAGGGATCCGGCGGCGCACCCATAAAGAATAATTTATCTCATTTACAATCGATAAAACCTTTATTCCAAACCGTTTATCTTTTCGCTATGAAAAAATTCTTACTATTCGCTTTCGCGGCCGTAATGCTGGGATTCGCGGGATGCAACGACGATGAGAACAAGGACAACATACCTCCCACTTTGAGGGAATACGAAGCTCCCGTATTCATGTACGGCAAGACACGGGAGGAAGTGAAAGCTTCGGTGCCCTACGCCTACAGCGGAGCATCGGAAACCTCGCTGTATTTCGAAGGCAAGGGCATCGTTAAAGAGTACATATATATATTCGAAGACGACAAAGTATATTCCTGCGGATCGATACTTTCAGACCTGTACATCGACGACCTGCACACCTACCTCTCGCAGCTGTACATCTACCTCGAATACCGTCCGGGACAAAGAATGTACGTATATGAAAGCGAAGACAAATCGCTGAGCATCGGCCTCTATCCCCTCAACGACGGTCTGGCGGCAGTAGAATACCTGAAAAACTGACCCTCGGGATCAGCCGGGAAAACTTCCGACGGAAGCGTCCGAACTCCGCCCATAAAAGACATACTATCAAACAAGAAACAGCCGCATGAAATCATGCGGCTGTTTCTTGTTTGGTGGAGAATACGAGGCTCGAACTCGTGACCTCTTGCATGCCATGCAAGCGCTCTAGCCAACTGAGCTAATCCCCCGTTAACGGGACAAATATAGTGAAATTTTCCAAATCCTCGAAAAACAGAGTCGATTTCCCTGAAAAATTCGCTCCGACAGTCCGCTCCTCGCAGAAAAAACATATCCCCAAAGAGGCAACGCCAGTCTGTATGGCAATGTTTTTGCTCTGAATTACAACGATATGAAATTCAATCATAAACCGGTCCGGCATTTTCTGCATGCCGACAAAAAACGATAGGATATGGACAAGAAAAGACTGACCTCCGAAAACGGGAAACCCATTGCCGACAACCAAAACATCCAAACCGCCGGCGTGCGCGGCCCCGCCATGCTGCAAGACGTATGGTATCTCGAAAAACTCGCCCATTTCGACCGGGAAGTGATCCCCGAACGCCGCATGCACGCCAAAGGATCGGGAGCTTTCGGGACCTTCACCGTGACGCACGACATCACCAAATACACCCGGGCCTCGATCTTTTCGCAGGTGGGTAAAAAGACCGACTGTCTGGTCCGCTTCTCGACCGTAGCCGGAGAGCGCGGCGCCGCCGATGCCGAGCGCGACATCCGGGGCTTCGCCATGAAATTCTACACCGACACGGGCAACTGGGACCTGGTAGGCAACAACACGCCGGTCTTCTTCCTGCGCGATCCGCTGAAATTCCCCGACCTGAACCACGCCATCAAACGCGATCCGCGCACCGGCATGCGAAGTGCCAACAACAACTGGGATTTTTGGACGCTCCTCCCGGAAGCGCTCCACCAGGTGACGATCACGATGAGTCCGCGCGGCATTCCGGCCTCGTTCCGCCATATGCACGGCTTCGGCAGCCACACCTTCAGCTTCTACGACAAGGACAACAAGCGCACATGGGTCAAATTCCATTTCCGCACCCTGCAAGGCATCAAGAACCTCACGGACGCCGAAGCCGAGGCGGTCATCGCCAAAGACCGGGAGTCGAACCAGCGCGACCTGTTCGAAGCGATCGAACGGGGCGATTATCCCCGCTGGCTGATGCAGGTGCAGCTGATGACCGAAGAGGAGGCCCGAAACTACAAAATCAATCCCTTCGACCTGACCAAAGTGTGGTATCACGGCGATTTCCCGCTGCATGACGTGGGTATTCTCGAACTGAACCGCAACCCGGACAACTTCTTCGCCGAAATCGAACAGGCGGCGTTCAACCCTGCGAACGTCATCGAAGGCATCGGCTTCTCGCCCGACAAGATGTTGCAGGGGCGGCTCTTCTCCTACGGCGACGCACAGCGCTACCGGCTGGGCGTGAACAACAACCTGATTCCCGTGAATAAACCCCGCTGTCCGTTCCACGACTACCACCGCGACGGACAGATGCGCACGGACGGCAATTACGGAGCGACGATCCCCTACCAGCCGAACAGCTACGGCGAATGGCAGGACAGCCCGAACCTGAAAGAACCGCCTTTGGAGGTGAACGGTGCCATCTACAATTACGACGAACGGGAACTCGACAGCGACTATTTCACCCAACCGGGCAAGCTCTGGCGGCTGATGTCGGCCGAAGACCAACGGGCGACGTGCGAGAACACGGCCCGCGCGATGGGCGACAGCGCCCTCTTCATCAAACAGCGGCACGTGCGCAACTGCTCCTACGCCGATCCCGAATACGGCAAAGGCGTGGCGAAGGCATTGGGTATCGACTATGAGGAAGCCCTGAAAGCGGAGGACCCGGCACACCCGACGTGGGATCCCCGCAACAAAAAGTGATTCGCAGCAGACGCACCGAAAGGAGGTTCCTCCATTTCGTTAAGATCGCTACAAAATCCCGGATGAATATGTATTCATCCGGGATTTTACGCAATACGTCCTCTTCACCCTGTCCGAACGCCCCGCAAAACAAGGCCCGTCCGGCACGAACGGCCCGACGCGAAAAGCCTCATACGATGGGATCGATGACGCCTCCGCCTCCGCCACTCTTTCCGGCTCCGCAGGCTTTCTCCCCTCGACAACGATACTTCGAAAAATGCCAGCCGACACCTTGCTCCCGGCGACAACATCGACAGGCCGGTCCGCACAAGCGGATCGGTTTCCTTGCAAGAGGCAATCAAGGACGGTATTCCAGCATCGTTCCGGGACATTGGACATACCTTTACGGGGTCTTGGCCGGCTCCGTAAAATACAATGCCGGACTGCGATCCCGCACTTTCGGGAGCCGCAATCCGGCGCTGCGAATTTCAAAAGGCACTATGCCTGCGGCGTATCGTCGCCGCCTTTATTGCGATTACGGTTGCGATTTCGGTTACGACGACGCCCCCGGTCCCGGCTGCCGCGATTACCCTCGCCACGACCTTCTCCGTGGCGGGACTCCACATTCGCAGCCGCGACGACACCTTCTGCAGGTACCGGACCGGCACTCTTCGCACCGTCGCGTCCACGGCTCCGACCACGTCCCCCGCTGCGTCCGTTTCCGCCACGGCCCGACCCACTGCGTCCCCGGCGGCCGCCATGACCGGAAAAAGCGGCGGGGTTATATTCAGGGCCTGCACCTACGGCTTCCGGCAAGGACAATTTCGGAATCTCCCGCTCGATAAACTCCTCGATACGGTGGAATTTACCCTGCTCCTCCTCGTTCACGAACGTAACGGCCCGCCCCGTAGCGCTGGCCCGCGCCGTGCGGCCGATGCGATGGATATAATCTTCGGGATCGTGCGGCACGTCATAATTGATGACCATGCCGATATCCTCGATGTCGATACCGCGTGCGACGATGTCCGTCGCTACGAGAATCCTCACTTTATTATTCTTAAAATCGAGCATCACCTGCTCGCGTTTCTCCTGATCCAGATCGGAGTGCATGGGAGCCACGTCGAGCTTCATACGCTTGAGCGTATGGGCCAACTCCTTGACCTTTTGTTTGGAAGAGGAGAAAATGATCGTCTTGGACTCCGAAGGCCAGGAGAACATCTCGCGGACGATCCCCAGCTTTTGGCCCTCGTAACAAATATAAGCACCCTGTTCGATCGCCTCGTTGGGCTTCGAAATGGCGATATTGACCTCGGCGGGATCGTTCAGAATCTGCTTGGCCATCTGCCGGATCTTGGGCGGCAGCGTCGCGGAGAACATCAGCGTCTGCCGCGATTTGGGCATATAGGAAACGATCTGCATAATGTCGTCGTAAAAACCCATATCGAGCATACGGTCGGCCTCGTCCAGAATCAGGTAGTCCACATGCGACAGATCCACCCGGCTGTTGGTCAGGTGCGAAATCAGGCGTCCGGGCGTGGCGATCACCACATCGGCACCCATTTGCAGGCCGCGCTTCTGCTGGTCCCAGCCGCGGCCGTCGCCGCCGCCGTAAATTACGGCGGTAGAAACGGGCATATAGTAGGAAAAGCCCTGGAACTGCATGTCGATCTGCTGTGCCAACTCGCGCGTGGGTACGATAATGACCGATTTCACGACGTTCTTCTCATTGCCTTCGAGCAGCAGCCGGTTCAGCAGCGGCAGCGTATAGGCAGCCGTCTTGCCCGTACCGGTCTGGGCGCAGGCGATAATATCGCGCCCGTCCAGAATGATCGGAATGGTCTGCTCCTGCACAGGAGTCATCTCCTGAAAATTCATGGCGTCGATGCCGTCCAGCACCTCGTCTTCCAGATCGAGTTCGTCAAATCTCATACTATGCGTTTTCTTTCTTTTCCAATTATTACACTTCAAACGGGCGGGTTCTTTCGACCAACTCTCCCTGCAACGTCGCCGACGAGGAGGCGGTCACCCGCACCCGCACGTAATCCCCGATCCGGCACTCGCCGCGATCGAAGACCACCACCTTATTCTGCGACGTACGTCCGAAAAGCTGCCGGTCGCTGCGCTTGGAAGTACCTTCCACCAGAATTTCGAACTCTTTGCCGACATCGCGGGCGTTGCTTTCGGCCGAAAGCGTATTCTGCAAGGCGATGATTTCGTTCAAACGGGCCGTCTTGACCGAATCCGGCACATCGTCGGGCATGTGACGTTGAGCGAACGTATCGGGCCGCTCGGAATACTTGAACATATAGGCGAATTCATACCCCACCTCCCGCATCAGCGAAAGCGTCTGCCGATGATCCTCGTCCGTTTCGCTGCAGAATCCGGCGATCAGGTCGGTCGTAATCGCGCAATCGGGCATATAGCGGCGGATAGCGGCGATGCGGTCGAGGTACCATTCGCGCGTATATTTGCGGTTCATCTTCTCGAGCATCCGCGACGATCCCGACTGGGCAGGCAGGTGGATGCAGCGGCAGATGTTGGGTTTCGACGCCATCACTTCGAGCAGACGGTCGCTCATGTCCTTGGGATGCGACGTTGCGAACCGAACGCGCAACAGCGGCGAAATTTCGGACACAAGGCGCATCAGCTCCGGAAAATCGACCGCTCCATAACGATACGAATTGACGTTCTGTCCCAACAGCGTCACCTCCCGGTAACCGTTCTCGAACAGGCAGAGGGCTTCGCTCAGAATAGTCTGCGGATCGCGGCTGCGCTCCACGCCCCGCGTATAAGGCACCACGCAGTACGAACAATAGTTGTTGCACCCGCGCATGATGGCGATATAACTGCTCACGCCGTTGCGATCGAGCCGCACGGGAGCGATTTCGGCGTAGGTTTCCTCGCGGGAAAGCAGGACATTGACGCCCCGGCCGCCTTCGCCCGCTTCGCGCACCAGGCGGGGCAGGTCGCGGTACGCATCCGGACCGGCGACGATATCCACGGGGTTCTCCCCTTCGAGCAGCCGTTCCCGCAAACGTTCGGCCATACAACCGATAATACCGACGAGCAGTCCCGGCCGGCGGCGGCGCAGATGAGCCATCTCCCGCAAACGTCCCCAAATGCGCTGTTCGGCATTATCTCGGATCGAACAGGTATTGATCAGAACGACATCCGCCTCCTCGATCTTGTCGGTATAGACATAGCCCTCCTGCTGCATGATCGCAACGACGATTTCCGTATCGCCGACGTTCATCTGACAGCCGTATGTTTCGACAAAAAGTTTACGGCCCGCACCCTGCAGCGGACGCAAAGTATTTATCTTCTCGTTATTCATAGTTGCAAAACCGGACTCGCCCGGTAAAATTAGGACCGAAAAACGGGAATCGACGATCGCGGTTCCCGTTTCCCCGGTATTTCTGAAAATTACTGTGCCTGAATCGCACCCGCTTCCGGGAAGGGCTTGAAGCCCTCTCCGTAGGTATCGTAGGCATCCGTAACCACGAAGAATGCTTTCGGGTCGATCTCCTGTACCTTACGCTGTACCGCATGCACCTCCTTGCGATCGACCACCAGGAAAATCATATCCTTTTCCTCCTCGGAGTACATACCCCGTGCCTTGATAAAAGTAGCGCTGCGTTCCAGATCCTCCAGAATGAACGTCCGGAGTTTTTCGTTTTCATCGCTGATGATGAACAGCAACTTGTCGTACGACGCACCGTCGATCACCCGGGCTACGACCCGCGAAGCGAGAAAAATCAAAATCAAAGAATAAAAAGTAAGCACCCAGCCCGAACCCGAACTATCGCCCGTACCGAGACCGAAACCGATCACCACCAAGCCTGAAAGGATCACCACGCAATCCGCCAGGAAGATACCCGTGGAAAACTTGATGCCCGCATACTTCTGAAGCAACATGGCGATAATGTCCGTACCGCCCGTGGTAGCCTGTGTCCGCACGACCATACCCTGCCCCACGCCGATAACGACCGCACCGATGATACAGGTCAGCAACAGATCGTTCGACAAGTTGAGCGAACCGCCCAGCAATAGCGCCGGATCGAGATTGATACCGTCGGCCGTAAATGCCGCATCGGAATAGACCAACCGCGTCAGGATATTCATAAAACCGGGCGTGAACAGCGCAGCCACCACCGTCCGGGCGCCGAACTGTCCGCCGAAAACCAATACGGCGGTAATCATCAGCGGCACGTC
>OGNC01001516.1_pt1 | contig 10477 bp, 8 predicted proteins | sample 1573311 | NCBI WGS metagenome assembly OGNC01 (sample SAMEA2581889, study PRJEB24529) | metagenome | biome: Human gut stool | place: China | collected 2011
ACCGTCTTCGATGGTGGCTCCTTCGTCCGTGATGACCGGGAACGTCGTTTGTTCGGGTCCTACTTCTTTCAGTTCGCACGAAGGAATCGCGCAGGCGATGAAAATCAGAAATAAAAACCACTTTTTCATAATGGATGCGGATTGGCTGTGTGTGGTTACTCTTTGGTCAGGTGAACGTCCATCTGCGGGAACGGGAAGTTGATTCCCTTTTCAGGTAATGTTTTGTAATACAGCTCGTTCATTGCGAAGAAAACGTCCCAGTAATCTTCGTTTTTCGTCCAGGCCCGAACGGTCAGATTGACCGAATTATCGGCCAGGGCAGCGATATATACCGCAGGCGCCGGATCCTGAAGCACCCGTGCGTCTTTGGACAGCAGTTCCAGGATAGCCTCCCGTGCCGTTGCGAAATCGTCGCCGTAAGAGATGCCGATCACCCACTCCACGCGACGTGTTTCGGAGGTGGAATAGTTGTTGATGATCGCGGTAGCGATCGAGCTGTTCGGGATATAGATGGTCTGCTTGTCGGCTGTGGTGATCTTGGTCGAGAAGAGCATGATCTCCTGCACGGTACCCGACTGTCCCTGGGCCGAGATGTAATCGCCTATGCGGTAGGGCTTGAGCAGCAGGATCATCACGCCACCGGCGAAATTCTGCAATGTGCCGCTCAGGGCCATACCGATAGCCAGACCGGCCGAAGCGAGCAGCGCGACGATCGAAGTGGTGTTGATACCCATGACTTGAATGATCAGGAGAATCAGCACGATGTAGGAGATGGTCTTGATCAGGTTGCGCAGGAAGATTTGCAGCGAACGATCCACCTTGCGCTTTTCGAAAGCCGTCGAAAGCAGTTTTATGAGGCGGCCGATAAGCCAACGCCCCGCCATGTATATCGCCAGGGCGAGGACGATTTTCAGGCCGACCCAGATACTTTCCGAAACCAGATTCGTCAGGACTTTTTCCAAATCCATATTAGCGATTTTTTCGACCGTTTCCGCGAATTTGGCTTTTTGTATGCTGTCCGGAACGATGAGTTTTTCGGTTTGCTGTGCTGTGATGAAAAGAAATCCCATGAAAGAATTAAATTTGATAGGTTGAGTTGCAAATTTAATCAAAAAAACCGGAAATAATAGTAACTTTGCTCTATAATGTGTTTAACGGATTTTGCTATGGAAAGTAAGATAGAGATAATCCAAATCAATATTTCGGGCGAAGACAAGCCCGGCATGACCTCTTCGCTGACCGATATTCTGGCCCGGTACGACGCGTTCATCCTCGATATCGGCCAGGCGAATATCCACCAGTCGCTGACTTTGGGCATCCTGTTCATGACCACCTCCGACAAATCGGGCGCCATCCTCAAGGAGTTGCTTTTCAAGGCCTCGGAACTGGGCGTGATGATCCGCTTCACCCCCATCACCGAGGAACATTACCAGGCCTGGGTCGGTCGTCAGGGCAAGAACCGCTATATTATCACTCTTTTGGGACGTCAGGTTACGGCGCGCCATATCGCAGGGGTCACCAAAGCGGTCGCCGAACAGGGACTCAACATCGACGCGATCAAGCGACTTACGGGCCGTATGCCGCTCGAGGAGGAGAACCGTGCCACCCGCGCCTGCATCGAGCTTTCGGTGCGCGGTACGCTCGGCGATAAGGCCGTATTGCAGAAACGCTTCATGGAGCTGTCCAACGAGGGGGTCGATATTTCGTTCCAGAAGGACGACATCTTCCGCCGCAGCCGACGCCTGATCTGTTTCGATATGGATTCCACGCTGATCGAAACCGAGGTGATCGACGAGTTGGCCGACCGTGCCGGCGTGGGTCCCGAAGTGCGGGCCGTTACCGAGAGCGCCATGCGGGGCGAGATCGACTTTACCGAGAGTTTCACGCGCCGCATCGCCCTGCTTCGGGGACTCGACGTTTCGGTGATGGAGGAGATCGCCCGCAACCTGCCGATCACCGAGGGGTTGGAGCGCCTGATGACCATTCTCAAGCGTGTGGGATACAAGACGGCCATTCTGTCCGGAGGTTTCACTTATTTCGGCAACTACCTGAAACAGAAATACGGCTTCGATTACGTCTATGCCAATGAGCTGGAGGTCGAGGAGGGCCGTTTGACGGGCCGTCACGTCGGCGAGATCGTGGACGGCCGCCGCAAGGCCGAGCTGCTGCGTCTGCTGTGTCAGGTTGAAAATATCAACATCGCTCAGTCGATCGCCGTCGGCGACGGAGCCAACGACCTTCCGATGCTCGACCTGGCGGGATTGGGGATCGCATTCCACGCCAAGCCCAAGGTGAAAGCTACGGCCAGCCAGTCGATATCGACGATCGGTCTGGACGGCGTACTCTATTTCCTCGGTCTGAAAGATTCCTGGATCGAATAAACCGCGATGCTGCGCCTTTCCCTTCTTCTCTTCGCCCTGCTCGCCGCCGGATGTTACGACGATGCCGGGGTTCCGGCTCCGAAGAACGATCCGCTCCCGGAGGCGAACCTCTCCCTGCCGGACCTCTCCGCGCGGTGCGGGGATACGCCCGTGCGTATCGTCCAGGACATCGTAGTCGCGGGGCGGGTCACTACGTCCGACGAAGCGGGGAACTTCTTCCGCTCGGTCGTGTTGCAGGAAGACGGAACGGGCGTGGAGCTGATGGCCGGCTTGGACGACCTGTTTCGGGTTTATCCTCCGGGATGCCGCATCGCGGTACGTCTTCAGGGGCTGGCTATGTGCCGTCGCTTCGGAGTGGTGCAGATCGGTACGATGCCTGCGGCGGGAGATTATGCCGTGGAAGCCATCGGTGTCCGTGCCCTGCTCGACCGGTATGTCGCTTGCGAAACCGTCGATGTTCTCCGTCCCGTTCCCCGGATCGTCGCTTTCGACGAACTTGCGCCCGACATGTGCGGCTGCCTGGTGCAGATCGAGGATCTGACGCCGCTTCCGTCGGAAGAGGATCCGACGGATTGGAAATGGGAAGGTTATCGGCTGTTCGAGGACCGGGCCGGAAACAGGATCGCCACCTATACGAGCACCTATGCCCGGTATGCGGCTTCGGAAATTCCGAAGGGGCCGGTTACGCTGGTCGGCGTTTTGCAGTACGGCAATGCCGGGTCGATCGGAAAATCCTATATGATTAAAATGCGCGATGAGAACGATTGTTTTCGGTAGCCTGCTGCTCTTCGTGCTGCAAGCCTGCGGCAATGCTTCGTCACCGGAGTACGAATCCGGGGACGGGACTGCGCGGCGTGTTTCTATTGCGTATCTGAAATCGCTGTGCCGGGGCGTTTTGCATCCCGTTACCGAGGATCTGTGGATCGAAGGCTGTGTCGTGGGCAACGATCTGTACGGCGAATTTCCCGATGCGCTCGTCGTGGAGGACGAAAGCGGCGGAATCGAAGTATTGATCGACGCGAAGCGTCTCTATCGGACTTTCGACTCTGGAAGTACGGTGCGCGTTTATTGCAACGGGCTGGCTCTGGGTGATTACGGGGGCAAGGTACAGTTGGGATTTCCGCCCACCGCAGAATATATTCTGGACCGTATTTCGGCGGAGTCGCTCGGGCGTCACGTGCGTCGCATCGGGGACGGGTCGGTCGATTTCGTGCCTCGGGAACTCACCTTCGGGGAGGTGGCTGCAAGCCGTATCGCCACTTACGTACGATTCCGCAGGGTCCGGTTCGCGCACGAAGAGGTCGGTCTGCCCTTCTGCCTGCGGGATTCGGAAACCGGCCGATTGCTGGCTACCGACCGCCATTTGGTCGATGAGCGGAACGATACGCTGATCGTCCGATTCGCAGCTTCCTGCACGTATGCCGAGGAGCCGGCCCCGGCTGGAATGGGAACGGTCAGCGGTGTGCTCGACTATTTCAACGGCAATTATATGTTGCGAATTACCAATCGTCTGATGGAATTCCCTTGATTTCCGCGTTTCGATGCGAGGGTTTGCGACGCACCCGATAGAGTTTATGCCTAAATTGTTGCTCATACTCCGTTTTTATCGCTCGGCGATGCTGTTTTTCTGCGGGGCCGTGAGCGTGGCGTTGGCCTGGCTCGTGACCGGATACGGTCCGTCGGTCGTGCCGTTGTGCCTTGCGGGGAAAATGGTCATCTATCCGGTCTATCTGTATGTTTGGATCATACCGCGTTATAACGATGAGTTCGACTATTACCGCAATCTGGGGGTTCGACGACGTATGCTGTTGGGTGCGAGTTGCGGCATAGACTTGCTGGCGTGTTATATGCTGCTGATATTCGTATCCCTTGTACTGTATGAACCCCTCTGAAAAACATATTCTTGAAATAGATTCGGTCGAGTTGTCGTTCGGTGATCGGGTGATTCTTTCGAGTGTATATCTTGCCGTCGAAACCGGCGGAGCAACGGCATTGCTGGGACGCAATGGCAGTGGAAAAAGCTGCCTGATGAAGATACTCTGCGGAGCGTTGCGCCCCGGATTCCGATCGATGCGCATCGACGGCAAATGGTACGATCGTTTCGGAAGCAGCCAGGTGCGTTATCTTCCGCAGCAGGGGTTTACCCCCGGGTGGCTGACTGTGGAGGCGGTTTTGCGGGACTTCGGTCTGGAGTGGGATGACCTGACGGTCTGGTTTCCGATATTCGGGAAGTTGCGGAAGGCGAAAATCCGAACCCTTTCCGGCGGGGAGCGGCGTATTTTGGAGTGTTTCGTTATTCTGCGCAGCCGGAGCCTTTTCGCAGTGCTCGACGAACCTTTTTCACAAGTCGCGCCATTGCATGTTGTAACTTTGAAAGCTTTGATTCGGGCGGAAAAACGAAATAAAGGCATCCTGCTTACCGATCACATGTATCGCCATGTAACCGACGTGGCGGACCGGCTCTATGTGTTGGCAAACGGACAGACCTATCTGACACAGGGGGACGAAGACCTTGTGCGTTACGGTTATTTGAACCATTTGTAGTATTGACAGGAAGGTTTTCTGCCGCCGGAGTTTTCGATAAACCGGCCTTGTTCTCGGTTTCCGACCGTATTTTGACCGGATTCTGTTGCGGGCGTGTCCAAATAAATTTGGCACTCCTCCCGGCTTGCACTATCTTTGCAGCGGTAAATTCCGGTTCGGAAAAGGTCGTGTCGCGTATCGCCGCCGGCCGAAAATTTCCGCACCTTAAATAACAAGACTTATGGCAGGATCGAACTTTGTAGATTACGTGAAAATATTCGCCCGTTCCGGACATGGCGGCAGCGGGTCGGCGCATTTCCGCCGCGAGAAATTCGTCGAATTCGGCGGACCGGACGGCGGTGACGGCGGTCGCGGAGGACATATTATCCTGCGCGGCGACAGCCAGTATTGGACGCTGATTCACCTCAAATACCAGCGCCACCAGTTCGCCGAAGACGGCGAGTGCGGATCGGGCGCCCGCTCCTCGGGCAAGGATGCGCGCGATATCATTATTCCCGTACCGTTGGGAACAGTGGCCAAACGTGTGCTTGAGGACGGTACGACGGAATATGCCGGAGAGGTGACCGCCGACGGCGAAGAGCTCGTCCTGCTCAAGGGCGGCCGGGGCGGACTGGGAAACTGGCATTTCAAGACCTCGACCAACCAGGCTCCGCGTTACGCGCAGCCTGGCGAGGATCGTCAGGAGGGAACTTTCATTCTCGAACTGAAGGTGTTGGCTGACGTGGGATTGGTGGGGTTCCCGAACGCGGGCAAAAGCACGCTCCTTTCGGTCGTTTCCGCTGCAAAGCCCAAGATCGCCAACTATGCCTTCACGACGCTCGAACCCAACCTGGGTATCGTCGAGTGCCGCGATCACCATTCGTTCGTCATGGCCGATATACCGGGCATCATCGAAGGAGCTCACGAAGGCAAGGGATTGGGAACCCGTTTCCTGCGCCATATCGAACGCAATTCGGTGCTCCTCTTTATGATTCCTGCCGACAGCGACGACATCCGCAAGGATTACGCGGTCCTGTTGGGCGAATTGACCCAGTATAATCCGGAATTGCTCGACAAGGAGCGCCTGCTGGCCATCACCAAATGCGATATGCTCGACGAGGACCTGATCGAAGAGATGAAAAGCCATCTGCCCGAGGGGGTTCCTTCGGTCTTCATTTCCTCGATATCGGGTATGAACATTCCCCGGCTCAAGGATATGCTCTGGGAGGCGTTGCAAAAATAAGATAAAGTATAAAAGCCCGCTTGGGGGACATATAATTATACAAAAGCCTCGTATTCTTTTCGGAATACGAGGCTTTGTCTTTCGGTCCGAAACGACGGGAACCGGAGTGTCGGAAGCGCGGCTATCGCCGGATTTTCCGACTGTATCGTTTGCGGGGTCGGCTTTACAGGGCCAGCGGTTCGTATTTCAGTCCCCAGGCATCCGCTACTTGTTTGTAAACGACCTTTCCTTCGACGACGTTCAATCCTAACTCCAGTTCGTGATTCTCCTTGCAGGCGCGACGCCAACCCTTGTCCGCCAGTTGGATGGCGTACGGCAGCGTTGCGTTCGTAAGTCCGAGCGTCGAGGTGTAGGGCACCGCACCGGGGATGTTGGCGACACAGTAGTGCAGAATGCCATCGACGAAGTAGGTCGGCTCCTCATGGGTCGTCGGCCGCGAGGTTTCGAAGCAGCCGCCCTGATCGATGGCCACATCGACCAGAACCGATCCAGGCTCCATATCCTTAAGCATGTCGCGCGTCACGAGTTTCGGGGCTTTCGCACCGGGAATCAGCACCGAGCCGATCACCAGGTCGGCGGTCTTGAGCTCTTCGCGGATGTTGTATTCCGACGACATAAGCGTTTTTACGTTTTGGGGCATCACGTCCGTCAGGTAGGCCAGACGCTTGAGGGAGATGTCGCAGATCGTCACGTCGGCACCCAGGCCGGCCGCCATACGTGCCGCCGCCGTGCCTACGACACCGGCTCCGATCACGAATACCTTGGCGGGCTTCACGCCCGGCATGCCGCCCAGCAGCTTCCCTTTTCCGCCGTGCGGTTTTTCGAGGAAGTAACAACCCTCCTGCGTCGCCATACGCCCTGCGACTTCCGACATGGGAATCAGCAGAGGCAGCGAACGGTCGGATGCTTCGACGGTTTCGTAAGCGCAGCAGATCGCACCACTTTCGACCATTGCCCGGGTCAGCGGTTCGCTGCTGGCGAAGTGAAAATAGGTGAATACCAGTTGTCCTTGGCGGATGAGTTTGTATTCAGGCTCTATCGGCTCCTTGACCTTGATGATCATTTCGGCTTTGGCATAGACCTCTTCGATGGTAGGCAGCAGTTCGGCGCCTGCGGCGACGTAGTCTTTGTCCGGGAATCCGCTGTTTGCACCGGCAGTCGCCTGCACATACACTTTATGCCCACGTTTGGTAAGCTCTTTGGCTCCGGACGGGGTGAGCGAAACCCGGTTTTCGTTGTTTTTAATCTCTTTTGGAATACCGATAATCATAAGTCGAGTCGTTTTTAAATTTTTCGGACTCAATTTATGGAAAATCCGTTGAATTGCCAAATTATTTCCGAAAAAATCGAACCGATATTAAAATTTGTAAGATATGGAGGCGTAAAAGGTCCGGGGATACGCATACAGATAACGGGTGTCCAGCGGTCGGTAAACATACGTGTCTGCGGTCCGGATGCGGCGTACACGGGGAGATTCGTAGCCGCTGAAGAGTTGGTCCCTGTCGTTGAGAAGGTTGCGTACCGAGAGCATCAGAGTCAGACGCGAGGCGTTGAAATAAAACGATTTGAAAAGCGTGACATTCAACGTAAACGCATCCCCGAGCCGTTCCTGGCGGGTAAACAGTTCGAAGGCTTCCGGCGATTCGGCCAGTTGCCGGGCGATGCGCGACGTGCGTCGTACCAGCGACGGTTCGACGAACCGATTCCCGGTCCATGCGGCCTCCGCCTGTACGCCCCAGCCTTTCGGACCGTAATAGTTGAGTCCCGCGAAACCCGTCAGTTGGGGCGTGTTGCCGACCGAACAGTCGCCCATGTAGCTCGCGGCGTTGCGGTCCAGCACCTCGTTGTTCGCGTCGGCATAGACCGTGACGACGGGATTGTCCGCATAGCGGTAACGTCCGGCGCTGGCTGCCAGCGTGAGGTTCCAGCGGTATGCCAGCCGGATCAGGGCGGTCGCTTCCGCGCCGTAACGGAGCGTTCCGATGCCGGCGGCCGCCATGTCGCTGTATGTTGCGTAGAAATCGTCGTAGTAGTGCCGCACCTGCATGCCGTCCGCAGTGCGGACGACGAAGAGCGTCGCCCGAAAGCGCACATTGCGCCCGGACCAGGTGTAGTTCAGTTCGGCCCCGTACCGTTTCTCCTCGGTGGGATCCTCTACCGGTCGGTTGTTGTATTCGAGGTTCAGGAAAAGGTCGTCTCCGTCGGGTGTCCGTGATGAGGCGTAAACCGTCATTTCCAGATGATGCCGTACCGAGAAGGAGTAGCCTGCCGAGGCGCGGAACAGGTAGGGCGCGAAATGCAGCGCCCGCGATTTTCCGAAGGATTTATTGCCGGCGAAAAGCTCTTTTTCGTAGTGTCCCCGGCGGAATACGGAGGCGGCTCCGACCTCGGCTGCGATAAAAGCCCGCAGGCGGTCGGCACGGTATTCGAGTGAACCTCCGGCGCCGATTTCATTACGCCGCAAGTCGTAGTCGTAGCCGAAGCGATCGCCCTCGCGGATGATCCGGTCGGGATGACGCAGGTCGTTCTGGAGCTTGTTGCCATAGACGCCGTCGTCGATCAGGTAATAGTCGCGATCGACGAAATAATTGCGTCCCATCAAATCCCTCATCTGTTTATAGAACCGGGAGTCCATCCGGGCCGCTCGGATGCCGTAGCGTACCGTCAGTCGTTCGCTGATTCGGGTGATGCCCTCCGCGAGGAGCTGCATATTGGCGATGCGCTCCACACGGTCCTCCATGAGATAGGTCGCGCTGCCGTCCTTGCTGTTTCTGTTTTGCCGGTAAAATTCGTCCCAGTCGATTTGGGTGTAGCGGACATCGTTCGCCCGCCAGATATTTTCCATTTCGAGCCGGGTTACGGGGTCCGTCTGGTAGCCGGGCATCCAGCGGTAGTAGTCCGGCATCGGGCTCGGAGCGTCGTACCATGCCAGCGAACTGTAACGCCTGATGCCCGTTTCCGCCGTGAAGGTCGCTGCGAGCGAAGTCGCATCCGTCAGGCGGATCCGGTATGCGGCTGCGGCCAGAGGAACCGCTTCGCGTCGGATGCGCCCGCTGCGCACTTTTCCGTCCTGATAGCCCCACGAAGGGTTGTAGAGGGGATTTCCCGTCAGGTCGAAGGCTTCCCGGGTCGATGAGGTGCGCAGGCTTCGCATCGAAACCGGTACGACGGTCAGCAACGAGAAGAGGTGCCTGTCCCCGAATCTTTTGGATAGAAGTATCGCTGCATTCAGCGAATTGCTGAATACGCCGTCGGCATAAAGGTCCCGTCCCGTGCGGCCCTGTACGGTCGCCGCAAGGTCCCAGTTCCGGCCGAGGTTTTCGGCGATGGTCAGGCGGAGCCCCATCAGGTAGTTGCGGCCGGAGAATTGGAGTGCCGCATTGCGCTCCGGGAGCAGTGGCTCTTCGGAGGTTCGGTATTCGGCGTCCAGAGTCGTCGGTAAATGCCATCCGTTCATCGGCTCTCCGTACTTTTGGGGATACAAGGCATTCATCGACGGAATGTAGCGCGACGGCAGCCGGATGCCGTTCAGCGACATCCGGTCGGGCCGGTACGGTTCTCCGCGGCGGTTGTAGGCCACGAATGAGAATTTGAAGTCCGTGGCGTCCCGGAACAGGTCGCCCGTACTTTGGATCGCTCGGTAGAAGAGCGACGAATCGGTGTCGATCATCGGGCTGTAAGGCTCTTCGTAACCGTTCTGAAAGGGATAATACTCTTCGTCCCGCAGATTGTCTTCCGGGGTTTGGGCCCGGAGCGGGAAACAACCGATCAGGCCGATGACAACGAAGAGTAAATATCTCATTTGGGTCATGGTATGATACAAATATACCCAAATAATAAAAAAATCGGACGCTTGGGTCCGATTTATCTTCAATTCCGTCCGAGATATGGCTCCCGTTTTGATTCCGCCCCCCTGTATCCCTGACGAAATGGCGGATTCCGGCGAGCGCCCCTGCGATATGGCACGCCGCGACCTGACGTTCCATAAAGAGGATGATACGAAGGCTCTACCTTCATTTCGCATCATAGCGATCGAGCGAAGGCCGCTTTATCCGGGGTGATTATACATTCGGAGTGCATCGCTGCATTCCCGGCAAGACGTTTCTGTAAATGCTTATCCATTGATGATAAAAAAGATTAATAAATGGTTACATCTCAATTCCACGACGATTGAAAAGATCAGTTTTCTTAGACAAGATAAAAACTCTACTTCATACTGAAGTAGAGTTCTGTTAATGATTAGCGTGTTGGTGTGTATTCCAAATCTTTACCATGTTTAGCTACAAAATCAGACATTTCAGAGTCTGGAATTTGACGTAAGTAGAGATTG
>OGNC01001519.1_pt1 | contig 10465 bp, 7 predicted proteins | sample 1573311 | NCBI WGS metagenome assembly OGNC01 (sample SAMEA2581889, study PRJEB24529) | metagenome | biome: Human gut stool | place: China | collected 2011
GGAAACAAAATAGAAATAACTGAGAAAAAACAGTTGACAAAAATGCATCCAGCGTATATTATAATAACAGTAACAGTTCTTATTATTAATTAAGGAGTTACAATGATTAAACGAAGCAAGCAACGAGACGCAATTCAGCAATGTCTGATTGGTCGTTACGATCATCCTACCGCGGAAACCGTCTATATGGATATCAAGGATGAGTTTCCGAATATCAGCTTAGGAACCGTATACCGGAATCTGTCGCTTTTGGCGGATCTCGGGGAGATTCAGAAGCTTACGGTGAGTGGAGGTCCGGATCGCTTTGATGGAAATCCGAAGCCACATTACCACTTCGGTTGCAGAAGTTGTGGTTGTGTGATGGATCTTGATCTGCCGCAGCAGGATGCATTAAACCAATTAGCAGCGGAGCATTTTGATGGGATCATTGAAAAGCATACGATTCAATTTTCCGGATTGTGCCCGAGTTGCGTGAGAAAACAAACAAGCTAAATAATATTAAGGAGGACATTTATTATGGCTACATGGCTTAAAGATGCAATTTTTTATGAAATATACCCACAGAGTTTCTACGATACCAATGGTGATGGAATCGGTGATTTCAACGGAATCACCGCAAAGCTTGACTATATCAAGTCTCTTGGATGCAACGCTATCTGGATGAATCCATGCTTTGATTCACCATTTTCTGATGCGGGCTATGATGTAAGGGATTACAAGAAGGTTGCCGAGAGATACGGCACCATGGATGATATCAAAAACCTTTTTACTGAGGCTCATAAGAGGGATATGCATATCCTTCTCGACCTTGTTCCAGGCCACACATCAGAGGAGCACGCATGGTTTACCGAGAGCAAGAAGCCTGAGGCAAATGAGTACACTGACAGATATATGTGGACTGATGGTTGGCTCTGCGGCGGTGCAGGTCTCAACTACATCGCAGGTGAGACACCTCGAAATGCAGCCTACATCGTCAATTTCTTCAAGTGCCAGCCGGCTCTCAACTATGGTGTTCTGAACCCAACCGAGAGATGGCACAAGAGCATGTACGATCCTGCATGTATCGCAACAAGGGAAGCTATGAAGGACGTGTGCCGTTTCTGGCTTGATGCCGGATGTGACGGATTCCGTGTTGATATGGCTGACTCACTTGTAAAACACGACGATGTGAACAAGAGCGGAACTGTCGCTGTATGGCAGGATATTCTCGGTGACATTCACGCCGAATACCCAGAATCAGCATTTGTATCTGAGTGGGGAAAGGCTGAGCAGTCCATCAAGGCAGGCTTCGATATGGACTTCTATCTTGACTGGATGGGCAACGGATATAACTCTCTGGTAAGAGATTACGAAGCTCACCTGAATGCATTTGCATCTCTTCCGGAGAAGCTCGATGACAGCGTGGCAAACAACAGCTTCTTCAAGGCTGACAGCAAGGGAACATGTGACCACTTCATTGATGAATATATGGGAAGATATGAGCAGATAAAGGACAAGGGCGCCATCGCCCTCATCACAGGAAACCACGACACCACACGTATCAGCTACGGACTCTCTGAGGATGAGTTAAAGCTTGCCTACGCATTCTTCCTGACTATGCCCGGCAATCCATTCATCTACTATGGCGATGAGATCGCCATGAGCTTCAGAAGCATGGCAAGCAAGGAGGGCGGATTTACAAGAACCGGTTCAAGAACTCCTATGCAGTGGAGCTCAGGTGAGAACATGGGATTCTCAACAGCATCGGCAGACCAGCTTTACCTCCCGGTTGATCCAGCGGAAGGAGCTGCAAATGTTGAAGCTGCTGAAGCGGATCAGAACTCGCTTCTCAACACAGTTAAGTCGCTCACCGAGCTTAGGCACTCACAGGCTGATCTTCTCGACAAGAGCAATCTTGAGATCATCAGCAGAAAGCCTCTGGTATACAAGAGAGGAAATCTGCTCCTTGCAGTGAACCCTAAGAATACAGACACCCAGTCAAGGAAGCTTGCTGAACTGACAAATGACGCAAAGGTTATCTATTCTATAGCAATAAACGGCACACAGCCAAGCGTTGCTGACGGAGTTATCACTCTTCCGGCACAGAGCTTTGTTGTGATAATGAACTAAGTATTTTATATTTTCGCGGAGCAGCCGCCAAGGTCTTGTGCAAGCACAGGCTTTGGCGGCTGTCGCTATATCTTAAGAAGCCCACGAAGCAACCTTACATCTCTTCTTCCCTGTAGTCACCGTCCCAAACTTGTGGTAATATGAAATGGATTATATTCTTGTATGACCTGCGGACAATATTAATAAAACATTTGCAGATCATTTGCAAATCATTTGCAGTCCACCGGGATATGCACATAATATACACCAAATATACAAAGCTGATATAAATGTATATAAAGAAGATTTACAAATAACTTTTATAAAGGAGAACAAGACATATGAACATGCAGGAAGCAACTTCTAAAATGAAGGCCGACAGTTACAAGATGGCGGCACTGTCAGAGGATACACGAAACAACATACTAGCACATGTAAAGGACGCGCTCATCGCACATAAAGATGAGATATTTGCGGCAAATGCAAAGGATATGGCTGCTGCCGAGGAGAACGGGATCGCAGCATCAGTCAAGAAGAGACTGAAGTTCGACGAGCACAAGCTTGCTGACGTGACAAATGGAATCAATGAGCTCATAAAACTTGCTGATCCGGTTGGACAGATCCAGCTCAAGAGAGAGCTTGACGAAGGTCTGGTGCTTCAGAGAGTGTCATGCCCTATCGGTGTCATTGGAATCATATTCGAGGCAAGACCGGACGCGCTGGTCCAGATATCATCATTGTGCATCAAGAGCGGCAACTGCGCTGTCCTCAAGGGTGGCAAGGAGACAGCCAACACCAACAAGGCACTCTTCGATGTAATCTACAGCACAGCCGTTGCAAATGGAGCACCTGAAGGCTGCATGCTCCAGGCAAGTCAGCACAACGAGATCGATGAGCTTCTGTCCTGCAACAAATCAGTGGATCTTCTCATACCTAGAGGTTCAAATGCATTTGTGCAATACATCATGAACAACACCAAGATTCCTGTCATGGGACACGCAGACGGAATCTGCCACACATACATAGACAAGGATGCTGACATAGATAAGGCGATTCCTATAATCATAGACGCAAAGACCCAGTACACCGCTGCATGCAATTCGACTGAGACACTGCTCATTCACAGGGATGTTGCAGATGAGATGCTCCCTGCAATAGCCAGATCACTTAAAGATCACGGAGTAAAGCTTCGCGGAACAGCTGAAGCTGCGGAGATCATTAAACAGGCGTACACAACTGACGGTCAGACCAACGGTTCACATACGAATGCCGCAACCGACAGCCAGAACGATTTTGAGATCATGGGAGATGACGATTTTAATACGGAATATCTTGATCTGATCCTCTCTGTAAAAATCGTGAATGACGTTCAGGAAGCAATTGCTCACATCAACCACTTTGGTTCACACCACACAGACTGTATCGTGACTGAGAACGCTGATACTGCTGCCCTCTTCATGCAGCTTGTCGACTCAGCCGGAGTATACCAGAACTGCTCCACAAGATTTGCCGACGGTTTCAGATATGGATTTGGTGCAGAGGTCGGTATCAGCACCAGCAAGATCCATGCAAGGGGACCTGTCGGTCTCGAAGGGCTTGTCACCTACAAGTATAAACTCTATGGACACGGTCAGATCGTGGACGACTATGCAACCGGCAAGAAACAGTTTCACTTTAAAAATCTGTAGATATCGTCTCTTGGGGACGGAGGTGCCTGACCCCATTTGATGAGGGACGGAGGTACCTGACCCCATTTACGACCCCATTTACATAAAGGATTACCAAAATATGAAGATAATACTGAAAATATTTAAAAATGATCTGATTGGAATAAAAGGAAGCATACTGACTATAGTGCTGGCGGTCGGACTGTGTATTCTGCCGGCACTGTATGCATGGTTTAATATATTTGCCAACGGGGATCCATATGCCAACACCGGCAATATCAACATTGCGGTTGTCAACCTTGACAAAGGCAGTGATGACGGAAGTGGAAACATCGTCAATATGGGGCAGTCTGTGACAGATAAACTCAAAGAACAGACAAGCATCGGATGGGTATTTCCAGACTCAGAAGACGCAGCCATCGAAGGTGTAAAATCAGGCAAATTCTACGCTGCCGTTGTCATAGATGCGGATTTCTCTTCAAATATGTACAACGCTCTGACCGATAACTTTATCAATCCGAGCTTCACATACTATGAGAACGAGAAGAAGAATGCTGTCGCACCAAAGATAACCGACACTGCCGTATCTACCCTGAAGACAAGTATCAACGAAACTTATATAAAGGCAATCTCAGAGAAACTCCTGTCATCCTTAGACAACTCGGACACTCAGCTGTCTGCTGATATAAACAGTGGGACATTTGTGACATCTCTAAAGACTCTGGATGACAATCTGGCTGGGTATCAGGATATGATCACGTCTATCATCAAGGCAAATAAAAAGCTTGTAAAAGACAACAACCTCAAGGCTGCTTCAACAAAAAGCACAGATGCCATAAAAAAGGCTGATGCCGCAATTGATTCCAGCCTGTCCGATATGGATCAGACCGGGTCCAGCTACTATCAGCTCAGAGACAATCTTCAGTCACAGATTGATTCTATAACCAACGACATAAAGTCACTTGAGACATCCGCCAAACTTGCCACCTTGAAGGATGACACTGATGATATCTCAGCAGATCTGGACAACATCAAGTCAGATGCCGAGGCCCTTAACAAAAAGCTTGATGCCATCGAGACATTTGTAAAGTCTCTCCCTGTCAGCAGCATAGACAAAGTCAAAGAATCTATTGACAGGCTGGATGAGATGAAGTCACAGGTGGACACATTGACCAGCCTTACCGAAGAGACTATAGACAATCTTGACTTTTCAAAGATAGCTTCAATAGAATCTGATCTCACGGCAAAGCTGTCATCAGTTTCAAATGCCATCGACACCGTAGACAATACATTCAGCCAGAAGATCGTCCCGGATCTCGACAACATTCTTCTTAATATAAAAGAAGCGTTGAAGAACGCCCAGAATCTTCTCAAGACTCTAAATGAGACGATCGTCAGCACCAGCACTGTATTTGACAATTATAAAGGTACGATCGACTCCATGAACACAAGCCTTTCTGACCTGTCAGATCTCATCGGTGATGTGAGGGAAAAGATTGCAACAGCGATATCTGATATAAACAAAGCCTCTGACAGTGAGGCAGCAGCAGCGATCCTGGCATTCTTAAATGGTGATGCCGAAGAACTTGCCACATTTCTGTCAAAGCCAGTAAAAGTCGATGAGCACTATTATTATCAGATTGCCAATTACGGTTCGTCTATGTCACCATTTTACTCAGTGCTTGCCATATGGGTCGGAATGACCATACTCGTCTCTCTTATGAAGGTGCATGTAAATGATGCAGAATATCTAAAGGACGCCAGACCTCACCAGCTGTTTTGGGGAAGATACCTCATTTTCTTCCTGCTCTCACAGCTTCAAGTACTTGTCATAGTCCTCGGCGACCTGTATCTGCTCAAGATACAATGCCTGCATCCATTTGCATTCTGGGCTGTAGCAGCTCTGACAGGATTTACATTTTCACTGCTTATATACTCACTAACCATATCGTTTGGCGATATCGGAAAGGCACTTGCAGTAGTTATCATGGTACTTCAGATAGCAGGAAGCGGCGGAACATATCCAATAGAAGCACTTCCGGGATTCTTCAGGCAGGCTTATATCTTCTTTCCGTTCCCATATGCCATCAATGCAATGAGGGAATGCATCGGAGGAATGTATCACCATGACATATTCGTATATCTGGCTGAACTGTCACTGTTCATTGTAGTGGCGCTCGTCATAGGCCTGATCATCAGGAAGCCTTTTATACGAATAATGCACTTCATCGAGAAACGAATGGAAGACACTCAGATGATGTAACAGCCAGCTCGATCATGAATACGGTTCATTTCAGGAGGAACATTTATGGACGAAAAAGATATAATGGAAAAGGTTCTTGAATTCAAAGACAAAGCCCACGCTGACAATGTGAGAAAGATAAAAGCCGGAATCAAATGCATCTTTACCGTGCCCGCATGCTTTCTCATACTGCTCTTCTTCACCGGAAGCTCCAAGATCATCTTTCTGGTGCTTTGGATCGCCAGTCTGTTCATCATAGCGGCATACCTCATTCACGTGGAATATTCCGACTATAAGATACAGGAGATGGTTAATTCTCTTCAGGATTCCGAAGACAGTATTGACAGTCTTATTGACATCGACAGTATATATACCAAGGTCACTGAACCCAAGAAAAGGCTTGATAACAAACTGGATAACATAATAACAAATGTAAAGTCTGACACGCAGGCTCGTATTGATTCACTGGTCCAGATCCAGTCAGATATACATGAACATATGGCAGCAAGGAAGTCTTCAAACGTAACGCAAGATTCCTCATCCGAAAGCGATGCAACTGAAGAAGATATAACTGAAGAAGATATAACTGAACGCAGTACAGTTGACGGCAGCGCTGATGAAGCTTCCTCATCTGACAACATCACAGATGAAGATAATACAACAGAAAATGTCCCGGCAAATGAGACAGCTGCAGACACAGTATCACAGGAGGAAAAGTCATCATGAAAAATATATGGCGAGTATATATATCTGATCTGAAAAGACTCACAACAAACGTCGTAGCCCTGTCAGTGGTGATGGGACTGTGTATCATCCCCTCTCTCTATGCCTGGTTCAACATCATGTCAAACTGGGATCCATACGGTGAATCAGCGACTTCTCTCATGAAGATATCTGTGTATTCTGAGGACGAGGGTATCGACCTGAACGGGATCAGGCTCGTTATCGGTGACATGGTGACAGAAAGCCTTGAGACAAATAATACCATAAACTGGACATTTGCGGACAATAAGAAAGATGCGCTTGAGCTGATACAGAGTGGTGAATGTTATGCCGGAATCATCATTCCCAAAGACTTTACAAAGGATATGCTGAGCATCATGAACGGCAATATCGTCAATCCAAGCATAGAATACTACGAAAACAGCAAAAAGAACGCCATAGCAACCAAGATCACAGGAAAGGTCAAGACCACTGTACAAAATGAGATCAACACAAAACTCATAAGTACCCTGACTGAAATTTTTGCAAATGCAGGTGATTATCTGTCCGGAAGCGATATTGAAGGCTCTGACATCATAAGCGGTCTGAAAAGCAAACTCAACCACATATCTTCCACTTTGGACAATTATATTTACATGATGAACACATTTGCCCTGCTCACAGAATCAGCATCGGATTCGATCGACACTACCAAGCTGCTTTTTCCCAATATAGACAGCATGGCTTCAAGTGGTGCTGACAGTCTGGGAAATCTCAACGACAGTGTGGATATCAGCAAGGATATCGTGGGGTCAGCGCTCTCGCTCATGAATACCAGCCTTGACACTATATCGAGCAGACTAGACGAGTTATCCAGCACTGTGAATAATATCACTGTAGGCAGCCAGGGGAACTCATTATCATTCATAAAAGAAGTAGATTCAAAAGACCCCTTTTCCACTGAGATTCTTGATTCTATTCAGAACCTCATCGACAGCCAATCTCCAGAGATTGCAGATGCCAAGGTACAGCTCGAAAAGCTGAAGAACGATCTTGAACAGTTCACAGGTGATGCCAAGCTGACCGACTCAGATATAGCAGAACTCAAATCTGTCATAACAACAGATATAACCAAATGCAAAGACCGCATCTCCGATGTCAAGGAGCTGATAAATGGTGACCTATCCTCTACACTTACCAGCTCCATGTCAAGCATGCAGAGTTCTCTTTCCCAGGCGCAATCTATTCTGTCAGATGTTCCCGGAACATTTTCTGAGATAAGCTCCACCCTCACCGAGTATCAGTCGATACTCAATGACGGAAAGGCAAATGTCCAGATCACTGTAAAATATATGTCTGATCTTAAGGATAACATAAACTCACTCATCCAGAAGCTGGATAGTATAACAGCCAGTCAGAGCTTTCAGGAGATCATGTCCGCGATAAAGGAAAACCCACAGATGATCGTGGACTTCATATCATCTCCTGTCCAGATGAACACAGTGGAGGTATTTGCGATCAGCAATTACGGCTCGGCGATGGCACCATTTTACACTGTTCTTGCACTGTGGGTCGGTGCGCTCATCCTTGTGGCACTCATCCATGTCAAGGTGAAGGATAGCGACGAGATTCCGGGGGTGAAGCCATACCAGAAGTTCTTCGGAAGATACATAAGCTTTTTCGTGATAGGTCAGGTCCAAACTATCATAACAGTATTTGGCGATCTGTTCTATGTGGGAATACAGTGCAAGCATCCGATAGCATTTACACTGGCTGCGATGATGACCAGCTTTGTGTTCACATTCCTGATCTACTCTCTCACCGTGGCATTTGGCAATATCGGTGAGGCCATCGCAGAGGTTGCCGGAGCAGGTGGAACTTTCCCTGTGGAAGTTCTTCCATCAGTCTACCAGTACCTGTACAAATTCATGCCGTTCTCATACTGCATGAACGCCCTCAGGGAATGTGTTGCCGGAATGTATCAGCACACCTACGGCAAATGTCTTGCCACACTGCTGATATATGTTGGTATATCGGTGATCATAGGTCTGCTGCTGGCTAAGCCTTGTGCAAAGCTTCTCGACAAGCTGGAACACAGCAAGGAGAAATCTGGTTTGTTTATATAACCAACTACTCTTGTAATTACAGTTTTTGTCTGTTGTCATTTATGCCCATCTGTACTGTAGAAATACATACAAATGGGCTTTTTATAAATATATTTTTACATATTCTCCGATGAACTATCCATGTGAACATCTTCAGTGTTATTGTATTACTTCTCCTATTTTAAAGGATTTTCCTGTCTTAAGGATAAAATTATCCCTATGACAGGCTTTTGCAACAAAAAAGGATAAAATTCTCTGTATTTATCCTGAACACTGTTTTTCAGGACTTTTTAGGAGAATTCTATCCTTTTTTGTGTTTATGCTGTTCTAAAGTTATAATGTTGGGTATAAATGCTGCTTACTTAAATAAGTTGTCATTCTCAAAGTAATCTATCTTCATAGCGCGTCTTACATCAGCAAGTGTCTCTGCTGCCTTTGCTCTGGCAACCTCACTGCCACTCTTTAAGATGTCGTATACATCCTGTGGTCTCTTCTCCCACATCTGGCGGCGCTCTCTGATAGGTGCAAGCTCAGCCTGAAGAACATTGTTCAGGAACTTCTTGACCTTTACATCACCGAGACCACCTCTGCTGTAGTGCTCCTTGAGTTCATCCATGCCGCTGTAATCCGGAAGAAATTCCTCAAAGTACTCTGGCTTGCTGAATGCATCAAGATAAGTAAATACTGAGTTACCCTCAACCTGTCCCGGATCTTCAACACGGATGTGGTTTGGATCTGTGTACATGGACATAACCTTCTTCTTGATCTCCGCAGGATCCTCAGACAGATATATACAGTTTCCAAGAGATTTACTCATCTTTGCCTTGCCATCTGTACCTGGGAGTCTGAGACATGCCTCGTTGTCCGGAAGGACAATCTTTGGATCTACAAGAGTCTCTCCGTATACCGAATTGAACTTGTGAACGATTTCCTTACACTGCTCGATCATAGGCATCTGATCCTCTCCAACTGGAACCTCTGTAGCCTTAAACGCTGTTATGTCTGCAGCCTGGCTGATAGGATAACAGAAGAATCCAACTGGAATGCTTGCCTCAAAATTTCTCATCTTGATCTCTGCCTTTACGGTCGGATTTCTCTGAACTCTTGCAACTGTGACAAGATTCATATAGTAAAATGTAAGCTCTGTAAGCTCAGGCACCATTGACTGGATGAATATTGTAGACTTCTCAGGATCTATGCCACAGGCAAGATAATCAAGAGCAACCTGCATAATGTTCTGTCTGACCTTCTCTGGATGCTCTGCATTGTCTGTAAGCGCCTGTGCGTCAGCCACCATGATGTATATCTCATCATACCTGCCCGAATTCTGAAGATCGACTCTTCTCTTAAGTGATCCTACATAGTGTCCCACATGCAGTCTTCCTGTCGGGACGGTCGCCTGTTAATATTACCTGTTTCATAACCTTCTCCTTTTCTCTCTTACTCAGCCAGCAGCTTACTCAGCTCATACTGGAATGAATCAAGCTGATTGTTCTGTATATCTATTGCCTCTTTTATATCGTAATCTATAAGTATATCATTCTTGATAGCCACCATGCGGTTTGTGCCGCCCTTTTTGAGTACATCCACAGCATACGCCCCCATAAGCGAGCCGTACATCCTGTCCTTTGCTGTAGGCTGACCGCCTCTCTGTATGTACC
>OGNC01001521.1_pt1 | contig 10462 bp, 8 predicted proteins | sample 1573311 | NCBI WGS metagenome assembly OGNC01 (sample SAMEA2581889, study PRJEB24529) | metagenome | biome: Human gut stool | place: China | collected 2011
TCGGCTTATTCGTAATCTTTGACTTCGTCTTAGATACTTCGCCTCGGCAAAATGCAAATAAAATTTGCTTTTGCACTCGGCTTAATCGTATCTTTGTCACCGACAAATTCTTTCCGTTGCCGATGAAACTCTTCATTAAGAATATGGTTTGTCCCCGCTGTATTCTGGTCGTGCGCGATATTTTGCGGCAGGCGGGGATCGAGGCCTCGTCGGTCGTTCTCGGCGAAGCCGTGCTGCCCGCAGAACTGACTGCCGAGCGGAGAAAGGAGTTGGACGAAGCGCTCCGCGCCGTCGGGTTCGAGTTGATCGACGACCGCCGCAAGCAGACCGTCGAGCGGGTGAAGAATACGGTCATCGAGCTGGTGCGGGAGAAGGACGCCGCTTTGCGGACCAACCTCTCGGATTATATCGCGGACCGGTTGCATCAGGATTACGGGGCCGTGAGTTCGCTGTTTTCGGAGATCGAAAACACGACGATCGAACAATACTTCATCGCACAGAAAATCGAACGGGTGAAGGAGTTGCTGGCTTACGGCGAGCTGTCGCTCGGCGAGATTGCCGACAAGCTGAACTATTCGAGTACGGCCCACTTGAGCGCCCAGTTCAAGAAGGTGACGGGACTTACGCCCAGCCATTTCCGGAAGATCGGCGAGAACCGTCGCAAACCGCTGGACAAGGTGTAATCCGCCGGTCGTTCCGAAATCTTGTAAATAGTATCCGGAATTATATAACGCCTTCCGCCCTTTTTGTCCCGATCTTTGTATCGAAAGGACACGAAGGGCGTGCGGATATTCCGTGCTCGTCCCTGTCTGTAAAAAATCAAAAAGTATGTCGAAAGGTAAATATGTAAAACGGACTTTTCCCCTTGCGGGGCTGCACTGCGCCGGATGTGCTGCACGTGTGGAAAAAATTCTCAATGCCCAGACGGGCGTCGTCGCGGCTTCCGTCAATCTGGCGGCTTCGACCGCAGCGGTTGAATACGACACGATGCAGACCTCGCCGGAAAGACTCCGGCAAGCCGTGCAGGAGGGAGGTTACGATATGCTCGCCGATTCGGATGACGACACGCCCGACGAGTTGGAGCGGATGAACCGGGAGCGGTACCGGGACCTGAAACGGCGGGCTTTCTGGGCTGTCGTGCTGGCGATTCCGGTGGTCGTGATCGGTATGTTCTTTATGGATATGCCCTACGGCGGTGCGATTATGACGCTGTTGTCCGCTCCGGTCGTCTTCTGGCTGGGACGCGGATTTTTCGTGAATGCCTGGCAGCAGTTGCGCCACCGTACGGCCACGATGGATACGCTGGTCGCATTGAGTACGGGCATCGCCTACCTGTTCAGTCTGTTCAACCTCGTTTTTCCGGAGTTCTGGCTCTCGCGGGGAGTGGAATCTCACGTCTATTTCGAAGCTGCGGCGGTGATCGTCGCCTTCATCCTGCTGGGGCGCACGCTCGAAGAGAAGGCCAAAGGCGATACCACTGCTTCGCTGAAAAAGTTGATCGGTCTGCAACCAAAAAATGCGATCGTCGTCGCTGCGGACGGTACGCAGACGGAGATTCCGATCAGCCGCATCCGGGTCGGCGATCTCCTGGCCGTTCGACCCGGGGAGAAGATCGCTGTGGACGGTGCGGTTTGCGAAGGCGACTCCTATGTCGATGAAAGCATGTTGAGCGGCGAACCGCTTCCCGTGCATAAGGAGCCCGGAACGAAAGTTTTCGCCGGAACGATCAACCAGAAGGGCAGCTTCCACTTTCGGGCGGAGAAGGTCGGAGCCGCGACGATGCTGGCTCAGATTATCCGCATGGTCCAGGAGGCGCAGGGCAGCAAGGCTCCCGTGCAAAAGCTGGCGGACAAAATCGCCGGCATATTCGTCCCCGCGATCATCGGCATCGCCCTGCTCTCTTTCGTCCTGTGGTTGGTTTTCGATCCGTCGGGAGGCCTGACGCACGGAATCCTGGCAGCTGTGACCGTACTGGTTATCGCCTGTCCGTGTGCATTGGGACTGGCTACTCCGACGGCCGTCATGGTCGGCATCGGCAAAGGGGCCGAGAAAGGAATTCTGATCAGGGACGCCGTAAGTCTGGAGACGGCCGGAAAAATCGACACGGTAGTGCTGGACAAGACGGGTACACTGACCGAAGGGAAACCCGTCGTTACCGACATTGTCTGGGCGAACGGGGACGACCGGGCGAAAGCCGTCTTTTTCAGCCTGGAAAAACTCTCGGAACATCCGCTTGCCGATGCCGTCGTGCACTATTTTGCAGGTGTGCCGACGCTGAACGTCGAACGATTCGGAAGCCTTACCGGAAAAGGCATAGAAGGTACGGTCGATGGCGTGCGTTACTTCGCCGGCAGCCGCCGGCTGCTCGACGAGCAGGGAATCGTCGTCGGCAAAGAGTTGAATATCGAAGCGCAGCGGTTGTCGGCAGAAGCCAAGAGCATCGTCTGGTTCGCCGATTCGGAGCAAGCCCTGGCTGTCGCGGCGATCGCCGACCGCATCAAGGATAGCTCCGTAGAGGCCGTGCGCGAACTGCAAGCCGCCGGGATCGACGTTTATATGCTGACGGGCGACAGCCGAGCTGTGGCCGGTCATATCGCGGAAAAGGCAGGTATCCGGCATTTCGAGGCCGAAATACTTCCGCAGGACAAGGCCGCGTTCGTCAAGCGTCTGCAAACCCTCGGTCATAAGGTGGCGATGGCGGGCGACGGCATCAACGACAGTGCAGCGCTGGCACAGGCCGACTTGAGTATCGCCATGGGCCGGGGCAGCGACATTGCGATGGACGTGGCGCAGATGACCATCATCTCGTCCGACCTCCGGAAGATTCCGGAGGCGATTCGGCTTTCCAAGCAGACGGTTCGAACGATCCGCCAGAACCTCTTCTGGGCCTTCATTTACAACCTCGTCGCCATTCCCGTAGCGGCCGGGGCGCTCTATCCCCTCTGGGGGTTTCTGCTCGACCCGATGATCGGCGGGGCGGCCATGGCCTTGAGCAGCGTGAGCGTCGTGGCCAACAGCTTGCGGCTGAAACGCCGGCGGATCGGCGATGAGTGTGAACATGATGAACCGGTTGAAACCGAAGAAAAGATGAAAAAGGAATTTATCGTGGATGGCATGACGTGCAATCATTGCCGGATGCATGTGGAACATGCGCTGAACACCCTCGACGGCGTGAAGGCGGTCGTGACGCTGGACCCTCCGGTGGCCGCCGTGGAGTTCTCCGGGCCGGAAGTCGGCCTCGGGGAGTTGCAGAAGGCCGTTACGGAGCGGGCCGGGGTGTATACCCTGCGGGCGCGGTGACGACGGACGCCCCTGCGCAGGCGGGGCGTTTTTTTCGTGCCGCGCCGCATCTTTCCGGCGAATGTCCGGCGGAAAATGCGTTTTAGCATTAACTTTGCTGTCGGATCGTGTAAAGTATGCTGATGGAGACTCTTTCCCGTTGGATCGGCGGCGTGAACGACGTGCTGTGGACCTATGTGCTGGTCGCGGCGCTCTTGGGGTGTGCCGTGTGGTTCACCCTGCGCACGCGGGGCGTGCAGTTCCGCCTGCTGGGCGAGATGATGCGCGTGCTGGGCGAGTCGGCCGGAAGCGGTCCGGAGGGCGAGCGGCACGTCTCGTCGTTCCAGGCTTTCGCCGTGTCGCTGGCCAGCCGCGTCGGCACGGGGAATCTCGCGGGCGTCGCCACGGCCATCGTCGTCGGGGGACCCGGCGCGGTCTTCTGGATGTGGGTCATCGCCCTTGTGGGCGCCGCGAGCGCTTTCGTCGAGTCGACCCTCGCACAGCTTTACAAACGCCGCGGCAGGGACTCTTTCATCGGCGGCCCGGCCTACTACATGCAACGCGGTCTCGGGCGGAGGTGGATGGGCGTGCTGTTCGCCGTGCTGATCTCCGTGACCTTCGGATTCGCCTTCAACTCGGTGCAGAGCAACACGATCTGCGCCGCGTGGGAGGGAGCTTTCGGCGCCGATCGTGTGTGGGTGGGCGTCGTGCTCACGGCGCTGACGCTGCTCATCATCTTCGGCGACATACGGCGCATTGCGCGTGTCAGCGGCGTGATCGTCCCGATTATGGCGCTGGGGTACATCGTGCTGGCGCTGGGCGTCGTGCTGTTCAACCTCGGGCGGCTGCCCGAAGTGCTGGAACTGATCGTCGCCGACGCTTTCGGCTGGGAGCAGACGCTGGGCGGCGCGGTCGGCGCGGCGTTGATGCAGGGCATCAAGCGGGGACTTTTCAGCAACGAGGCCGGTATGGGTTCGGCCCCGAACGTCGCCGCCACGGCCCACGTTTCGCACCCCGTGAAGCAGGGACTTATCCAGACCCTCGGGGTCTTCACCGATACGCTCGTCATCTGCACCTGCACGGCCTTCATCATCCTGTTCGGGGGCGTTCCCGACGCTTCGCTCAACGGCATTCAGCTGACGCAGGCGGCTCTGGAGAGCGAGATCGGTCCTGCGGGCGGGGGGGGCGTCGCCGTGGCGATCTTCCTGTTCGCCTTTTCGTCGATCATCGGCAATTATTACTACGGCGAAGCCAACATCCGCTTCATCACTCCGCGGCCGTGGGCGCTGACGCTCTACCGGATGCTGGTCGGCGCGATGGTGCTCTTCGGATCCTTGGCGACGCTCGATCTGGCATGGAGCCTGGCCGATGTGACGATGGCGCTGATGACGCTGTGCAATCTGGCGGCGATCGTGCTGCTGGGCCGTCAGGCCTTCCTGCTGCTGGCCGACTACACGGCCCAGAAGCGGCAGGGCATCAAAAATCCGGTCTTCACGAAAGACCGGATTCCCGAATTGAAAGACAAGGCCGAGTGCTGGTAGCGCATTACTCCACCAGCCGGCGCGTCACGCTCCACCGCTGCATCAGCCGCACCACCGCCCAGCTCACGGCGAAGGCTCCGCAGGCGATCAGCGCGATGCGCGCCAGCGCGGGAAGTCCCGGAATCCGCTGCACGAGGTCGTAGCCGGCCTGAACGAAGATGAAGTGGCAGAGGTAGATGCCGAACGTCGCGCCCGCCAGCCGCGAGAGCCATGCGCGGGGCCGTGCGGCGGCCTTCTGCACGAGGATGAAGACCGGGGCGGTCATCATAAAGACGTTGATGCCGGCGAAATACCAGACGATTTCGAGGTAGGCGTAGTTGCCCGGAAAATGTTTCTGCATCACCACGTAACCCAGCCCCGTGGCGAGGTATCCGGCGAGGAAGGTCGGGATGCAGATGCCCAATGTCTTGCGCCAGTTCCATGCGGGCGGGAATTTCACGAGGTAGAAGGCCAGTACGAGGTAACCGGCGAAGCCCGAGACGTAGTGGAACGTGCCGAACTCGTTCCAGTCGCAGACGCCGTAAAGCCCCGTGTTGCCGTAATTGCCCGTGTAGCCGAGCGCCGGGGCCAGCATCTTCACGTAGGGCAGCAGCAGCGTCACGCCCCAGATCGCGAGGACGCTCTGCAACTCGCGCCGCGAGGCCCGCTCGAGCCACGGGCTGATCAGCGGCATGATCAGATAAAGTCCTATCAGCATATAGAGATACCAGAGCGGCGTGGTGTCGTAGCAGAAGTTGAAGACGAAGGTCCACATCTTGTGCAGCGTCGCTTCGCCGGTGAACAGCGCGGGGTCGATCGACGGGCTGGAGGTCCCGACGTAGCGCATATACAGGTAGTAGAGCACGGGCAGCGTCAGCGACCAGAAGACCAGCGCCAGGAGGACGCGGCCGATGCGCTTGCGGTAGAAAGCCCCCGTTCCGGTCCGCACGGGCAGCAGCAGCACGCCCGACATCATCACGAACAGCGGCACGCAGGCCCGGACGAAACTGCCTGCCAACGCTCCTTGCAGGAAGGTGGCGCGGTCGCTGTCGAACACGGCGACGAAGGCGTCGCAGCTGTGGGAGAAGACCACCAGGAAGCAGGCGATCACGCGCAGGAGGTCCACCCAGCCGATGCGTTCGCGGGCCGGGACGTTCAGGTCGGGAAGTCGGTTCTTCATTGTCGCAGAAATGGATTTCCGGCGAAGGTACGAAAAAAATCCGGGACCGCCGTGCGTTTTCGCCGCGGCGTCCCGGATTTTTCGTTGTCCGCACTCCCTCCGGCGGACGTCCCCTTCGGGTCAGTTGACCACCACCGTCGGGAAGTATTCGCGCAGCAGGGCCGCGGCGCGGTCGAGCTGTTCGGGGGTGTTCTCCCGCACGTCGCGGAGTTTGTACTCCAGCCCCATCGCCTCGTACTTATGCACTCCGAGGGTGTGGTAGGGGAGCAGTTCGACCCGCTCGACCGACTTGTAGCCGCCGAGGCGTTCGCCCAGCGCACGGATGTCGGCTTCGGCGTCGCTGATGCCCGGAACCAGCACGTAGCGTAGCCAGAAGGGTTTTCCGTGGGCTTCGAGCCAGGCGGCCGTGCGGAGCGTCTGCGCGTTTTCGCGTCCGGTGAGGGCGCGGTGGCGTTCGGGATCGGCCTGCTTCACGTCCAGCAGCACCAGGTCGACCAGCCCCAGCAGCTCCTCGACGGCCGGGTTCCACACCCCGCCGTTCGAGTCGATGCAGACGTGGATGCCGGCCTCCTTCAACGACTTTACGAGCGGAACAAGTTCCGCGGCCTGGAAGGTGGGTTCCCCGCCCGAGAAGGTCACGCCGCCGCGCCGCCCGAAGAAGGGCTTCTGGTCGACGGCCATGCGCAGGATCTCCGCAGGGTCGGTCAATGTGCCCGCTCCGGCCTCGATCGTGTCGGGGTTGGCGCAGTAGAGACAGCGGAAATTGCAGCCTTGGAGGAAAACGACGAGCCGGAGTCCCGGCCCGTCGAATGTTCCCATGGATTCGTAAGAATGTACACGAAGCATGATTGTTCCTTGTTTTTGAATAAGGGGGTTCGGGCGCAAACCGGGTTCCGGTATGCAAATCCTGCGCCCGCCCCTAAAAGCGGCTTTTCAAGCCGTTACATCCTTTCGTGGAAGCTGCGGCTGATGACTTCGAGCTGGTGTTCGCGGCTCAACTTGGTGAAGTTCACGGCGTAGCCCGAGACGCGGATCGTCAGCTGCGGATATTTCTCGGGGTGCTCCATGGCGTCTTCGAGCATCTCGCGGTTCAGCACGTTGACGTTCAGGTGGTGTGCGCCCTTGGTGAAATAGCCGTCGAGCATCGTCACGAGGTTCTCGATACGCTCTCCGGCCGTCGGGCCGAGCGATTTGGGCACGATCGAGAAGGTGTTCGAAATACCGTCCTGCGAGTCGCGGTAACGCATCTTGGCCACCGAGGCGAGCGAAGCGATGGCGCCGCTCTTGTCGCGGCCGTGCATCGGGTTGGCTCCCGGGGCGAAGGCCACGCCCTTGAGGCGTCCGTCGGGCGTTGCGCCGGTCTTCTTGCCGTACATCACGTTCGAGGTGATCGTCAGCAGCGACAGCGTCGGGCGGGCGTTCTTGTAGACGGGCAGCTTCTTCAGCTCCTCGCTGAAGTAGTAGACGAGGTCCACGCCCAGGTGGTCGACACGGTCGTCGTTGTTGCCGTAGCAGGGGAATTCACCCTCGATGTCGAAGGCTTCGGTGAGACCCTCGGCGTTGCGGCGGGGCGTCACGCGGGCGTATTTGATGGCCGAGAGCGAGTCGAGGGCGATCGAGAGACCGGCCACGCCGTAGGCGAGATTGATGCGGGGATCGGTGTCGACGAATGCCATCTGGGCCTTCTCGTAGTAGTACTTGTCGTGCATGTAGTGGATGATGTTCATGGCCTCGTTGTAGACGCGGGCGATCTCCTTGAGCACCATCTTGTAGTTGCGCATCACCTCCTCGAAGCGCAGCGGACCCTCCGACAGCGCCGGAATGCCCTTGACCATCAGCGTGCCGGTGTTCTCGCAGCGACCTTCGTTAATGGCCAGCAGCAGGGCCTTGGCCAGGTTGGTGCGGGCGCCGAAGAACTGGATCTGGCGGCCGATGTCCTGGAACGAGACGCAGCAGGCGATGCCGTAGTCGTCCGAGTGGCGCACTTCGCGCATCAGGTCGTCGTTCTCGTACTGGATCGAGCTGGTGTCGGCCGAAACCTTGGCGCAGAAGTCCTTGAATCCCTGCGGCAGCTCGGGGCTCCAGAGAATCGTGAGGTTCGGTTCGGGCGAAGGACCGAGGTTGTAGAGCGTTTGCAGGAAGCGGAACGAGGTCTTCGTCACCTTCGTGCGGCCGTCGTTGAAGCGTCCGCCGATGGCCTCGGTCACCCACGTCGGGTCGCCGGCGAAGATGTCGTTGTAGGACTGCATGCGCAGGTGGCGCACCATGCGCAGCTTGATGACGAACTGGTCGATCAGCTCCTGGGCGAACGACTCGTCGATCGTCCCGTGCGCGAGGTCGTATTCGATGAAGATGTCGAGGAACGACGATACGTTGCCCAGCGACATGGCGGCTCCGTCCTGCTCCTTGACGGCGGCCAGGTAGGCCATGTAGACCCACTGCACGGCCTCCTGCGCCGAATGCGCCGGACGGCTGAGGTCCAGTCCGTAGTATTCGCCCATCGTGCGGATGTCCTTCAGGGCCTTGATCTGCTCGGCGACCTCTTCGCGCAGGCGGATGCGGGCGTCGGTCATCGGGCCGGTGAGGTTGCGGAGGTCCTCCTGCTTGGCCTCGATCAGGCGGTCGGTTCCGTAGAGGGCCAGACGGCGGTAGTCGCCGATGATGCGGCCGCGGGCGTAGTTGTCGGGAAGACCCGTCAGGAAGCCCAGCGAGCGGAACGAGCGGATCTCCTCGGTGTAGACGTCGAACACGCCGTCGTTGTGCGTCTTGCGGTAGTGGGTGAAGATGTCCTTCACCTTCTCGTCGACCTCCACGCCGTTCTCCTTGCAGGCGCGCGATACGACATTGATGCCGCCGAAAGGTTTGATGGCGCGCTTGAGCAGTTCGTCGGTTTGAAGGCCCACGATCAGCTCGTTTTCGCGGTCGATGTAGCCGGCCTTGTGCGAGGTGACGGTCGAAACGGTCTTGTTGTCCAGCGCGCGGACGCCGTTATGCTGACGCTCCTCTTCGAGGGCCTTGAGGCAGAGGTTCCAGATGTGCTTCGTTCGCTCGGTAGGTCCTGCGAGGAACGAGGCGTCGCCCAGGTAGGGGGTGATGTTTGTCTGTACGAAGCTCGTCACGTTGATCTCTTTGCTCCAAAGCCCGTCGATAAAGGTTTTGTTCAGTTCCATAGATGATATTGTTCGTTTTGAGATGATAATTGTCCTATTTCGGTCGGCAAAGATACGTTATTTTTTTCACACCGGCCAAAGAGCGGTTACAATTTTTTATAAAAATTTAAAAAATACCTACGATCAGGTATTGACGGCGCCTTCCGGGACATGCAATAGTTACAGGAAGGCGTTGCGGCGTTTGTGGCCCTGCTTTTGCAGGGGCGGGAGTGTATAAATACGAAAAACGATGAAAAGATTCTGGATTGCCCTGCTGGGTGCGGGGCTTTTTGCGACGGCGGCGTTCGCCGGCGGTGACGAAGTTCCGGTCAGGATGCACGAACTGCCCGATGCGGCGAAGACGTTGGTGAAAAAGTATTTTCACGACATCGAGGTGGTTTCCGCCACGATGGAGAAGGGCGTGGCCCCGAGCTATGAGGTGAAGTTGGCCGACGGTACGGAGATCGACTTCGACGCCCGCGGCGAGTGGACCGATGTCGAGCGGCCGGGGGGTGTCGTGCCGGACGGGCTGATTCCGCAGCCGATCCTGAAATTCGTGGCTGCGAACTATCCGGGACGGCACGTCCGGGGTGTCGAACGCGACGGCCGCAACCATGAGGTCTCCCTCGACAACGGACTGGAACTGAAATTCAACCGCCGTTTCCGGCTGGTGGAGACCGATCACTGACGGCCGACGATTGGTGCGGCGGATTACGGCCCGGGGGTTTGAGTTGCGCATCCGGCCCCCGGGTCCCGCCGCTTTGTAAGGTGAAAGGTGTAAGATGAAAGGTGAATTTTTCATTTACAACCTTTCACCTTCGGCTTTGATAAAAAGCGTATCTTTGCAGCGTAAATCCCGATAACGATGGAAGAACTCTCGCTTACGACCCCCGCCCTGCTGTTTTCGGCCGTGTCGCTGATTCTGCTGGCCTACACCAACCGGTTTCTGTCCTATGCGCAATTGGTGCGCACGCTCAAGGAGCAGCATTTGCAGCACCCCTCGAAGGTGACGCGCGCGCAGATCGACAACCTCCGCCGGCGGCTCCACCTCACGCGCACGATGCAGTTGCTGGGCGTCACGAGCCTGTTCCTGTGCGTGGTGACGATGTTTCTGATCTACGTGGGGCTGATGCTGCTTTCGGCTTATGTCTTCGGTGCGGCGTTGCTGCTGCTGGTCGGTTCGCTGGGCGTTTCGATCTGGGAGATTCAGATCTCGGTCCGGGCGCTGGAGATTCACCTCAAGGATATGGAGAACCCGCTTGACAAGCGGGATTCGGAATAATTGTCCGGTCGTGTTCAAGCCGCCCTTTTTTAAGGGTGATTTAGCGAAGCGG
>OGNC01001522.1_pt1 | contig 10458 bp, 6 predicted proteins | sample 1573311 | NCBI WGS metagenome assembly OGNC01 (sample SAMEA2581889, study PRJEB24529) | metagenome | biome: Human gut stool | place: China | collected 2011
CTGGTTCATGGGCACGATGACGCCGCCCGCCATCATGACACCGTAGCAGTTCACGGCGTAGTGGTAGCTGTTGTTGCTCCACACGCACACCCGCTTGCCCTGAATATCCGGGATGGTGCTCAGGTAGTAGTTCACCGCGCGGCGGATGTCCTGCGCATACTCCCCGAAGTGCTTTTCCACCACCACATCCTGGTCGGCGTCGTACCAGCGGAAGGCCACCCGGTTCGCAAATCGCTGCTCCATGTTCAGCGTCAGCAGCTCATACAGATTTTTCGGTTTATGTAGTTCCATTATCATTTCCCTCTCTATTCTTCAAAAATGCCAGTCTCACGGCCATAACGCCTTGTGGGAACTTTCCCACCATGAGACCGGCTTTTTCCGCTAAGATTCAGGACCGCAGCAGCTTGCCGGCAGCGTTGCGAGGCAGGGGCTGGGCCGAGAACTCCACCACCATGTGCTTGTACAGGGGCAGGGTGCGGTTCACCTCGGTAACAAAGTCCCGCACAGCGTCCTGCTGGTCCGCCTCGCAGCAGACCACGGCGCAGATGCGCTGGTTCCGCTCGCAGACCATGCACTCCCGGATGGCAGCGCAGGGAGCCAGCAGCTTTTCCAGCTCCTCGGGGCTCACGTTCTCGCCGCTGCCCAGAATGATGACGTTCTTCTTGCGGCCGGTCAGGTACATGTAGCCGTCCTCTTCCACCCGGGCAATGTCGCCGGTGTGGAACCAGCCGTCTGCATCGAGCACCTCGGCGGTGGCCTCCGGGTCCTTGTAGTAGCCCAGCATCACCGGGTCACCACGCATGCACAGTTCCCCGTCCTCCAGCTTGTACTGGCAGCTGTCGTCCACATGGCCCACGCTGGTCAGGTGCTTTTCCTCCTGGGAGGAGTTCCAGGCACCATCGCCGCAGGTCTCGGTCAGGCCGTACATCTGGGCCACAAAGAAGCCCTTCTCCATCATATCACTCAGAATCTTGGGGTCGAACATGGCAGCGCCGCAGGTCAGCACGCACAGGCCGTTCAGACGGTCGCGGCGGCCCTTCATCACATCGCTGTAGATGCTCTTCAGCAGCACCGGCACCACAGCCATCACGTCGCTCCGCATGGCTCCCAGGTCCCGGTAGAAATATTTCAGATTGTTGCACAGGTTCACGCAGTGGCCGGTGACGCTCCAGGACACCAGGCTGGTCATGGCCGAAATGTGGAACATGGGCAGGCAGGACAGAGAGCTGAACTCGTCGGTGTTCCAGCCCGTGTACTTCTTCACATCGTCAAAGGGGTCCAGAAAAGCCGGCATGGCGCTGAACAGGTTCTTCTGGCTCAGCATAACGCCCTTGCTGCGGCCGGTGGTGCCGGAGGTGAACATGATAAAGGCCAGAGCAGAGAGGTCCTCCACCTCGGTCACGTCCTCGGCAGGCTCATAGGCAGAAAAAGCGTCCATGGGCTTCAGGATGCTGCCGTAGGTCTCAGCGAGGGCAGGCTCCCGCTCCGCGAACTCGCCATCCTGCAGGATGCACACCGGCCCGGTGAGGCCCAGCTCATAGGAGATGGCATCCCAGTCCTTGCCAAGGTTCAGCGGCACAGCCACGGCTCCGGCAATGACCGTGCCGTACATGCAGATGACATACTGGTAGCTGTTGCGGGCCAGGATCGCCACACGCTTGCCGCGCACGTCGCCATACTCTGCACGCAGGAACGCCACGAACCGGCGCAGATCCTGGGCATACTGTGCGTAGTGCACCTCGGCCACGCCCTGCTTTTCTTCATCATACCAGCGCAGAGCCACACGGTCTGCAATGTTGGTTTCCATATTGCAAAGTGACTGATACAGCGATGTAATCATTTTTTTCCTCCATTTTTATCATCCGATCCGGCGCTCCTGTGTAAGCCAACACAGATCCTTCCAGTCATTTCCAACTGTGCCCAGTATACAATAAGGCCTGTGTCAATGCAAGAGTTTTGCAACATTTAATTTCCAATATTGACAATAAAATCTTGCACATCATGTCGTTTCCAGATGTAAATTCTGCCTTTCGCTGCGAAGCCACCCTGCCTGTGCTATGCTTTTATTGCAGGCTGCAATGTGTCCTCCGCCCGCCGGACCGCAATTCAAAATTGACAGTCTGTGCAAAAAGCATTATACTGGGTTTATATCCATACAAAATTTTATCTTTTTCATTCAAAATCTACGCATTGTGCGGCATCCGGCTCTGAGGGAATGTCCCGCGCAAGGAAGGAACCTCCATGGAAGGAACCAAGCCCCGCACCGCCAGCTCCATCGGCATGTTCGACATGCTCAAGGGTGCCGGTATGCTGACCATCGTTTTTGCGCATACCGCCGAGCTTTATCCCATGCAGGCGGTCAGCGGCCTGTCCCTGACCGCGTTTTTCCCGTTCATCTACCGCGAAGCGCTGATGTCCGCCTTTTTTATTGCCAGCGGCTACGGCTTCCGCAAGCGCTCTATCCACAAGTGCATCCACCAGCAGCTCAAAAGCCTGCTCAAACCCTATGCTTACACGGCGCTGTTCACCTGCGTGCTGCACTTTATCATTCATTATAAGACGTTCCAGTACCTGCCCGGCACCATCGGCGAGTCTATCAAGGTCACCGGCGGCTTTCTGCTGGGCCTGCCCCACACGGCCGAGTATTTCGGGCAGGAGTTCTTCTCCTGCGGGCCGATGTGGTATCTGCTGGCGCTGGTGGTAGGCTGGGTGCTGCTGGATGTGATCCTGAACATCTTCCCGGAGCGCTATGTTCCATGGGCTGTGGCAGGCTGCGTCCTGCTGGGCTGGGGCGCGAGCCTTGTGTGGGAGCTGCCCTTCTGCCTGATCCAGGGTGCCGTGGTGGTGCCCTACCTCTATATCGGCTTCCTTGCCAAAAAGAAGCATCTGCTGGACGAGCCCCTGCCGCCCAAAGTCTTTGCCGGGCTGCTGGCCGCCACAGCACTCATTGCCGTAGGCGCTCTTGCTACCCGCACCACCGACTGCATCTCGCTGGCTGAGTGGTCACTGGGGCCGCTGAGCATCTTTCTGGACGGTGCTGCAGGCCTGCTTTTCATCCGGCTGTTCATGCGGCTCAGCCATGGCCATGGCCCCATCGTGCACTTTCTGGAAGCGGTGGGCCGCCGCTCGCTGAACATTTTCTGCGTACATACCGTGGAGATCATCGCTATTCCGTGGTATCTGATGGTAGCAAAGTTCTCTGCGCAGCCGGTGCTGGGCATGTGGCTGCAATATGCCATCGCTCTGGGCTCTATCTGGCTGGTGTGTGAGCTGCTGCGTGTACGCCGCGCACTCATCATCCGATTTTTCCCGGCACAGCGCAGAACGCCCGCCGTGCACTATACCTCCCGGCACTGACATGTTTTTCCGGCTGCTGCGGTGCAGCCATCATAAAAGTAAGAGGAGAATCCGGTTATGAACAACGATGCCCCCGAGACCCTTGCTGCGGCCCGCAGCCGCGCTGCTGACTTGGAACAGCAGCTCAAGCTCTCTGACGAAGGTGTATCCCGGCTGGCACAGCGGTGTCTGGAGCTGGAACAACAGGTGCTGAACTATCAGGCCGCACTGGCAAGGCACGGCAGCGACAACGAGCCTGCCGCCCTCACCCTGCCACAGCTGTTCTACGATTCCGGCTCCGGCTATTCCCCGCGGGAATGCCTGACCGTTGCCGAGGATGCCTACGACGAACTGACCCACGAGGTCTCTGCGGTGTTCACCCTGCCCACGGATGCCCGTGCGCTGCGGCTGGACCCCGGTGAGCTGGCCTGCTGCGTGACTGACCTGAGCATCTCGGACGAGCGGCTGGAATGCCGCGCCATGAACGGCATCCAGCTGCAGGAAGACTGCCTGCTGTTTTTGGATGTGGACCCCAACCTGACCGTGTGCAGCACCGTGCCCTTTGCGGCCGGGATGAAGTTTGCCGTGACCTATCATTACTATCCGCTGGGCCGCTTCCAGCACGAGCAGCCCGGCAAGGCCCTGCTCAGCGCGTTGAATACCATCAAGCTGCAGGCTGAGGCCGAAAAGAACGATGTTCTGGAACAGCTGCAGGCTGCCCTTGCCGAGAACACCCGGCTGAACAATCAGCTGGCGGAACTGCAGAGCAGCCGTGCTGCTTATGAAGATTCGCTGGAAAACCTGTACGAGAGCAGCAGCTGGCGGCTTACCGCACCGCTGCGTGCTTTGCGCCGCCTGCTGCGCGGCTGAATTGGATCGCTAAAGGAGTTGTCAACATGTACAGCAGTTACAGCACCCTGCAGCGTAAGCAGCTGACGAAGCAGGTTTATACCGATACCCAGAGCACCTATCTGCTGGTGTATGCACCGGGCCGTCATCAGGCGCTGGAGCACGCACTGGAAAACCAGCTGCACCGCAAGTTCCGGCTGGTGACGGAGCTGGCCCCCGCCCTGACCGACTCGGTGGAGGGCGTGCTGCTGGTCAGCGAAGATCTGGTGTTCCGCTCCAAGGAGACCAATATGACCGGCAGCGTGTCGGTGGTGGTGTATTCTCTGGCGGGCCTGAACCGGCTGAATCAGGAAAACGTGGCGGCCGCCATGGCGGTGGTGGAGGAAACGGGGCTCAGCCGTGTTCTGGTGACGGACAGCGCCGGTTTGGTGCTCTACGACACCCGGGAAACCGGCAGCGCCGTTGGAAAGTACACCTTCTATTCCGAGATCGTGCAGGCATTGGAGGGATATGACGCCTTTTCCTGCTCCTACCGGGACGGGGCCTTCCGCAGCCGCACGGCCTCTCCGGTGCTGTATCAGAACCGGATCATCGGCGCGGTGTACGCCTACGAATATGACACAGAGCAGGCGGCGCTGTTAGAGGGACTGCAAAGCAACCTCCTGAAGCTGTCCGCCGGTATCGCGGCGGCGGTGGTGCTGCTGAGCATCCTGCTCTCCCGGATGCTGACCCGGAAGGGCATCAAGCACAATGTGCTGAATGCAAAGCAGCATGCCCGTGAGGCAGAGATCGTGGCACAGGCAGGCAAGCTGGGTGCAGTGACCATTGCAACCAACATGGCGGGCCGTGGTACGGATATTATGTTGGGCGGTAACGCTGAATTTCTGGCAAAGGCAGAAATGCGCAAGCAGGGCTACGAGGATGATATCATCAACGAGGCTGTGGGCTATGCGGATACGGAGAATGAGCAGATCCTGGCGGCAAGAGCTGTTTACAAGGAACTGTATGACAAGTTCAGTGCCGAGGTCAAGGAAAAGGCAGTGGAGGTCAAGAAAGCAGGGGGATTGTACATTCTGGGTACAGAGCGGCATGAATCCCGCCGGATCGATAATCAGCTTCGCGGACGTTCCGGTCGTCAGGGTGACGAGGGCGAAAGCTGCTTCTTCCTGTCCGTAGAGGATGACCTGATGCGGATATTTGCCGGGGAGCGTCTGGAAAACATGATGCGTACTCTGAACGTAGAGGAGAACATGCCCATCGAGAGCCGGATGCTCACCAAGATCATCGAATCCTCCCAGAAGAAGGTGGAGGGCAGAAACTTTGCGATTCGGAAGAATGTCCTCAACTACGACGACGTTATGAACAAGCAGCGTGAGATCATCTACGAGCAGCGTGCAACCGTGCTGAACGGAGACGATATCCACGAGTATATTCTCAAGATGATGGAGGAGCTGATCGACTCTACAGTGGATCAGTATCTGATCGACGACGACAACAAGGAAGACTGGAACCTGGTTGGGCTTCGTGACCACTTCATGGGCTGGATCACCGTGGACGGGGATCTGGAATACGAGGGTGAGGAGTATGAGTCCATCACCAAGGATGAAATCAAGAAGTTCCTGACGGAGCGCACCTTGAAGGCATATGCGGACCGGGAAGCCCACTACGGTGCAGAGACGCTTCGTGAGCTGGAGCGTGTGATCCTGCTGAAGGTAGTGGATACCAAGTGGATGGCGCACATTGACGACATGGACGAGCTGAAGCGGGGCATCGGTCTGCGGGCAATGGGCAACAAGAACCCGGTTGTAGAGTATCGGTTTGAAGGTATGGATATGTTCGATGCAATGATCGACTCCATCCGGGAGGATACTGTTCGCCTGCTGCTGACCGTTCAGCTGCAGCAGAACCAGGTGCCGGAGCGTGAGCAGGTAGCAAAGCCCGATGCACCCAATGCAGGCGCCGGTGACGGCAGCTTTTCCAATGCACCGGCAAAGAAGAAGATCGGCCCCAATGAGCCCTGCCCTTGCGGCAGCGGAAAGAAGTATAAATTATGCTGCGGAATGAAGAAATGATCGAACAGGGAAGGGCGCTGGCTGCGGACTGCCGGCGGGAGCTGACAGAGCATATCCTGCCCTTCTGGAATCAGCTTTCTGACCCAAGAGGGGGATTTTACGGCAGGATGGATGCGGCGCTGAAGCTGTATCCGGACGCCCCCAAGGGTGTGATTCTCCATGCCCGGATCCTCTGGGCATACTCCAGTGCCTATCTTGCATTGCAGGATTCGGTTTTGCTGGAGCATGCAGCACATGCCTACCGGTTTCTCCGGACATACTGCTATGACAAAGCATATGGAGGCATGTTCTGGTCAGTCACGGCACAGGGGGAGCCCTGCGACACCATCAAGCATACATACAATCAAGCGTTCTGCATATATGGGCTGTGCGCCTATTACCGGGCGAGCGGGGATGTGACCGCCCTGGAGCTTGCAGAAAAGCTGTTCGACACCATTGAGGAGAAAACACCGGATGCCTACGGCTACGGGGAGGCATTTACCCGGGACTGGCAGCCGGCGGACAATGAGGCGCTTTCCGAAAACGGATTGTCTGCGGTGAAGACCATGAACACGGTGCTGCATCTGGTGGAAGCTTATACGGAGCTTTACCGGGTGACCCGGCGGGAGCAGGTGGCACAGCGGCTGCGGTGGCTGCTGGATCTGACCCGGAACCGGATCTATGATCCGGAGCGGTGCGCACTGCGGGTGTTCTTTGACGGACAGTGGAATGAAATCGGGGATGTTTATTCCTACGGTCACGACATTGAGGCAAGCTGGCTTCTGACCCGTGCCTGTGACGTGCTGGAGGATGAAACATATACAGCGGCGTTTGCGGAGATTGCCGTCCGGATCGCCGGAAAAATTCAGTCCTGCGCTCTGGAGCAGGGTGCGCTGAATGATGAATATGCGGCAGGAAGCATCAACAAAAAGCGTGTCTGGTGGGTGGAAGCTGAGGGCGTTGTGGGATTTCTCAATGCGTATCAGCTCAGTGGTGATCCTGCATTTTTCCGGACGGCTCAGCAGCTGTGGCGGTACATCCGTACATACCAGATCGACCGCAGAGAGGGCGGCGAGTGGCATGCGGAGGTGGCGTTTGACAACGTGCCCATGCAGGTGTTTGACATGGCTGGGCCTTGGAAGTGTCCCTATCACAACAGCCGGATGTGCCTGGAAACGATGCAGAGGATCCGGGCTATGACGCAGGGTTGATGCAACGAAACAGGAGGGAAAGAACAGCATGAAGGTCAAACTCAGCAAGCAGATTCTCGTTGCGGCATGCAGTCTTTGCACTGCGGCAGCTATGGCGGCCACCACTGTAATGCCCGTTTTTGCGGACGCAGGGGAGAAACCGCCGGAGGTCACAGAAGAGGAACGGGTGTTCCCGGATCCGGACAGTTTCAGTTATGATGACGTAGAGATCAATTTTGCGAAGGCTTTGCAGTATTCCCTGTATTTTTACGATGCGAACAAGTGTGGTCCCGGCATCACCGGGGGCAATCTGGAATGGCGGGGAGATTGCCATGTGGAGGATGCCGCCATTCCTCTCAAGCCCATGGGAGAGGATTTCAAGGGCACGAACTTGTCCCAGGAATTCATCGACGAGCATAAGGATCTGCTGGATCCGGATGGGGACGGACTCATCGACTGCTCCGGCGGCATGCACGATGCGGGAGATCATGTAAAATTCTGTCTCCCCGGCAGTTATGCCGCATCCACCGTAGGCTGGGGCTACTATGAATTCCGGGACGCTTATGTGAAAACCGGCACGCAGGAGCATGTGGAGGACATCCTGCACTGGTTCAACGATTTTTACATGAAGAGCACATATCTGGACGAAAACGGTGAAGTGGTGGCATACTGCTACCAGGTGGGCGAGGGCAATATCGACCACAACTACTGGATCGCACCGGAGCTGCAAAACGAAAATCTGCTGGACTTTGCCCGTCCTGCATACTTTGCCACAACAGAAACCCCTGCCTCCGACATGTGTGCCGGCACGGCGGCTTCCCTTGCCATCAACTACCTGAACTTCAAGGACACGGAGCCGGAGTATGCAGCCGAGAGCCTGAAAAAGGCAATCGCCCTGTATGACTTTGCAGTCAAGACCCACACTGAAACGGAGGGCTTGGTAGTCACAAGTCTGGGCTATGACGGAGGCTTCTACACCTCCAGCTATGACTACGACGAACTGGCGTGGGCAGCTGTGTGGCTGTATGAATGCACCGGCGAGTGGGACTATATTGACGACATCATTCATGTGGATGAAACCGTAACCGGGGACATGGGGGCACATCCCTACACCGGTTATCTGAAGCGGATCATCGCCGACACCGGAAACTGCTGGCAGAACATCTGGGTACACTGCTGGGATACGGTATGGGGCGGTGTATTTGCAAAGCTGGCGCCCATCACCAACATCTCCCGTGACTGGTACATTTTCCGGTGGAATCTGGAGTACTGGTCCGGCATGAACGAGCAGGATGCTGCGGCTGCACCTACCAAAGCAGAGAAAAACAACGTTACCATGGCGGCAAGCGTGCCTGCGGTGACTTCTCATAAGGACTTCGGTCTGGACGATCAGATCTGGAACACCAAGATCACGGCGGAGGAAATTGCGGATCTGCCCACCAAGGATGGCGCATTCCTGGCAAAGACGCCGGCTGGCTTCTCCATGCTGAACGAATACGGCTCCGCCCGGTATGACGCTGCCGCACAGCTTTGCGCATGCGTATACGCCAAGGAAACCGGGGATAACACCTTTGTAGACTGGGCAGAGGGACAGATGGAGTACATCATGGGCAAAAACCCCATGAACCGCCCCTACATTGTTGGCTATTCTCCTACGGCAGCAAGCCATCCCCATCACCGGGCTGCACACGGTTCCAAGACTCTGAACATGGACGATCCCCAGACCCAGACCCATGTACTCTGGGGCGCACTGGTAGGCGGGCCGGATGCCAGCGACTGGCACCGTGATATTACCAAGGACTACATTTATAATGAGGTTGCTGTGGACTATAACGCAGCATTCGTTGGGGCATGTGCCGGTCTGTATAACTTCTGCGGCACGGAGGATATGAAGCCCCAGTCCAATTTCCCGCCCTCCGAGGCTTCCATGAAGGGGGACATTGTGGAATACAAGCTGAAGGCTTCCATCGGTCAGGAAGACAACATGGCAACGCAGGTACTGGTGGAGATCGATAACTCCAGCTTCCTGCCGCCCCATTATCTGAAGGAAACCAAGGTGCGCTACTACTTCAGCATTGCAGAGCTTCTGAAGAACGGACAGACTCTGGACGATCTGACTGTCCGGATGGACTATGACGCAATGAAGTCCAATACGGACGGCAAGCATGAAGTCACCTACAATGTGGTGCAGTACAACGACAAGGGGGACTGCTACATTGAGCTGACCTGGACGGGATATGAATTCTACGGAACCATGCAGTTCCAGTTCGCCCTGATGGCACAGGTGCAGAATGAGGAGTATACCTTCATCTGGGATCCCACCAATGACTACAGCCGTTCCGGTCTGTCTACCTGTGATGAACTGGGTGTGACGCTGGCGGAGGCGCTGACCGAATACGATCTGATCACCATGTACGTGGATGGAGAGCATGTATGGGGCAAGGCGCCTGCGGATGCGCAGGAGGATGAAACCCTGTACGGAGATGTGGACTGCAATGGCACTGTGGAAATCGCAGATGTTGTGCTGCTGTCCCGGTATGTGGCACAGGACAAGGATGCAAAGGCGGTCACTGCACAGGGACTGCTGAATGCGGACTGTGTGAAGGACGGCACTGTGGATATGGAGGACATTACAGCCATTGCACGGTATCTGGCACACTTGATTGAAGCATCCCAGCTTGGAAAGGCATCTTAATCAAATACGCAAAATCAAACGGTACAGAGACTTCTGTACCGTTTTTTTGTTGAAATGGGAAATATGCAGGCGCAAAAAAATATAGATTCTGGATGCTTTCATCATTGACGCACCGATGATTGCGTGGTATAATCAAAATGTAAAGCTATGAGCGTATTAAAGTAACTTTGCACAAATGAAGTCTATAAACTTTGTGCAGTGTTGCTAAAAATGCATGTAGTTTTATAGTATTTTAAGGAAATGAGGCAGAATATGAGCATGTTCTTCAAACGAAGCATGTCTGCACTGCTGGCAGCCACCATGCTGACCATGGCGGCTCCATTCGACAGCCTGGCGG
>OGNC01001524.1_pt1 | contig 10445 bp, 5 predicted proteins | sample 1573311 | NCBI WGS metagenome assembly OGNC01 (sample SAMEA2581889, study PRJEB24529) | metagenome | biome: Human gut stool | place: China | collected 2011
TGAAGACAGGATGGGTGATGGGAGCAGGATTGATGGTATGGCTGATCCCCCAGATGGCCGGAACGATTCCGGTAAATATGATGATCGTAATGAAAAACGGTCGTAATTCCTGATGCGCCTGTAAAGCACCTCTGAGCATAAACCAGAGAGCAACCAGCTGAGCGATGAAAAGGAAACGTTCCGGCTGAAGATTCTCGTCTTTGTCGTAAGAAACCAATACGATACCGAACAGAAGTAATAATAAGGCATCCGGTAATGAAAAGATAAAACGGCTTTTCTTTGTTGTGAATTCCATAAGTAGAACCCCACCGGCTAACAATAGAGATGTGAAATGAAACCAGCAAATTTTTCCGGACAGCGTGCCGTCTGCTAATTCCGGATTCATGGCGAAGATTATACACAATAGTAACATTCCACTCGTTGCGAGTAAAAGTAATCTTAGATAACTAAAAAAATTATTCATAATTATATTTATTAAAATGTGAAAAAACTCTGCTTTCTGTGGGTTGAGAGGCAGAGACCTTCTCACAACTTATCTGTCAGGCATTGCCAAATGGATGGCAAAGAAATGGACCGATGCAAGTATACCCTATTTAAACAGAAAGAGAAGCCAGTGTGTTTTCCTTTTGAGAGGAAAGATTTGAACAGGTCTAAAGAGGTCGCAAAAGTATATTTTGCTTTATTGGAGGGTGAATGTTAGAGTTGACATTTTGTTGACAATATGCAAACGACTGGCATACAAAATATTTTGATGATAAACGGTAATCCTTATTTGAAAGGGGAAAGTTAAGGTTAGGGTTGTTTTTTTAATGTGAAAAGAGGTAAATAGAGGAAGATTCCTAAGATAGACATGGCAAGCCCGCCGATGGTGCCGGCGGCAAGCGGGAACCAAAACGCTTCCTTATCCGGACCTAACATGAATGGGATGAAGCCTAAGATGGTCGAAACGACTGTGAGGAAAATGGGCGTGATCTTAGCATTCCAGGCTTTCAGATATGCCTTGTAGGGCGACATCAACGGTTTGCGTTGCCGGATTTGGTTGTATTCATTCAAAATGTAGATGCTTGCGTTAACGGTTATGCCGCACAATAGGACGAAGGAGGCAAATCCTCCTTGGTCGAAATTCAATTTGAACCAATAGAACGTGAGGAATACGCCAATGTAAGAGATCGGTATTACAAAGATAACGGCCAACGGCTGTTTCAGCGAATTGAACAGGATACTGGTGGTAAAGAAGATAATGACGATGATCAGCAATAACAGAAGATATTGTTTATTGTCCTTTTTGTCCCAATACCAGTAAGCGCTTTCCGACTTGGCGGTATAACCCATCGGCAGTATGGCATTGATTTCCTTCAGGTCGCGTTCCTGTATCTTATTTCCTTGATTGGAAGCCCCGATATATTCGTATTGCAGACAGAGGCGGTATTGTTGGTTTACTTTGCAAACCTTCTGCGGCATCTGTCCTTTTTCGACACTTGCAAGTTCTGCTAACTTGTAGGGCTTGCCGTCAATAGTTTGTGGAACATACTGCATGCTCCACACATCGTATTCCTGTGACTGGCGGGAGGAGAGTTTCAGTTTCTCCGTCTCTTCGTTGACGACGATCGTCCCGGTATAAATGTCCTTTCCGAAAACGGGATTGATGGAGGCGAACAGGTCGATCGGCTGTATGTCCTCCTGGGTCAGCCGGGCTTTGTTGAGGTTGAAGTAGAACTCCTGGTAATCGTCTTTCCACCACGAGAACTCCGAATTGATCAGTACTTCCTTGATGCGGCGGTGGGTGAGCAACTTGGCTTTCAGCCGTTCGGCCCATTCGTACAGCTCGTCGTAGTTGTAACCGTACATTTCGATGCGGAAAGAACCGGCTCCTTCGCGTACGTCGTTGCTGAATCCCTGGTCCTGCAAACCGTAGACCTGCCAGCTTCCACCCCCCAATTCGAGCGCTTTGCTGATGATTTTACTTTTCAAGGTGTACGGGAAACCGCTCCGTTCACTCTCTTTCGTAAAATAGATGCGGATACCGGCCTGGCGTGCGCTGTAGACGTTTGTTTGGAACTGTCGTATTTCTTTGAAGGTGCTGAGATAGGCTTCCATCCGGCTCATCAAGGTATTCATTTGTGGCAAGGTCGTCCCGTTCGGGAGCGATGCGCTGACAGACAGGATCGTTTCTTCGTTGCGGGTGAAGTAACTTCCTTCATAAACTTTTTGTACGAACAGGCGTAGGGTTCCGCCCAATGCCTTATCGACGATGGGTTTGATCTTCTCCTTGTACGTCTCGTTGGAGGCGAATTTATTATATGTATCGATTAGCAGGGTGTCTGTTGCCGTGTAGACCTTCTTTTTGTCTTTCGTGTCGTATTCGATTTTTTCCGGTAACAGGAAAACCGGGATGCCGAATGCTAACAGTAAAATGAAACATGCCAGTTTCTTCCATCCGCAGAGGAAGTTGATTTGCCGTTGATAGTACCGGTTGTAGTAGACAGGGAAACGTTTGAGAAAACGGTTCGTTCTTTTTCTGATCCGGCTTTTCCATGTATACTCGGTCTCTTCTCCGGATATGTTCTTTTTTCCGCTTTTTTTCCATTCCAGGTTCATCTTATCGATTAGGGCGGGAACCAGGAAAAGCGCGATCAATAGGGAGACTCCTAAATTGATGATGACGACAGCCGCAAAATCCTGCAGATTGAGGCGTATCTTTTCATCTAAGAAAAAGATAATGACCAGTGCACCTATCGTTGTCAAAGTGGCTGCCAATATGGATAGGATTGCCTTTCGGTTATGTCGGTTCCGGATATGTTCCGTCATGACAATCGTGTTGTCGATCACCAGACTGAGTGAGATTGTGACACCGGCCAGTGAATAAAGCTGCATTTCCAATCCTAACAGGTAATAAAGGATGACGGCAATACTGAGGTTGATCGAAAGGCTGATGACAATCAGCAACAGATATTTTATCTCGCGTGTGATCAGCAGGACGAACATCAGCAGGATCAGGACGGTGAGCCCTGTGCGGACATAAATCTTGTTCAGTTCGTCCCGGATGAATTCGGTCGCGTCATAGCTGGTATGTATTTCATAACCGGGTGGGAGCAAGGTACGGATATGTTCCATTTCGGCTCTTACCCGTTTGGCAAGTTCCAGCTGGTTCGCCGTCTCCTCGGCGCGGATGGACAGATAGATGGAATTCAAGCCGTTGATACGGTAATAACTCTGTGGAGCTTCTTCCTGACGGGTAACTTTTAGCAGTTGGTCCAGACGGATCAGTTTGCCGTCTTTGTTCAGGACGGTGATGAGCGTGGGATTGAATCCGTCTTTCTCATTTTCCGGAATCAAGGCAAGACGTATCCACTGGTTGTTTTGTCCTCCTTTGCGCGAAGTTGCCAACTGGGTTTCCACGTTCCCGGTCCCTAAGAATTCCTTTTGATAATACTGGTTGATCGCTTTCTGTATATCCGGGATACTGATACCTAACGTTGCCAGCTGACGGCTATCATATTCCAGTCGCCATTCCATCGGGGTGGCACCGCTGACATCGATGCGGTAGATGCCGGGAATCCCGCTTAGGCGAGGTTTTATCTGGTCTTCGGCAAAGCGTTGTATGAATATGGGTGTGGCTGCCGCATTCAGTGTGTAGCTCATGAAAGGCCGTACTTCCTTGTCGTCCGGCCGGCTCATTTCCAGGACTGGATAGCTCAGTCCGTCCGGTAGGCTGGGCCATGTCTGTCGGATGATGGTAGACGCTTCGAAACGGGCGGCATCGATATTGGTATGCTTGTCCAGCTCGAGCGTGACATATCCCCATCCGTTGCCGGAAGTGGAATTGATCTCCTTGATCCCCTTGATGCGTGCCAACATCGCTTCGAGCCGCGAGGTCACTTCCATCTCTATCACGCGTGCCGAATTGCCCGGCATGTTATAGCTGATAGTCAACTGTGGCAGCGTGCGTGACGGCGACAGCTTGATCGGCAACAGCGGTATGAAGGCGATTCCCGCCAGCGCCACGCAAAGGAAGGTGACGATGATGGTGAAAGAGGATATTTTAGGAGATGCACTCATTATTCATTTTTTGTTACAATCCGTATTTATATTCGAACTCGTTCGAAAGGGAAACTCCCGTTTCGAAATCGTGCAACGTCAGTTTTCGGATCTTATAATAGCTCAGCCAGTAGTTCTGTAAAGCCGAAATATAGTTCCGCTGCGCTTCCTGCTGGCGGTTCAGTGACAAGGTAAGGCTGTTGATATCCGCTTTTCCGATCATGAAGCGCTGCTTGGTTTCGCTGTAGGCTGTTTCTGCCAGGTCTACCGCTTCTTCGGCACTCCCAATCAGGGCTTGCTGGATATTGAAGTCGCCGACTGTCATAATCACGTCTTCTTCTACTGTCAATTCTTTTTGTTTGGCGGATGTTTCGGTGACAAGCAGGTTGTTCTTGGCGATATTATGCTTCCCTTTTCGTACGCCCCAGTCCACCAACGGGATCGAAACGGACAAAGAGACGATTTCCTGCTGTTGCAGATTTTTGTAGGCGTCCTGTATGTTCTTGGACACTTGGTTGAATCCGACGCTGGCATTGATCTGGGCGTTGAACATCGCTTCTTTCTTGGTTTTGTCTACCTGCTGCTGGGCTTCTAATATTTGCTGGCGCAGCTCCAGGAAGGTCGGGTTATTTGTTCGTGCCAGCTCGAGTGCCTTGTCGACCGATATTTCCATATTGCGCGGACGGCTCGGGAGACGCAGGCGTATTTCCGTATTCTTGTCGAAGTTTAGGTAAGAGGCGAGGCTGAACATGGCACGTTTCAGGGCGATTTCCGCATTCTTCAGTGTGTTGCGTGCGTTCACGGCATCCAATTTCAGTGTCAGCAAGTCCGCCTGGCTGATAGAAGCGATCTTATGCCGTTCCTGTCCTGTCCGGTACAGCGTGTCGGTCGTGGCGACATTTTCCTTGGCCAGATCATATTCCACCTGTGCCATTGCCAGAGCGAAGAAATAGGTCGTTGCTTGCTCGCTCATTTGCTCTACATTATATAATAGTTCTTTCTTGACCTTCTCGTATTTCAACGGTTCGATTTTCCGTTCCCATTTAAAAGCGTTATACCCCAATAAGTCTTGCTGGTAGCCGAGGCGGATCGGAACCGATGAAAACTGGTTGTAAGTCTGGTCGCCGAAATAGCGCATATAATCCAAGTCTGTATCCAAATAGAATGTACCGCCTAAGAGGTCGAAATTCTGTTCGATCTCCAATTGCCCGCCCGCATAAAACGATTGTTGTTTTCTATATACGTCGATATCAGCCTCCGAGTCATATCGTTGGGTAAAATAACGGCGGTATTGTGCCGGCGTCAGATTTAGGGTAAGGCTTGGCAGACGGCCGGCCTTGTAAGTCCGGTATTCCCAGTAGCCGGCCAGATACATATTTTTGTATCGGAAAGCGTCCAGCGAACTGTCGGCCGCCAGTGTGATAGTTCGTTCCAGCGTCAGTGTGAGCTGCGCTTTTCCTCCGAATACGCATGCAAGCATCAACAACGTGATGACATATCTATAAATGAATTTCCTGTCCATAACTTCCAATTTTCAATTTTCAACATTCAAATTACCAACCTCATGTTTGCGATAAATGAACCAGTATATCAGTGGTATGACGAAAAGGCTGACTGCCGTACCGATCAGCATGGCCGAGATCATGGCGATGGAAAGCGGCTTTTGCAGTTCGCTGCCCATATCGAATGTGAAAAGCAGCGGAACCATTCCGAATATTGTCGTTAATGATGTCATGATGATAGGACGCAGGCGCCGCCGTCCGGCTTCATGTATGGCTTCCATAAGAGGAACCCCTTCTTTGCGTAGTTCGTTGATAGCATCCAGTTTCAGGATGGAGTCGTTGATGATGATACCGCAGGTCACGACGATGCCGATGGCACTCATCAGGTTCATGGTATGGCCGCATATCCACAGCACCAGCAAGGAGGCTGCCACGTCGATCGGGATTTCAAGCAGCACGATAAGCGGTTGCAGGAAACTTTCGAACTGGGCTGCCAGGATGAAATACATCAGCAGGATCGAAATAAATAAAATCACGATCAACTCGTTCAGCATCTGTCGGTTGGAAAAGAAACTTCCTGAAAAGTCGATATCCCAGTCAGTATCGATTCCTTTTTTTACATCTTCCATCAACTGTTCGGCATTGTCTATATCATAGAAACTGAATGGAATGTATTCTCCGTTCTTTCCTGCCGTGATCGTTTTCAAGTCCTCTCCCGGAGTGACACGCACCAGCGATTGCAGCGGGATATATCGTACGTTGCCTTCCGTATCAGGAACAGTGTTTACCAATGTTTTCTGTAAGACCTCGTTAACCGTTTGTTCTTCCCCGGCCAATGCGATTGGCAGATATTGCTGGTAGGAGCGGAGCGTTGCTACTTCATTCTCTTTGAATGCCGTTTTCAGCAACCGGTACACTTCGTTGTAGTCGACGTTATAAAGCAGAAGTTTCTGTCTGTCTATTGTGATATTTAATTGGTTGTCGAAGGTGATACCGACAGGAGTATGTCCTGTTTTCGCCTCGATTTGCTGTTCTATTTTATTCAAGACGGAGGCTTCCGGTGCTTCAGATTTATTGCGGGTGTGCAATTCGGCGACAATGTCGGCTTCACCTGTCACAAACAGCTTTTCAAATACTGTTTCGGGAGGCGAGAAGGATATTACTGCCATTGGATAATGCGTTTTGATCCATTTTACTACCGATTTTTGCAAAGGAGCGATTCCGGTTGGTTTCTCCGTCTTAAAATATAACTCGCTTTCGGAAACCGACATCTCTCGCTCCCGGTTCAACAGAAATTGCTGCTGCCCGACATAGGCCGTGTGTTCTTGTACCTGATTGTCGACAGAAGCGAATAGCTGGCTGACGCGGCTCCGGTTTTCATCGATATGGATGTTTTCGTTCCATTCCACATGAGCGATCAGTTCGTTCTGGTCTATCTCCGGCATACGGCTTTTCGGTATTTCGTAGAACAGAAAGGCGCAAAGCGGGAGCGTAATGGCAATGAAAATCAGGCTTGCCGTTTTGTGACGGAACACAAAATCCACTCCGGTATCATAGAAGCGGTCCAATGTATGCTCTTTTACCAGATTGTTGATTCGTATATTGAAACCCTTATGTTTGATGTCCGGAATACTGTATACCAGTTTGTAAAGTACCGGCAGCAGCATGATTCCCGTGAAATAGGAAACCATCAGTCCGACGGTGACAGCAAAGGCTTGGTCGAAGAAGATCGCTCCTGCTATTCCGCTCATGAATACAAGCGGAACGAAGACGGCAATTGTCGTAAAAGTGGAACTCAGCATCGGAGTAATTACTTCGGTCGTCCCTTTATTGCAAGCCTCTTCCAGCGAGTCTCCTCGTGTCCTGTATTGGGTAATGTTTTCCGTTACGATGATCGAACTGTCGATCATCATACCCAAAGCCAGGATCAACCCGGAGATGGAGATGATATTCAGCGACATTTTGCAGAGGTAGAAAAAAAGGAAACTGATGATCAGGCTCACCACCATACTTAACCCGATCACTGCCGGGCTCTTGATATCCCCTAAGAAAAGGATGGCGACGATACAGATGAAAAGGAAACCCAACGACAGGTTTTGTTTCAGGTTCGAGATGGTATAATCCAGCAATTCCGTCTGGTTGCGGCTGACACTGAAATCGATATCCGGATAGACGGAAGCAAAGTAATCCGTCACTTCTGCCAATGCCTCTTTCATGTTATCCATATTTTCATCCGCCTGCTTGATTACAGCCAGCGTTACCGCCCGTTTCCCGTTGGAAAGGGAAGCTCCGGTCTCTTTCTCCGGCACGACGGAGATGCGTGCCAAATCTTTCAGTTGAAAAATATGGTTATTTTTCCTGATATAAATATTCTCGACATCTTCCGGTGTGCGCAGCAGTGTCGAGAACTTGATATTGTACTCGTAATAGCCGTCACGTACGGTCATGCTACCCGGTTCTATATTGTTAGATGTCAGTGCGGCCTCCAGATCGTCAAGTGTGATCTCCGACATTTTCAGCAACTTCATGTCCGGAACAATCTGTAACTGCCGTTTCAGAATTCCGGTCACATCTACCATTGCCACTTCGGGCAACTGTTCGATACGACGTTTGATCACCGTTTCGGCAAACTGGCAAAGGTCGAGGAACGATCCTTCGTTTATTTCACTGTAAGCGCTGTCGCTTTTCAATGTCAGATTCAAGCAGAATACGGGAATATCAGTGGCACTGGCTTTGATTACCCGTGGGCGTTCTACTTCACGTGGCAGGTAGTTCATAGCTGCGTCTATCTTTTCGTTGACTTCGATAAAAGCCAGATCCGTATTCGTTCCGAAATCGAAGTTTAGGCGTATGATGGCAGTACCGTCGCGTGTTTCACTGTGGATGTCGCGTAAACTGGCAACCTGCATTAATTGCTGGCGGATGGTTTTTACTACTGTGTTTTCCAATTCGCGTGCCGAAGTGTTCTGGCCGGATACCTGTACGGTGATCTCCGGAATTGCAATATCAGGCAGCAACGACACCGGAATGGTGAAGTAAGTAACCAGTCCCACGATAAAGCAAGCCGTAAAAGCCATCAATACCGCGATAGGGCGTTGTAGTAGAAACTTTATCATGTATTAGAACTATGATTTATGATTTATAAATTATGATTTCTGAATTGTCAATTGTCCATTTTTAATTGTCAATTACTTTGACCGGTGCTTCGTGAGCCAGATTGATGTTGCCGCTTGTGATCACGGTATCCCCTTCTTTCACTTTTATGTCGAGGATAAAGCCCCGAAGCGGGGGTTTCACACCGTCTTTTTTGGAAGCTGTCGGTTGTTTGGTTACTACCGGAGCACCTGTTTCCGTTTTCGGAGCGGCTGCCGGACGGGTCACCGGTTTCGGAGCGGCTTTGACGGGCTTGTCCAACTCTACTTTATAAGAGGTTCCGTTCACTTCAACGTTGGCTATGTTATCTTCTACATCGTTCACTGTAACGTTGTAAAGGTTGCCGTTGATTTTATATTTATATTGTTTCATTGCTTCATTTTATTAGGGTTAGTAATTATCTTTTCGGAGTCTGACGCAGTGTGTAGATCTTCGAACTCCAGGGGGAGTAGGTGCGTTTCACTTTGTTGATAGTCAAAATCATGTCTTCAACGTCGTGAGCGTCATTCAGGTATTCATGCAAAGCCATGGCGATTGCGGCGGTTTCTTCACCTGTGTGGCTACCCAGGTTCTTTTCCTTCGCTTCCGTCTTGTCGGTGATACCGGTGGCTTTCATCGCGTTTTTCTTACCCAGTCTGACAGCTACGTTACCTACCGCCTTGAATGAAAGATACAAGAGTACCAAACCTATGAATACGACCGACATGGCGATGATGGCCATACCGATACCGATAGAGTCGTGTTTCTTGAAGTTCTCGATCTTCGGGTTTTTGTCGATAGTCATATTGTTGGTGCTCGGAGTGACATAGCTGTGTTCTCCTTCACCTTTTACTACCCAGTTGGCACTTCCGTCTTTTTCGCGAGCGTATGAACGGTCGGCAAGCTGACCGGCGGGTATGGTTACTTCGTCAATCAGAGTTTTACCGTTAGAGTCATACAAAGCAATGTAATTCTCTTTGTTCGGGTCGAGCGTAAAGTTCACGTGGAACGTACCCCGGTTAGGCATTCCGTCTGCCCAGAACAAAGCATGTTGGCGAGGTTTAACCAATGTCATGACATCACCTTTAGGGATGAAATAGGTGGCAGTGTCACCCGGCTGGTTACTGACTTTCAGCAAGCAACCGGCAAGGTCTGCGCTGCCAAATGACCTGTTGAATATTTCAATCCATGCGCTATGTGCACCGTAGTCATCTTGAAAGTTGCTTTCGTTGGTGATAAGCACTTCATTCAGCAACAGTTTAGAGTTTGACTCCTTTTCTCCACAAGAAGAACAGAACCCCAGCACCAGCATCAATGAAAGGAATATTCCGATTTTTGTTTTATTCATAAATTTGAGTTTTTATTTTTTAATTCTCAACTGTTAATTCTCAATTCTTAAAGAGGAATATTACCATGTTTCTTGGCCGGGTTGGTCAATTTCTTGGTTTGCAGTTGTTGCAGGGCGCGGATAATGCGGAAACGCGTGTTGCGCGGTTCGATAACATCATCGATATAGCCATACTTGGCTGCATTGTAAGGATTAGCAAACAGTTTGGTATATTCAGCTTCTTTTTCAGCCAGGAACTGAGCCGGATTTTCTTGCTCTTTAGCCTCGCGTGCATACAGAACTTCTACCGCACCTGCACCACCCATAACTGCGATTTCAGCAGTAGGCCATGCATAGTTCATGTCACCACGAAGTTGCTTACAGCTCATTACGATGTGTGAACCGCCATAGGATTTGCGTAGGGTGATAGTAACTTTAGGTACGGT
>OGNC01001533.1_pt1 | contig 10405 bp, 8 predicted proteins | sample 1573311 | NCBI WGS metagenome assembly OGNC01 (sample SAMEA2581889, study PRJEB24529) | metagenome | biome: Human gut stool | place: China | collected 2011
AAATTCATAGGTGCATCTGGAATGACCTGAATATTGTTCTGTGCGACCATGGAAATTCCGGTGATGGACGGAAGTGTTACTGCCTGTGCAAATTCCATATCCGGAAGCTTGACTCTCAGATCTGTCTGGATCACAGAGACATACCCTGCATCATCCGTATAAGTAACTTTCAAATTGCAAAAGGACAGACCATCTGTATACAGCTTCAGATCTCCCTTAGGAATTCCACTCCAGGTAGGATCTCCTTCCTTCTCCTGAATGAGATTACCGGAAGCATCCTGATAGACACGATAAGTATCTGTTCCTCTGACAGCCTCAAGCACTGTGTTCTGTGCCAACGCTGTATCAGCACTGATATAGTTATACAGCTTGGTCAGATCATATACCGTAGTATCATCCGCCTTATAATATTCCTGCATACTACTTAAAAAGTAATATCTCATTTTAGAATTCTTCTGCTCTTCGGATGTCGATTCAAAGCTCTCCAGTACCTTCGTGTAGGCTCCTGATACAGAGGTTGAAATCTGTCCTTCCATCCCCATCCGGATCTCGTCCAGCACAGTCTCCGCAGAATAAAAGTTATCCTTTGCCTTCAGGTTGTTGGCCTTCATCTGATAATTTAACAGAGACATATACATCAAAACACTGGCTAAAATGCCAATAAAGGCCATGGCAATGATCACAACGACCATTGCTGAGCCCTTATTGTCCGTTCGTCTGTGGAATTGTCTTACCCTTGAAAATATTTTGGGATTTCTTCCGCATATCTTCATGTTTCTCGTCTTCCTTCCGGTATCTCCTCTATCTTGCGTCCGCCAGATCATTCGATCACGGTTCCCGTCATGGTAAGTACGGGGGACTGCACTCCGATCATATCTTTTACATACACCTGTACCCGCATGTCATAGATACGGTTGCGTCGCTCCGTCGGTGTCAGACCGCCGTCCGCACCCATAATATCCTTCGCCACCTCTCCGGTAGCATTTCCTGCCGCACCGGACACGCTAAGATCATTGAAAATGTATTCCGTATTGCTTCGCTTCACCAGATTCGTCCGCAGTCTGCAGGCGGAATCAATGCTGGCTCCCGCAGAGGACATCCAGCCCGGCCAGGTCTCCCGCAGTTCAAATGCCGCCTTGTAATTGTTGTTCCAGGAGGAATACGGGTTAAAACCGGTACTCTCATCCGCAAAACTGTCTATTCTCTCCGCTGACGGAGTCTGCTCCACCAGGAACAGATTCGTCTGTACATTCTTCGGGTTGTTCACGATCACTTTATCGACTGCAGAAGTCACTATGCTCTGGGTAGCCTCCACTCTGGGCTGCAGGCACACAATAATATTGGCCAGCTGGGAAATGATCTCCTCACTGTCCACCGGGTTCCCACTCTCCTTCTGTTTCTTAAGTTCCGCTGCTTTGGCTCTTACCGCCTCTTCATTGGAAAAGATCACATAATCCGAGCCGTTCTGGGGATAATCTCCGCTGATGCCCGTAAGGATGGCGGAATTGCAATGATAGACTGTGGAGGCCGTCACCAGATACACGTCTGTCTCTACGTTCTCTCCGTCTCCCAGATCCAGTAAAATGCGGCTGCTGTCTATGGATATTTCGATGGTCTTGGTAGTATTCCTGGCAATCTCCATAACGTCTCTGCCGCCGGAATACGCTTCAAAATAACCGTAAGCCTCCTGTGCGGCATCTTCCGATTCGGAATATACCGCATTCAGATTGCCTGCCAGGTTCTGGATATTTACGATGTCCTTCTCATTCAGTTCCGGGTAGCCGTTAGGATCCAGTGTTACTACCACATCATAGGTGCCGGAAGTCGTCTTCTCATTCATGAAGGTATATTCCCAGATACCATGTTCTGCTGCGCCGTCTCCGTCCACATCCAGAGAGACATCTCTCTGCACATTGTTAGTGAAATCAGTGGGAGTGGCCGTCTCATAGGTGTCTGCCATCTCCTCCAGTGTATGTGCCTCGAACTGCTCCATGACATCCTCTGCGATGGCCGTGGCATGCATGGTGTTGCGGGACTTGGCATTGGTTCTGGCAGAAGTCACAAAGCTGTGCAAAAGCGGCACAACGATGATCGACAGGATCACGATGGCGATCAGCAGTTCAATCAGAGAAAAGCCTTCGTTATTCAGTTGTCTTCTCTCCGTGTGCTTCTGCATGTGAGTCGTCCTTCCTGCTTCTGACTAATACCGGTCTCTCCGCACTCCGTGCTCCCGAAACCGGACTATCGTCCTCCCTGCTCATGGTTGTTTGATTTGCTAATCATAGCAGTATCCTGCCTGCAAGCAGTCGTATACCGCTATGATTGCAAATCTATTATTCCATGTTTCCGAAAATAGTGTCTACGCCCATCTGCATATCCGGGATATAAGGTGAACTGTATACCTTATCGGTTCCCAGCAGATAATAGGTGTTCATGGTCATGTTGCCGGTGAGCATTCCGTCGGTCTCGTTGTAGCTGATGCTGACGCCCTGGATGCTCTCACGTTCCTGCTGATTGTAAATGTATCTTACCAGTCCTTTGAAATCGTCATAGGTGCAGGAAATGCTGATGCTCAGGGGTACCTCATACATATGGGTATCTGCATAAGCAGTACCGTCCGTAGATACCGGACTTGCTACCGTCGTTGCGGCAGCTGCTGTGGTATCTGCCGCAGCATCTGTTGCTGTCGTATCCGTGGCTGCTGTTGCATCCGCAGTCGTCGTTGCCGCATCCGCTGCAGGAGTATACACCACCTCTGCTTCGGAACCGAATGCAATATTTGCCACCTCGGTACGAGTATAATCTTCCAATGTCTTTACCATCATAATGCTGTCTTCCGGTAAAATATCTGCAGGAAAACGATTCTCAAACCCGGTAATATATGTCTTCATCTTCTCGGTAGCAGCCAGATAATCTGCCTTACGCTGCTCCAATACCTCAAGCGTAGATACCTGGGATCTCAAGGATGCATTCTGCGTCTCTATCGTCTCCGACATATCATTAAACTTCGCATATACCAGGAAATAAGTCACCACGGCCAGAAGGACTCCCAGTACAGCAATCAAAAGTTGGATTTCGCTTTTCTTAACTTTCATCTTCCTCTACCTCCTACTGTACTGTCAGAGTGTCAGTCTGTTCCGCACTCTCGTCTGTCAACGCTTTATAAGTGCCTGTAATAGAAAAGGTAACGGTTGATTTGCCAGCTTCGTCCTTGCTGTCTGTAATATTGCTGATCTGCACATCCTCGATGCTCTCCATATTGCGGATATTCAGAATCGTTCTCGCTGCTGCAGCCTTACCTTCCACAGTTACAGACATACTGATTCCTTCCATATCCGAACTGAAGCTATTGGTCCAGAAGCTACTGGGTAATATCTGCTCCAGCTCATTAATGAACTCTACCAGATTCTCATTGGGGTTCTCCGTATATTCATACAAATACTGATATTTATCATACTGTGCCGCTGTTGCCAGGTAATCGTTGTACACTGCCTGCGCGGGCTGTAATTCCTCGACTCTCGCCTGCAATGCCACATTCTCCGCCACGGTGCCGAAGTATCTGGTCAGGGAAGTGACTGCCATGGCGATGGAAAGGATCACGCCCAATACCAGTACCGCCACACTGACGAAGGTGTAGTTCGTACCGCTGACTACGGTCATGCCCTTGGCCTTCTGCTGGCTCTTATCGATCAGTCCTACGGGGGCGAGTACTGCGCCCAGGCAGGAAATATAGGCTGCGGGTCTGGTGGAACGGATGGCCTTGCTCATGCCGATCTTGTCTTCCATATCGGACAAGGTATGTACCTTACGCTCCAGGCAGTTAGTGAACAGCTTGCTCATGCCGCTGAAGCTGCCGCCGAGACCGGTGACGAAGGTCTTCTGGATCGGATTGTCACCGTTCCTGGAATCATAGAAATCAATGACACGGCTGACGCCGACGATCAGGGGTTCCAGGGAAGAGGTAATCTTCTGTCTGGCTGCTGTGACCTCCACATTGCCGGCATCTTCGTCTTCCCAGCGTCCGGCATTTTCCTCCCAGAGCTTATCTCCCTGATGGAGTACTCTGTTCAGGCAGGTCTTCTTCTGGAAACGCTCTACCGCGCTCATGGGATCGTTCACAGCATATGCTCCGGAAGCGATCATGGTCTCGATGGCATCCTGCACGCCGTAAGCCACAGTTCTCTGCAACAGCACCTTGCCGGCGGAAAGCACGGTCACAATGGTGCTGTTCTCATCGATTTTGATGACCATAGTAACTTTTTCGGACTTCTCATCGCGGAGAATCTGGTATAAGCTGTTACTGCTGTAGTCGAAACACTCGATCTCCCAGCCGCACATCTGCGCCAACTGATAATAGCTGTTTAACAGCGCCTTGGGCACTGCCAGTGCCATGACACGCAGCTTTCCTTCCTCGGTCAGTCCGCCTGCCAGATAATGTCCGATCTCATATTGGGTCAGATCCACCGGAAAATAGTCACTGGCATTGGTCTTCACCAGTGCCTCGATCTTACTCGCCTTGACATTGGGAATCTGTACCTCACGGCTCGCCACTCTGGTAGAAGAAATGGTAAAGATTACTTTCTTCGTCCGAATGCCGTTCGTCCCCAGTGCATTCGCCAGATGGTCTGCGTAATCCTGTGTTGGCTGCAGCATACCATCCACCACGATGCCCTCCGGCGTTTCCACTGTCAGTACCTTATAGACCTTCGGCTTTTTCACCTTGTAGTCCATCTCGCAGATCTTCGTAAAAGAGTTGCCGATCTCAATACTCAATACGCGATTGTTCATTGCCATGCTTCTGCCCTTCCTCTTATCGGTTTTTTATCGTATTTGGGACAGAAAAAGTGTCCCAAGAACTTTCTAATCTCATATCAGATGTAAGTACCTGGTCTCAATGATACAGACCCAGATACCACTGCAAGAATTCATTGCCCCACAGGACAGCGACTGCCACTCCTGCGGAGAGATACGGTCCCATATGAAAGTAAGCGGCGAAGGACATGTCCTTCGCCGCTTACTTTCATACGGATCAGATGAATCACGGAACCGATGATACATCCCAGTAAAAACGCAAAAATAATGAGTTTCCAGCCGAGTAACAGTCCGCAGACTGCCATCAGCTTCACATCTCCGCCACCGATGGCTCTGCCTCCGGTAACATAATACAATAGAAGCAAAAATACACTGACACACAGGAAGCCGATCAGGAAATCCAGCCACTGTGTATAGTGGAAGGCTCCATGGATCAGCCCCAGTGCCAGTATAAATAAGTTAAATCCCACAGGGATCTCATATGTTCTGAAATCAATCACACTTAAAGCAAGAAGTGCACTAAACAACAAGCAGTAGACTAGGGAATCCACGCTCATCCCATATTTCCAGAATACGAGCAGGTACAGCACTCCGTTCAGTGCCTCGATGACGGGGTACTGAACGGAGATATGTGCCTTGCATTTCCGACATTTGCCTCCCAGTACCAGGTAGCTGAACAGCGGTACGAGGTCGTACCACCGCAGCTGATAACCGCAGTTCATGCAGTGAGACCTGGTCGTTACAATATTCTCTTTTTTCGGGATACGGTAGATCAACACATTGAGGAAGCTACCGATCACGATTCCATAAAGGAAAATCACTATGTAGAGAAGAATTGTTGGGAGCATGTCAGGTGCCTTTCAAGATTAGTTTGCTTTCTTATAATTGCCAGCAGCTGTTTCATCTGTCAAATCATATAATGTTTTGTTGGAATCATTACCAATAAAGATTTGGCAAGTACCATTTGCTACATTTACATACGCATAAAATGTTGTAGCGGTTGCAAGTCTACCAGATACAGCAGGTGCTGCTGCCACGGTAGATGGCTTATTTGCATCAGTGATTGCAACAGGTGCTGCTGCTGTTCCAATATCAGCAGTGATAGTAGCATCTGCAATATCAGTTAAATATGCTGTCTGTAAATTAGCGGCTGCCTGAATATCCTTGGATTTTCTGGACTGTTCTACATATTTGATGAACTGCGGTGCCAGCACACCAACCAGTACTGCCATGATAGCAATAACGATGATCAGCTCTACCAGGGAGAAACCTTTGTTTGTTAAGCTCTTCTGTTTCTTGTTCATAATAACATTCTCCTTTTTATGTGTTTTTTAATTTCAGGGTAGTAAGTTTTCCGCCCCATTTATTAATTATCGTCCTGTCCCTACACAGGACGGATAATCCCAAATAATTATAAGTTATCCAGTGCCGTATACATGGACATCATAGGCATCATACATGCAGCGATCAGTCCACCGACCACGACTGCCAGTACAATAATGATCATAGGCTCCATAGCTGCCATGAGGGACTGCACGGACATTTCCACTTCTTCATCATAATAATCCGCCAGTTTGTCCAGCATTTCCTCTGTATTACCGGATTCCTCACCGATACGGATCATCTGGTATACCATAGGAGGAAATAATCCACTCTCCTGCAAAGGTCTGGACAGTGGCATACCAATGGTGATCTCTTCTTTGGCATCTTCCATTGCTTCCTTAAAATAAATATTACTCATAACACCTGACACAATCTCCACCGCTTCGATCAGTGGTACACCGGCTCCGAGTAAAGTACTCATGGTACGTGCCATCATAGAGGATGCCGACTTTGTGGTCAGTTTTCCGAACAAAGGTGCCTTCAATGCAATCTTTCCAAAGAAGTGCTTTCCGGCATCGGTTTTGGCAAATGCACGGATAGCGAATACCAATGCAATAATTACCGGGATAATAATAAACCAGTAATTAATAATTCCATGGCTCAGATTTACATAAAACTGTGTGATCCACGGCAAATCTGTTCCCAGATCCTTAAACATATCTTCGTAGTTAGGAATTACTACAATCAGCATTACGATCGTAACGATAATAGCAACAACACACACCGCTATGGGGTAGATCATTGCTTTTTTCACCATTGCCTGGGTCTTGTGAGAACGCTCCAACTGGGTTGCTACACGTTCCAATGCGATCTCCAGACTACCAGATGCTTCACCCGCAGCCACCATGTTCACCATAATCCCCGGGAATACCTTCGGGTGCTCTGCCATGGAGTCTGCCAGGGTCTCACCCTTTTCCACGCTGATGCGGACTTCCTTCAGTGCATCCTGTAATCTCTTGTTCTCTGTCTGTTCGCAGAGCATTTTCAGGGATTCGAGGATGCTGACGCCCGCTTTGGTCATGCTGACGAACTGGCGGCACATGACGCTTAGATCCCTGGCCTTGGGCCATCCGCCGATCTGGATGTCGATGTCTTTCGTCAGGAAGCTCTGTTCTCCCAGATCGATAACGGTCAGCTCCTGCCTTCTCAGTTCTGCCATTGCCAGATCTTTGTTATCCGCTTCCAAACTTCCCTTTACTTCTTTTCCAGCCTTTGTGATGGCCTTGTAGCCATAGGTTGCCATGTGCCTTCCCTCCAATTACGTCTCTATCTTTAACTGTCTCCCCAACTATGTAAGACAAGCCCCGGTCCTGAAAAGGACCAGGTTTTTGAAAAATTTTTATAAATTTTGAGAAATTTCTATAAAATATTGCGGTTTTTATAGAATTATACGTCAAATGATACCTTTACCATCTCGGAGAAGGAGGTGGTGCCGTCCAGTACGTAGTCCGTGGCACTCATACGCAGGGTATGCATTCCTTCTTTTAATGCTTCTTCCTTTAAGATATCGGCACCCTCCCGCTTGCTGATAATGGTTTTCAGCTTCGGAGTGATCTGCATGATCTCGTAGACACCGATACGACCCTTGAAGCCGGTATTGTCGCATTTGCTGCAGCCGCAGGGCTCGTAGATGGTCACATTTTCCTCTTCCTTCAGCCCCATGAATTCTTTTTCATCCCTGGTGGCCTGCTTCGGCTTCTTACAGAATGGGCAGAGTCTGCGGACCAGTCGCTGTGCGATAACGCCGATGACGGAATCTGCGATCAGGTAGGATTCGATGCCCATATCCTCCAGACGGGTGATGGTGCTGGCGGAGGAATTGGTATGCAGGGTACTTACCACCAGGTGTCCGGTGATGGACGCCTGTACGGCAATGCTGGCGGTCTCCTGGTCACGGATCTCACCGATCATGATGATATCCGGATCCTGTCGCAGGATGGAACGCAGTGCCGTCGCGAAGGTGAGGTCCGCCTTGGTGTTGACCTGTACCTGGTTGATACCGTCGATGTTCGCCTCGACAGGATCTTCGACGGTGATGATGTTCACGTCTTCTTTGTTCAGCTCGCTCAGTGCGGTATACAGAGTGGTGGACTTACCACTTCCGGTAGGTCCGGTTACCAGGATGATACCGTGAGGATTTTTCAGAATGTAGTCAAACTGTTTTAATTCGTAGGGTTTGAAGCCTAACTGGCTCTTGTCGCGGTTCAGTGCACTCTTCGCTGCAAGACGCATTACGACTTTTTCCCCGTATACGGTAGGCAGGATGGATACACGGATATCGTATTCCACACGGTCTACCACCTGGGTGATACGGCCGTCCTGCGGCTTTCTCTTCTCGGAGATATCCATGCCGCCGATGATCTTGATACGGGCGATGATGGCGGACAGTACGTTGACACCGTATCTCGCTCTCTCATAGAGGGCACCGTCGATACGGTAACGGACACGGATGATATTTTCCATAGGTTCGATATGGATATCGGATGCACGCTGGCGGACGGCCTTTTCGATCATGTCCTTGACCAGCATTACGATGGGGGAGCTGTTGATGTTCTCCTCCGTGGCGATATCTTCCACCACATCCAGCTTTTTCTCTTTGGCGTAGGCAGCCAGTGCCTCGGTTACTTCTTCCTGACCGAAATATTTATCGATCGCCAACATGATGCTGCGGGTGGTGGCTACTACGGGCTCTACCTGGAAGTTGGTGATGATGTTGATGTCATCGATGGCGTTGTAATCCAGGGGATCCGCCATGGCGACCATGAGAACGTTGAAGTTATTTTCTTTGTAAGCGAAGGGGAAGATCTTGTTCTTCTTCAGAACGTTGACCGGCACCAGATTCAGCACTTCCTTGTCCACATTGATGCTCTGGAGATCGATCATGTCCAGATCCAGCTGTTTGCTCAGTGCCTTCGCCAGGTCATCCTCCGATACGATGCCTTCATCTACGAGGAATTCTCCCAGCTTCTTACCCTGACGGGCGGGATTGTCCAACGCCTGCTGCAGCTGTTCATTCGAGAGAACACCGCTGTTTACCAGCAATTCACCTAAACGGACCTTTTTTCTGCCTAATTCCATGATCATTCACCTGTTACTTTTACATATTTGGTATATCTGCACAATTGTAGCATTTTTCGTTACAACTTACAATTTTTTTGGCTCAACACTAAAATATTATAGCATATTTTAGATTTATGTAAATTGTTTTTAGTACTTTTGTTCCAAAATTACTAAAAAAGTTTAGGAAACGCATAACAGAACAGAAAATCAGAACTTCTTTTGCATTTATATAGACAAAAAAGGCTACTTTTGCAGGAAATTGTGAAAACTATGATGATAAGACCCATAACAACCGTAGGGAAATATATCATGCTGATGGGGCGTACTTTTGCTCGTCCGGAACGTATGCATATGTTTTTCAAGCAATATCTCAATGAGATGGTACAGTTGGGAGTAAATTCCATCGGTATTGTACTGCTTATTTCTTTTTTCATTGGTGCCGTAATTACCATTCAAATCAAATTAAACATCGAAAGCCCGTGGATGCCCCGTTTTGTGGTAGGCTACACCACCCGCGAAATCATGTTGTTGGAATTCTCCTCCTCCATCATGTGCTTGATCCTGTCAGGAAAGGTAGGTTCTAATATTGCCTCCGAAATAGGAACCATGCGTGTAACCCAACAGATTGATGCATTGGAAATCATGGGGGTCAATTCCGCCGGATACCTTATTCTTCCTAAAATTATAGCTTTGATGACAATGATTCCTTTTTTGGTTATTTTCAGCATATCCTCGGGGATTATTGGTGCCTTTTGCACCTGTTGGTTCGGAGGAGTCATGAATGCCGAGGATCTGGCCTATGGTCTGCAATATAGTTTTCAGGAATGGTTTGTATGGTGCAGTTTTATTAAATCTATCTTTTTCGCTTTCATTATTTCCAGTGTATCTGCTTATTTCGGTTACACGGTAGAAGGAGGTTCTATTGCAGTAGGTAAAGCCAGTACAGATTCTGTAGTAATGAGCAGTGTACTCATTCTATTTTCCGATTTAGTATTAACACAACTTTTAATGGGATGATAGAAGTTAAATCATTATATAAGTCATTCGAAGGCAAAGATGTATTGGTAGATATCAATGCTATTTTCGATAACGGAAAAACCAATCTGATTATCGGTCAGAGTGGTTCGGGAAAAACAGTATTGATGAAATG
>OGNC01001534.1_pt1 | contig 10392 bp, 8 predicted proteins | sample 1573311 | NCBI WGS metagenome assembly OGNC01 (sample SAMEA2581889, study PRJEB24529) | metagenome | biome: Human gut stool | place: China | collected 2011
ACTGCCCACGGATGGCAGCAAGCCTTGTGGTGCTGTATTGCTTGACGAACAGGTAATACAGTACCTCCTTCTGTTCATCACTGAGGGTGAAAAAGAGCTTGGAGAGAAAGCGATTTGCGGTCAGCTCGTGCAGTTCATAGGGACAGGAGAAAATGATGTCGAGAAAGTTTCCCTGACAGAGCTGACGGAACCTCGGCAGATTCATCCAGAGGGGAGCGATCTTCGGATCAGGTACAGCCTGAAACTCCAACGGCACATCACCGCGCAGGTTTTCGTGGTCACGCTCCCGGCGTTCCCGATTTCTGTCCAGCTTGTTCCATTCGTCTACCACAGTCAAAAAATCCGATTCCGTCCGGGCTGCTTCCTCCAGCCGCCGCAGAGCCTCTGCGCGAATTTCCCGCTTGAGCCGCTTCTCGCTGGTGGGCGCGGCTTCTTCCTCCTCGTCCTCCAGCTCGGCGGTATAGTCTCTGGGATGCTCGTCCTGCTCCAGCTCGCTTTCCAGCTCCAGCGTGCGTTCCTCTGCCAGCGCTTCCTCTAAGCGCTCATCCTCCGGCGCACCATCGGAAGCGTCCTCCCAATCGGCAAAGCCGTCCTCGGCCAAATCAAGGGCTTCATCTTCGGGCAGATCTTCTAATTCTTCTTCCTCATCGGAAAAATCATCGTCAAGCAGATCATCCTCCCATAAATCCACGACGGCTTCACCTCCCCAAAAAATATTTTTCTTTTTCTCAAAAAACAGTTCCGATTTACACCTCGTTTTTCTCCTATTAGTAGAGGAAGTAATCTTAGCACAAGTTATACGGGTTACTTTCCGGGCCATCAACGAAGAAAAGGAGTATATGGAGCATGGAAAACCAACAGAAAGCCACGGTTAGCTTACAGCCAACGGAACCGGACTTATTATATCAAAAACCAACAAATTACGCAAGGAGGAAGCCTATGGAGCAAACGCAACAGGAACAGTTCATCATTCGGCGCATCGGCGGCACCACCTATAAGGTAAGGGTCGCATTCAGCGAAACAGCAGCGGAGACTATGGAGGAAAAGATTCTGCGGATGATCCGCAATGAAGGGGTTACAAATGACGGCACTTGTGGTATAATGGAAGCACCACAAATGAGCCGTCAGTCTGAAAGGAGCGCCGAATGCGCATGAAACAGACTGAGGAAAAAATTACCGCTCTGTATGAGCGGCTGAGCCGTGACGATGACAACGCCGGTGACAGCAACTCCATCGTGAATCAGAAAAAATACCTCGAAAGCTATGCCCAGCAGAGAGGCTACACCAACTGTCGGCACTATACCGATGACGGATGGAGCGGCGGCAATTTTGACCGTCCCGCATGGAAGCAGCTCATCGCGGATATTGAGGCGGGCAAGGTTTCCCATGTCATTGTCAAGGATATGAGTCGGGCGGGTCGTGATTACCTGCAAACCGGCTTTTACACGGAGGTATTCTTCCGGCAGCACGGCGTCCACTTTGTGGCGATTGCCAACGGCGTGGACAGCGATGACCAGAACAGCAACGAATTTGCGCCCTTCCTCAATATCATGAACGAGTGGTACCTGCGCGATCTAAGCCGCAAGCAGAAAACCGCCATTCGCGTCAAAGGGGAATCCGGCAAGCCCACCACCAACTGTGCCATCTATGGCTATAAGAAAGACCCGGAGAACAAATACCACTGGCTGATCGACGAGGAAGCGGCTGCCGTGGTGCGACGTATCTTCCAGCTGACCATCGATGGCAAAGGCCCCTACGACATCGCCCGCATTCTGTTTGATGACGAGATCGACACGCCTGCGGTCTACTTCGGCAAGCAGAACAAGGGCGTCTGGAAAAGCAAGGAGGAGTTCCCCAATCCCTATAACTGGAGCGGCTACATCGTCGGGCAGATTTTGTCCAAGCCGGAGTATATGGGGCATACGGTAAATTTCCGTTCCCACAAGCAGTCCTATAAGGATAAGAACGCCGTCATGAATCCGCCGGAGGAATGGCTGATTTTTGAGAACATCCATGAGGCCATTGTGGATGCGGAAACATGGGAGCTGGCGCAGAAGCTGCGGAAAACACCCCGGCGGCACGACACACTGGGCGAGGCCAATCCCCTGACGGGGCTTGTGTTCTGTGCCGGCTGTGGCGCAAAGATGATGAACCACCGTTCAAGAGGCGGCACGGAGAATAATCCCTATCCGTCAGACTTTTACGATTGTTCCACCTACACGCTGGCACACCAGAAGCGCACCCATGCTTGCAGCGGACACTATATCCGCAGCAAGGTGCTGCGGGAGCTGATTCTGGAAACCATCCGGGCTGCCAGCACCTTTGCTATCTCTGACCGGGACGCCTTTCTGGAGAAGGTACGCTCTGCCTCCCAACTGCGGCAGGCAGAAGCAGCCAAGGAAACCAAACGGAGGCTGAACAAGGAGAAAAAGCGGATTTCCGAGCTGGATACCATCATCAAGAAGCTCTACGAGTCCTTTGCCGTCGGGCGCATTACCGACGAACGGTTTGACAGCCTGCTGGCGGAATATGAGGCAGAGCAGAAAGCGCTGACGGAATCTGTCTCCGAAATGGAAACGCAAATGTCTGCCTTTGCGGAGGACACCGACCGTGCCAAGCAGTTTCTGGAGCTGGCAAAGAAGTACACGGACTTCTCCGAGCTGACCACGCCCATGATCAATGAGTTCGTAGAGAGGATCATCGTCCATGCCCCGGAAAAGATCGATGGTGACCGGGTACAGGAGGTGGAAATTTACCTGCGGTTCATCGGGCGGTTTGAGCTGCCGGTCACGGAGCTGACCGAAGAAGAAATCAAGCGGCAGGAGTTCTTGAAGAAGGAGCGCATCCGCAGTCGGGAGCGGTATCAGAAGCTGAAATCCGGCGAACGAACCGTAGGTGTTCCGGTCACGCTGACCTGCAAGTGCTGCGGACAGGAATTTGCCTCCAAGCGGACAAACACCCTGTTCTGCGGCCCCAACTGCCGCTCTAAATTCTACCGGCAGGAGGCGGCGGAGAGCCGCAGCCGGGCGTGTACCTGCGAAAACTGCGGTAAGGTGTTTACCACAACAAGGTTAAATGTGAAATATTGCAATGACGATTGTCGCTATCAGGCGCAGATCAAGAGGCAGGGCGCACGAAAGAAATCCTTGCGAGAGGCAAAAATTGAACCGGCAGCGCCGGAGAAAGAAACAAAATCAGCATAAGATAAGACGCAAAAAGGCGGCTTGCTCCAGATCGGGCAGGCCGCCGTTTTTTGCGCAGAAATGGAGGTACAATGAATCTTTTTGAAATTGTAAAATACGGCGTAAGCTGCCGGAAGGCAGCGGAGCGGTACGGCGTGGAGGGCAACCATTACGGCATGGCACGCTGCCCGTTTCACAATGACCGGCATCCCAGCCTGTATGTGGCGGACGATCACTACCATTGCTTCGCCTGCGGGGAACACGGCGATGTGATCGACTTCACCGCAAAGCTGTTCGGCTTGCCGCTCTATGATGCAGCGCAGAAGCTGGCAGCAGACTTTCACCTTACCCCGGACAAGCCGCCCAGCGCAGCGGCGCTCCACGCAAAACGCATCCGAACAGAAGCACAGCAGCTCATGGAAAACGAGCGGCTGTGCTTTTCTGTTCTGTCCGATTACGCCCGTGTGCTGCGGAAATGGAAGGTGCAGTATGCGCCGCAATCACCAGCAGAAGCACCGGATAAGCGGTTCGTGGAAGCCTGTCACAAACTCGACCAGACGGAATATTACTTGGATATTCTGTGCGCAGGCGATTCCTATGAACGTGCCGAGGTTATCCGGCAGCAGATGGCGGATGGCAAGCTGGACAGGCTGCGGCAGCGCTTAGAAAAAATTCACAAGGAGGAAGTCGAAGATGGATATGACACCGCAGACGTGGCCTGAGTGGTACGACGGCAGGCACATCAACGAGGTGCTGTTCTGCCAACAATTCTTGGACAAGCACCCAATGAAATGTGTGCGTGGTCGGCTGTTCACCGTGGACGGGCTGATTGAGGACGAGGGACAGATCGGCAATCTCATTCTGGAGGAAATCTCCGGCGTTCTAACCGCCAATCTCTCCAAGACGGTTGCAAACTTACTTGCCAGCATCAAGCTGCAAGCCTATTCGCCGCCGCTGCCCATTGAGACGGACCGCATCCATGTTGCCAACGGAACGTATTTCATGGACGGCAGCTTTACCGCCGACAAGAGCTACTGCAACAACCGGCTGACCGTCGCTTATAATCCAAACGCACCCGCCCCGAAAAAGTGGCTGCAATTCCTTTCCGAGCTGCTGCAACCGGAGGATATTCCCACCTTGCAGGAGTTTTTGGGTTACTGCCTGCTGCCGACCACCAAGGGGCAGAAAATGCTCATGCTCATCGGTAAGGGCGGCGAAGGCAAAAGCCGCATCGGGCTGGTCATGCGCTCGCTGCTGGGCGACAGCATGAATACCACCAGCATCCAGAAGGTGGAGAGCAACCGGTTCAGCCGTGCGGATTTGGAAAACAAGCTCCTGATGGTAGATGACGATATGGATATGAGCGCTCTGCCCAAGACCAACTATATCAAATCCATCGTGACCTCCGAGTGCAAGATGGATATGGAGCGCAAGGGTGTTCAGAGCTATCAAAGTCAACTCTATGTCCGCTTTCTCTGCTTCGGCAACGGTGCGCTGACCGCCCTGCACGACAAGTCCGACGGTTTCTTTCGCCGCCAGATCGTGCTGACCACCAAAGACCGGCCCGCAGGCAGAGCAGACGATCCGTTTCTGGTGGATAAGCTGCTGCGGGAAAAGGAGGGCATCTTCCTCTGGTGTCTGGAGGGGCTGCGCCGGCTGATCGGGAACAACTATCAGTTCAGCATTTCCGGCAAGGCAAGAGAGAATATGGAGACGGTCAAGCGCAGCAGCAACAATGTGATCGAGTTTCTGCAATCTGAGGGCTATATCCGCTTTCGGGCAGACAGCGAAGCCAGCTCCAAGGCGATCTATGAAGCCTACACGAGATGGTGCGATGACAATGCGCAGAAGCCCATGTCGGCCAACCGGGTCAGCTCTGAGCTTGCACAAAACGAGCGGCTTTACAATGTAGAGGCCACCAACAATGTCCATGTCGGCGGCAAGCGGGTGCGCGGGTTTATGGGCATTGAGGTGGTCAATCCGCTGCCGTATTGAAAATGAAGAGCGGACCTCAAAATTGCCGTACACGCCGTACACTCTGTACGGCTGTTTTTGATTCCATCCTAAAAAACCGCTTTTGCTTGTGCGCACCGTGGAGTATTTCACGGCAGCGTGTAAAATCTGCCGCTGAACCGACGGTTGGTACACAAAACCGGCGTACAGAAGCGTACAGAAGCGTACAGAAGGCGGGCTTGCCGTACCAAGCCGTACACCGGTGGCTCAATTTTGCAGTCCAAAAAACAATCCTTGTGAAATCCGTGAAGATTTTCGCCGCAAGCCGAACGCACTGCACCATCCGGTGATTTACCGAAGCGTGAAGCCGCTGCACCTGACGGCGGCATATTCTGCCGCTTCGTATGCTCTCACACAGAACGATGAAGCCGATAGGGTGTTGTTATGAACAGGGCATCACGGACGGAAATCTGAGTTGATTTGCGGAACGGCAGATTTTTCACCGCAAAGCGCACACAGTTCACTTACTCAAAAACCAATATCACGAAAATATGGAGGTAAAAAGTTGATGAAATCCAATCTGAGAAATGAGATCAAGTCGTACATCGTCCGTCAGGGCATGACCATGCAGGAGGTGGTTGATCTGCTGCGGGACGAACACGGCTGGTCTGACAGTGTATCCAACCTGTCTAATAAGCTCCAACGGGAATCCCTGCGCTATGTCGAGGCTGTCCAGCTTGCCGATGCGCTGGGTTTCGAGATCGTCTGGCAGAGGCGGAAGTGAGGAGGATTTTTCACATGACAGATGCAGAAAAGAAGCTGTTGCAGGCGCAGCACCGATTGGAGGAAGCGCAGGCACGGGATCGTGTCAAGGAGCGCAAAGCCAGAACGCGAAGGCTCATTCAGGAGGGTGCAATTCTGGAAAAGGTGCTGCCGGAGGTGCGGACGATGGAACCGTCTGTGCTGGAGGATTACCTGATGCAGAAGCTGCCGCAGCACGATTGAGTCCGCTGGGAGGTCTCCGGGAAACCGGGGACCTTCCTCTTTTTTCTCCCGAAGGGCGCACTTACTCACCACCTGTAAAACAGGCGGTGGTATGCCTGCGGCATCGTGCGCTCTCCGAGGGGGATGTCGCTTTCTGCGGAAAGCGACAGACAATGCCACAGCATTTGCGGATGCTGCTGTCATCGTCTGCGCGATTGGGCAAATACCGTCGCTTCAACCGACGCTATTTTCCAACCGCCTGCGCAAACCTGCCACCGGCAGCTTTGCCGCAGAAATGGACAGGCGTTCAGCCCGTCCATTTTCTCTTTTACAAAAGAGAAACAGAAAAAAGAAAACGAGGTGAACGAACAATGGCAATTTACCATCTGGAAGCGAAGGTGGTCAGCCGGGGTGCGGGACGCTCCGCTGTGGCCGCCTCCGCTTACCTAAGCTGTTCCCGTCTCTACAACGATTACGACGGGATACAGCATGACTACACGAAAAAGCAGGGGCTTGTTTGGCAGGAAGTGTTTCTGCCGGAATATGCCCCGCAGGAATGGCAAGATCGTGAAAAGCTCTGGAACGCCGTGGAGGAAGTGGAGACAGCCAAAGACAGCCGTTTGGCACGGGAATTTGTCGTTGCCTTGCCCATAGAGCTGAACCGTGAGGAGCAGATTGAGTTGCTGCAAGAATTTATCCGGGAGCAGTTTGTGTCCGATGGAATGTGCGCCGACGCAGCCATCCACGACACCGACGGTCGCAACCCTCATGCCCACATTCTCTTGACGGTGCGCCCGTTGGATGAGCAGGGACACTGGCAGTACAAGACCGAGAAGGAATATCTCTGCATGAGAAACGGTGAGGAACGAGGTTTTACTGCCGCTGAGTTTAAGGCGGCACAGAACGAGCGATGGGAGAAACAATATCCCTACAAGGTCGGCAAAAAGAAGGTGTATATGGTTCCTTCCGAGGCCGATGCGCAGGGGCTTGCCCGTGCAGATAAGCACCCCAAAAGCACCCGCTACGGCAGACAGAATCCTATCTCCGAGCGCTGGAACAGTGAGGAGCAGCTTGCGGCATGGCGGGCGGTATGGGCAGATGTGTCCAACCGCTGTCTGGAACGCGCCGGGCACGAGGAACGCATTGACCACCGCAGCCATGCAGACCGAGGTTTGACCGAGCAGCCTACCATTCACGAGGGAGTGGTTGCCCGTGCATTGGAAAAGAAGGGTATCATCTCTGACCGCTGTGAAATCAACCGCCAGATCAAGGCTGACAATGCGTTGCTCCGGGAATTGAAAGCGACGGTCAAAAAGCTGATGCAGACAGTGAAGAACAGCGTTCCTGCCATAGCGGAGGCAATGGAAAAGTTGCGAGGCAGTATGCTGATTTTCAGTTATCAGCTTCGTCATATCGGCATTGGCAAGCACAACATCGGTAGGCGTGTCAAGGCAATCAAGCCAGAGTTAGAGCGATATACGGGCTTGGTGCAGCAGATCAAGGCGAAAAGCAAGGAATGTAAAAATCTGCTTGCGGAGAAAAAAGAAACGCCGTTTTATCAGATACCCAAGCTGCATGACCTTTCCCGCCGTATCGCAGAGCTGACTGAAGAATTGGAGGAACTGAATACCGAGAAAGAAATGCTGCTCCGTTCTCTGGACTGCGCCGATGATACCGGTATTTCTTCTGTAAAGAAGGATATTGCCGCAATGGAAAGTGCGCTGAAAAAACTGAAAGCGCAGGAGGCAAAGTATTCTGCTGAACTGGATGCCGCACTGAAGGAATACAGCGGATTGAAGGAACAGGCTTCAGAATTTGACGCCGGTGAGCTGATGGAGGCACGGCTTTCCATCCGTGGGGAAAAAGAACGCTCTGCGGTTACTCGTGTGCAGGACGCCTACGGCGAGAAATACGATTCGCTGATGATGTTTGACAGCAAGCGAGATGTTGCAAATCTGCTCCATGAGGAAGCGGAAGCACACTCCGTCCGGGAGCGCCTGCGACAGAAACAACAGACAAAGACGCAACGGCAAAGGAAACCCAAACACTACGAACAGGAACGGTGAATCCCGTTCCTGTTCAGTATTGTAAAACAGCATGGCGGCGTCCTCCCGTGGGCCGCCATGCCTTTAACTGCTGGGAATGACAGAAAGAAAGCAGCGGCCTTGATTTCTCAAAACCGCCACCAGTGAATATAAATTAAGCGTGAAAATGGGTCTGCCCAGCAGCGGTTTTTTTCTTTTCTGCCGCTGGGCAGATGTTTTTTCTTTAGATACATGATAAGAGGAATTTTTGAAGATTAAATGTGTTACTCCACTACGAACGGAATTCCATACTCCTTGGCAAAGGATTCAATATAGCTGTCTGCCGGACCGTAGATGGTGAGGTTGTCGCAACCGTAAAAATTTTCTTCGTCATCAATACTGGTTAGTGCATCTGTAAAGTGGAGTTCCATTAACCGGCAGCAGTTGGTAAATGTACCAATACCTACTAATTCCTGCACATTCTCGCCGAGAATGACTTGACGCAGGTTAGAGCAATTCCCAAAAGTCAGTCCTCTGAATACGGTTACACCCTCACAGATTACAAGTTCCACTGATTCATTGTTCGTAAATACTTCTTCTAATTCTTTTACGCTTTCCGGGATCAATACCGCACGCACAGGGTTATCGTTGGCAAAAACGTAATCATAGAAACCCGTAACCGGCTTGCCCTCAATCTCTTCAGGGATGACAACAACGGTATCGCTGCCCGTATAGCTTCTGATTTTGATACCATCATCCTCTACATCATAGGTGAAGTCTTCTGCCGGAGCGACTGCATGGTTGCGAAGCATTTCTTCGGTGATTGGGGAATTAGGGTCAACCTTGGTGTTCTGCGTCTTGTGATCTTCCTCTTCTGCGGTCACAGTGTTGTCCGTACTGCCGGTCGTGCCATCCGTGGCCTTGCCGCCGCAGGCCGTCATACCCAGCACCAGAACAAGTGCCAGAAACAGCGCTGGAAGCTTCTTATTCATTTTGCTCATGATATTTTCTCCTTTTTGGGATAAGTATTAAAAAATCAGGAAACACCGCAAATAGAGCCAGAAAACGTTCGATCCAATTACATCTTCCGAAATTCTTGCACCTCCGTTCCAAAGTAACCGGATAAATAATAACGCCAGCTGAAAATAGTTTTGTCGGGATCATTCATTAAATATTCCCAGTATAGGCTCCAAATTACCCACGACGCTTCTTCCGATTCGTTGCGTTTGTTAATGCAGATTACGCACAACATGCATTAGATTTGCAACTTCCATATCCGCTCTCAGATACGCATCCGTCATAAGTGCAGGCAAATCTCTGTAGCACTGGTAAATGTACGGGGTGGAGAGTCCACATCAATACGCCGATTTCAAAAAATATGTCAATATTTTTCGCAGAGTTTGCCACTCTATGTGAGAGCCTGTCTGCTATATTCGAAAACATTATAGCATTTGGATGGGCAAAAATCAATATCAACTAATATTTTAATATTGAGTAACCTGCAAGCCGACTGGTATAATACAGTCGGCTTGTTTAGTTTTTCACAGAATCATCAGCAAATTTATTTATCTTTACAATATGGGAAAAATACCCTTGACAAATCTCGTCTCAAAAGAAACTGCTTGCCAAAGTCGCAAAGGAAAAGGGTTACACAAATCTGGTTCATTTTCTGGATGACGGCATTTCCGGCGTGACGATGGATCGCCCTGGTTTTGTAGAAATGATCTGCCAGTTGGAACAGGGAAAAGCCGCCGCCGTCTTTGTCAAAGACCTTTCCCGCCTGGGGCGAAACTACATTGAGGTCGGACGGCTGACGGAAGAATTTTTCCCGAACCATGATATCCGCTTGGTGGCCGTTTCGGATAACATCGACACGGCAGAGGGCGAAAATGAGCTTGCCCCGATCCGCAACCTGTTCAACGAGTGGTATGCCCGCGATATCAGCAAAAAGCGGCGCATCAGCAATAAGATCAAGGGCAATGCCGGTGAGCCGATGGGCCAGCCTCCCTATGGTTACATCAAGGACCCGAATGATCCGAAGCATTGGATCGTGGATGACGAGGCAGCCCAGGTTGTGCGCCGCGTTTACAGCATGACTTTGGAGGGGTTCGGAACAGAGCAGATTGCCGCCCAGCTTGAAAAGGACGATGTCCTGACCCCGCGGGCCTACTGGCTCACGAAGGGCATCAAACGCCCCGGCAAGGGCAAACAGCAGCCGCCTACCAAGTGGAACAGCTCCACAATAACCA
>OGNC01001538.1_pt1 | contig 10357 bp, 8 predicted proteins | sample 1573311 | NCBI WGS metagenome assembly OGNC01 (sample SAMEA2581889, study PRJEB24529) | metagenome | biome: Human gut stool | place: China | collected 2011
GGGTACCTTCAAGTACACGGGAGACGCTGGAAGTCTGTAACTTCTCGATCTCTCCCGCCTTCATTGTCGAGGCAGCTCCGGTAAAACTATATTTTTTGGCGGTAGCATAAGCTACAACCATCACTTCTTCCAGTTCTTTGCTCTCCGATTCCATGGTGACATTGATCACATTCCGGTTGTTCACCGCTTGTTCCACTGTCCGCAATCCTACAAAGCGGAAAACGATCGTCCCATTGGCAGGGGCTTCAATTGAATAGTTTCCATCGATATCGGTAATGGTGCCGGAGGAGGCCCCTTTCACTTGTACGGAAACACCGGGTAAAGGCTCTCCTTCAGAAGTCACAGTACCCGTTACGCGTTTCTCTTGTTGTGCTTCTGCATACACTACATTGCCGGCAGAAAGCAATAGAAACGCCACTAATAAACGTAAATAGATTCTCATAATTTTGTGGCTTAATATTTATTTGCTTGCCGTAATTAACAGTATAGAGAAGTTTTTTGTTTAGGAAACGAAACATTTTTTAGATGATTGTTAGCATAAATCAGCGAAAGATAGTACTTTCGTGAAACGAACAACATCTATAACAGTAACGAAGAACCTTATGATGAAACGGCTTATTCTATCTTTCTTTCTGCTGCTGTCACTCTCTTTGCAGGCTCAAACTGAAAAGAGGGACAGTCTCATGAATGACAATATAGAAGCCGACTCACTCACATCCGTCCGACCGAGCGCCTTTAAAAGAGCCATCAAAAAATTCATGAACTTCAGTGATTTCGATACGCTCTATATCAGTCCCAACCGATATAATTATGCGCTAATGGCCACTCATTTCAGCAACTTCGAATACTACTCGGTCAGCAGTGACCTGCCCCAACCTCAAAAGCTCAGTTTCTCCCCCAATCCACATAACAAAATCGGATTGTACTTTGGCTGGAGGTGGATTTTCCTGGGCTGGTCTGTTGATGTGGACGATATTTACAGGAAAACCAACCGAAAGAATAAAGGTACGGAGTTCGACCTAAGCCTTTACAGTTCCAAGCTGGGTGTAGATATTTTCTATCGTCGCACGGGAAACAATTATAAAATTCATAAAATCAGAGGATTCTATGACGAGATTCCTTCCAATTATTCCGAAAACTTCAATGGCCTGAAAGTAGATATCAAAGGCTTGAATTTATATTATATATTTAATAACCGGAAGTTTTCCTATCCGGCTGCTTTTAGCCAGTCAACCAACCAGCGTCGTAATGCAGGTACATTCATTGCAGGTTTTTCTATTTCAAAACACAACCTTGATTTTGATTATGAAGAATTACCCGAGTATATTCAAGAAAAGATGAATCCGGGTATGAAAGTCAATAAAATCAAATACACCAATGCCAATATCAGTTTCGGTTATGCCTACAACTGGGTATTTGCGCGTAATTGCCTGGCTTGTATCTCTCTCACCCCCGCCATTGCCTACAAGGCTTCCGACGTAGATGCGGAAACCCACGAAGGAAAACAATGGTACAGTAAATTCAACCTCGACTTTCTGATTCGCGCAGGCATTGTCTACAATAACGGAAAGTATTTTGTCGGTTCCTCCTTTGTTGGAAAAAACTATAATTATCATCGGAACAATTTCTCTTTGGACAACGGATTCGGCACACTTCAAGTGTATGCAGGCTTCAACTTCCATTTGCGCAAAGAATATAGGAAGAAGAAATAAAAATACATACATCAGAAATCTCCAACTTGCTTGCTTATCCAAAGAATCTTTGTACATTTGCCCCGTTCTTACCTTTAAAACAAGAACCAAATGAAGAAACAACGTCATATACAGACCACACGTACCCTTCTTTCCCGTTTCCGCTACTGGGGCAGGAAGAACTATGCTGCTTTTGCAAGTATGGGACGTGAATTCCAAATCGGTCATCTGCATACCAATGTGGTGGACGTTGCCCTTCGCAAGCAGAATGCTGCACAAACTATCCCTTATCATACATTTATGACACTTCAAGAAATCAAAGACCAAGTGTTGGCAGGCATTGACATATCGCCCGACCAAGCCGCTTGGCTGGCCAATATGGCTGACAGCGAGGCGCTCTATGCCGCCGCGCACGAGATTACCGTCGCACGTGCTTCACACGAATTCGACATGTGTTCTATCATTAATGCCAAGTCCGGCAGATGTCCGGAGAACTGCAAATGGTGTGCACAATCCTCTCACTACAAGACGCAAGCCGAAGTCTACGACCTCCTTCCCGCTAAAGAATGTCTCCGACAGGCTAAATACAACGAAACCCAAGACGTCAACCGTTTCTCCCTCGTCACTAGCGGGCGAAAACCTTCTTCCAGACAGATAACCCAACTTTGTGATACTGTTCGCCATATACGACGACACTCGTCGATTCAGCTTTGCGCTTCCTTAGGACTACTTGACGAAAACGAATTGCATGCATTACACGATGCCGGAATTACCCGCTATCATTGCAACCTGGAAACTGCACCTTCCTATTTCCCGAAACTGTGCTCCACACATACGCAAGAGCAGAAACTGGCTACCCTCAATGCTGCCCGCCGTGTAGGTATGGATATTTGCTGCGGCGGTATCATTGGCATGGGAGAAACAATGGAACAACGGATTGAATTCGCTTTTACGCTGAAAGCACTGAATGTCCAATCCATACCTATCAACCTGCTGAGTCCGATACCCGGAACGCCGTTGGAGAACGAAAAGCCTTTGAGTGAAGAAAAAGTTCTCAGAACAATTGCCTTGTTCCGTTTCATTAACCCAACTGCTTTCCTGCGTTTTGCCGGAGGACGTTCACAACTATCTTCCGAAGCTATGAGCAAAGCGTTATACATTGGTATTAATTCCGCCATTGTAGGTGATTTACTCACTACACTCGGTTCCAAAGTCTCGGAAGACAAGCAAATGATCCTGAAAGAAGGGTATCAGTTTGCCGGCTCTCAATTCGACCGGGAACATCTATGGCACCCATATACATCCACCACCGATCCGCTACCTGTATACAAAGTAAAACGGGCGGACGGAGCCACTATCACCCTCGAAAACGGACGAACACTCATCGAAGGGATGTCATCCTGGTGGTGTGCAGTGCATGGATACAATCACCCGGCATTGAATCAGGCTGCCAAAGACCAATTGGATAAAATGTCTCATGTAATGTTCGGAGGATTGACACATGACCCTGCCATTGAACTGGGTAAATTACTATTACCTTTAGTACCACCCTCCATGCAGAAAATCTTCTATGCAGATTCCGGTTCGGTAGCGGTGGAAGTGGCTCTGAAAATGGCTGTACAATATTGGTATGCAGCCGGAAAACCGGATAAAAATAACTTTGTGACTATCCGTTCCGGATATCACGGCGACACATGGAATGCCATGTCCGTATGTGATCCTGTAACGGGAATGCACAGCCTTTTCGGTGCGTCACTTCCTGTCCGTTATTTTGTTCCGGCTCCTTCATCGCGTTTCGACGGTGAATGGAATCCTCAGGACATCGAACCGCTACGGAAAACAATAGAAAAACATTCGGGGGAACTAGCAGCGCTCATTCTTGAGCCTATTGTCCAAGGAGCAGGCGGTATGTGGTTCTATCATCCACAATATCTTCGCGAAGCGGAAAAGCTTTGTAAAGAGCATGGACTTCTTTTATGAGATTGCAACTGGATTCGGACGTACCGGTAAACTTTTTGCCTGGGAATATGCCGGAGTAGAGCCGGATATCATGTGTATCGGGAAAGCATTGACAGGTGGATATATGACACTTTCTGCCGTATTGGCTAGTAATCATGTGGCAGATACTATCTCCAATCATGCACCGGGAGCCTTCATGCACGGTCCTACCTTCATGGGAAATCCGCTCGCTTGCGCGGTGGCTTGCGCGTCTGTCCGGTTATTACTCCAATCCGGCTGGCAGGAGAATGTGAAACGAATCGAAACACAATTAAAAGAAGAACTGGCACCTGCCCGGGAACTTCCACAAGTAGCCGATGTAAGGATATTAGGGGCAATCGGAGTAATTGAAATGAAGCGTCCGGTAAATATGGCATTTATGCAACGCCGTTTTGTGGAAGAAGGAATTTGGATACGCCCGTTCGGAAAGCTCGTCTATCTGATGCCCCCCTTTATCATCACTCCCGAACAACTAAGCAAACTAACGACCGGATTACTCAAGGTAATCAGTGGAGAACGTAATAAAATATACATCAATAACTTATGATATCAGACCATATAAACCAAGAACTTCTTACTCTAAAGGAAAAGAAGAATTATCGCTCTCTCCCACCCCTCATCCACGACGGGCGGAATGTAATTCTGAACGGGCAACGGATGGTGAACCTGTCTTCCAATGATTATCTCGGACTGGCTAATAACATATCGCTGAGAAAGGAATTCCTAAAGACAATAACTCCTGAAACATTCCTGCCTACCTCTTCTTCTTCCCGATTGCTTACAGGCAATTTTACCGATTATCAAGAACTGGAACAACAACTGGCAGCCATGTTCGGAACAGAAAGCGCACTTATATTCAATAGTGGTTATCATGCCAATACAGGGATTCTTCCTGCCGTCAGCAATGCTCAGACATTAATTCTTGCAGACAAACTGGTACACGCCAGTTTGATAGACGGAATCAGGTTGTCATCTGCGAAATGTATCCGGTATCGCCATAATGACTTATCCCAGTTACAGCGATTGATTTCCGAGAATCACAATGCGTATGAGCAAATCATTATTGTCACCGAAAGTATCTTCAGCATGGACGGTGATGAAGCCGACCTTCATGCCCTTGTCCAATTAAAAAAAAGTTATTCCAATATTCTTCTTTACGTGGACGAAGCCCATGCTTTCGGTGTACGGGGAGACAACGGATTAGGATGTGCTGAAGAACAAAATTGCATCAACGATATAGACTTTCTGGTAGGAACATTCGGGAAAGCAATAGCCTCAGCAGGAGCTTACATTGCCTGCCGACAAGTTATCCGGGAATATCTAATCAACAAGATGCGCACGTTTATATTCACAACAGCCCTTCCACCCATAAATATTCAATGGACCTCGTGGATACTAGAACAACTACCCTCTCTCCAAGAGAAAAGGACACATTTGTTACGGATCAGCAACAAACTAAAGACTGCACTTGTCGACAAAGGATATAACTGTCCTTCGGTAAGCCATATTGTCCCTATGATTGTAGGGGCAAGTGAAAACACTATATGTAAAGCAGAAGAAATCCAACGCAAAGGATTCTATGCATTGCCGGTACGTCCGCCTACGGTTCCTGAAGGGACTTCACGCATCCGCTTCTCACTGACAGCGGACATCACTGAACATGAAATTGACCAACTCATCAAACTGATAAACGAATGAAGCAGCATTTTATCATAAAGAATAATCAGAAGCATCTATTGCTTTTCTTCGCAGGTTGGGGAATGGATGAAACTCCATTTTTGCAAATCCGCCCGACCAATAAGGATTGGCTGATTTGTTATGATTATCGTTCATTAGAGTTCGATGCCATCATCTTGCAAGAGTATTCCGAAATTACCCTCATTGCCTGGTCCATGGGAGTATGGGCAGCTTCTCAGATAATGAAACAATATCCATCCCTGCCCCTCTCCCAAAGTATCGCTATCAATGGCACCCCTTATCCTATACATGAAACGAAAGGGATCACTCCTGCCATTTTCGAAGGGACATTGCAAGGTTTGAACGAACAATCCTTGCAAAAGTTTCAAAGACGGATGTGTGGTTCAACAGCCGGTTACAAAACTTTTCAGACAGTAGCTCCCCAACGTTCCATTGAAGAACTCAAGGAAGAACTTGCTGCCATACAAAAGCAATACTTATCATTACCACCTTCGGACTTTGCATGGCAAAAAGCCATCATAGGAAAGAACGACCATATCTTCCTGCCGGATAGCCAATGGCTGGCATGGAGAAACAAAGTGGATTCTCTTGAGTATACAGAAGCCGCCCACTATCAACAAGAACTTTTTGATAACGTAATCATGCATATCAACTAATTATTGATTTATGGATAAACAACTAATTTCAAAACGTTTCTCTAAAGCCATTGCTACCTATCCACAGGAAGCAAACGTACAGCGGCAGATTGCAGATAAAATGATTCACCTGCTTACAAAACATATATCCTTCCCCTGTTCTAAAGTAATTGAGTTCGGATGCGGTACGGGCATTTATTCCCGTATGCTGCTCCAGGCTCTACGACCGGAAGAATTATTCCTGAACGACCTTTGCCCGGAGATGAAATACTGCTGTGAGGATATACTAAGAAAAGAGCAAGTATCCTTTCTTCCGGGAGATGCAGAAATCGTTCCTTTCCCTACTGGAAGCACATTGATAACTTCCTGTTCCGCGTTGCAATGGTTCGAATCTCCCGAAAACTTTTTCAAAAGATGCAATGCTTTGCTCAATAAACAAGGCTATTTCGCTTTCAGCACTTTCGGGAAAGAGAATATGAAAGAGATACGAGAGCTAACAGGAAGCGGACTCCCTTATCGTTCACGGGAAGAACTTGTAACAGCCCTGTCAACTCACTTTGACATACTCCATTCGGAAGAAGAACTTATTTCTCTTTCGTTTGATAATCCCATAAAAGTACTTTATCATTTTAAGCAGACAGGAGTAACAGGAGTAACCGGCACATCTTCCCAACAACTGCGGACACGCCGTGACTTGCAGTTATTCAGTGAACGTTACACACAAGAATTTACTCAGGGCACTTCAGTATCCCTGACTTACCACCCCATTTATATTATCGCAAAAAAGAAAAAAGTATGAAACAGAATGTATATTTCGTAAGCGGCATCGACACCGATGCCGGTAAGAGCTACGCCACCGGATTTCTAGCTCGTGAATGGAACAAGAACGGACAACGTACCATCACTCAAAAATTCATCCAGACAGGAAACGTCGGTCATTCCGAGGATATTGACTTGCATCGTCATATTATGGGAATCCCCTTTACAGAAGAAGACAAGGAAGGACTCACTATGCCGGAAATATTCTCCTATCCTGCCTCTCCACACCTCGCTTCCCAACTGGATAACCGTCCCATTGACTTCGGTAAAATCAAACGTGCTACGGAAGAATTGAGTGAACGATATGATTATGTCCTACTCGAAGGCGCAGGCGGTTTAATGGTTCCATTAACTACAGAACTTCTGACAATAGACTACATTGCCCAAGAGAATTATCCTCTTATTTTTGTTACTTCCGGGAAATTGGGAAGCATCAATCACACCCTTTTAAGCCTTGAGGCCATACAAAAGCGTGATATTGTACTGGATACGGTACTTTACAATATGTATCCCACCCCAAAAGATAAAACGATTCAGAATGATACGATGAACTTCATTCAAAACTGGTTGAAGAAGTATTTTCCGAACACGAAGTTTATATTGATTCCGGAAATAAAAGACTTATGACTTCAAAAGACTAGCCTCACTATTTAGCAGGCTAGTCTTTTGTTTCTACAGACCACTTATTCGATTACCATGATGCGGTCATTCAGCCCAACCTTCATATTATCTTCTATGAACACTTCTTTCACAACGCCGTCGGTCACCGCACGAATCTCATTTTCCATTTTCATGGCTACCAACACACAGAGCGGATCGCCGCGTTTCACGCTATCACCCTTCTTTACGTATGTTTTCAGGATCACTCCCGGCATAGGAGCCTGAACCACCTGACGTCCCACAGCTTCCGCCCCGCTACGGGCATTGTGTATCTTTTCCATTTCTCCCTGCAACTCAATCTGATAAAGCTCCCCCTTATTCATTATAGTATATGAATTATTGGAAGAAGGAGAAATCTGTACTCCATGTGAATGATGGTCGATGATGATTGAATGGATAGAGTCACCCCCCATATTGTAATCGACCTCATATACCTTGCCATTGACTGCAATCTTCTTGATTGGCCCATCTTCCAGAATTTCCACCTTATATTCACTATCCGGCATATCCTGAAGTTTGGCATAATATGTAGCCAGTGTTGTACCCATAAGCTATTTCTTTAGTTTTTAGTTTAATAATTATTGGCTGTCATTTGCAACTTACCGTAATATTTCCAGAGCGACTCTCCCACTACCGGAAGCGTCGTTGCACGCGAGGCGGCCTCCTTCTCCCGTTCGTAATGCCTTACTGCGGCAGCTATGACGGCCACCGTCGGATCAGTATTCTGCCGGCGTTTCAAATCTTCCTTATCGAAGCGTGTATCAATAAAAGTAGTATCATACTTTCCTTCCAGAAATGCCGCATTCTTCAATACACGCTGATGGAAAGGAATCGTTGTCTTGATACCCAAAATCTTATATTCGCGCAACGCACGGGCCATGTTCGAAATAGCCGAATCACGATTACGTCCCCAACAACAGAGCTTTGCAATCATCGGATCATAATGCAGCGAAACTTCAAATCCGGCATAAGCCGCACTATCCAGACGCAGGTTACGTCCTTCGGGAGCCTCACGAACCGTAATCACACCGGGAGAAGGCATAAAGTTATTTTCCGGATCCTCCGCATAAATACGGCATTCAATAGCAGCTCCGCTAAACTTTATATCATCCTGTTTATAAGGCAGAGGATTGCCCGCAGCCACGGTTATCATATCACGTACCAGATCGACACCGGTGCATTCTTCCGTCACCGGATGTTCCACCTGCAAACGGGTATTCATTTCAAGGAAGTAGAAATTCTGATCCTTATCCATCATAAATTCCAGGGTTCCGGCACTATAATAACCGATTCTCTTACAGGCTTCCACAGCAACCTTCAGCATTTTCTTCCGGGTATCTTCCTTTACAAAGGGAGACGGAGATTCCTCAATCACCTTCTGATTCCGTCGTTGGATAGAACATTCACGCTCTCCCAGATGAACGACATTACCATATTTATCCCCCATAATCTGTACCTCAATATGATGCGGGTTTTCTATATATTTTTCGATATAGACAGCGTCATTACCAAACGAAGTCCCGGCTTCAGATTGAGACAGACGGAGAGCCGCCTCCACTTCCTCTTCGGAGCGTACCAGACGCATCCCCTTCCCTCCACCTCCGGCAAGTGCTTTCAGCATGATAGGATAACCGACTTCCTTAGCCACCTTTTTCACTTCCTCGATTCCCTGCACAGGCGCTTCTGTTCCGGGCACAATAGGAAGTCCTGCTTCACGCATAATTTTACGGGCTTCCGTCTTGATTCCCATTTTAGCTATAATGTCGGCACCCGGACCAATAAAAATCACTCCTTCTTCTTCGCAACGACGAGCAAAATCCGCATTTTCCGACAAGAATCCGTATCCCGGATGAATGGCGGCTCCGGTCTTTTTGGCAATGGACAATATAAGTTCCGGCTTCAGATAGGAAGTTTCTTCGGGTGATTCGGAGATACAATAGGCTTCTTCGGCATAACGGACGTGCAAAGCTCCCCGATCTACATGGGTATATACAGCTACCGTTGAAATATTCATCACCCGGCACGTACGAAAGATGCGCATGGCTATTTCACCACGATTAGCTACTAATATTTTCTTTATCATAATCTTTTTCTTTTTAATGAATACTCTCCATTCTCAACTCTCCACTTCTTAAAGCGGAATATTCGAATGCTTCCGGGGTGGATTGGACTGCCGCTTGTTGGCAAGCATCTCGAAGCTGCGAATCAGGCGCAAACGGGTCATTGCCGGATCAATCACTTCATCCACATATCCCAATTCCGCCGCCCGGTAAGGATTGGCAAACTTCCCGCGATAATCATCCTGAAGTTCTTTCCGTTTTTCTTCGGGGTTTCCGGCCTTATCTATATCCTTACGGAAAAGAATATTCACAGCTCCATCCGGTCCCATCACAGCTATTTCGGCAGTAGGAAAAGCAAGATTGACATCTCCGCGGATATGCTTGGAGCTAATGACGTCATAAGCTCCTCCGTATGCCTTACGGGTGATAACCGTAACTTTCGGCACTGTAGCCTCACAATAAGCATAAAGCAATTTTGCCCCGTTACGAATAATTCCGCCATATTCCTGATCGATTCCCGGAAGGAATCCTGGCACATCTACCAATGTCAGTAAAGGGATATTGAAAGCATCGCAGAAACGAACGAAACGTGCGCCTTTACGAGATGCGTTGCTGTCGAGTACACCGGCAAGGAATTTAGGCTGATTGGCTACAATACCTACAGACTGACCGTTGAAACGGGCAAAACCGATAATGATATTCTTGGCATAGTCTTTCTGGATTTCCAGGAATTCGCCGTTGTCTACGATAGCGCTGATAACCTCGTACATATCATACGGTTTGTTGGGGCTGTCGG
>OGNC01001540.1_pt1 | contig 10349 bp, 10 predicted proteins | sample 1573311 | NCBI WGS metagenome assembly OGNC01 (sample SAMEA2581889, study PRJEB24529) | metagenome | biome: Human gut stool | place: China | collected 2011
TATTCACGTCCGTATTGGATCTGCCCTCGTCAAAGCCGCAGAACAAAATGGTGAACTGTCCTTCTACCAGCTGATCCAGATCCAAGCCGTCGTCCAGGGTGCTGTCCACCTCACTGCGCACTTCATAAGAGGAAGTCTTGGAAGAAAGCTCCCCCTCCATACTCTCCAGAGGCTTGGAATCCTTGAACATCTGCATCAGGGAAATCTGTTCCCCATCTACCTTGATAAAGGGAATATACAGCACCATACAGATGATGATCACCAGAGCGCCGATCACTGCACCCACGGCTCCCAGCTTTTCTCCGATGGTCATTCTTTTGCGTCGGCGGCTTCTGTATTCCATCTTGCCCCCACCGGAGCGCTTCTGTGTCCTTTTTGCCATGTTTCTATTTCAGATCCGCTGCGCAGATCTGCTCTCCTTTCCCTTGCTTTGCAACTGCCCGTCACGTCTTCGTCTTGTGATGCTTCTCCTGCTTCTCACAGAAAATATACTGATTGTAAGCCTCCACTGTAACCGGAGGCAGATATCCGCCCTTTTTCAGTGTGGTTTCAATGGAGAACCGTATCCCCTCCAGCATGGCGGCGTTGATGCTGGTCAGACAAAGTTGCCGCATCTGCTCCACGCCATCATAGGTACGATCCTCGGAGATCAGATCCGCCAGGTACACGATCTCCTCCAGCCGGGTCATGCCGGCTCTGCCCACTGTGTGATACCGGACAGCATTCAGCACATCCGGATCCGTCACTCCCATGCGCACCTGAAGAAAGTACGCACCGGCAATGCCATGCCACACGGGCTTGGTGACAAGCTCCTCCTTGGAAACTGCGAAGCTGCTTGCCCGAACCAGTTCCTCCTGTTCCTCCGCAGGCAGTTCCTTACACACATCATGCATCAGCCCGGCAAAATAGGCTTTTTCCGGATCCTCTCCGTAAAGCCCTGCCAGGCGCTGTGCCTCATGGGCAACGTTCAGCGAATGAGTATACCGTTTTTTAGAAAGGCGTGCCTTCAGGAACGCCCTGTTTTCATCAAAATGATACAAGCGATCACCTCAAACAATGCTCTCACCGTTGCACACACCGTACAGTCCGTGCAACATTATATATTGTACTACGTTTTCCGGCAAATAGCAAGAAAATTTTCGGCAAAGCTCAATTTTGTGACGGATTTGTGACGAAGACATGGGAAGCGGCTTGGCATGCACCACTGTGACCTGTCCATAGGAGGAAAGCTCCGCCGCCTTCTGGCGCAGTACATCCTCCGGTTCCGTGCCCCGGGATACGCAGAGCAATCCTGCAAGGGTCAGGATCTCCTGCCAACAGTACCAGCTGTCGAAGCTCAGCAGCATATCGCTGCCGGTCAGCAGGAACAGGGCATCCTCCGGGAAACGGCTGTGCAAATACCGCAAGGTCTCCACCGTATAGCTTTTGCCCGGTTTGGTCAGCTCATAATCGCTGACCTCCAGCCAGGGATAAGGCTCCGCTGCCAGCCGGCACATGGCAAGCCGGTCGGCAGCAGGGGCATAGGCATCAGAGGATTTATGAGGCGCCGTGCCGGAAGGCATCAGCAGCATCCGATCCAGTCCGCACTGCTGGTGAACCGTCTGTGCCAGATGCAGGTGTCCGTTGTGGATGGGATTGAAGCTGCCGCCAAACAGGGCAATGCGGCTCATTTCAGATCAATGACCGGCTTTTTCGGATTGCGCCGGTACAGCACGAACCGGCTGCCGATGACCTGTACCACATCAGAACCGGTCTGCTCTGCCAGCTGCTCCGCAGCCTCCCGGGCGGTGTAGCCGGAATTTTCCAGCACCCGTAGCTTAATCAGCTCCCGGGCACGAAGGGCATCGTCAGTCTGTGCCACCAGGGTGTCGCTGATGCCCCCCTTGCCCACCTGAAAAATCGTGTCCATACTGTTTGCCATTCCCCGCAGAACGGCACGCTGTTTGCTTGTCAGCATACTGTACCCCTTTCCTGTTCCAAATACCCATACACCTGCCGGAGGGCATCCGCCCGGTGACTGACTGCATTCTTCTCCTCCGCCGTCAGTACCGCAAAGCTCTTGCCCTGGTACCGGAATACCGGGTCATAGCCAAAGCCATTCTCCCCCTCCGGCACCATGCCGATGATACCCTCTACCTTGCCAAGAAAGCTGTGGGCATCGCCCGTTGCGTCAATATAGCACATGGCGCACAGAAACCGGGCAGTGCGCTGCTGCTCCGGCACACCGGAAAGCTCCTGCAACAGCTTTGCACAGCGGTCTGCGTCCGTGGCATGCTCCCCGGCGTACCGATGGGAATACACCCCCGGCGCCCCGTTCAGTGCATCCACCGCCAGACCGCTGTCATCCGCCAGCACCGGCTTCCCGGTCTTTTCATAAAATGCCCGTGCCTTCAGCTCCGCATTCTCTGCAAAGGTGGTGCCGGTCTCCTCCACATCCAGCTGTACTCCTGCCTGGGACTGGGACAGTACCTCAATGCCCAGGGGACGCAGCATCTGGGAGATCTCCCGCAGCTTGTTCTGATTATTCGTCGCCAGTATGATCTGCTTCATTTGCCTGCTCCTCTCCCTTGTCCGTCCGTTCAAACAATGCAGTTACAAAGCTGCGGCTGTCAAAGGGCTGCAAATCGTCGATCTGCTCTCCCACACCGATGAGCTTCACCGGAATGCCCAGCTCATTCTTGATGGAAATCACAATACCACCCTTTGCGGTGCCGTCCAGCTTGGTCAGCACGATGCCGGTAATGTCCGCCACCTCGTTAAACAGCCGTGCCTGGTTGACCGCATTCTGCCCGGTGGTGGCATCCAGCACCAGCAGGGTTTCCACGGCGCAGCCCTCCGCCTGCTGACTGATGATCCGGTTGATCTTCCGCAGCTCCTCCATCAGATTCTTTTTATTGTGCAGCCGACCTGCGGTATCGCAGATCAGTACATCCGTTTTTCTCGCCTTTGCAGCAGTCACAGCGTCAAACACCACTGCCGCCGGGTCGGAGCCCTCCGCATGCTTCACCAGATCCACCCCGGCACGCTGGGTCCAGACCTCCAGCTGATCAATGGCAGCCGCCCGGAAGGTATCCGCTGCTGCCACCAGCACCTTTTTGCCCTGCTGTTTGTACTGATGGCACAGCTTGCCGATGGTGGTGGTTTTGCCGGCGCCATTGACCCCGATCACCAGAATGATGGAGGGCGTGGTAGACAGATCCAGTGCCACATCCTCTCCCATCATTTCGGAAATGATCTCCTGGATCAGCTCCATGATCTTTCCCGGATCCGTCACGCCCCGCTCCTTGACCCGCTTGCGCAGCTTTTCACAAATCTCCACAGAGGTTTCCACCCCCATGTCGCTCATGATCATGGTTTCCTCCAGCTGTTCAAACAGATCCTCATCGATCTTGGTAAAGGAATTGACCACCCGCTGCATGCCGCTGATCATGGATTCCTTGGTTTTCCGCAGTCCCTCTTTGATTTTACTGAATAATCCCATATGTGTACCTCCTTACGCCTGTGTCGTGGTGTCCAGATCCGGCTGTTCCAGCTTCAAGAGCCTGGAAACGCCGTCTGCCTGCATAGTCACGCCGTACAGCACATTGGCTTCCTCCATGGCACTGCGGCGGTGCGTGACCAGAACAAACTGGGTATGCTCCGTGAACCGGTGCAGATACTGCGCATACTTGCGCACATTTGCTTCATCCAGCGCTGCATCAATCTCATCCAGAATACAGAAGGGCGCCGGACGCAGCTTCAAAATCGCAAAATAAATACAGATTGCCACAAAGGACTGCTCGCCGCCGGACAGGGAAATCAGATTCTTGATGACCTTGCCGGGAGGCGCCACGCTGATCTCGATGCCGGATTCCAGTACATGCTCCGGGTCTGTCAGAATCAGCTCCGCATGGCCGCCTCCGAACAGCTCCTTGAAAATAGCCTTGAAATTGTCGTTGATCCGCACAAAGCTTTCCGCAAAGATCCGGCACATGTCCTCCGTCAGGGATTCGATCAGCTTTTCCAGTTCCCGCTTGGAGCCGGTCACATCCGCCACCTGTGCGGACAGGAAGGTGTACCGTTCGGATACCTCCCGGTACTCCTCAATGGCGCCCACGTTCACATTGCCCAGTGCCTTGATCCTTCCCTTGATCTGTGCCAGGGTCTGCTGCGCCTTTTGCAGATCCTCCAAAGGCTCCGCCAGTTGCTCCGCCTCCGAACGGGTCAGCTCATAGGTTTCCAGCAGCTGCATGATGAGACTGTCGTAATCCTTCTGGGCTGTGATCTTCCGCTCATCAATCCGCATCGCCTCTCCGGCACGCTTTTCCTTGGCTTCGTTGATGGCACGCATTCCCTCCCGCAGCTGATTGATGTACTGCTGCTGGCTGTCATGCTGCCCCTGGAGCCGGGTGATCTCCTGTCTGCATGCTTCCGTTTCTGCCTGCATCCGGGACAGGGTTTCCCGGCTGTGGGCAATCGCCTGCTCCTTCTGGACAATCAACTGCTCCGCTTCTTTCAGCATTGCATGCAACTGAGCTGCCCGGCTCTCGGACTGCTCCGCCGACTGCTGCATATTCTCCAGCTCCCGGCGGGCGGACTCCTGATCCTTCACGCATTCCATCTGCCCCAGCTTCAGCTTGGCAAGCTGTGCGGAAAGTGCCTCCCTTGCCTGCTGCAAGCCGCTGCGCAGATCCTGTTGGGCAGAAAGTGCCTGTTCCTGCCGGGCAATGCTCTGATCCACCTGCTCCAATGCCCGGGTGGCTTCCGCCAGCAGCTGTTCCTGTCGAGCAAGACTCTGCTTTGCCTGCTCCACCCGTTCCTGCTGGGTGGCAGCCTGCTGTCGGGCGGATTCCGCCAGTGCCTGCTTGGCAGTACGATCCGCCGTCAGCCGGATAACCTCCGTCTGTGCCTGGGACAGCGCATCCCGGGTGCTGTCCAGATCGAACCGCAGCTTATCGGTTTCCGCCTTCAACCGCTCCCCGGCAGCCCTCTGACCCTCCTGCTCTGCGGTCAGGGCTTCGATCTCCGTCCCCAGGGTATCCAGCTCATTTTTCCGGGTGATCACCCCGCTGGAATGGGCGGCGGAGCCACCGGTAAAGGAGCCTCCTGCATTGATGACCTGTCCGTCCAGGGTCACGATCCGGAACTTATAGCCAAACCGTTTGGCGATGACCGTGGCACAGTCAATGTCTTCCGCAATGGCGATCCGTCCCAGCAGGGAACGGAATATTCCCTCGTATTTTGCGTCACAGGCAGCCAATTCCGCCGCCAGTGCCACAAATCCCTCCATACTGGATAGATTCGGCTCGTGCAGCAGATTTCCCCGGACGGAGGTCAAGGGCAGGAAGGTGGCTCTGCCGGCACGCTGCTCCTTCAGATAGCGGATGCAACGCTTGGCAATGTCCTCGTTTTCCACAATGATATTCTGCATGGCAGCAGCCAGTGCGGTTTCGATGGCCACCCCGTATTCCGGCTTCACGCTGACCAGCTGTGCCACACTGCCGTGAATGCCGCTGATCCTGCCGCTTTTCCCGGCACGAAGAATCTCCTTGATGCTCCGTCCAAAGCCCTCCATGCTGTTTTCCAGATCCTGCAACAGCCGTCTGCGCTGCTGCTTTTCCCGCAGCCGCAGGGTAGCAGCCTCCCAATCCTTCCGCTGCTGGGCGAGCTTCTGCATCTTGCTGTCGTACAGCCGCTGATAGCCCCCCAACCGGTTTTCCTGTTCCCGGATCCGGTTCTGCGCCTGCTCCAGTTGCCTGGAAAGCTGCTCCAGGGCGGTTTCATAGGCTGCGGACTGCTCTGCCTGCCGGGCGGCGGTATCCTCGCCCCCCTCCAGAGTCTGCTTCAGCTGGGTGATCTGCTCCCGGGCGGCCTGCTGGGTAAAGCGATGCTGGCTCTGCTCCAGATACAGGGCATTCACCGCACTGCCTGCTTCGTCATATGCCTTGCCGGCGGCAGCTGCCTCCTGCTCCTGGGCTGCAAATGCCTGCTGTGCCTCCTGGATCTGTGCCGCAAAGTCCTTTGCGTCCTGCTCCAGCTGTGCGATCCGCTGCTGCTGTGCCTGGATGCGCTCTGTCAGCTCTGTTCGGGAAAGCTGCTCTGCCGCATGGCTTTCCTCCGCCTGGGCAATCTGCGCCCGGCTGTGCTGAATATCATTTTCGCTGACTGCAATATCCGCCTTTACAGCGGCGCTGTTCTGTTCGATCTCCAGGATCTGTCCCCGGAGCCGTTCCACCCCCATGGCGCTTTCCTGCATCCGGGTGTAGCCCTCTGCAATCTTGGCTTCCTCCCGGTCAATATCGTTTTGCAGATTTTCATATTCCGCCGCTGCCACCAGGGCCTCCTCTGACAAGGCGTCCAGCTTCTCCCGGAGGGTATCCAGCCGGTTCACCCATACGGAGATCTCCAGGCTCTTGCGCTGCTGGGCAAGCTCCAGGAATTTTTCCGCCTTGCCGGACTGGATCCGCAAAGGCTCCACTCTGCCCTCCAGCTCCGACACAATATCCGTCAGCCGCACCAGATTTTCCTGGGCTGCATGAAGCCGCCGCTCCGCCTCCTGCTTTTTATAGCGAAATTTGGAAATACCGGCAGCCTCCTCGAAGATATCCCGGCGCTCATTGCTCTTGGCGCCTACGATCTCCGCAATGCGGCCCTGTCCGATGATGGAGTAACCGTCCCTGCCCAGACCCGTATCCATGAACAGCTCGTTGATGTCCTTGAGCCGTACATTCTTGCCGTTGATCTGGTATTCGCTTTCCCCGCTGCGAAACAGCCGCCGGGTCACGCTGACTTCCCGATCCTCCGACGCCAGCTCCCCCTGTTCATTGTCAATGGTCAGGGTCACCGCCGCAAAACCGACAGGCTTTCGAGCCTCAGTACCGGAAAAAATAACGTCCTCCATCTTGTTGCCCCGGAGGGTCTTGGTGGATTGCTCCCCCAGCACCCAGCGCACGGCGTCGCCGATGTTACTTTTTCCGCTGCCGTTCGGTCCCACTACAGCAGTCAATCCTTTGTCAAAGCTCAGCTTGATTTTATCAGGGAAGGATTTAAACCCCTGAAGCTCAAGTGATTTCAAGTACATGCAAGTGTTTCCTTTCTATGGACAGATGCGCCCGGTTCCCATATGCATTCCTCCATGCCGCATGCCGGATCCTGTATCAGCCGCAGCACTGCCCCCTGCTGTGCAAACCACGCCCGGTTACAGCCCTTATGGCCGATGCTCCGGCTCAGTGCCGCAGGATGCACCCGAAACGCATAAATGCGCCCCGGCTCCGGCGTGCCGATCTGTGCCTGCATCCGGCGCAGCAGTCTGCGGCTTTCGCAAAGCTCCCGGAAGGCTGGGTGGTAATACCCGGCGATCCGGTTTTCCGATACCCCGTCCTGGGCATGGAGCCCACAGCGGATCACCCGGATCCCGGCGGCGGCGCATTCCTCCAGCAGCCTGGCGCACAGGTCGATCATGTCCGAAAGGGGCAGCATGGGATATGCCCCATCCGCATACAACCGGGCAAGTCTGGTGCCGGGCAGCACCACTGTGGGGTAGATCCGCATGGTGTCCGGTTTCATGGCAATGCACCCTCTGCCGGTGGCAAGATCCGTTTCCGGGGTACTGCCATACAGCCCGGTCATCATCTGTAAGCCCAGTTCCATGTCCTGTGCCCGGACGCATGCGGCAGCCCGGTACACATCCCGGGCGGTATGCCCCCGTTCGTTCACTTCCAGTACCGGATCCCACAGGCTCTGTGCTCCAAGCTCCACAGCTGTCACCCCGTAGGACGCCAGCAGCGCCGCCGTTTCCCTGTCCATGTAATCCGGCCGAGTGGAGAGCCGGATACCCCCTGCAAGCCCATCCCGTAAAAAGGGCTGTACCGCTTCCAGCAGTCCCAGCATGTAATCTCTGGGCAAAGCGGTAAAGCTGCCGCCGAAAAAGGCGATTTGGGTATGCGCCGGATCCCCCATGGAAGGCAAGGTATCCCGGCAAAGGGCGGTCACCTCCTCCGGGGAAGGAGCATGGACGCTGCCGCTGATGCAGTGCTGGTCGCAGAAGCTGCACCGATGGGGGCAGCCCAGGTGGGGAATGAAAATCGCCAGGTTTTTATGCTTCATAGCCCATCAGAGCCAGCGCTTCCTTTGCCGCCATCTGTTCGGCTTCCTTTTTGCTCCTGCCGGTGCCGGAGCCGATCACGTTGGAGTTCAGGCATACATTCACCACGAATGCCTTGTTGTGATCCGGGCCGGTCTGCTTGACCAGCATATACTCCACCTTCTCCTCCGGATTCTGCTGGACGATTTCCTGCAGCACTGTCTTGTAATCTGAAAAGGCTGCTGTCCGGCGGCTGTCGATATCCTCCGGGATAAAGCCCAGCACATAGGGAGTTGCCGCCTCCAGTCCGCCATCCAGGAAAATGGCGGCGATGACCGCCTCAAAGGCATCCGCCAGAATGGAGGGACGGGTTCTGCCCCCGGTGTTTTCCTCCCCCTTGCCCAGCAGGATCGCATCCCCCAGCCGGATCTTCTGTGCGAACACATGCAGGGATTTTTCACAAACCAGGCTTGCCCGGATCTTGGTCAGTTCCCCCTCCGGCAGATGGGTAAAATGCTTGAACAGGTACTGGGATACCACAATGGACAGCACACTGTCCCCCAGAAACTCCAGCCGCTCATTGCTGTGGCGCAGCTTCTTCTTTTCGTTGGCGTAGGAAGAATGGGACAGCGCCTCCTGCAGCAGCTGCTTATCGTGGAAGGTGTAGCCGATGATCTGTTCAAATTCTTCCAAACTCAGGGTATTCCCTGCCTCATGCTCTTTCAATTTTCTTCTCCTCCATAGCCTGCAGCGCCGCAACCGATGCGGTAAGTGTCACTATCATTTTCTCATCCACACAAGCCTTTGCCTGCCGGATGGCATTGTAAAACGCCCGGGCATCCGAACTGCCATGGGCTTTGATCACGGGCTTTGCGATCCCCATCAGCACAGCGCCGCCCACCTCGCTGTAATCCATCTGTTTTTTGAACGCCTTGATCCGGGGCAGCACCAATGCTGCGGACAGCTTGCCACTGACTCCGCTGAACACGTCCTTGAGCTTATGTGCAAAAAAGGAACCCATGCCCTCATACAGCTTCAGGATCACGTTTCCCGTAAAGCCGTCGGTAACGATCACATCATACTCGCCTCCGGGGATCTCCCGTGCCTCCAGGTTGCCCCGGAAGTTGACCGGTGCCTCCTGCAGCCGGTGATAGGTCTCGATCTCCAGCTCTCTGCCCTTGGTATCCTCCGAACCGATATTCACAAGACCCACCGCCGGATTCTCCACGCCCATGACGTTCTTCATATAGGCACTGCCCATCAGAGCAAACTGCACCAGCATCTCCGGTCGGCAGTCCGCATTGGCACCGCAGTCGATGAGCATGCTGACTCCCTTTGCAGTGGGGAGCAAAGGTGCCAGTGCCGCACGCTTGATGCCGGGGCTGCGCTTTGCAAGGAAGGTAGCACCTACCACCAGAGCACCGGTACTGCCGGCGGATACGAAAGCATCCCCCTGGTCATCCCGCAATGCCCGCAGTCCCACCGCCATAGAGCAGTTCTTGTGGGCCTTCAGGATGGAGGTAGGCTCCTCGTGCATCTCGAATACCTCGTCGGTGTGCAGGATCCGGATCTGTTCCAGAGATGTGCCCTGCTCCTCAGCCGTTTTCCGGATGATCTGCTCATCCCCCACCAGAGTGATCTCCACCCCCAGCTGCTGCACCGCCATGGCAGCGCCCTGGATCACTGCCTGGGGAGCATGATCTCCGCCGAATGCGTCTACAATGATATTCATCTGGTCAAACACCCCATTCCGTTCCAGTCTGCGCCGCATCCTCCGTCAGCAATGCCTCCAGTGCCTGCATGCCCCGCTGTGCCAGCGCCATGTATTTTGCTTTCTTGTCCCGGATCCGCTCCGGCAGCTTGAGGCTCCGCTTCTCCCGGAGCTGGCCCTCGTGAATGATATTCACGGTGATGGTGGGGTCCACATAGCCGATCAGATCCCAATCAAGGTCCATCTCGCGGTCGATCTTGATGATGTCCTTCCGTCCCAGCTTGCCGCTGGTGACGTTCTTCAAAATAGCGACGGTGCAATCCAGCTTGTCCAGGCCCAGGATGTTGTACAGCTCCATGGCCTTACCGGCGGTGATGTGGTCAATCACGATGCCGTTCTGAATAGAATCAATAATCATGTCCGTTCTCTCCTCTCACTGAATACCCAGCAGCTTCATGATCAGCGCCATGCGGATGTAGCGGCCGTTCTGGGCCTGCTTGAAGTAGCAGGCACGGGGGTCCTCGTCCACCGCCACGGAGATCTCATTGACACGGGGCAGCGGGTGCAGGATGCACA
>OGNC01001541.1_pt1 | contig 10342 bp, 7 predicted proteins | sample 1573311 | NCBI WGS metagenome assembly OGNC01 (sample SAMEA2581889, study PRJEB24529) | metagenome | biome: Human gut stool | place: China | collected 2011
CGGACGGTTTGATTTGCAAAATGATTTTCAAATTTGGGAAGCACGTTGAGAGGTTTCATAGCACCCGCAAGCAATGCAGACGTATATACATCTGCTTATTTTGCTTTGCAAAATACTTGTTGGGAAATCCCAAACCCTTGAACTGCATCCCGTGGATGCAGGCTGTTTTAAGCAAACAAAAAGGAAAACTGTTTTATTTCTTGCGGAATTCTCCATACAACCACTCTGCCAATGCCGACATAATAGCCTTGTACTTGCTGGTGTCCTCAAACAGGGAAGAGAAAGTGTCCTGCGCTTCAAGATAGCTGTCCTGTGCGGCGGTGTCAAAAGCCTTGGGGAAGATGCTCTCGGTAAAGATCTGCGGGTCGGAGCTGCGCGCCAGTTTTGCCAGCTTCGGGTCAGCCAGCAGACGGTCATGCAGGGCAGTAAGCAGCACCCGGTCGGCATTGGTGAACTCACCCTTGAACTTCTCGTTGATCTTCAAAATGATCTCGTCCAGCGGCTCCTTGGGGTCGTGGCCGAGAGCACCCTTCTGGGTGACCGGCTCGTAGACGCCCTTTGCGTGTTCCAGCTCAATAGCACCGGCAAAGGTCTTTTGCAGCTTGTAATATTCCAACTGCAATTTGCCCTCCAAGTCCAGCGGAGAGACCTCGTCCGGCGGCAGCAGCTTGAGCAGGTAAGCGCAGAATACGTTCTCCTTGTGCAGCTCTTCATCGAACATCCGTGCCACCTGTGAAACGTAGCCGTACCACTTGACAAGGCTGCGCAGCAGACGGCGGAACTGGTACCGCTCGGCCTGCGTTTTCTGGTTGTAGCGGTCTGCCACCGGCTTCAAGACGCTGCTCATGCGGCCCACGGCGTTTTTATCCTGCTTGGTGCTGCGGAAATACTCCTTGGCAAAGGCTTCCACGTCTGCATCGGAATAGACGGCAAAGCTCCGCAGATCTTTCTGGGTCTTGTAGATGAGGTCGGTGTTGACCTCCTGCTCCAGAAAGGTTTCCTGATAAAACGGCTGGAAGGCCTCCCGGATGTCCTCTGCCTTGTTCACAAAATCCAGCACAAAGGTGTCGGTTTTGCCGGGGAAGGTACGGTTCAGGCGGGAGAGGGTCTGCACCGCCTTGACGCCCTTCAGCTTTTTGTCCACGATCATGGTGTGGAGCAGCGGTTCGTCAAAGCCGGTCTGGTATTTTTCAGCCACGATCAGCACATTGAAGTTGTTGTGGAACTCCTTTTTGGTCTGGCTCTCTGCAATGTGGCTGCCGTCGGCGCGGACGTTCAGAGACTGCTCCGTGTACTCCACGCCGCCGTCCGGTACGGCACCAGAAAATGCCGCTAAGATCTGCACATCGTCATAGCCCTGCTCCGCAATGTAGCGTTTGACCTCGTGGAAGTACCGCACCGCTGCCAATCGGGAGGAGGTGACCACCATCATCTTGCCCCGCCCGCCGATCTTGTGGCTGGTGGTCTCCCGGAAGGTCTCTACAATGATCTTTGCCTTCTGGCTGATGTTGTAGGGATGCAGCTCTTCATACTTGCGGATGAGCTTTGCCGCCCGGCTGGCGGGCAGGTCGGGGTTGTCCGGGATGGTCTTGGCGATCTTGAAGCAGGTGGAATAGGTCATGTAGTTTTGCAGCACATCCAGAATGAACCCTTCCTCAATAGCCTGCCGCATACTGTAAATGTGGAAGGGGTGGTGGCTGCCGTCCGGGTACTCGGTGCCGAACAGTTCCAGCGTGGCGGCTTTTGGGGTGGCGGTAAAGGCAAAGAAGGACAGGTTTTTGTGCCGCCCGTGGGAGGTGAGCTCCTTCACCAGCGCATCCTCCGGGTCAATCTCGTCCTCCGCTTTGCCTTCCAGCTCGGCATATTCCCGCAGCGCATCTTCGGTGTCGGCAAGGGCGGCTTTCAGCTTTAAGGCAGAGGTGCCGGTCTGGGAGGAGTGCGCCTCGTCGATGATAACGGCATAGTTTTTCCCGGCGGTCTTGTTCACCTCAGTATAGATGACCGGGAACTTTTGCAGCGTGGTGATGATGATGCGCGCGCCGTTGTTGATGGCATCTCGCAGGTCGCCGGAATTTTTGTCCTCGCCGATGGCCTCTACCGCGCCCAGCGTATGGTCGAAGCCGGAGATGGTCTCCTGCAGCTGTGCGTCCAGCACGGTGCGGTCAGTCACCACGATGACGCTGGCAAACACCGGCTTGTTCTCGGTGTTGAACAGGGAAGCCAGCCGGTACGCCGTCCAAGCAATGGAGTTGGACTTGCCCGACCCGGCGCTGTGCTGGATGAGATAGTGCTGCCCGGCACCCTTCTGCCGCACGTCTGCCACCAGCTTGCGCACCACGTCCAGTTGGTGATACCGGGGAAAAATGAGGGTCTTGCCCTCCTGCAGGCTCATGAACTTTTGCAGGATGTCCATCATGCTGTCCTTCTGGAACACTTCTTCCCAGAGGTAGGCGGTAAGGTAGCCGTTGGGGTTGGGTGGGTTGCCTGCGCCGCCGTCCCGCCCGGCACCGTTGGAGCCCTGATTGAAGGGCAGAAAGCGGGTGTCCTTGCCTGCCAGCCGGGTGGCCATCCACACCTCGGTCAGGTCTACGCAAAAGTAGCCCAGAATGCGCTTGTTGAACTGGAAACACACCTCCCGGGGGTCCCGGTCGTGCATCCACTGCTGCTTGGCGTTCTCCACGGTCTGCCCGGTGAACTGGTTCTTCAGCTCAAAGGCGAACACCGGGATGCCGTTTACCGCCAGCACCATGTCCACCGAGTTGTGGGTGGTGTCGGAGTAGAACCACTGCCGGTTGCAGGTGATCTCGTTTTGGGCGTAGCGCTGGGCATCCTTCTGGTTCAGCGCGGACTCCGGCTGAAAATAGCACACCCGGAACCGCCGTCCCCGGTGCTTGAACCCATACCGCAACACCGAAAGCAGTCCGTCCGCATCGCAGGCATTGTTAAAGGCGGTGCAGAACTTCCGCACCGGGTTTACCGGGTTCTGCTTTTCAAAAAATGCCCACTCGTTGGGCTGGGTCTTTTGTACAAAGCGGATCAGGGTATCCACAAACAGCCCCAGCTTGGGGTCGTAGCAATCCCCATTGCGGGTGTAGCCCCCGGCAGGGGAGAGCAGCGCCGCCGCAATGTCCGATTCAAACTGCTTTTCGGTGGTGTTGAGGGGCATGGTTAGACCTCCTTTATTTGTATCGTTTGATGAGCTCCTTCGCAAACAAAATCGCAATATCTTCTTTTGAACGGCCCTCTGTACGAATTGCTTGGATTTCACTCAAAGTGGGATATTTATCTTTTAGCTGTTCAAATGTGATGTTATACAACAAAGGAAGAACAATTTTTTGACCATTGACATTTTGACGTTTCAAAAATTCGTCGAGTTCACGCTCTGTCCATTCTCGTCCGAAGAAGTTTTCGGAAATTACGATAATTGCAAACTCTGATTTCTCAGTTCCGTTAAGAATGACTTGCTTCCAGTTGTCACCCCAAGAAAGAACCTCGGAGTCGTAAAAAATATTGATTCCCAATTTCCGCAAGGTTAGATACAACTCATCTACATAATCGGATTTATCTGCATTCGCATGGGAAATGAAAACGTCGAATTCTTTTCGGGAGGATTTGATAGGTGTGCTTTCTGCTGAGGCAGCTGTTGCAAGAGCCTTTTCTTTGTCATCAAAGTAAGACAACCCTTGAGGGGTTAATGTGGCTTCCCAACCGCTTAACCAGAGATTCACAGAAGAAACCATTCCATACATACGAAGTTTTTCAAATTCCGAAAGAATAGAGTTTCGATAGGGGACAGGAAAATCGCTATTGTCACCCTGAATATAGCGATTTTCATTTCCGTCGTATAATTTTAGGAGTGCGGTGAAAACTTCTTCCGATGCGGCGTCCATAATGCGCATTCCACTAACGACGGGTTGACCGCTGACAATAGTAGAGGCGTACTGACGCCGTGCTTCTTGCGCAGCTATTTTTTGATTTTCACGTTGCTGTTTTTCAAGAGCTTTTTCATAAGCAGTTTTGGCCATAAATATCCTCCTGACATTAAAATATAAATCAGTTCGCTGGAGAAATCTTATTAGAGAGTCCTGCGCTACGAGCAGCTTCATAACTTTTGAAAATAATATCGGTCCAGTTCCTTAAAACATTAGTGGCAACTAAACTGTCTGTACATGGAAATACTTGCAGAAAGTTTTGAGAAGACCATGCGAGTGTAACGGCTGCCTGCTCTCCGGCAAGTTCTAGTCCATAGTCAGATTGTCCGACAGAAATATACTCATTTTCGTCCCCCGTAGCTAGACGTCTCATGGTTCCTTGCGGAGAAGCATGATTGACGAGGCAAGCTAGTTTATATTGCGATTGCCATAATTCATCAATCTTGCAACACTTAAAAAGCGATTGAAAAGAATTGATTTTGACTACTTTTCCATTTTGATTTTTAGCACCAGATGTCCAGGTATAATGTTGGTCTGTTGTGCGAGATTGTTCAATATATTGCTTGGCAATTTGCTCACCTTGTTGTGCTATGAAATGTCCAATGCAACATAATTCGTACATAGAGCGCCATCGTGCAAAAGCACCATCGGCAAAACCATTCTGCAATAAACACAGAATTTCGAGAAATTCCTGACAAGATCGACCTTGAATCCGTTGAAGAGCTAAAAATGTGAATTTAGATTGATCACGAAATTCTGGAAGCAAGGATGCGACATATTTGGAGTGTTGTTTAGCGGCATTTACAGCGATAGAATACATGGTCAGCGAATGCTCGAACGCGTTTTTCCAAACTATGTAATTGTGTTCTAAAAATTCATTGATTTTTTGCTCTTCAGACCGGGCGATTTCCGAGGAGGAAGCTGTGTAGTAGTTTGTCTTTTGAGCTGATAAATTCTGAATAGTATCAAAATACCAGCGGTGAAATTCTTCGCTTTGAATCTTATCCGGAATGGTATCGTCAGAGAAACCTTGTTTTTTTAGTGATGAAATATAACTTTCGATAACAGAGTCGTGGAATTCGTGGTAATTTATAGAACGCTCTTTACTCACATTTTACACCTCCCTCTTTCCCGTTACAACCTCATAAATCAAACTTTTCTTGTAGCTTTCCAGCTCTTTTACCAGTTGTTCCTTCTTTGCAATCAGCTTGTCAATCTCGGCGCACTTGGCATCAAGGTAGTCGGCGATTTCTTTTTGTTCGTTCAATGGCGCATAAGGAATAGGTGTGTTGCGGATAGCGTCAGCACTCATGCCCTCACGATTTCCGCCAGTTTGATACAGGTCAATAGCTAAATGGCCCAAAGTGGAAACCCAAAAATACTGCATATACTTTGGAAGAAAGATAAGAGGGTTTGTACGGATAATACAGACATGCTGATTAACGTTAGCTAAGCCGAGTGTTTTGGGAACAATGCTACACCGGCCAATAGAACCGCCGGTGATATTTAATAGAACATCATCAGGCAAAACACGGGTCGATTTCATGGTGGCATCAACCTCAGGTGAAATATAAGTAGGAGATTCGAGATTTAATGTGCAATCATAAACGTTTTGACTACGAAGAAAAATTACACCAGAATCAGTATATGTCTCAGCACCACCCGAAGGCGTTTTGCCACTACCGATTTTTGTCACACCCGACTTGATTTTTGTAATGCTCCACTCTGCTGGAATCTCCCCAATCCACTCAACCCCGCTATCCTTCATCTCTCGCTCACCACGCACGCCTTTTGTAACAGCCTGCGTAATCACTGCCTGCTTGAGCTTTTTGTATTCCTCAATGCTGTCACGGGTTTTGGCAAGCATAGCATCAATGCGGGAACACTCGACGTCGAGGTAGGTGGCAATTTTTTGTTGCTCGTCCATTGGCGGAACAATAAAGTGAATTGATAAAAAAGACTGGGGATATAAACGAAGTCGGGATAGAGTAATACCGGTAGAGTAGGCGTTGTAAGTGTCAACCAACGGACGAATACGGAGCAAATAATCCAAATATTCAGGAATATAATTGATGGTTCTTTGTCGGTAAGTGTTATACGAAGGACTAATTACACCATGAAATCTGGAAACGCCAATGGCACCTTGCCACATCCACATAGTATTTGCGGCGAGGTCGCCCGGATGACAAACTTTATAGTCTACTAGAGATTCGGACATAAACATATTGACATTTTTCTGACTACGAGGAGTAACACCGGTGAGATGAGAAACTGTGAGAAGCTCTTCTGAACCGGTTTTGGAACGCTCATTGGTTTCAACAAAAAGTTGCTTTCCTCGCTTGCAAGTCCACCCCTCCGGGATCTCCCCGATCCATTCAATACCGCTGTCTTTCATTTTCCGTGCCATGGTCAGCCCTCCTTATGGAATAGCTCTGCCAGCCCGGCGGAGATATCCTGTTCCAGTGCGGTGATGCGCGCCACGATATCCTCCACGGCTTCCGGTGCCTGATACTCGTAGAAATAGCGGGTCATGGGGATCTCGTAGCCCACCTTGGTCTTGCTGTGGTCGATCCATGCGTCGGGGGCGTAGGGCAGGACTTCGCGGGCAAAGTAGGCGTCAATATCCTGCACCAGCGGCACGTTTTCAGTGTCCCGCAGGCTGGTGTCCGGCACAGGCTTGCCGCGCTTCAGGATGACGTTGCCCGCCTCGTCCCGCTGGGGGCGCTCCACCACGATCTTGTTGTAGCCGAACTCCATGCTCTCGAACACCTTGCTCTCGCAATAGATGCCGTTTTTGTCGCCGTACACCTTGCCGTTGGCAAACTCGCCGTAGGCGGTGACGATCAGCTCCCGGCAGGCATCGGTGATGTCGTTGCGCTTGGTGCCGATGCTCTTGCGGCGTGGCTCAAAGCAGTGGCTGGCGTCAATGAGCTGTACCTTGCCTGCACGGTGAGCGGGCTTATCCTTGCTGAGCACCCAGATGTAGGTGGAGATGCCGGTGTTCATGAACATATCGGTGGAAAGCTGGATAATGCAGTCCAGCCAGTCGTTTTCCAGAATATACTGCCGGATGTTGCTGGGCCCGCTGCCGGCATCGCCGCTGAACAGGGGAGAGCCGTTCTGGATGATCGCCATTTTGCCTTTGTTTGCCAGCTTGGCAAGACCGTTCAGCACAAAAAGCTGCTGACCATCGCTGATCTTGGGCAGACCGGGGGCAAAACGCCCCATCTCGCCCCGCGCGGCCTCGGCTTCCACTGCCTTCTGCTCCCGCTTCCAGTCGATGCCGAAGGGCGGGTTGGAGATGATGTACTGGAAGGTGAATCCGGGAAACTGATCCTCCGACAGAGTATCACCGAACCGCATATTGTTGGGGTCGCCGCCCCGGATCATCATGTCCGCCTTGGCGATGGCAAAGGTGGAGGGATTGAACTCCTGCCCGAAGCAGGTCACCTCGATGTTGCTGTTCAGCTCGTGGATGCGCTCTTCCATGCAGCTCAGCATCTGGCTGGTGCCCATGGCCATATCGTAAACGGTCATGCTGCTGGTGTCGAGATCGGCTTCGGACAACAGCAGGTCGGTCATCAGGTAAATGATGTCCCGGCTGGTGAAGTGCGCTCCGGCCTCCTCGCCAAAGCTCTCGGAGAACCGCCGCACCAGGTCCTCAAAGATGTAGCCGCAGTCCACGGCGCTGATCTTGTCCGGGCCAAGATAGCCCTTCTCGGAACCGAACTCCTTGATAACGAGGTAGAGGGTGTTGCTCTCCACCATCCGCTTGATGATGTTGTCAAAGTCGAACTTTGCCAGCACGTCCTGTGCGTTGGCGGAGAAGCCGGACAGGTAATCCCGGAAGTTGGACTCAATGTTGTCCGGGTCTGCCAGCAAAGTCTCGAAGGTGAAACGGCTGGTGTTATAGAACTGGTAGCCGGAGGCTTTCTGCAAAAAGCCGTCGATGACCTGCAGCTTTTTCACCTTTTCGTAGGTGTCCAGCACTGCCTGATGGGTGGGCAGCAGGCAGTCATGGAACCGCTTTACCACGGTCATGGGCAGAATGACCAGACCGTACTCGTGGGGCTTGAACGGCCCCCGCAGCATATCGGCCACGTTCCAGATCATGGCGGCTTTTTCGGCAATATTGGCACCTACGGCGGAGATCTTATCGTTTGGCATACGTTGCTCCTTATTTTTTGTGATAGGTGGACATCCTGATTTTACAACAATGGGTGTCCTATAAATTGGATGGAAGGTTGCTTTTCCTGAAAAATGATTCTTGCATCTATTGTACCACGATAAAAGTATAAACACCATATTCCGGCAAAAGAAAATGCCCGCCTGAAAACCAGACGGGCAAATTGTAAATCAAATCATCTTAAAATGCCGCAGAGCCTCCACAATTGCATCTTCTTTTTCCTTGGGACACTGAGGCTGCTTTGTATTTTCGGACTTCGCCTTGTGGTGGTTCTCTCGGACTTCCAGACCACATTTCTGCTTGACCTGCGAGATATACAGGGAAGATACCTTCAGCCCAGTCTGTTCCAACACACGGGCCTTGATTTCAGGGTAGGTCGCACCCTTTTGCAATCCTGAAGTGTCTATGCCCTCCAAGGAGAACTCTACACGGACTTTTTTGGAGTCGATCTCACCCTTGGAAAGTGCAATGACACATTCCACATGGCTTGAGGGTTGCGTTTGTTACATCGTTTTGGTATAACAACTCACAACCTCGCAATGCTTCGTCCTCGGAAACAGATCCACCGGCTGGACCTTCTCGGTGCGGTAGCCTTGTGTTTCCAGCCACTTGGCGTCTCTTGCGGCGGTGGAGGGGTTGCAGCTGACGTAGACGACCCGGCGGGGGGACATGGCGACGACGGCGGAAAGGGTGGCCTCGTCACAGCCTTTGCGGGGCGGGTCGAGGACGATGACGTCGGGGTGGAGGCCCTCGGCGGCGAGCTGAGATGCGGCTTTGCCCGCGTCGGCGCAGAAGAAGCGGCTTCTGGCGGCGACGGCTTCGCCCATGCGGGCCGCGTTGGCCTTGGCGCTGTCGATGGCTTCGGGGACGATCTCCACGCCGATGAGCGAGCGGCAGCGGTCCACCATCGAAAGGCCGATGGTGCCCATGCCGCAGTAGAGATCCAGCAGAAGGTCGTCCGGCTGGAGCTGAGCGTATTCGGCGGCGATGCCATAAAGCCGCTCGGCGGCGAGGGTGTTGACCTGATAGAACGACAGGGGGCCAAGCCGCACCGGAACGCCGCAGAGGGTGTCCTCGATGAAGCCGGGGCCGCAGAGGGTGTGGGTCTCCGTGCCCAGAATGACGTTGGTGTTCCTGGGGTTGACGTTCACGAGGACGGTGGCAATGTCCGGGAACTGTGCGGTCAGCTGCTCGACGAGCTCGGCACTGTGGGGGAGCTTTGCGCGGGTGCAGACGATGCAGACCATGATCTGGCCGCTGTGCGCACCCCGGCGCAGGAAGATGTGCCGCACCAGGCCCTTGCCGGAAGCCTCATCGTAGGGCTGGATGCCGTGTGCACCGAAAAAGCTGCACAGTGCGTTGCCGATGTCGTTCAGGATGCCGGGCTGCAGCTTGCAGTCGGGGCAGGGGACGATGCGGTGGGTGCGACCGGCGTAGAAGCCGATGCAGGGTGCGCCGTTCTTGTCGCGCCCGACCGGGAACTGGACCTTGTTGCGGTAGCGGTCCACTTCGGGGGAGGGGAGGGCGTCCAATACCGGCACATCCAGCCCGCCGATGCGGCGGAACGCATCGACGACGTTTTCCTGCTTGGCCCGCAGCTCGGCGGCGTAATCCAGGTGCCGCAGGCTGCAGCCGCCGCAGGGGCCTGCCACGGCGCAGTCCACGGGGATGCGGTCCGGCGAGGGGGTGCGCAGGGTGTCCAGAATGCCGAAGGCATAGCGGCCGCAGTCCTTGACGATGCGGATGTCGGCTTCGTCGCCGGGGGCGGTGCCGGGCACGAACACGGCCTCGCCGTCCGGCGAGTGTGCCACGCCGCTTCCGTCGTTGGAAAGCCGCTCGATGGTCAGGGTCAGCACCTGATTTTTCTGTAAGGGCATGGGGATTCTCCTTTTGTGGTGGGGTTATTCCGAGGCTTCGGGGGCGTCGGTCTGGGACGCCAGATACTTGCTGGGCGGCACACCTTTGGCGCGCTTGAACACCCGCGAGAAATAGAACTGGTCAAAGAAGCCTACCGACACCGCGACCTCGGCAATGGAAAGGTTGCCTGCGCGCAGCAGCTTGCAGGCTTCGTTGATGCGGTATTCGGTGAGGTAGTCGATGGGGCTTTTGCCCACATTGAGCATGAACACCCGGTACAGGTGGCTGCGGGAAACGCCCACGCTCTTGGCGACATCGTCAATGGAGATGTCGTGGGAGTAGTTGAACTGGATGTACTTGATGGCGT
>OGNC01001545.1_pt1 | contig 10312 bp, 4 predicted proteins | sample 1573311 | NCBI WGS metagenome assembly OGNC01 (sample SAMEA2581889, study PRJEB24529) | metagenome | biome: Human gut stool | place: China | collected 2011
AAATTAGTAGAGGCGACCAAAATGTTCTTCTCTATGTCATAATCAAATTTTTCAATATTGTTTTTCAACACAGGAAGAGTGATATTTGCCAATTCGTTATCCCACACAATATGAGGAAGAAAATGTTGAACTACACTTAGAGCTTTTTCACCGATTACTCTTGGATTTTTCATAAGATGCTTGTATAGCCTCATATCTGTAGGCAACTCCTCTATTTCTATAATACACTCATCCAAATACTTATCTACATAATAAGTAAGTACATCACTATGATTGTCTCTAATTGTTGTCGTATAATATGTGCTATATGGAAGCATATCAGCACAAAGTAACGACTTAAAATGAGCGTTATCTACACTGTTAATATCCGCATCCTTAAATGTAACTCCATCAAAGATTTTGACAAGTTTATCGTATACCAAAATTTCAAAATCTGATGTCAATAAAGCACTGTGTGCCAGTAGTTCTTTCTGAGTATCATCCAATTCAGATATATCTGTTAATTCATCAATATGTTTGGTAATGAATATTCGCAAACTGGAAATCATTACATTATTCTGACTCTCATAAAATGCATATATCTCAGGCCATGCTGGTATAACTATATCAACTTCAATAGCGAACTCCCACTGTATATTGTTAACATCGGAAAGAGAAACTTTATTCTGTTGCCCAGAAAGGTATTTGCGTTTTGTGTCCTCTGTTATATCCTCAGAATTAATAATTTCAAGAATAATTCCCACACTCTCTTTTTTTGCCGTATCTGTAATAAATACATTATTTAGTGCATTGTCAAAACATTCATCTATATAATCTGATATAGATTTAGCTGATTTACAGCTCCTCAGTATTGTAACATTTAAAGGATAATTATCCAATGTTTCCACCCTCTCATTTCGATAATGAACAAATGCGCATACAACATTTTCTGGTGTCAACATATATGCTTTGTTTTCTACAACATACTCAAGCAAACACCTAGACTCTGCATCTATATCTGTAAAAATCAGTTTTCCATTCGACACTATTTGTTTGATTGTATCAAAACCTATGAGATCTACTCTATGAGATATAAATGCGAAGTGTTTATTCAACCAGTTACGACTTTCTTTGGTGGAATGGTTCAATTCGAGGAATCGTAACCAAGACTCGAATAATTCATCGGAATTCTGTTTCACGAAGATCTTCCATAATCCATCAACGATACTGCCCAAATGGTTGAAAAGCGAGCTTGAATCTTCAACTGATTTATAGAAGTCAATCAAAAAGTCCCACTTTTTATTATGCATAATAACTTGTGCTATCGAATGAAGTTTTGAGTTATTTGCTTCTTCAAGATGCTGACAAATACAATCGACCACCTGAATATTCAATATACTTACATCGTTGTAACATTTATCAGGAATGTTTTTTACGCACTGCCCTACTTTATCTATATGATAGTCATACGGCAAACTATGCCGAAGTTTTAATTCAAGGATAAAATCATGGTCGTGCTTATTAATTGACTTACCAAAAAAGAAAGATATATAATCAAAGTAATCTTCATTTATAAGTCCTTCTTTCAAGAAAACTTCAAGCATTTTAGAGACATTGAGTTCACTAAAAAAGTTATGCGTCTGCATATCAACATCCAGCAACAGTTCTTGTATTGGAGTAGCATAATGATTATTACGAGATAATTCTAGTATCTTGATTTGTTCACGATATCTTTTTTCCCCTTCTCGCAAGGCTTCTAATCGCTCATGGTAGGTAAAGGTAGAATTAACTATTTTCTCTATTTGACTGAATTGAATATTGCAACTATCTTCAGATGTATCATAATAATATCTAACACCATAATATGTGTTAGTTTGATGCCTCTTAAAACATTGATATCGAAATGAGGATTGCGATATAAAGGAATTAAATAACGTTTCATTTTCTGCGATATCTTCAAGAGGTATAAAATTGTTTTCGACAAAAAACAAAAAGGCATTATTTTCATTTTGTTTTGATAATTTTCTACGATACCCTTCAATATAAATCAGCCTTAATTCTTTTTCTTGTATGGCATGTGTCGCTTCTAAAGATTGAAGTTTTTTAGTTATTCCATTAATACGCTCGTCAATCTGTCTATTGCGCTCAACCAATAATTCACTTTTCTTATGCAAACAATCATACAAAACACCCTTTCCTTTATGCAGATCAGCAAAATCTTTTGGATGGTAGTTTTTATATACAATCATTGCAAGAAGTTTGTTTTGATCAAGTTTCTCATCAAGTTTTTCTCTATATTGGGCATATTCATTGACAATATTCTTCAGTAATCTCATATCGTCAATGAAAAAAGCCAAACTGTCTATTACCTCGACATTAAGATCTGAATAGCCTTTTATCTCTAGTTCCTCTTTCAGTTTGTCTGCCGAGTTTGAAGAATTGATTATTGGGATTACAGTTGTGATATAATCAAAGAATTTAGTACGTTCTTCATCAAAAAACATATCATCTTTAACCGCATAAATGAACGTAACTTTACGCCCCACAGAGTTTGACTGATTCAAGAGTTGATTTACCTCTCTTAACTTAAGAAAAATATCCGTATTATCAAATCTATCTAAATCTTCTATAATCACAACATTATAATCAGTAACCTCAAAGAAATAGACAATCTCATCCATGTGCTTATTGAAAACGGATGTATCTTCTTTGTTTTCTTTTAATTCAATCTCTCCATTCTTTAGATTTAACTTATTCAGTTTACTATTACTCAATGATTTGACAGTCTTTTGAACGAATATTATTGTTGCAACAAATATATATGATAGAGCAAAAATATCAGACCATTTATTTAATACTGGATTACTTAAGCGATTGCAAATCCAATCCACCTCCAAAAATGATGGTTCAAATACAATAATTAAGGCAACAATATAAAATATTATTGCAAAAGATAAAGCATATTGAGCCCAAGTTGATTTATGATAAATCCTTTTTAATCTGGAGTTATAAAGCGTCTCTTGTTTTTCTTTATAAATAAGTTGTTGAAGAATGCTGTATTCAATACGATTATTCATCGTATCAATATCTATTTTATTCTTTTTATCATCTAATGGTGACTTTAGAGTAGCAAGAGATATTGAAAGATATTTGTATTTACGATAGTCTTTCATCAAAGAGCGAAGAATGGAACTCTTACCGGATCCATAAGGACCAGTAAGAGCAATGTTCAAGATGTCTTTCTCTTCTAGTTTTCGTGCAAGATTCAAAACACTCCTATACTGCTTCTTATCACTTTCACTATCACGATTAAGCAGAGCAGGAGTTAATGATACTTGTTTATCATCCTCCATCGAATTATTTGCACATATTTTCTTCCAAAATCTCCAGTTCATTTATTTTCAGCTATTTATTAATCATATTTTTCTAGTTTGTTACAGATTGCTATCTATATTAAAGCAACACCAAATTCACGGATTGTTTCTTCGCTATCTCTTCCTGAGACAGATTTGCCTGTCTCTTGCTCTATTCTGTCAAGCAATTGTTTTGCTCGATCTATGAAATAAGCATTGAAATCATCTAATGCAAGATGAGCATAACTTACCTTATGTGACTCTATAGCTTCCTGTATCTCAACTTGTTTTAATCCCTTATTTGCCATAGTTCCAATATAGGTACTTGGTGCATGTCCTCCTATTGAACGATTGGAAGATGCATAAATTGGAGTCTTATTAATGACAGAATTCCATTTTATACGTGGAAGGTTATTTTTCTCGCAATAAGTTTGAGGGAATATATGATGAATATCAGCATCTTCATCAATGTAAGATGCTATATCCATACGATGACCTGTCATAAAATCAAGTGGTGAATCTTGTAAGATAAGTGCCATAACACCTTTGTACGCTGCACTATTCCTAGTCTGCATGGTCAATAAACGAGTTGGTTGTATATTGGAACGATATACAGTCTCTGGCATTTCACCACCTTCCATCCAACGGAATACGCCCATTATATCAGTTGCAAATCTAGCTTCATTGGCACCCCCATATAGTTCACACATTACGCCACACCAATACCAACGAGACAATAATTCCTGTTTGCTTCCAAGATGCAACATTTTTTTATTTTCGTTGTCGTATGCAAAGATTGCAGCAAGTGGAATAAGTTGTGACGAATATGGAAGATCTCTGGAACGGAAAATCCCCTGATGTACTAAGAAATCAGCTGCATCACAGAAACCTTTAATCAAAGCGTCATGATACTTCAAATAATCTTTCAATTCAAGCCTAAGAATGTCTTTTTTCTTACATGTTACAGCCACACGCTCATCATCACCTGAAACCACTCTTTTATAATATGATACCAACAGAGTCATTGCTGCCAAAAAATTAGCGCCAGTGATTTCTTTCAATAGCTCGCCATTTACTTTTTGAGCAAAAATATGACGAATGGTCTCCCAATCTTTTCTCAATTCATGTCCTTCAGTAGCAAATGTAGCTGTGACGAGTTCGAAAACCGTAAGAGGTACACCACCAGTGTTTACATTCTCAAAAATCTGGCAGACAGCTTCTTTCGGGGTTTCTTTATCAAGCTGAATTATAGGTATGTTATACTCTAAAATTGGGCGAAGAATCTGCTGTGAGAAATCACGGAATAAATTTCTATACTCTCTATCACCTTTGTAATAGTCTTCCATATCATAATGCCAATCTTCCGTATCATTATGAGAAAACGTAATATTCAAGGGAAACATCAGGTTCTCAAATTCTTTCTCTCTTGTGGATAAGTCCAGCGTTACATCACGACCAATATTTGTTGTAAGCTGTTTCTTCTCTGATACAGATATGATTGCTTCCAATCTGTCCGCAGTAGAGTCTAGACATTTACGAATATCTAGATAATAATAGCGTTTGATAATTGTATCTCGATTGGTCTCTAATCGAGTATTAGTTGCTTTCTTACTTTTCAAGACCTGATATAAGGTTGTGAGTCGCTGTTGTCCATCGAGCACAAGCCACTCAGGTGTAACTTCTGATATAGAATCCACACCTTCAAATGTGCGATACTTAAAACGGATATGCTCACCACCATTAGCCAAAAACATCGCTGCACCCATTGGGAAGCCAGATGTGATACTTTCTATTAGTTTACATATCTTCGTGTCATCCCAAACCCAACTACGTTGAAAGTCGGGTAATTGAGCCTTACCTTCTTCAACCATTTTTAGAAGGTCATCAAGTTTCTTATCGTGTGATTCAACAGCCATAACAAATTTATTTTATCAACCAATTAATAATACATCTCAATATACTGATAAGCCTTATCAAAAACTTCTTGATCTTTAATCTGGTAGTTAACCCACAGAATAGAACGTAGTTTCTTTTTTATCTCTCGCTGAGCTGTAATGCTTTTAAAAGCATCTTTAAACTTACGTACAATAGCTACCACATTTTCATCTATATCAGCAACTACACGTTCTACAATGATAGGAGTATCCTCAGTTCTAATTGATTCAAACAACTCCGTAAGAGCAGCTTTAGCTTGTTCCCTCTTGTCAAGAGGTTGATTTGAGTTTTTTTCTTCCTCAAGCACTTCTTTAGCAAGGGTGAGCAATCCTCGGAGGAAATCAATACTAGTTATAAGATTTTCCTCCATATGACGGCGCAGTTCATCCAACTTCTCAGCAAATGCCTTGTAATTGGGGTCTCCATGATGCTCTCCTAACCTCAAACGAAGCATTTTTTCCACTTCCAATATCTTTTTAGGATTGTCTTTGGCTTGCTCCAACACCATATCAATTACATCTCCATCTACCACAAGATCCTCAAGTGGAGTCCCAATATCAATTGTATCAATGTTACGATGAATGATTTCAATGGTTTTAGCACCCAATAAAGTCCATATGAGTGATCCTCCGGTACTAACAGGACGTACACTTTGATATACCTGAGCCAGCCAAGTATAATCCGCCTGATAAGCAGCCAGCATTGCATCCGGGCTTACTGTTTCCCAAGCTTTAGCCAATCGTGAAAAATGTTTTGCAAAATTCGTTTTTGTAGACTCATCAAGTAAACATTGCTGAGCAGCCTGCAAACCTTCCCAACCACCGATTGTCCGGTCTACACCAGGGAAAAAGTCAATACACTCTTGCAAAAATTGAGGTATCAACACTTTTATCTCATCAATATTCTTTACAACCGTTTTTACCGTCTCCTCATCAAAAGCAAGGCTTTTGGCTACATTATCAAATACACCAACGAAATCTACAATCAGACCACATTTCTTATCAACATTGTACTTTCTATTCGTACGGCAAATAGCTTGTAACAACGTATGATCCTTCATTGGTTTATCAAGATACATACATTGCAAAATTGGAGCATCAAAACCTGTCAACAGCTTTGAAGTGACAATCACCATTTTAATCGGTGACAATGGATCACGGAATTGGTCAAGAAGTTTTCTTTCTTGTTCTCTATCACGACGGTATGCTTTATACTCATCAGCTTTATCGCCAGCCGTATGCATAACGATAGTGGTTGCATCTTCCGAACCCAAAAGAGCATCAATCGCTTTCTTATATTTCACACAGCAGTCTCGGTTATATACCACGACTTGAGCTTTCATTCCAGTGGGCTCTACATACTCTTTGAAGTGATTTACAATATAACGTGCGACATCGTTAATTCGCTTCTCTGCTGTAAAAAATGCTTCAACAGAAGTTCGTTTTACTAATTCGTTCTTTTCGTCCTCGGATATTTGATCGGTCAGTTCATCAAATTCTTCTTGTAATTGAGTTTCGTTAAGATGCATCTCTACCGGCACTGTTTGGAAATTCAATTCAAGCGTAGCTCCATCTTCAACAGAATTTTGGAAAGTATATTTTGAAATATATCCACCTTTCTCTAAATCCTCATCAGCTCCAAAAGATTGAAAAGTATTCTTATCTCGTTTATTGATAGGCGTTCCGGTAAGGCCAAAGAAAAATGCATTAGGTAATGCATTGCGCATTTTTTGTCCTAAATCCTTTTCCTGAGTTCGGTGTGCTTCATCTACCAATAAAATGATATTATCTCTTTCATTCAGTACACTATCAACATCTCCGAACTTGAAAATTGTCGTTATCAAAATCTTGCGCTGATCCTGCTTGAAAAATGCAACTAACTCATCTTTTGTCTTTGCAGATTCTATATTAGGAATATCAGCACGAGTAAAATCGCCCGTTATCTGATCTTCCAAATCAATACGGTCATCAACGATAACAACTGTGGGAGCATGTAATTCGTTCTGCAAACGTAATTTTTGGGCAGCAAATACCATCAACCATGATTTTCCCGAACCTTGGAAATGCCAAATAAGACCTTTCTTCGGACCTTGTTTCTCTCGATATGTATTTAAGACACGCTGAACAATAGCTTCACCACCTATATATTGTTGATAACGGCAAACTATTTTTATTTTTTTTGCCTGATGATGTTCCTGTAAAAACACTATAGTAACGATATATATCAAGCAGTCGGTTTGGTTGAACCAACCCCATTACGTTACTTTTAACCGACTCTATTGTACCATGCTGACGACTTTCATCATTAAACCAAGGTCCCCATTTGTCAACAGGGGCACAGATGCCGGCATATTGAAGTTCTTTACCTTCTGTAGCAAAGGTTAATATATTCGGAACAAACATTTCTGGAATGCTCTTTTCGTAATGCAGCATATCAATGGCTCCGTCAGCCCATGTTATCTGAGGGCGAACAGGAGATTTTGCTTCACCAACACAAACCGGAATTCCATTTATCAGATAAACCAAATCCAAACGTTTACCTCCTTCAACAGAACTACGTGGAAACTCCCATTGATTGGTCACTACACAATAATCTTCGACCGCATCTTCGCTAAAGAATCTGATAGGTATATATTCACCATCCTTTCCAAAAGGCTCTGTGTTTTCATTAAATAATAATGTACGAAAACGGTCATTGGCAGTCACCAATTCATCATAATTACCTCCACAAGTAATAGCAGCACGGAGTTTATAAATAACTTGCTCCGCTTGTTGACGTGTTATTGGATTTAACCTGACAAGAGCTTCCAATAGCCATGATTCAACAAGGACAGAATCAGAACTACGAGGTATATCCTGTGACTTTACATACTGCCAACTACTTTGGGTTGCAGCTTCTATGAGCATTTGCTCCACTGTATTGTCTTCGTTAAACATATCTATGGTTTTTATTGTTATCAATTTAATAATTAAGCGATTTTTGAGTCATCTGTTGCGGGGTAATCAGTTCGTTAATTATGCAAATGATATAGCTGGAGGTACTAAAATGCCACGAATGCCGCTCACTGAGTTAAGAAACTTTGATTGTATCTTACCGCCAATGGACAAACAACTTGAATTCGTTTTCATAGCAGAACAGGTCGATAAATCAAAATTTGAGTTGAAGCAGTGTATTGAAAATATCGATAAAGTCATAAAGAGTTTAATAAACGGATAGAATAAGAGAGATACGTTGATAGCTGCGGCTTAATTGGATAACAAATTTATTAATAATATGATAGAGAATCTGATTAATGACATAGAGCAGGCTATGCTGGGAGTTTTAAACAATGAGCAAATGAGTCAATTACGAAAGGTGCTAGATTATGCCTTTCGTGATATCAACGTGTCGTCTAAGAACAATGAAGAGTGCAGTGGTAATAGTGAATTAATAGATAGTTTTTTGTCGGCTAAACGAGTCGAAGGTTGTTCGGATAAGTCGATGCACTATTATCGAAGTACATTAAATAATGCTATCAGGAAAATAGAAAAAAATATTCGCCATATCACTACTGATGACTTGCGTAATTACTTAAATGATTATCAGCAGACAAGCGGTGCTACAAAGGTTACGGTAGACAATATACGTCGCATTTTGTCAAGTTTCTTTTCATGGCTTGAGGATGAGGATTATATTGTGAAGAGTCCGGTACGTCGGATTCATAAAGTAAAAGTCGGAAAAACAGTCAAAGAAACATACTCCGATGAAGCGTTAGAACAAATGCGTGACCATTGCGAAGGTATTCGCGATTTAGCCTTGATTGATTTGTTGGCCTCTACTGGTATGCGTGTCGGGGAGTTGGTCAAACTCAATCGGAACGATATAGACTTTGAAAACCGGGAATGCATCGTTACCGGTAAAGGAGATAAGCAACGTCGAGTTTATTTCGATGCTCGTACAAAGATACATTTACAACGTTATTTGGCAGAACGGATAGATGACAATCCTGCCCTGTTTGTTTCATTATTAGCACCTTACGATCGCTTACAGATAAGTGGTGTGGAAATACGTTTACGTCGTTTGGGGCGTGAATTGAATATTCCTAAGGTGCATCCTCATAAATTTCGCCGTACGTTGGCGACAATGGCGATAGATAAAGGTATGCCTATAGAGCAGGTCCAGCATCTCTTAGGGCATCAAAGTCTTGATACAACATTGCAATATGCTATGGTGAATCAGACAAATGTAAAAATGTCTCACCGTAAATTTATTGGTTAGTATGTCGCAATTTATCGAGATGTTTGGGAATCCTCTTTCTTTAAATCAGAAGAATGAGTTGAAAAGATTAGGAGAATGTTGTATTCTAAATCCAAGACGTCCTAACATTGCTCTTTGCGACACCGATAAAGTCTCTTTTATTCCTATGCCGGCGGTAAGTGAGGATGGATATTTGGTAGATATGACTGACGAAGAATATGGAAAAGTAAAAAAAGGCTTTACATATTTTGAGAATAATGATGTCTTGTTTGCCAAAATTACACCTTGTATGGAGAATGGCAAAGGAGCTATTGTACATGGACTTACAAATGGTATAGGAATGGGATCTACAGAATTTCATGTATTGCGGCCAATTAACGGAATATCTAGTCCTTATTGGCTGTTAACATTAACACGAATGCCTATATTTCGTGAGCGTGCTGCAAAAAATATGTCTGGAACAGGCGGGCAGAAAAGAGTTAGTGCTTCATATCTGGACCATTTTATGGTTGGATTGCCTGCGATGGAGGAACAAAGGCGTTTTGAAGCAATATATAGACAAGCCGACAAATCAAAATTTGGCGACTTCAAATCGCAATTTATCGAGATGTATTATAATACTCATAATAAGCAAACCCTTGAATCGGTTTGTCCAATCATGAATAAGGGGATAACGCCAAAATATGTTGAATCTTCTTCTGTCTTAGTGATTAATCAAGCATGTATCCATTGGGATGGTCAACGTTTGGGTAATATAAAATACCACAACGAGGAAATCCCAGTTAGGAAGAGAATACTTGAATCAGGAG
>OGNC01001549.1_pt1 | contig 10292 bp, 9 predicted proteins | sample 1573311 | NCBI WGS metagenome assembly OGNC01 (sample SAMEA2581889, study PRJEB24529) | metagenome | biome: Human gut stool | place: China | collected 2011
GCCAAATGCGGCACCGGCAGAAACACCGATTACTCCATCATAGGCAATTCCGTTTTCCATCATCACATCCATCACGCCTGCGCTGAACAGCCCACGCATGGCACCGCCCTCAAGCACCAATCCTGTTTTCATTTTACAAACTTGATCTGCCATATTCCCGCTACTAGGGTTTGTAATAACACAACATCCCGCGCAGTAGCTTTCATAATATGTGTACGAATATGTTTCCGGCCACACAGACCATAGAATCACATAATCAACATGCTCTCTTCTCAAAGCGTCCTGCATTGCAGACAAGGACTCCTGAAAATTAACCTGAACATGGCGAATATCAACGGAAGTGTCTATTAATGAGCTAAAATACACAAACTCCAGCTTCTGATTTTCCTGATAGTCATAATACAACTTCTTAAACTGTTCCCATCCTTTTGCTGCAATAGGAACTCCAACATAACCAACTTTTATTCTATTGTTAGTTCTTTCTGGAATTTTGTACTCCCCCTCTAGCGTTTGATGATAAACAACTATAATCTTATCTTCATATTCTTTATACTGTTTTAAAAACCACTTTTTGCACGCATCTGATGGTGCAATAAATGAAATTCTGTTTTTAAATTCCGCAACAAAACTCACAAATCTACTTCTAAAAACAATGCTTTCTGAATAGTAGCGGCAAGAATGGCATTTTTCATTATCAAGGAAATCTCTTTCGCATAAACACCCATCGTCACATATGAGTTTCGTTGACATACATATAGTGTAATAATCGTGTATGTAAAAAAACACATATGCACTTAGGCTTCTAATTATTGCTGACAATTCCTCAATATTAACGTACAGTAAATGGTGAACATGAATACATTCACACATTATTCCTCTGTTTCCTAAGTCGAATAAAAAGTTTATAACTTGTTCTGTTGAGCAGACTTGTTCTAATTCGCCGTCTACTATAACTCCCCAGTATCTGTTATTTTTTTTATGCTTTCGGTTACTGATGTTAAACGGAAAAATACATATGTAAGAAACGCCTGCTTTATTAAACATTTCCTGATGAGTAGCAACAACTTTTGCTACTCCTCCAATTGTATTTTTATAATCTCCAAATGTAACACTCAGTACATACTTTGTGCTTTTTAGTGTTGCCATGGATTCTCTCCATTCTCATCCAATGCTTTTTTTATTCTTCTTGATAATTCCTTCTTGACCATCCAGACATTCTTGTCTTGCCCTTAGCGTCGTGCTCGAGTGGCATCGTGGATGCTCCGGATGAACCTTTTTCGATGATGACCGTATATTTCCCCTTCTCTTCCGAGTTGCTGATGAGCCGATTGCCTGTGGTGTCGCACCATGCTTGCGCATCTCGCGAGAATCCGGCATCGGTAGCGACTATTTCGATCCTTTCGCCTTCGGTGATTGAGTCGATCGCTTGCTTGATTTTCATAACCGGACCGGGGCATTGCAATCCGCATGCGTCTATTCTTAAGGTCTTCATGCGTTTGCTGCCGAGTCGGGTATCCGTATCCATTCGTCTGTCCATAGCGGTTGCGGCAGTCCGGGTTACGATCGGCTCGATCGCCGTCGAATAGGTCTTGTAACCACCCGACAGGTTCTTCACGTTGCGGAATCCGTGTCCTGACAGAATTTTTACCGCCAAGTATCCGCGTAGGCCGACGGCACAATAGACATAGATGGCTTTATTGTGTGGTAATTCGCCGAGCCGGCTGCGGAGTTCCTCGAGCGGAATGTTGACCGACCCGGGAATGGCCCCGAAGGCATGCTCTTCGCGGATGCGCACGTCGAGCAGCAGGATGTCGCTGAGATCGGCTCCTGCAATCTGCCGCCATGTCACTATGGGCATTGCTCCGCTGATAATATTGTTCGCCGTATAGCCCGCGATGGCGATCGGGTCCTTGGCCGAGGAGAAAGGTGGTGCGTAAGTGTGTTCGACTTTCATCAGGTCATATACCGTGCCGCCGTTTTTGATGATTAGTGCAATCTGGTCGATGCGCTTGTCCACTCCTTCGTAGCCAACGCATTGACCTCCGTAGAGTTTGCCGCTTGCTGGGTCGAACGTGAGCTTGATGGTCAGCGGAAGTGCATCGGGATAATATCCGGCGTGCGATGCCGAATGTGTCGTCGAACTGGCATACGGAATACCGGACTGTTTGAGCCGTTTCGCTGCGAGTCCTGTCGAAGCTACTGTCATGTCGAATACCTTGGCAATGGAAGTGCCTATGGCTCCTTCGTATTTTGTCGTATTGCCGAAGACCATATTGTCGGCGGCGATGCGTCCCTGGCGGTTGGCAGGGTTGGCCAAATAGTTCAGCCACGGTTTGCCTGTCAGTGGATGCGGAAATTCAATGGCATCGCCCACTGCGTAAACATCCGTTGCCGAAGTTTGCAGGTAATCGTCTACCCAGATGCCGCCCGTTTCGCCGATCTTCAGTCCGGCGGCCTTGGCCAATGTTGTTTCCGGATGAACCCCGATAGACAGAAGAACTATATCGGTTGTAATGCTTTCTCCGGTAGAGAAGAAAACCTCGATCTTTTCGCCTTGGCGCTCGAATCGTTCGACGCTGCGTTCGAGATAGAGTTTGATACCTTTTTGCGACAGGTGCTGGTGTACATGGGCCGCGATTGAAAAATCGACTGGAGCCATCACCTGATTGCCCATTTCCACGACAGATACTTCGGCTCCCGTGCGGTGCAGGTTCTCGGCCATCTCCAATCCGATGAATCCGGCTCCGACGATGACTGTACTCCCGATTCGGTGCGAAGATATATGCTCTTTGATCCGATCGGTATCTTCGATGTTGCGGAGCGTGAATATGCCTTCGATTTCTATGCCTTTCAAAGGCGGACGCACGGGGGAAGCGCCGGGTGAAAGCAGCATTTTGTCGTAGTTTTCCGTATAGGTGGATCCGTCTGCACGGCGTACTTCGACTCGCTTTTTCGTCGTGTCGATCCCGATTACTTCGTTCTCGACCCGCACGTCGATATTGAAACGTTTGGCAAACGAAGCCGGTGTCTGCATGAACAGTTTCTCCCGTTCGGCGATCGTTCCGCCGATGTAATATGGCAGCCCGCAGTTGGCGTACGAAATGTATTTACCCTTTTCGAGCAGGAAGATTTCGGCTTTCTCGTCTGTCCGGCGAATTCTTGCCGCCGCTGTCGCGCCTCCGGCGACTCCTCCGATAATGATGTGTTTCATGTGGTCTTATTTTTTAATTCATCGAATTCCGTTAAAAATCGGATCTGTATGATTCCGACCGCGACAAAGGTGTGTTTATTTTCTGATAAAACAAATTTCTACTGGAAAATAATTCGTCCTGTTGAGGTCGATTTATTCGGAGCTGTTCGTTTTGCAATCGGCGGGAAGAAAAAATTACTGAAATAAAAAAGATGCTCTCTTGGTTTTATCAAATTAAATTTGTTAAAATGAGGGCAAAAGTTTATTTTTGTAAAGTCGGAACAGGGAAACATGACCGGAATGAAGGAAAACCAGTCAACGAAGGGGACGCTCCGCCGCCGTCGAACCAATAAACAGGTGCAGGCCGATATTCTGTCGGCTGTCGGCCGGATTCTCCAAGAAAAGGATTTTACCCATATCACATTGATGGATATAGCCCGCGAAGCCAAAACGGATCCCAATGTCGTGCTGCGGCAGTTCGGATCTTTGGAACAGGTTTTCGACTGTTACATCCGCACGATTGATTATTGGATGCACGATTTGTTCGGCAACAAAGCCTTGAAACGCGGAGAGCGTTCCGCTTTGGAAAGGATGTTCGCACGAATGACCGGTTTTCTTTACAACAGTCCGGAGATGCAGAGACTGCTGGTCTGGGAGATTACCGATGTAAACGATACGACATGCCGTGCCGCCGCAAATCGGGAAACGTACTATCGGGAAGCTTACGAAGCCTATGAACGGCAATTCGCGAGGGGGGGGGAGAAAACGCCGTTCCGGCAAATCGCATCGTTGCTGATCGCCGGTACTTATTATCTCGTCCTCCATCGGCATACTTCGACATTCGGAGATATGGATTACGATACGCCGGACGGTCCGGTCCGACTGAAAAAAGTATTGCATGAAATTCTGGATATGCTTTACGAACGGTTGGAACGGCCGCAAAGGGTAAGCGAGGCGATTCGCAGACTCAAGGAGCGGGGCGTGGACGAGCAGGTGATTCGTGAATGTTTAAAAGATCTTTAACTATTCTGTACGATGAAATGGTTTTTATGTGCACTCTGCTGTTTGACAGAGGGGTTGTCGGTTTTGCGAGCCCAGATCATGCCGGATTCCTCGGTGCAGATCTGCGCCTATTGGACTCCGGGAGACAAGTATGCCTATGAGGCTCGGGAGGAGAAGTTCAAGATAGATGATCAAGGCGATACGACGCTCGTATACCGACAAAGCGAACGGCGTGTATTCGAAATCCTTTCTCAGACCAAGGACCGTTACAAGATCCGTCTGACATACGGCGATTACATGACCACCGATAAGGAGGACCAGCTGGTGCACGATGCGATCGTGTCGGCCACGGGGCCTTGTGTCGTTGAGTTCGAGACGGATGAAACCGGTTCGTTGCTTGGTATCGCGAACCTCGAAACGCTGGTCGCACAGGCCGAGGCGTCTGTCGAACCCGCCGTGAGGGTTATGTGGGAGACGATACCTTCGGCGGAACGGAAGAATTTCCCGAAAAAGAATTTCCGCAAATATATGGCCCGTACCCTTTCCGATCCATCGGTCGTGATCAATGCCGTGAACGACGATTTGGGGCGCATGTTCTTTTTCCATGGGGCACGGCTCGATTCGACGCAGGTATACGAATTCGACGAGACGTTCGCTCCGCTGTTGGGTGGCCGGGATTCTGTGCGGGGAAAGACTTCGTTCTGGATTGACGGCAGACAGACAGATTCATACAGTGCCGTATGCAATACTTATACGGAAGCGGACGGCAGCAAAATGTTGTCCGCGACACTCGGACAGTTCGTGACGGCGTTCGGCGGAGAAAAGGCGATGACGCAGGCTATGAGAGACTCCATCGCCTCGGGAATGAGCGGCATCCGTTCACGGATGGAGCAGTTTTCTTCAGAAGAGATCCATTTGGATACAGGTTGGCCCCTGCATCTTTTTTTTGAGCGCACGATTTACATCGACAGAGATTTGGAACCGATGGCTGCGGCCATAGTGCGGCGTACGCTGGACATTATTGTCGAAGAAGAGCAAGAGGAAGAAAAACGGTAATTTGATTGTCATGAAACAGTTTCTGCTGTTGCCGATCCTGCTTGCTGCAGTAGCATCCGTACGGGGAGCATCGCTTGTCGAGGGCCGCATTTATCTGAAAAACGGCTCCGTCATCGAATGTGTCGGGGACGACCGGCTGCAGTTACCGAAAAGATTCGGGAAATTGACCATCCTCCGCGATGCTTTCCGGAAGACGAAAGCCAAAGAAATTTTCCAATCCGGAGAAATCGACTCCGTAGTCTGCTGGCATGCGCAGTCTCCGGAACATATCCGCAAGTTCATTCCGGCGGAGAGTCCGGGGTGGATGTGGGTCTATCTCGAAACACCGCACATTTGCGTATGCATCTATTCGGAAAAAGGGTATGGCATCGATTCGAACGGAGGTATTCAGGTCTGGCAGAGGCAGGGAACTTTCAGCCAGTCGCGCACGGCCTACTACCTGAAAAAAACAGGCGAGAAGGAGTTCCTGACCGTTGGTGCCGCAAATCGGAATACAAAAGACGTCTTCCGGGAACGCATCGCCCGTTATGTCGGCGATGATCCCGAACTTGCCGAACGTATACGGTTGTCGAGCGCCATCCGCAGCAAAACCATACAGTTGCTGCGCGATTACGATCCGACGAAATATTGATTCAACTTATAAATTTAAACATTATGAAACGGTTTTTACTTTGTACTGCAACTGTGTTGGCCATGTTCGGCAGCATTTCCCAGGCTGACGCCAAAGATCCGGAAGATTAGGAATTCCGGCACGTAGTCGTAACTCTCAAGTCCGGGGAAAAAGTAGAAGGCTATCTCCATCGGGGATGGCATGCGGAGGGCGCTCTGCTGAAACAGGAGAACTATTCGTTCAAAATCACCAAGACGCCCGATGACAAAGAGCCCGTCAAATATACGGCCGATGACGTAGAGAGTGTCGAATATACAGAGACGACGGAGGAAAATCCGGACGGCATTCGCTGGGAGGCCCTCGATATTGCTGCTCCAGGACTCACGAATCGTTACCGCACTTATCACAGACTGGTTTGTGTGAACAAGGCCGGAGCGAATGCAACGACCTATTGGTGGAAGACGTGGACGACGGAACGAGTAGGTAACAGAGACCGCAGGGTGCTGACAACCATATACGGCATACGTTTCCACAATGATCCCGGCCGAATCGTCTATCCGTATATGTATGTCGGTACGATGTTGATGGACAAACTGCATCCCGGGCTGAAGGCATTTTATAAGAAATGGTTTAAAGGTGCCGAAGGCAAAATACGTAAAAAAGAGGCCGAAGAGAACGACGCATGGATACTCGATATGTACGATGCGTATCTGGCAAGCCGGCCCAATGAATGATGATCGATATTCAAATATGCTGAAAACATGAAAAAACTACTGGCGGTTTGGGCGCTTTTACTGGCAGCTGTTTCCGCGAATGCCGCAGATAAGAAATGTCCCGGAACCGTTCATTTTCTGGACGGCCGTACGCTGGAATGTACCAGCATTACGATTCCCGGATGGATCGATGCCGAAGTGTCTGTCCGGGTGCTTTCCGATGGAAAGAATCAAGCCAGGACGTTGGCGGCCGTGGAAATCGCTTATCTTGAACTTTGGCCGGAAAAGAATCCCGAAGCCAAAAACGAACTTTATTGCGTCCCGTTCATCAAGGAAAAAGGGAAAAAGAAGATTCCGGCAGCCCGATGGCTGGTACCGGAATCTTCGGGCAGGCATGTCGCCTTCTTTACCCGTTATCAGACTTACAAAATGTCTAATAAAGGGCTGGTCGGGATTGTAAACCCCAAATTGAATGTAACCGAACCGAGTGCCTATTTTTGGAAATCGGACGAAAAGAGCCCCGTATTCCTCGGCCAGTATCTTTTCTTTCAGAATTCGAACAAGAAAATGATTGCGCTGGTAGAACGCTATTTTGAGGATGATCCTGCCATGTTGGAGCAAATTCGTCAGCGACGTTGGCTCGGCAAAGGAGGCGGGGTTGCGGCGCTGTTTGCTTTCGTTGCGGAGCATTACGTCCCGCAACAGGAGCAGGAGTAGCGGTCGAATAGCATTGAATTGCCATGAATAAGTGCCCGATACTCCTCCTTTTCGTTTTCATGGTGACGGCATGCAGTCCGGAAGGAGAACATGCTCCGTTGCCATCGGAACCGGATGCCATAACCCTTGCGCCCGGTACGCCGTCCGTTAAGGAATTTCCGGCAATGGGCGGTTTGTGGGAGCTGCGATTCTCTGCGACGAAAGCATGGAGTGTTGTGCCGGCCGATCCGGTCCATGCGGAATGGTACCGGATCGAACCGGCGGAGGGAGACGACGGTAATGGGACGGTAAAGGTAACCGTATTGCCGAATATTACCACAGAAAAACGAAGCGCTGAAATAATCATCCGCTCGGGGCGGGCGGAACAGAGATTGTCTTTTGTGCAGCATGCTTCGGATATGGAGCCGTGCGGTGAAGAAGAGGTGCGCCGTTTCCTCGAAAAACTTTATCAGGATACCGGCGGTGACAATTGGCGCTTCCAGGAAAACTGGTGCACGGACAAACCTTTGTCCGAATGGGGATCTTCTGTCAAATACGAAGACGGGAAACTCTCGCTGATTCTCGGCGAAAACAACCTGCACGGAAAAATCGACTTGTCGGGGTGTACGGCGTTGGTGTCGCTTCGCTGCGCGAAAAATTCGCTGACGGAGATTGATGTTTCCGGTTGTCCGCTGTTGGAGGAACTGGACTGTACGAACTGCGGAATTTCCGGTCTGGACGTTTCCGGCTGTTATTCTCTCCGGCGGCTGCTCTGCGGTTACAATAGTCTCACGGAACTCGGTCTGTCGTCCTGTCCTTACCTGACGGAACTGAATGTTCCTTATAACGGGTTGGGGACATTGGACATTTCGTCATGTATGGCCTTGACGGACTTGAACTGCGCCGAAAACCGGTTGGAAAAGTTGGACATGGCAGGACGGGAAGGCCTTCGGATGCTTTTCTGTTATGGCAACCGACTGTCCGTACTGGATTTGTCAAAATGCTCCTCGCTGACGCTTGTGAACTGTGGGGCGAATGAACTGACCCGGCTCGATCTCTCCGGCTGCGAAAAACTCGGCCGGCTCTATTGTTACGACAATCGGCTCGAAACTTTGGACCTGTCTGATTTTGCGCCGCTACTCAGTGAGTTATATTGTTATGGAAATCGGCTGACCGAATTGGATCTGTCCGGAACCGATCGGCTTTCGCAACTCGAATGCTCCTACAACAATCTGCAACGCCTCGACTTGACAGGCTGTAAATCGTTGCGTATCGCGGGATGTGCGCGAAACGCATTGCGCTCGATAAGCCTTTTCGGTTGTGAAATGCTCGGACAATTGGATTGCTCGGGCAACTTGCTGGAGAATATCGATATTTCAGCTTGCCCGTATCTGACCGAATTGATCTGTACCGATAACCTGATTTTATCGGAGATACCGGAGTCGTTCGATCGACTGACTCTTTTCGAACATGATATTCGATACGAATACAGTGTGGAAAAAGATGCTGTCACGGGGCAAGAAAAAATCGTTTATATGGATCGGGGTAAGGGATGGTGGTACTCCGGAGAGCCGGATAAGGGATATCACGGCCGCTGATGTTTTTATTTGAAAAGGACGGGCGAATCGGTTGAGAGCTAAAGGTTATCGACTTTTCGGGTTTATTCGTATCTTTGCTTTCATGGACAGGGGCGAGATTATCATTTATCAGACAGCCGACGGTGAGACCCGTCTGGACGTCCGCATGGAGAACGACAGCGTGTGGCTGACGCAGGCGCAGATGGTAGAGTTGTTCAATTCGACCAAACAGAATGTGAGCCTTCATATAAATAATATCTTTAAAGAGGGCGAGCTCGAGCGAGAGGCAACTGTCAAGGAATACTTGATAGTTCGGCAAGAGGGCAATCGTTCTGTTAGGCGTAAGATTACAGTTTATAATCTGGACGTGATTATCTCTGTCGGATATCGTGTCAAGTCACAGCGCGGAACACAATTCCGTATCTGGGCGAACAAAATTTTGAAAGAGTACCTAATAAAAGGCTATGCCGTCAATACCCAAGCGAAAGCCGAGCAGTTGGAGGAGTTGAAAAAGACTGTTCGCCTGCTCTCCCATGTCTTGGCTGCGAAGGAGGTTACGAAATCCGAGGCGGTCGGGCTACTGCGCGTGATTACGGACTATACTTATGGCCTCGACACGCTCGATCGTTATGACTATCAGCAGTTGGAGGTTGCGGCAACCACGGCGGAAGAACCGTTTCATGCGACGTATGAAAATGCGATGGCGGCATTGCAGGTGTTGCGTGAGAAATTCGGAGGCAGCGAATTGTTCGCTCACGAAAAAGACGAATCGTTCAAAAGCACAATGGGGGCAATTTACCAGACCTTCGGCGGGTGTGATCTCTATCCGAGTGTCGAGGAAAAGGCAGCCAATCTGCTTTACTTGACGGTCAAGAACCACTCGTTCAGTGACGGCAACAAACGCATCGCAGCGTTTCTGTTCCTTTGGTTTTTGGAAAACAATCGGATTCTTTACCGTGCTGATGGTTCGCGCCTTTTGGATAACAATACGCTGGTCGCTCTGACGCTCATGATTGCTGAGAGTCGCACAGAAGAGAAAGATGTAATGACGAAGGTTGTGGTGAACTTGATTAATAAGAACAATTGACACGATAACGGCGTGTCGGATATCGGAAAAGCGATGAAACCTATGAAACCCAGTTATTTTATGAACCGAGTTTTATTGTTCGTATTGTTGCTTGTGGTAGGCAACGGTGCCTTGTCGCAAGAGCGGATAGATACACTCTACTATAGCCGTTCGGGGGTGACGGTGCGGAATCCGGTTTTTGCCGATTATTATCGGCTGGCGCTTTATCCTGCGGATTCGGCGGGGCTCAAAATGTTCAAGGATTTTTATATTTCGGGAGAATTGCGGAGAGAAGGGCATTTTCAGACAATCGATACGCTCGATGATTGCCGGACAGTGTTTGACGGAGACGTTGTTTCCTATTTCAAGAATGGTCACATGT
>OGNC01001560.1_pt1 | contig 10250 bp, 8 predicted proteins | sample 1573311 | NCBI WGS metagenome assembly OGNC01 (sample SAMEA2581889, study PRJEB24529) | metagenome | biome: Human gut stool | place: China | collected 2011
CGTTCACCCAGAGTATTTCGGGCGGCACTTCGTAAGTGTCCGTCACCTTTAGATGGATGGTTTTCCAAAGGGCTGCAAAATCCTCTTTCTGCATGGTGACATCCTGCCCGGCTTCTGTCGCTTTTCTATTTTCCATAACCGTTATTTCTTTAGAGGACGGTTAAGGATATACTTCTGCGCTTCCTGCTCTATCTGCGCCTGCGTCTTCACCGGGTTCTGACGCAACCATGCTTCCAACTCCGCTTTCTCAAAATAAAGCATTTTGCCCTGCGGCTTGTAATGGGGTATCAAGTTACCCGAAGTCAGCTTGTACAGGTAACTTTTTGAAAGGTTCAAGAACTTGCTCGCTTCATCAAAACTAAGCACATTCTTTGAAAGGAACACTAAATTTTCGAGTTCTGCAACTCGCTTCTCAATACTTGTTTCCATATAACAAAAGTATTTGCGTTAGACAATATGGAGTGCATGCCCTCCAGTTTCTTGTAATCGATTACGGGGGCAAAAGTATTGAGGAATAGCTTGATAGTGGATTAAGCTATGTTTGAGGTATTAACCTATTCTTAAAGTTTTTTCAGTTGTTTGATATAATTGCTGATGGTTACATAATCTTTTTCATGTTCCACCCCTTTTACATAATTGGCGGCTGTGGCTAAATCACCTTGATTCAGATATTTATCTTTCTTTATATTCTTCGTAACAAACAACTTATTCTTTGCTATAACAGATTGCCAGTTAGGTGTTATCAAACCACGATTGCTTAATTCCGAAAAAAGAAAAGCTACCTGCCTGTTGTTATTAGACCTAAATATAACTTTTGGCTTACAGGAAAGTATTGCTTTCAAATCTTCAAAAGTCATAGGAGCATTGAAAATTTCCACTTCATTGATACAATCCACCAACAATGCTATTTGTCTGTCGTTTAAAATAGACTTAAACGGATTTTCTGTTTCAGCAATATGGGAGATAATTTTAGGCTCTTGGCATTTATCTTGAATTGGTTGCGGCTCTTTCTGTTGTGGCTGCGTTCCCTTATGAAAAGAAGAAATAATTTTGTTCCCTTTATGAAAAACAAGTGCTACACAACCTGCCGGGATAGAACGTTGAAAGCCTTGCTTTACATCATCTATCCTTAAAAGCCAATATTGCTTTATATAAGGAGCGAGCAATTTGGTAGGTTGTATTACTTGAATTTTCTCCATTCTGTTTTAATTATCAAACAAAAGTAAGATTTCTTAGATAGATATTAGGTGTAAAAAAGGGACATTCTAATTAAAACATCCAAATATCTGTTACCTAAATCATTCAAAGTTCTCTGCATTGGAAGATATGTCATAGATAAGTTGAAAAAGTTATTATAAACACAAGTTTAGTTTGTGTTTTTGTCTATATATCCAAAACGGACTAAACTAATTTCTATTGACAGCAAATTATATATGCTGGCGAAAAGAAAAACAGTATTCTTCTTTTCGCCAGTTTTGCTTTTATGGTTAGAGAGCTTTTGTTACCTTTGCACATGAAGCCCACCGCAAAGCGATTTCTTCGTTTTTTTTGTTACTATTTTGTTACCCACTATTAGTAATAGGTGGGCTTTTACTTTGATAATCAGAGCTATATTATGCTGTATGTATAATGTATGGCAGAATATTATTAATTCGTGGCAACTGTGGAAGAAGAGAAAGAAGGAAATGGAATAATGGTTGCAGTACATTGTAGTTGCATCGGTGAATAACCGATATTTAGGAGCTACTGTCACGATTTTCGCCGCTATTTTCCAACTGTACCGTTTCTTAAGGCAAAAAATAACTTTCATGACTCTCATTCTTTTTGCTAATATGCTGGTATCCTGATAAATAAGTATGATAGATCATTCCGAACTCCGGTATCTATCATACTTTCTTCATGAAAAATGAGCATCTGTCATTCCTGTTTTACTGCTTTTATTGTTTAATCTTTCCCAGTATTTGCCCGCACATAAATTATATGGCTACCGCTTCCAATGGTGTCGAGTACCCCTTCTTTCACCCAACCGTTCAACTCATTCAGCGCTTTGTTCTTCAGGAGTCCCGTCAGTTGCGTATATTCCTTGCGTCGTATCATCGGACGTTCATCCAGAAATCTCTCCAACCTGCGACGACGTTCTTCCACCGGAATTTCGGCAGAATGTGCAAATCCCGACTTCGCTTTTTCTACAAATCCGCGAACCTTCTTTCGGAAAGAAGATGAAGGACGAAAATTTACATTGTCGAAATAGATGGACTGCGCATGTATCTCTTTGGCATCCATTACCGGACGTGCTTTCAACTTGGCTGAAAAATATCCGAGGTCGCCCAATTGAACGTGATAACCACTGATTAAATATTCAGATATTTTATTTTCAATAGCCAGCTGAACTCCTTCGATGTCTGCCGGGGTAAAACTGGAAGCCTGGGCGATCTCTTTTACAATGCGTTGAAAGTCGATAGTCCCGTTCGATACGATGCGGGGATACAACGGCTGTTTATCTTCATCTTCTTTTGAAGACGGCTTTTTGCGAAAATCATACTTTGCGTACATCTCTTTTCTTTTATTGGTTAATGTGGGTGAAATGCCTTTCCAAAGGCGCTCTAATGCTTGTTTTGCAGTAAGATAACCTACCTCTGCTGCCTGAATAATCAGCTTGGAGCAGCTGCTTTTTTCGGGCACACATTTGTGGGCTGTACAGCCCGCGAATGTAAACTGCACAGCCCGCATACATGGGCTGTACGGCACACGTATGCGGGCTGAAGTCTTACTGCCTGCAAAGATACATTATCCCGGCTTTATTTGCAAATTTAGTAAGTATTATTTCTGTAAAATAAAGCCGTATGATGCGGCAAATAAAGATACGGAAATTTGTTTGGACGAAGTGCTTGTTGTATCTTTGTATAGTTATAGTGCAGCTTTCCCTTTTACTAGAATGAATAATAAAAAAAGATGAAAATAACATTAGTCAGAGACGATGGCAAGGTAAATACCTTACGGACGTTGAAAATAGAGCTCCTTCTGGAGCAGATGAAAACGGAAGTCAAGGCGCAACCTGTCTCCAAAATGAGGGAAGCTTTGAGATATACTCTTCCGGGAAATTCGATTGAAGGCGTGCGTAAGGTTCCCAAAGTGATTCCTGCCGCAGCTTTTGTCCGTAAAGAAGGAGTGATGACTTTGAACGAATATAACGGCATAGTGATGATGGAAGTCAATCATCTTTCGGGAAGGATGGAAGCCGACGAGATAAAGGAATTAGTCAAAGAGTTTCCGCAAACGTTCCTCGCTTTCACAGGCTCCTCCGGTAAATCAGTCAAAATATGGGTACGGTTCACTTATCCGGACGATCGCTTGCCGGTCTCACGCGAGCAGGTAGAGCTTTTTCATGCGCATGCTTATCAGACGGCCGTGAAATATTATCAGCCGCAACTGCCTTTTGATATTGAATTGAAAGAACCGTTGCTCGAACAATATTGTCGGTTGACGTACGATCCCGAACTTTATTTCAATCCGGAAGCGATGCCCATTTATATGAAACAGCCTGTCAGCCTTCCCTCCGAAACGGCTTTCATCAGGCGAACGCGGGAAACCGATTCTCCTTTGCAACGAATGGCGCCCGGATATGAGAACTATGAAGCGTTGTCGGTGCTTTTCTCCGCTGCATTCAACAGGACGCTCGAAGAACTGGACGGATACCGGGAAGGAGACGATCTGCAACCGCTACTAGTGTGTTTGGCGGAGCATTGTTTTCGGGCAGGTATCCCCGAAGAAGATACGGTGCGGTGGACAAAGGCGCACTACCGGCTCCCTTCGGACGAGTTACTGATTCGCGAAACTGTGAAAAGTGTCTACCGTTCCGCCAAGGGATTCGGCAAGAAGAGCAGTCTGACGGCCGAACAGCTTTTCGCCATGCAGATGGATGAATTTATGAAGCGTCGTTATGAATTCCGATACAATGCGTTGACCACGGAGGTGGAATATCGCGAACGGCATAGTTTCAACTTCTATTTTCGCCCGGTAGACAAGCGGGTATTGGCGAGTATTACGATGAACGCCATGTGTGAAGGAGTGAAAATGTGGGACAGGGATGTCATCCGTTATCTGGATTCCGACCATGTGCCTATCTATCATCCTGTGGAGGATTTCTTGTACCACTTGCCTCGCTGGGATGGTAAAGACCGGATTCTGGAACTGGCTAACCGAGTTCCCTGTGATAATCCGCACTGGGCACCGTTGTTCCGGCGATGGTTCCTGAGCATGACTGCCCATTGGATGGGGATGGATAAAAGACATGCGAACAGCACTTCGCCTTTGCTGATTGGCCCGCAGGCATACCGGAAGTCCACTTTTTGCAGAATGCTTCTTCCTCCTGCTTTACAGGCGTACTATACGGACAGCATTGATTTCAGTCGGAAGCGGGATGCGGAGTTGTATCTGAATCGCTTTTTGCTTATTAATATGGATGAATTCGACCAGATAAGTCCCACCCAGCAGGCTTTTCTGAAACATATTCTGCAAAAGCCGGTGGTGAACACACGTCGTCCGAATGCTTCGGCGGTGGAAGAACTTCGCCGGTATGCTTCGTTCATCGCTACAAGCAATCATCGGGATTTGTTGACGGATACTTCCGGTAGCCGTCGTTTCATCGGCATTTATATGACGGGAGGCATAGATGTGTCGCGTCCCATTGATTATGAACAATTGTATGCACAGGCGTTGGAACTGCTTTATCATAACGAACGTTATTGGTTTGACTCCGAAGAAGAGGCTATCATGACGGAAAGCAATCGTGAGTTTGAACAATCACCCGCTATTGAACAGCTGTTTATGGTTTATTATCGTGGGGCAGAAGAAGAGGAGGAAGGTGAATGGCTGTTGGCTATCGACATCCTGCGACGGATTCAGAAAGCAAGTAAGATGACATTCTCTGCCAGACAGGCTTCTTATTTCGGACGTATCTTGCAACGGCTTGGGGTGAAATCCAGACGGAAAACGTATGGTACGTATTATCATGTCGTACCTTTGGAGGTAAAATAGATACTTCATTTTAATAGTATAAGTATGATAGATACCGGAGATAATAGTTATCTATCATACTTATATCTTTAGTTATAAGGGATTTATGAAAAAGAATGAAAGTATGATACTTGTTTTTTATTCATAAAGAAGATATTTGTTCCTTTTGCCAACTATTTCGGATAGTCTCTTCCGAATCGCCTCTGAGGATAGCTTTGCGTACACTATCCGTGCCCATGAGCAAGTCAAACCACCGGGCACGGGAGAAGAAAGCGGCACCTTCGCCGGATAAACGGTAGAAATGCAGGAAATAGCGGAGTGTAAATCCGTTCACATCGTCTGCGTTCCGGAGGTCTTCGCCGTAGCAGACTACATTTTTGTGCATCGGATTCTTGTCAAAACCGGGGAGAGAGCGGGGAGTGAAAGTAAAATCTCCGTATTTCTTGTTGGGTGCGCCCAATACTTGGAAAGGAAATGTCGTTCCCCGCCCTACGCTGACGCGGGTAGCCTCAAACGGGCAGAGTGACGCATACAGGCGAATGGACTGATCGTTCGGCAGGTTGGGAGAGGGCTTTATGGGAAGCGAATAGGGTTCTCCGTGTATCCACCCCGTGGCTGGAATTACTTTTAATGAACAAGGATTTTTCTTGTGGGCAATCCAGCCTTCTCCGTTAATCATTCGTGCCAGTTCGCCGATAGTGCATCCGTGGAGTACCGGGATAGGAAGCATACCGACAAAACTCCGGTAGGCCGGTTTGAGTATCGGACCCTCTACGTAGTCGCACGGATTGGGCCGGTCTAGTACAATCATTTCCTTATTGTTTTCTGCACAGGCTTTCATTACGTAGTACATTGTGCTGATATAGGTATAGAAACGTGCTCCCACATCCTGAATATCGAATAAAATAACGTCGATGTCTTTCAGTTGGGCGGCAGTCGGCTTTTTGTTGTTTCCATAAAGAGAGACGATACTGACTCCGGTACGGGAGTCTTTGCCGTCTTTCACAGTTTCCCCCGCGTCTGCATTTCCACGGAAACCATGTTCGGGGGCAAATACCTTGACTACGTTGATATGCTGTTTCAACAGAGTGTCGAGCAAATGAGTCTGCCCCGTTCCTACAACAGAGGTATGATTGACCACCATTCCGACACGTTTGCCTTGAATGAACGGCAGATATTGTTCGAAGCGTCCGGCGCCTGCGACAACTTTGCCGCTAATGCATTCAGGAAAGACTGTAACAAACAGAAAAAAAAGAATGAGGGAAGTTCTATTTCTCATGTCGGTGATTTTTTGTAATATTGCACAAAAATATTAATTTCTCATCAAGAGAACAAAAAATAGAGCACATGAATCCATACGAAATCATTGATAAGTATTATCCGGAAAATACGGAGCAGCGGCAAATCTTAGTAATACACAGTCTTTCTGTGGCCGGAAAGGCCATGAAAATACTGGATGCGCATCCCGAACTACGTTTGAACCGGAGTTTCGTGAAAGAAGCCGCCCTATTACATGATATCGGTATTTTTCAGACCAATGCGCCTACGATTCAGTGTTTCGGTTCGCATCCTTATATAGCTCACGGTTATTTGGGAGCTGAAATCTTGCGTGAAGAAGGTTTCCCGCAGCATGCACTGGTTTGCGAACGCCATACAGGGGCCGGACTATCCTTGCAGGACATTGTCGACCAGCAGCTTCCTGTACCCCATCGCGAGATGTTGCCCATAACTCTGGAAGAACAGTTAATCTGCTTTGCCGATAAATTCTTTTCTAAGACTCACCTGGACGAAGAAAAGTCGGTAGAGAAAGCCCGTCATAGTATTGCTAAATATGGTGAAGAAGGCCTAAGCCGTTTTGACAGATGGTGTTCTCTCTTTTTATAGCACTAAAAAATAATTAAATAACGAAGATTCTAACTCATAATTGGTGAAGTTTATGTACTTTTGCCACTTCAAGCGTAAACTATTAGTTAATGGCGCCATTGAAAGCAAAAATACTTATATCATCTATACTGCTGATTGTCTTACTGATGCTTCCCGATGAGGCTACGTCTCAACGTCGAAGAAGAGGAATGATTGCCCCCAATACTGCACAGAATGATTCCCTTCACGGAAATGATTCATTGAAAGCAGATACGGTTACGGTACGCATGGACTCTATCGCACCGGCTAAGAAGAAACAACCGCTCGACGCACCGGTTATTTATGAATCTAACGACTCCACAGTTTTTACTTTGGGCGGAGCCGCTACGTTGTATGGTAGCGGAAAAGTTAATTACCAGAATATAGAGTTGGCAGCGGAAGTTATTTCAATGAATCTGGATAGCAGTACGGTGCACGCCTACGGTATCAAAGACTCTTTGGGAGTGGAAAAAGGTAAACCTGTATTTAAAGAGGGAGATACCGCTTATGATACGGAAACTATCCGGTATAATTTCAAAACTAAAAAAGCGGGAATCACCGAAATCGTAACTCAACAGGGGGAAGGATACGTGACCGGAAGCAAAGCCAAGAAGGGGTCCAATGATGAAATTTTTATGGAGCATGGGCGCTATACGACTTGTGACCACCATGACCATCCTCACTTCTATATGCAGTTGACAAGGGCTAAGGTGCGTCCTAAAAAGAATGTAGTGACGGGACCTGCCTATCTGGTGGTGGAAGATGTACCTTTGCCGTTGGCTGTTCCGTTCTTTTTCTTCCCGTTCTCCAGCAGCTATTCTTCCGGTTTCATCATGCCGACTTATATGGACGACTCCAGTCGCGGTTTCGGTCTGGCAGAAGGCGGATATTATTTTGCTATCAGTGACATCATGGACCTGAAAATGACGGGAGATATCTTTACCAAAGGTTCGTGGAGACTTTCCGGATTGACCAACTATAATAAACGATATAAATACTCCGGTACGCTGCAAGCGGATTATCAGGTCACTAAGACGGGGGACAAAGGGATGCCGGATTATGCAGTTGCCAAGGACTTTAAGATTGTCTGGAATCATCGCCAGGATGCCAAGGCGAGTCCGAACAGTACTTTCTCTGCCAGTGTAAACTTCTCGACCAGTAGCTACGAACGCTCAAATATCAACAACCTTTATAATTCACAGTTGTTGACTCAGAATACCAAAACATCAAGTATCAGTTATTCACGCAGTTTCCCTGATATCGGTCTGACGCTTTCCGGAACGACCAATATCGCACAGACCATGCGTGACTCTTCCATTGCGGTGACGTTGCCCGACTTGAATATATCGTTGAGCCGTCTCTTCCCGTTCAAACGCAAGAAAGCGGCTGGGGAAGAACGCTGGTATGAAAAGATTTCTCTTAGCTATACAGGACGTCTGACAAACAGTATCCGTACGAAAGACGACCGTCTGTTCAAAGCCGGACTGAGCGAATGGGAAAATGCGATGAATCATAATATCCCTATTAGTGCTACTTTTACTCTGTTCAAATATTTGCAGGTTAATCCTTCGGTGAATTATACGGAACGTTGGTATACCCGTAAGGTAAATCAGCAATATAATGAGGAAACGCGTAGACTGGAAGCATTGCCGGGCGATACGATTAACGGTTTCTACCGGGTATCCAACTATTCGGCAAGTTTGAGTCTGAGCACCAAATTGTATGGTATGTACAAACCTCTTTTCATGAAGAAAAAGGAAATACAGATTCGTCATGTGTTTACGCCACAAGTTAGCCTGAGCGGTGCTCCGGGATTTAGCAAGTATTGGGAGGAGTATACTGATTATAACGGTGATACACAATATTATTCTCCTTTTACCGGACAGCCTTATGGCGTTCCTTCCCGTGAAGGCTCGGGAACAGTCAGTTTCTCGATTGCCAATAACTTGGAAATGAAGTATTACGATGCAAAAGAAGATACGGTCAAGAAAGTGAGCCTTATTGATGACTTGAGTGCAAATATGTCTTATAATATGGCGGCAAAGGAACGGCCGTGGAGTGATTTGAGCATAAATCTTCGTTTGAAGTTGACCAAGAGTTATACCTTTAATATGAATGCGTCATTTGCTACGTATGCTTATACTTTTGATAAAAGCGGTAATGTAGTTACCAGTAACCGGACGGAGTGGTCGTATGGTCGCTTCGGACGTTTCCAGGGATATGGTTCTTCATTTAACTATACTTTCAATAATGATACTTGGAAGAAGTGGTTCGGACCGAAAGAGGATGAAGATAAGGATAAGAAGAAACCGGAAGGTGATGATGAAGATTCGGAAGGCTCGGAGGAAGACGGAACTGTCACTAAGAAGGTCGAGAATGCGCAAGCGGACTCGGACGGTTATCAGGTATTCAAAATGCCTTGGTCTTTGAGTTTTAGTTATTCGTTCAATATCCGTGAAGATAGAACGAAGCCTATTAACCGCCACTCTATGAGATATCCTTATACGTATACACATAATATCAACGCGAATGGAAACGTGAAAATATCCAATAACTGGTCGCTTTCATTCAACTCTGGTTACGACTTTCAGGCAAAGGAGATCACACAAACTTCTTGTACGATTTCCCGCGATTTGCACTGTTTCAACTTGTCCGCCAGTCTTTCACCTTTCGGACGGTGGAGATATTATAATGTTACTATCCGGGCAAATGCAAGCATTCTTCAGGATTTGAAGTATGAACAGAGAAGCCAGACGCAAAGTAATATCCAGTGGTACTAGGATAAGCGTAGAGTTGAAAGATATATAATTGCATTGTTGCAATATTATGGAAAAAGAAAATGACTGTGCTATTCATTGGGTAATAGCGCAGCCATTTTCTTTTTCAACTCTCAACCTGTATTCAACTACCAGTTGATTTCCGTTTCTCCATGTGCCTTTAAATAATCATTTGTCCGGCTGAAATGCTTGTTGCCGAAGAAACCGTTATAGGCGGATAGGGGAGAAGGGTGTGCAGAGGTAAGCACTAAATGCTTGTTCCGGTCAATGAAAGCTCCCTTCTTTTGAGCGTACGAGCCCCATAAGATAAACACCAGGTGCTCCTTGCTTTCTGCCAGGGCACGAATAGCGGCGTCGGTAAATGTCTCCCAACCTCGGTTTTGATGAGAACCGGCTTGGTGTGCACGTACAGTCAGTGTTGCGTTGAGCAGCAGTACACCTTGTTCAGCCCAGCGGGTTAAGTTTCCTGTGGTAGGAGCATCTGTTCCTATATCTGCTTTGATCTCTTTGAATATATTCACCAGTGAGGGCGGGAATTGTACTCCGTCGTTAACG
>OGNC01001569.1_pt1 | contig 10216 bp, 6 predicted proteins | sample 1573311 | NCBI WGS metagenome assembly OGNC01 (sample SAMEA2581889, study PRJEB24529) | metagenome | biome: Human gut stool | place: China | collected 2011
CTTTTTTGCGCCCTGTACCTCATTGATAAAGCCGGTCACGTGGATATAGTGTGGCTCGCCGGTCTCCTGATGGATAAACTCCCGATCCCATTCCTGCTGCGTACCCTGCTCCATCTGCATCAGATCGTCCAGCCGTGATGTGCAATTATCGCCCTCGGCAGAACATAGAATGTGGAAATCCTCTTGCACTGCTTCGGGGGAGATGCCCAGAATGCGCCGGACGTTGGGGCTGATGTATTCCACCTTGCCGGTGCCGGTGTCGATCATCAGGAACACATCGTCCACATTGCGGGAAAGGCTTGAGAACAGCTCCTCACGGGCCAGCAGCTGCTGATCCTTTTTCCGCAGCTTTTGCCGGTTGCTCTGTACCATCAGCAGCAAAACGGTAACGGCCAGCATCCCCACGATGCCGCTCATCACAGCCATGGTGGTGTATTGCAGCCGGTTCATGTTGGCGTTCACAATGCTTTTGGGGGCAATGCCAAGGACCGTCCAGTTCTGGAAGGAGGCAGAACCATAAACCATGTAATAGCCGACGCCATGGATGGAAAACTCAAGGTTGCCGCTCTTCCCGGCGGCAAAAGCCTTTTGCAGGGCAGTGATCTGTTCGTCCGTAAAACCAGCCGAATTTTTGAGCATGGCAAGGATGTTGTGCACACCGCGCATGTCCGCACTGCTGCTGTCCAGCACCACACGGCCATCCGGCAGCACGGCAAAGGTGCTGCCGTGCCCCTCAAAGGCAGAGATCTTCAGGGAGTCCACCAGATCTTTGTTGTTGTAGGTGACGGCAATGGCTTCGTACGCAAAGCCCTGATAGCTGCCTTTTGCCGTGGGAACGGCAAACACCATGATCTCCGGCTTGTCCGGGACCACCGAGTTTGCCACGATGGGCTGCTGCTCCAGGATCAGCTGCGACAGCATTCGTCCCAGATCGAGATAGCCCTGTTCGCCGTCCAGCGTGATATAGGAGCCATCCCGTGAGACAAAGAAAAAATCCGTAAACTGGTATTCTTCTTTTGCCTGTGCAAGGAAAGCGCAGACATCGGCATCGCTTTGCGCACGTTCCAGATAAGGTGCCCACATCCGCATGATGCCCCAGTTGAAGGATACCTTATTGTAAAGGGTCTGGTTTGCCTGATGGTAGATCTCGGTAAGGTGTGCCGTGCTTTCCTCGTAGATGGTTTGCTCCATGAAATCCGTAAAGACAACAAAGCTCGTCAAAATACCGACGCCGAGCAGCAGTGCTGCTAAAACTGCGAGGATACGGTTTTTTATCGTAGACCACATCTTAGTTTCATTCTTCAAGAGTTTATTCTCCCTGTACAATGGTCAGATACTCGGAGGGGGCGGGGAACTGCTTGCTGACCGCCAGCGAATCCTTCAGGCAGGAGCGGCTTTCTGCCCCTTCAATGGCGTATTCCGTCCGCTTGGTTTTCAGGTTCTCCGGCATGGGGCAGTTGCAGTAGGCCTCATTTTCTATCCACACATCCGTGCCCGCCACAAATACGGGATAGGTGGCGGTATCGTCCAGCGGTGCGCCGTTGATGGTGACTTCTTCCAGGCGGAACTTACCCCGCTCGTATTCGGTCACCTTGTATTCCATGCCGCTGGTCACGGGCATATAATTCCGGTGACGGATGGGATTTGCACCGTTGTCCTTCACGTTTACCAGCCACTCCATCATCTGCCGCAGCTCTGCACCGGTATATTCACCCTGCGAGACAGCGTAGTTGCCGGCCATCACCCACAAAATCTGCTGCTTGCTGTACTCGCCGCAGTAGATGGAGGTGGACACCAGCGGCGAATAACCGACTGCAATAGACGCATCATAGGTGGCGCGCAGGGCGTTCATCAGCGAGGAAGCCGCAGCGCTGCCGTGGTCGGTCATGTCGATGGAGTATGCGGTGTTTTGGGTGAACAGCACCTCGGCTTCGGGGTCTGCTCTGGGGGTGACCAGCTGCTCATTGAACGCATCGTATGCAGCCCTGGCATCGTATTCGCCGGTGATCATCTTGTGCCCTACGTCTTCCGAAATGCGGAAGATCTCGGTGGAGGCCAGACGCATATACAGATGATTTGCGCTGATGATATCCGCAACGTGTTCCAGAGAAGCGGAGGAGGTAATATTGATCTCCTTGTTATAAGAGAGCACGGCAGCACCGCCAGCCATCTTGCTCTGACCCTCTGCACTGTACACAGCCTCAAGCACTTTCAGCACCGCAGCCAGCTTTGCCTCGTCCTGCGCTACGGTGTTGGAAACTGCCGCCTGACACATGGGGTAGGTCAGCAGCCAGCTATCGTTGGCAGTCTCGCCGAAATAGGGCAGAATAGACGCGTTAAAGCCGTACTGGTCAGGCATTACATCCGCTATGCCTGCTGTGGTACGGATCATGGCGGTCTGCCGCGCATAGAAAGGCTTGGCGATGGGGTTCAGCTCCAACCGGTCGTCACCGGGCTGCACTCGCACATCCTTGAGAAACTGCTCGTATTTTTCAAAGACCTTCGGCCATACCACATCGTCCAGACCGGTGGAGCCGTCCTCGGTCTCGCTCTCGTAGTTCATGCGCCATGTGGTGCCCTCCAGGCTCATCAGCTCCGGGATCGCGCAGCCCTGCATGGTTTCCAGACAGGTGTAGTCATACCGCCAGTCTGCCTGATAGCCCTTGATGCCGATCGCCTCAAAGGCATTGATGGCCGCCACGAACTCGGCATAGTTGGTGGGCAGGGGGATGTTGTACTGCGCAAACAGATCAACATTGGCAGCCGTGCCGTCCACCTCGGCGCACATGGGCAGCCAGCGGATCGCCCCGTCCGGCTCCTGATTGTTGTTCAGGTAGCTGGAATAGAAGGTACCTGCGACCTCGGTAGTGCTCAGGTCCATCAGGTGCTCTGCCAGAGGTGCCGCATCGTTCAGGGAGAAGCGGCGGCAGGTGATGATATCCGGCAGCTGCTCCGCACGGTTCAGCAGGTCGCGGTAGTAGTCCATGGTGTTGAAGCCCTGAATGAAGGTGAACGCATACTCCGGAAATTTTTCTTCCAGCCACGGAGTAAGCGCTTTCATCATAGAGCGATCCCACAGATAAAAGGTGATTTGAATTTTGCCGTTCTGGCTGCTGCTCTTGTCGGCTTCAGCCTTGCCGCCGCAGGCGGTCAGCGCTGCCGTAGCTGCCAGCACACCGGTGGCCTGTAAAAACGAGCGGCGGGAGATTTTTTTTATCATACTATCGTCCTCACAGTTTCCTGATATTTCCAAGGCTGTCATTTTTTTATTTTACAGCAAAATTGGAACAAACGCAACATAAAGTTCGTTAATGTTTCTGCAAATCCATGTGGATTTTGGCGAAATGCGGCACATTAGAACGCAGGAGGACGGCCGCACCGTCCTCTTTGCGGGAGAATAGAGCCCAAAAAGCCTGAGACCTTGCAGAAAAGGCCTCAGGCTTTTTGGGCTGCGGATGCAGCGATCAGGAATATAGGAAATGGAGAATGGCAGAAAATTACAGGATGCGCACCCGGATGACAGCGGGGATCGCCGCCAGCTTGTCGGCCAGGGCCGCGTTCACGGCACCGGTGGCATCCAGCATGGTATAGGCCATGTTCTTTTTGCTCTTGTTGACCATGTTCTCGATGTTCAGACCGGCCTCGGTGGTCAGCGCTGTGATCTGGCTGATCATGCCGGGCTCGTTCTTGTGGATGATGCAGATGCGCCTGCCGCCCGCACGGGGCTGAACGACCTCCGGCAGGTTCACCGAGTGGGTGATGTTGCCGTTCTTGAGGTAATCGCTGATCTCCTGCGCGGCCATGACGGCGCAGTTGTCTTCGGCTTCCGGGGTGGAAGCGCCCAGATGCGGGGTGCAGATGACGCCCGGCCTGCCCAGCAGCGCTTCGGCAGGGAAGTCGGTCATGTAGCCGGAGACCCGGCCGTTCTCCAACGCCTCCAGCAGGGCGGGGGTGTTCACCAGCTCGCCGCGGGCGTAGTTCAGGATCTTCACGCCGTCCTTGCACAGGGACAGCGTCTGGGTGCTGATGGTGTCCTTGGTGGTGGGCAGATAGGGCACATGGATGGTGATGTAGTCGCACAGGGGGAGCATGTCGTTCAGGTTCACGCAGTGGTGGACCTGGCTGCTCAGGTTCCAGGCGGCATCAATGGAGATGTAGGGGTCGTAGCCGTAGACCTCCATGCCCAGCGCAATGGCGCAGTTGGCCACGCGGGAGCCGATGGCACCCAGACCGATGACACCCAGCGTCTTGCCCTTGATCTCGTTGCCCACGAACTGCTTTTTGCCCTTTTCCACGCTCTTGGACATGGCCGGGTCACCGGCCAGTCCCTGACACCACTGGGCGGCGGCGGCCACGTTGCGGCTGCCGGCAATGAGCATCCCGATGACCAGCTCAGCCACGGCGTTGGCGTTGGCACCGGGGGTGTTGAAGACCACGATGCCCTGCTCGCTGCAGCGGTCCAGCGGGATGTTGTTCACACCGGCACCGGCGCGGGCAATGGCCAGCAGATTCTTGTTGAAGGTGGTGTTCAGCAGGTCGGCGCTGCGGACGAGGATCCCGTCCGGCGCGTCGGCATCCACCGAGACATCAAAAAGGTTTTTGTTCAGCTTCGCCAGGCCCACCGGGCTGATGGCGTTCAAGGTTTTGATGGTAAACATTACGCATTCTCCTTCCGGAACTGCTCCATGAAATCGACCAGCTTGTCAACGCCCTCGGCGGGCATGGCGTTGTAGATGGAGGCGCGCATTCCACCGACGAGGCGGTGGCCCTTCAGGTTGACGAAGCCTGCCTCTGCGGCCTCGGCGCAGAACTTTTTGTCCAGATCGGCGTTGGGGCTGGTGAAGGTGACATTCATCGTGCTGCGGTAGCGGTGCTCGACGGGGTTGGTGAAGAAGTCCTGCCCATCGAGGTAATCGTACAGCACCTTGGCCTTGGCTTCGTTGATCTTCTGCATGTTGGCCAGACCGCCGATGTCGTTTTCCAGATACTTGAGCACCAGACCGGTCATGTAGATGCACCAGCAGGGGGGCGTGTTGTACATGCTGTCCTTGGCCAGCAGGGTGGTGTAGTTCATCATGGTGGGCACGGTGTCAGCGGCGTGACCCAGCAGGTCGTCCCGGACGATGGCGATGGCCATGCCGGCGGGGGCAACGTTCTTCTGCACACCGAAGTAGATGCAGCCGTACTTCGTCACGTCCACGGGCTTGGAAAGGATCATCGAGCTCATGTCCGCCACCAGCGGGATACCCTCCACCTGCGGGACCTCGACGTACTGGGTGCCGAAGATGGTGTTGTTCTGGCAGATGTGGATGTAGCTGGCATCCTTGTCGTAGGCGATGGCGTTCACATCCGGGATGTAGGTGAAGTTTTTGTCCTTGCTGGAGGCCACGATGTTCGCTTCGCCGAACTTGGCGGCTTCCTTGGCGGCCAGATTCGAGAAGTTGCCGGTGACAAGGTAGTCGGCCTTGCCGGTGGTCATGAAGTTCAACGGCACCATGGCGAACTGCTGGGTCGCACCGCCCTGGAAGAAGCCGACCTTGTAGTTGTCGGGGATGTTCATCACCCGGCGCAGCGAGGCCTCGGTCTCGGTGATGATGGCATCGAACCACTTGCTGCGGTGGCTCATCTCCATCACGCTCTGGCCGCTGCTGCCGTATTCAAGCAGTTCGGCCTGGGCCTGCTTCAGGACCTTTTCGGGCAGCATGCTGGGGCCTGCGCTGAAATTGTAAACTCGTGCCATAATGCGACTCTCCCTTTCCTGATTCCGCACCGTCCGAATCTCCGGCGGCATTGTGCTCTGGTTTTGTCCGTAGTATAATGGTTTTGAGGGTGCGAAAACAAGAGCATCTTTGCACAAAGATGCGCGTCTGACCGCGCACTGAAAGCACGGAACGCACAAATGTATTTGACACAAACACAGAAACGGAGACGAATGTAAAATAGACCGCAAAATAGGGCAGAGCAGCCAAAACTCTGCCCTTGAAAAAAGCAGGGCTTTTCGGTAAAATCAAATAAACAGAGACAAATGTAAAATAAAAAAGGAGGGCGAACCCTGCAATGTATGGCATCCCGGACCGTCTGAGACCGCTTTCGGCGGCGGAAGAACAGGTGCTTCTGGCCGTGTGGAGCTGCAAACAGCCCGCCTCCCGGCGGGACATCGGAGAGAAGCTGGCCGCAAAAGGCTGGCGGCCGGCCACCGTGCTGAATTTTCTCTACCGGCTGGAAGACAAGGGCTGGGTGAAGAGCGGCAAGGAGCAGAACCGCAACACCTACACGCCCACCCTCACGAAACGCGCCTACGGCGTCTGGACCATGCGCCAGCGGCTGGATACCGTCTTTGGCGGCGACCTGGCCGAGGCCGTCCGCGCCCTTGTCAGCGAGAGCGGCTGCTCCCAGAGCCAGCTGGAACAGGCGATGGCCGTGCTGGAAGAAAAGCACGCCGAGGCCGAAGAATACGACCTGTATGACCCATATGGGTGAGCCCTCTCAGTCACGCTTCGCGTGCCAGCTCTCCCGAAGGGAGAGCCATTGGCAGGCCGGTCAAGTTGTGCTGGGTGAAAAGGCTTTTGTAAATGAGGAACGACAGGGCTCCGCTGATTGGGCAGCGGGAGCAGAGATAAAGGAGAGTAAAATGAACTGTAAAAATCGTGCAAAGAACTGCGGCGGCTGCCCGCTGCTGGAACTGCCCTATGCAGACCAGCTGAAGCAGAAGGAGGAAAAAGTCCGCGCCCTGCTGGGCAGATACGGCCCGGTGCACCCCATCCGGGGGATGGAGACGCCCTACCACTATCGGAATAAGGTAATCTCGACCTTTGCCGCCGGGCAGGGTGGAAAACTCGTGTCCGGCATCTATGCCGCCGGGACCCATAAGGTGCTGCCGGTGGAGCGCTGCCTGCTGGAAGACGAGGTGCTGGATACCGTGCTGGAAGCCGTCCGCGCAGCGGCAGCGGCCTGCCGGTATCAGCCTTTCCGGGAAGACCAGGGCACCGGCCTGCTCCGCCACTGCCTGCTGCGCCGGGGTGCCGCCACCGGGCAGGTGATGGTGGTGCTGGTCACGGCCCAGCCCATTCTGCCCGGCGCAAAGAACTTCGTCCGCGCCCTGCTGGCAGAGGCCGAAAAGCGGAAGGTCCCCGTGACGACCATCGTGCAGAACTACAACCCCCGCCGCACCAGCGTTGTGCTGGGCGAGCAGGAAAAGGTGCTCTACGGCAAGGGGTTCATTCTGGATGAACTCTGCGGCAAGACCTACGCGCTCAGCCCCCGCAGCTTCTATCAGGTGAACCCGGTGCAGACGGCAGTGCTCTACGGTCTGGCCGTGGAGGCCGCCCAGCTGACCGGCAGAGAGGTCGTGCTGGATGCCTACTGCGGCATCGGCACCATCGGCCTGACCGCCGCCGACCGGGCAAAGCAGGTGGTGGGCGTGGAACTCAACCGGGACGCAGTGCGCGACGCCATCGGCAACGCGAAGCACAATGGCGTCAAAAACGCCCGGTTCTTTGCCGCCGACGCCACGGCCTGGATCTGCGAAGCCTCTGCCGCCGGGGAGCGGGCCGACGTCATCTTCATGGACCCGCCCCGCGAAGGCTCGACGCCCCAGTTCATCGAGAGCGTCGTCCGCATGGCCCCCAGACGGGTGGTCTACGTCAGCTGCAACCCGGAGACCATGGCCCGCGACCTGGCCCTGCTGACGAAAAAAGGCTACCGGGCCGAGGGCTTCACCCCGGTCGATATGTTCCCGAACAGCGAACATATTGAAGTGGTCTGTGCCCTGTCCCGGCAGGAGCAACGGAAGCAAAGCCGCCGATGAAGCATTCCGGGGCCTTTGGCCGCGAAAATGTGAAAGAACGCGGGGTCTGGTTGAGAAAGACACTGCAACGTGATATACTAAAATAGCATATACGTGCCTTGATTACAGAAATTCAAAGGTGAAATGTCTTACAATGAACGGTTATTTTTATGTCTTGACGGCCATTGACCTTTTTGTGCTGAGCTTCATGTGCATCCTCACAAAGTTCAGCGAATCCCTGAACAAAAAGCAAAAACGGGGATTTTTTCTGGCCTTTGCGCTGATTGCGGGGATCTCGGTGCTGGAGGTTGTGACGCTGGCGGTGGATGGCGCACCGGCGGGCTACCGCTGGCTGAACATCCTGTCCAACTATCTGGGGTTCGGCCTCTCCCCGGCGGTGTCCCTCTGCCTGGTGTACGTCATGGACCGGAAGAAAATGGTGAACTTCTGGTTCCGGGCGGCCGTGTGTTGCGAGGGGTGCTACCTGCTGTTCCTTGCCCTGTCCATCCCCGCCGGGCTGGTGTTCTCCGTCAGCGAAGACAACGTCTATTCCCGCGGGCCTTACTTTTGCATTTACATCCTGATGTACCTTGCGGCCATTGTGTACCTTTCGGCGTCCACCATTGTCACGGCGCGGGAGTTTCAGAACCGCAGCCGGGTGCTGATCTACCCCCTGATGCTCTTTCTGACCATCGAGACCATCATTCAGGTGGCTCTGCCGAGCCTTCACGTTACATGGCTGTGCGTTACCCTGCTGTCGGTGCTGTACTTTATTTATTGCAGTGAGATGTGGAACCAGCTGGATGCCCTCACCGGGCTGCTGAACCAGAACAGCTACCTGAACCGCACCGCCGAGATGCGCCGCAGCGGCGGGGTGCTGGTGGTGTTCGATGTGGACAGCTTCAAACAGATCAACGACCGCTACGGCCATTTGCAGGGAGATGTCTGCCTTGCCGAGATCGCAGACTGCATCAAAAAAGCCTATGCCCGCTGCGGGTACTGTTACCGTATCGGCGGCGATGAGTTCTGCGTGCTGCTGAGGGATGAGGCAGATGAAGCCCGCTGCACAGCGGCGCTGCAATCTCTGCTGGCAGAGCGGCGCAAAGAGATCACCCTTTTGCCGACGGTCTCCCTTGGCTCTGCTGTTTTTTCCGGGGAGGACGTGGTTACGGTGAAAGACCGCGCCGACCGTGCGCTCTACTGTGCCAAAAACGAGCTGAAAGCCCGCGCCGCAGCGGCAATGCCCGCAGGCGGCAGTGGGGAAAAGGATTGAACGGATCATTCGGCGGGAAAAAACGCCCGCACACTTTATAAATGGAGGAACACCGATGATCACCGATTGGAACAGCCCGCAGGGCGATTTTGACCCCACCGAAAAGCAGGGGGAGCTGCTGATGCTGCTGAGCGGCCAGCAGGTGACCGTGCACACCAGCGCGGAAGATGATTTTGACTATATGGAAAACGAGGATGTCGCTTTTGTGGTGAAGAACCCGCACAGCGAGGAGGATCTGCTCATTGAACTGTGCGGCGAGTTTTCCGTCTTTTTTGAAAAGTGGCATGGGGAGTACCCGGCCACCGAGGAGGGTTATGCGCAGATGACCCGGGACGTGCAGGCTGTTCTGGCAGGCAGCGCCGGGGCACTGAGCTTGTACACCGAGGACGGCTGGCAGGGCACGGCCCTCTGCACGGAAAAGCCCGGCCCGGATGCCGACGCAGCCGGTCTGCTGGAGCGCTGCTGGAGCGCCGAAAAGCCCCACAAGCCTCTGGAGAAGGGCAGCCGGGTGGAGCTGGTGTACTGGGACCCGGCACAGGACCGGACCCTGACCGTATAAACCGCCGGACAGCAGAAACAAAGAACGTCCCCGTACTCTTCGGAGCACGGGGACGTTCTGTATAACAGGGCGGGGACTTATAGCTGGTACAGGGCCACCATCAGCGGCATGGTGAAGATACACAGCAGGGTGGTCACCACATTGATAGCGCTGGCGTAGTCGGCATCCTTGCCGTAGATCTGCGCCATCTGGGTGATGGTGGAAGCCGAGGGGGTGCAGGTGGCCAGCAGGCTCACCAGCAGGATGGTCTGGCCGTCCGGCACCAGATGGGCCAGGCCGCTGAGCTTGAGCAGGGCCACAGCTGCCAGCGGGATGCCCACCAGCCGCAGGGCCGTGACCAGCCACAGCCGACGGTAGCCCAGGATCTTTTTGAAGTTCATGCCCGCCATCAGCATGCCCAGGATGATCATGGAGATGGGGCCGATGGCACTGCCCACCATGTCCAGCGAATCCTCGATGACGGCCGGCAGCTGGATGTGCAGCAGAAACAGGGCGGCACCCGCCAGAATGGCGATCATGTTGATGTTGGTGAGCACCTTTTTCAACTCAAAGCTCTTTTCGCCGCAGAGCATGCTCTGCGGCGAAAAGAGCTTTGAGT
>OGNC01001570.1_pt1 | contig 10211 bp, 7 predicted proteins | sample 1573311 | NCBI WGS metagenome assembly OGNC01 (sample SAMEA2581889, study PRJEB24529) | metagenome | biome: Human gut stool | place: China | collected 2011
CTGCTCTACATAGTAGAACTTCTTGTTAAACAAGTTCAAATCAAAGGTTCTCTTTGTTCTTCTCTTTGAGTGTGAAACATTGTTGCCAATCATGGCCTTCTTTCCGGTAATTTGACAAATCTTTGACATTTCTATCTTAATTTTATAGTTTTCTTTTTTGCCTATTTCAAACAGAGCGCAAAGTAAGCACTTTTATCGTTACCAAACAAGTTTTTCTTAAAATAATTCACTGTATGATAGCATTTTTTCCTCATTTCAGCTTCTCACAAAGCAACAAAAGGGCATTTTGAATTGCTTTTTCCACATTTCCCTTTCTTCCCTCGTCCCCCTCCTGCTTCATGGCAACTATTTCATTTTTATAGGCAGCAGCTATCCACACCGTACCCACCGGTTTTTCCGGAGTCCCACCTCCAGGACCTGCAATACCGGAAGTAGCCACTGCACAATCTGTTTTCAGCGTTTTCATCGCACCTTTCACCATTTCTGTAACAGTTTCGCGGCTTACTGCTCCATGTTTTTCCAAAGTTTCGGCAGATACATGCAGCAAAGACATCTTTATTTCATTGGAATACGCCACTATACTACCATTAAAGTATTCCGAACTGCCGGGAACGGAAGTAATCAGAGCGGCAATCCCTCCACCCGTACAACTTTCTGCGGTGGAAAGGGACAATTTCTTTGCTTTCAGCAGCTCTCCTACCTTTTCTTCCAACTTCATACCTTATTATATATTATCCTAAAGTTACGCGTGAATAAGCAGGTGCTTCCATCGGACAAAAATCCTTATCCATATACTTGAAGTATCCGGTAATGGCAATCATGGCAGCGTTATCCGTTGTGTAGCTGAACTTCGGAATAAATATTTTCCAACCATACTTCCCGGCATGCTCACGGAAAGCATTACGCAATCCGTTATTGGCAGAAACGCCTCCTGCAACAGCCACTTCCTTTATTTTATATTGTTTGGCAGCTTTGCGCAACTTATCCATCAAGATATCTACAACGGTAGCTTCCAGTGATGCCGCCAAATCCGTCTTGTGATGTTCGATGAAATCGGGGTCGTCCTTCATCCAGTCGCGCAGAGAGTAAAGAAACGAGGTCTTAAGTCCGCTGAAACTATAATCCAACCCTGGAATATGCGGTTTGCTGAACGAGAAGGCTTTAGGATTACCTTGCCGAGCCAGTTTGTCAATAATCGGACCACCCGGATATCCCAATCCCATTACCTTCGAGCATTTGTCAATGGCTTCACCGGCGGCATCATCAATGGTCTGCCCCAAAATTTCCATATCGTTATAGGCTTTCACCAAGATAATCTGTGAATTTCCACCGGAAACCAGCAAGCAGAGGAAAGGAAATTCCGGCTGCACATTATCTTCACCTTCTGCTTTAATGAAATGAGCTAACACATGACCAGTCAAATGATTAACATCAATCATAGGAATACCTAATGAACGGGCAAACCCTTTGGCGAAAGATACCCCCACCAACAACGACCCCATCAATCCCGGTCCACGCGTAAAGGCCACAGCACTCAATTCCTCTTTGGTTACTCCAGCGCGTTTCAATGCCTCATGCACTACCGGAACTATATTTTGTTGGTGCGCGCGGGAAGCCAGTTCAGGCACTACCCCGCCGTATGCTTCATGCACAGCTTGGCTGGCCACCACATTCGAAAGCAGATAACCATCTTTGATGACAGCTGCAGAAGTGTCATCACAAGAAGATTCTATTCCCAAGATTATTGTACTCATAATGTTTATTTACGTTTAAACGCTGCAAAAGTAGTGATAAAAGTACGATTCATAACGTATTATTTCATATTTTTGTTGGCTGATTATAAAAATTAACCGCCTATCAGAAAGCTAAAAAAAACAGTACGCTGGGTACTCGGTATTGTATTGGGATTGTATATCGGTACCATATTGTTGCTGAACATTCCATCCGTTCAGCGACAAATGTCTGTATTTGTTGCCAATGAACTGGCTTCCATACTGGACAGCAAGATTTCCATTGGGCGAATAAACATAGGATTGCTGAACCGCATCATCATCGACGACCTGCTCCTGGACGACCAGTCTGGCAAGGAAATGCTGAAGGTGACCCGTCTTTCTGCCAAATTCGATATTCTCCCCCTATTCAGCGGCAAAATATCCATCAGTAACATACAATTGTTCGGCTTTAACATCAATCTGAACAAGCAGACTCCCAAGGATAAACCTAATTTTCAGTTTGTACTCGACGCATTCGCATCCAAAGATACGGTTCAAAAGAAAAACAACCTGGATCTCCGTATCAATTCCTTACTGATACGCCGCGGAAAGGTTTCATATGATGTGCTGTCCGAGAAAGAGACTCCGGGAAAGTTCAATCCACAGCATCTCCGCTTGCGTAACATTATTGCAAACATCTCCCTAAAAGCATTACAAAATGATTCTATCAATGCCGCCATCAAGCGTCTGAGCATCGAAGAAGAACATTCCGGATTTGAATTGAAGAAACTAAGCCTAAAGGTTATCGGTAATGACCAACGGATGAAAATCGAAAATTTCGCCATCGACCTCCCCAACACCTCTTTGGCAATGGATACTATACACATGGATTATGACAGCCTGGGGGCGTTTGACAATCTTGCCCAAGATGTCCGTTTCTCATTCCATTTGCTGCCCTCTCAAATCGCCTTGCAGGATTTATCGGCTTTTGTTCCGGCTTTTGGTTCTTTTAAGGAAAAATTGCAAGTAGAGGTACAGACGGACGGCACTGTCAATCAACTGAATTGCCCGCACCTTTCCGTCTCTGTCGGAAATCATTTTTATCTGAGGGGAGACGTATCACTACAAGACCTTTCCCATCCGGAAAATGCTTATATATTCGGCAATTTGTCCAATTTGTACGCAGACCCGGAAGGAATTGCCTTCTTTGTCCGGAATTTCAGCAAGAACTATAATGGAGTACCTCCCGTCCTGCAACACTTAGGAACGGTTTCCTTCCGTGGAGAAGTATCGGGCTACTTCACAGACCTCGTAACTTACGGACAAGTACGCACCGACATCGGAACCATCCAAACTGACGTAAAACTAAGTTCTAACAAAGATAAAGGTTATTTTGCCTATTCCGGTGCAGTGAAAACCAAAGAGTTTGAGCTGGGCAAGATGCTGGGTAACAAAAAACTGGGTAAAGTAACTTTCAATCTGGATGTCAACAGCAGCCATTACGAAAACCAATACCCATCCGTACTGCTGAAAGGGCTGGTTGCCTCCATTGATTACAGCGACTACAATTACGAAAATATCACCCTGGATGGAGAATACAAGCAGGGAGGCTTCACGGGAAAAGTCGCCTTGGATGACACCAATGGTTCTGTTATTTTGAACGGTACCATCAATACCGCCAGTCGGGTACCGACTTTCAACTTTCAGGCAAGCATCGACAAATTTCGTCCTCATGCCCTACATCTGACACCCAACTATGAAGATACGGAAATATCAGTCAAAGTCAAGGCAGACTTCACCGGCGGTTCCATTGACGAGATGAACGGTGAAATCAACATTGATAGCTTATTGTTCGCAGCTCCGGAAACACAATACTTCCTGGACAACCTGAAGATATCCGCCATAAGAGAAAGCGAAAACCAGAAACGGCTGCCAGCCAGAGGGATAGTTCTCATAAGCAACTGACAGTAACCTCTAATTTCCTGAATGCAAGCATCGAGGGGGATTATTCTTATCGTACCCTGCCTGCCAGTGTACTGAATATCATGCGTCGTTATATCCCCGCCCTGATTCTGCCAGACAAGAAACCCATAGAGACGGAGAACAATTTCCATTTCGACATGCACATTTACAATACGGAACTGCTCTCCACCGTCTTTCAGATTCCGGTAAAAGTATATACCCATTCCACCATTAAAGGATACTTCAATGACAAGGCACAGCGACTCCGTGTAGAAGGCTATTTTCCCCGTCTCCGCTATGAAAACAAATTCCTCGAATGTTCCTCTGCGAGAATCCCGGTAACCAGTTCCATACACGCCTACGCTTCAGCAACCGCAAATCAAGCGGCGCTGTCAATATAGCTTTAGAAGCGCAAGCCCAGAGCAACAGCATACAGACCACGCTGAACTGGGGTAACAGCAGCACTGTAACCTACAGCGGGAAACTCGCCGCCGTCGCCCACTTCATCCGTGAACAGAACGAAGCGAATGAAAACAAGAGGAAACTTCCCCCCTTAAAAACCGTCATTGATGTCCAGCCCACCAACGTGATACTGAACGATACACTGTGGGATATACATTCTTCCCAGGTAGTACTCGACTCCGGCAAAGTGTATGTCAATGATTTCTACTTCAGCCATAAAGACCGGCACTTGCGTATCAATGGCATCGTTTCACCACATCCCGAAGATACAGTACGTCTGGATTTGAAGGAAATCAACATCGGTTATGTGTTCGACATTGCAGACCTCGGAGTCAATTTCAAAGGAGAAGCCACCGGTCCGGCTTTCGCCAGCGGAGTACTGGAAAACCCCGTCATGAGCACCGACTTGTTTATCCGCAACCTCGGATTGAACGAAGGCTTGCTGGGTGATGCCAACATACACGGAGAATGGCACCACGACGTGAAGGGCATCTATCTGGATGCCCATATCAGGGAGAAAGATATCGCCAAAAGCCATGTGTATGGCTATGTCTATCCCTTGAAGCCCACCAGTTCATTGGATCTCCAAATTGAAGCGAGCGGTACCAACTTGAAGTTCATACATCATTATATGAGCAGCATCACGCCCGAATTCAACGGACGTGCCACCGGCCATGTACATTTCTATGGCAAATTCAAGGCTCTCACCATGGAAGGGCGTGTATTCGGCGATGCTTCCATGAAGGTAGACGTGCTCAACACCACTTTCTCCGTCAAAGACAGCATCTACATCGAGCCCGGCGGGTTGACCTTCCGCAACAACCGCATTTTCGACACGCAAGGGCATCAAGGCAGCATGAGCGGCTATCTGCACTATCAGCATTTCAAGAACCTGGAGTACCGTTTCAATTTCAATGTCAACGACATGCTGGTGATGAATACCAAAGAATCACCAGACTATCCCTTCTACGGCACCGTCTACGGTACGGGGAATGCCACTATTGCCGGTAATGCCCAAGATGGCGTTAACATTGACGTTGCAATGACTACCAATCGTAACACCACCTTTACCTATATAAAGGATAACGTATCTACAGCGGTCAGCAACCAGTTCATCAAGTTTGTGGACAAGACGCCACGCCGTGCCGTACAAGACTCTGTTCGCCTTTCCGACTACGAGATTGCCCAAAAGGAAATCGAGGAAGAGAAAGAGAGCGACACTGACATCCGGCTGAATCTCTTGGTAGACGCCACCCCCGACGCTACCATGAAGATTATCATGGACCCTATCGCCGGCGACTATATCAGTGGACGGGGAACCGGAAATATCCGTACTGAGTTCTTCAATAAAGGAGATGTAAAGATGTTCGGCAGTTACCGAATAAGCCAGGGAGTCTATAAATTCAGTCTGCAAGAGGTTATCCGAAAGGACTTTATTATCAGGGATGGAAGTACCATTACATTCAACGGTTCGCCGCTGGATGCCACTCTGGACATAAAAGCAGGCTATACGGTCAACTCAGCATCCTTAAATGACCTGATGCCCAACGAGGCAACCTCCGGCTACATCAGCCAGACAAATGTAAAAGTGAACTGTATGATGGACCTTACCGGACAATTGACTTCACCCGATGTAAAATTCGACATCGAGCTGCCCAACGAACGCGATGAAGTGCAGGCCATTGTCCGTAACTATATTCCTACTGACGAGCAAATGAACATGCAGATACTCTATCTGTTGGCTATCGGCAAGTTCTATACCCCGGAAAACTTGGGAGCCACCCAGAATTCGAATATGATGTCCAGTGTTGTTTCATCCACCCTTTCCGGACAGTTGAATAACGCTTTATCAAACATTCTCGATGTCAATAACTGGAACTTCGGCACCAATTTCAGTACCGGTGAAAGAGGCTGGACAGACATGGAGTTCGAGACCATGCTTTCGGGACAATTATTGAATAACCGACTACTTATCAATGGTAATTTTGGCTATCGTGACAATCCGATGGCAAATACCAATTTTGTGGGAGACTTTGAAGCAGAATGGCTCGTCAACCGTTCCGGAGACATCCGCCTGAAAGCGTACAACGAAACAAACGACCGCTACTACACCCGGACAAATCTGACAACACAAGGTATTGGCATTATCTTCAAAAAGGATTTCAACAAATGGAGTGAGCTCCTTTTCTGGAACAGATGGAAACTCAACCGGCTGAGAAAGGAACAAGAAATAAAACAAGATACTCTATCCACTGATAAAATAAACACAGAACAGCAGATGCCCGAGGCACAATCAAAACGGAAAAGGGAGCAAAAGTAAGATTGACGTTCTTACTGTCCACATTGAAGGTTTTAGAATAAGTAAATAGGCTCAAATACAGTATTTAACATGGCTACACCCTTTGTACCTAAAGGTGTAGCCATCACTCTACGATGGTATAGGCATTCAAGGCAAAGGGTGTAGCCATAAAAATACATCAGAAAGGTAATGGCCCGTCCGACCCCACACCTCCAAACGGGTTGTCCGTCTGTGGCGGAAAATCAGCAGCCGATGGAGGTGGCGGTGTTGCCGTACTTCCGATAGGCGCATTCATACGTGAACCGAATGTAGCTCCTCCACCCTCCGTCGGAGGTGGAATAACCATATCATCCTCGGGATTCTGGAAACGGGTGTACTGTCCGATAAACCTCAGACGCACATCCCCCACGGCACCGTTACGGTGCTTGGCTATGATGACGATACCCAGGCCATCGGTGGGATAAGTACTCTTCTTATCGACGGTCTTGCCGTAGAGGGCAGGGCGGCAAAGCAGCATTACCATATCCGCATCCTGCTCTATGGCGCCGCTCTCGCGCAGGTTGCTCAGGGTGGGGCGATGGTCTATGCTACCGTCGCTCGCCCGGTTCAGCTGGCTCAGCAGCAGTACGGGGATATCCAGCTCCTTGGCCAGCAGCTTTGCCTTGCGGCTTGCCTGCGCCACTTCCTGCTCGCGGTTGCGGTTTTTCTGGTCACTCCTCATGTCACATAGTTGCAGATAGTCCACAATCACCATGTCACAGCGATTCTTGCTCTTCAGCAGGCGGGCGGAAGAACGCACGCGGTCCATGCTCGTCATCGGATGGTCGTCTATCAGTATGGGCAACCGCGACAACTCGGCAGACGCCTCATGCACCTGCCTCACCTCGCCGGGTGTGAGCTGGCCGCTGCGCAGGTGTTGCGGGTCTACCCCCTCCGTAGCTGCAAGCAGCCAGCGGTCTCCCAGGCGCTCGCCTTGCATTTCGAGGCTGAAGACCACCACATGACGCCCCGCCATGGCAGCGGCACGGGCCAGGTGGAGGGCAAAGGCCGTCTTCCCCACCGACGGACGGGCAGCAAGGATGTTCAAGTCGCCGCGCTGCCAGCCCGCCGTAACGTGGTCCAGAGCGTCAAAACCCGTAGGGATACCCGTAATGCCGTTGCATCCGTGCTCCATACGCTGCTCCACCTCGGCAAGCGTGTCGTCCATCAGCCGGTCTATGGAGCGAAGGTGGTCGGCTACGCCGCTCTCGTCCTCCAGCCCCTCCAGCAGTCGATGGGCTTCCACCAGGATGTCGTCAATATCCATCGACTCGTCGGCACTGAACGCCAGCAGTTGCTGGAATCCCGTACGCATGATACGCCGCGTGTGCAATTGCCTAAGGATGAGCGCATGATACTCCAGATGAGCACTGGAGCTGACCTTCGAGCTGATGCGTAACAGTTCGTAAGGCCCGCCCACGGCATCGAGTTTGCCACGGGCTGCCAGTTCGTTCTTCAGCGTGATGGTATCTATGGACTTCGCGCTGCGATACATCGATTGCAGGGCGGCAAAAATTTCCAGATTCTTCTCCTCGTAGAACATCTCGGGACGAAGTTTGTCCACCACCAGAGGCATGGCAGCGCGCTCTATCATGCAGGCACCGATGACAGCTTCTTCGAGGTCACTGTCGTGGGAAAAAGTAGTTTCAGTCATCATATTCATTTTCAAAAGATTTGTCCGCCAGATAGGTGGCGGCTTGTTTACAATATTTTTGGTTGTTCAGATGGTCGTAATATTCGTCGATGTTGTCCAGTGCCCGCTGTTTCTCGCCTGCCGTCAATTTTTTCCATTCGCGACGGGCCCGGCCGATGTTTACCTTGGGATGCTCGGTGATGTCATGAAACTTTTCCCAGAAGATGCAGAAGTCCTCTCCCACCCCAGCCACCGGCGCTGCCTTCTTCTTCCGCGGGGCTGCTTTAGGACGGGCATTGCCAGTAAGGAAATCATAATCGGGGATACGGATGTGCATCACGTAGGGGTTGGCCACCCGCTCCACGATGCCGGCGTCGAACATCTTGTTGAAGAAGTAGCGCGTACGGTTGCGAGGCCACCCCAATATCTCCATCCAGCGGGCCAGGGAAAGTACGGACTCGCCACGTACACAGTCGAAAAGGTGTCCCCTGACGTTGCAGGTCACCGTGCTGTAGTTGACGTGTGTCAGCACAAAGACAAAGGCTTCGAAGGCATCGGCGGCTTTCTCTCCGGTTTTCATATTCATTTGTTCCTCAAACAAGGCTTTGGGGAAGAGGAGATAGCCTTTCTTCAGCATCTCCGTTGTCATGGGTCTCATTTCTTTTTCCATTTTTGTCTATTCTTAATTCGATAATGCGACAAAGGTAAGGGACCAGCTAGGGGGATACAAATAAGCAGTTAGAATCGGCTAAAAATTAATGAAATACATAAGGTGGCGAGAGAGGGTTTCACCTCATCCTCCACCACCCTATATAATAATATACTAAAATAATCAGAATGTATTAGAAATACATTCTCTATTTCGCATATTTTTTAGAGACCAGAAGATACGGATTTTTCACGGCCATATCCTTCACGTGGTCGGGCATCCCCCAGTAGCTCAGGAGAATGCCTATCTGTACGGGGGTGAGGTGGGCAGTCCTGGCGGTATAGCCCTGGTCCGTCAGATCCTTCAGCAGGCAAGCGTGCCACATCTGCAATGCGATGGCATCCCTCGAGCAGCCATTCAAAACTTTGTTCTTTTATCATTTTGCATATATTTATTAATAAAACATGTTGCAAAGTTAGAATGGGAGGGAAAACTGGGAAAGTTCGAGTGGCAATAAGAAAACTTGCTCAAGAAAAATGAATGTGTCAAACCGGTTGATGACACACCCTCACTGTCTTATTGATAAAAGCAACACTTTCATACTATAATAGGGAAGCACACATTTTGCGTATTTCATGTAACTTATCGGTCAGCGATTTTTCTTTAAGAGAGACAGCCATATTATATCTCGCCTGCCTATTAACGAGGAGTTCCGCACTAATCCCTAAGGCTGCTTCTACCATAAGAGCGAAGTCACTGGTTACATCTCCCTCTCCCTCTTGAAGTACCCCAGCACCGTGGCCGGTGTAAGACAGCAGCGTTCCACGCTTTTCAGGCGGCTCTGAAAAGTATATCGGGAGCATAGCACAAGGCAGAACCAAGTATAGTTCAAGCTACGGTGCAAGCGGTGCTGAAGGTGGTCGAAAAAACGGGAAACACGGGCAAAGAAGCTAGCGATACGCTCGCGGGGGACAAAACGGGAAGGCTGTGCGGCAGCATTACGGGAGCGCTTGGCGGTACGTTCCATCTGTGCAAGGGTATACTCCAGTTGCTCGATGTCATTGCGGGTGTTCTCCATGGTTTGTTCCAATTTCTCGCGTCGTGCCTGCTGCTTGGTATATCGTTCTTTTCTGTCAGCGATTCGGTTTTTGAGGTCTTCTGCGGTGAGGTTTATTCCTTTGTTCTGGATTGATTTCATTATAAACGTCTGTTTTATAGTTGTTTGTCTGTATATAAGTTCACGAAAACACATCATCCGTCTGCACCGAATGCATAATGCATAAAGGGCAAACGGATGATATATCAGGAGCAAATGTACGATGAATATTGCAGATAAAGTTCTTAATGACCATTAAGTCTTGTTATAAAACATGATATTATCTACTGCAAATTTGGAGATTATCAGAAAACACGTACCTTTGCAATGTGTTTTTCATAGTATTAGATTTAAGGTTA
>OGNC01001575.1_pt1 | contig 10188 bp, 8 predicted proteins | sample 1573311 | NCBI WGS metagenome assembly OGNC01 (sample SAMEA2581889, study PRJEB24529) | metagenome | biome: Human gut stool | place: China | collected 2011
CTCCTGTCTCGGAAAAGAAAGACTTCCCGGATTGATTGCTATGATGTCACTGTCTATCTCTATTACCGGCCTGTGGGTATGTCCATACATCACGAAGTCATATCCCTCTGTATCTATGAGCTCCTCCAGGTATGCTGTTCCGCTGTTCACTCCATACCTGTGTCCATGGGTTATAAATGCTCTCTTGTCTCCAATATTGAACTCATCATATATCGGGAGTTCCGCATTGTAGTCGCAGTTTCCCCTCACCATATGGATCTCGCAGTTGAAGAGATCATATATGAGTTCTTCATCGCCTTCAACATCTCCCAGATGTATCAGCATATCCACATCTCCAACTATATCGTATATCTGCTCTATGCAGCTGCTTTTGCCATGGGTATCACTTATTATCAGAACTTTCATCTCTGCCCCCCTGTTTAATCTAACATACACGGTGATTTGCAATCATCTGCCATCAATTATTCTCTCTGTGCTTTCTGATGACGTCCTTCATCAGTCTGAGTGCATTTCCGCGGTGGCTTATCTCGTTCTTCTCCTCCGGATCAAGCTCCGCAGTGGTCTTGCCCTTTTCCGGCAGGAAGAATATCGGATCATATCCAAATCCATTCTCGCCACGCTCCTCATATCCGATGATTCCCTCAATGGTTCCGCGTGTCGTATACTCACTTCCATCTGGAAATACCGCTGCTATTGCACACACAAATCTTGCGGTTCTCTCAGGATCCGGAACCCCGGCCAGCTTGTCTATTATGTACTGGTTCTTTATCCTGTATGATGTGTCCTCGCCGAGGAATCTCGCGCTGTATATTCCAGGCGCCTTGTCCATGTAGTCAACCTCCAGGCCTGAATCATCGGCAAGCACCAGACATCCAGTCTCCTTGCTGATCGTCCTCGCCTTGATAAGGGCATTCTCCTCAAATGTCTTTCCATCCTCGACTATATCAACATTGATCCCAGCCTCCTTCATGGACTGTATCTCATAGCCAAGATCCGCAAGTATCATGCGGACCTCCTTCATCTTGCCCTCATTGCCAGTTGCAAATATAAGCTTATCCATATATACGACTCCTTTCCTACTCCACTGTTCTCGTAAATGCCTTCAGGCACACATTACATTTCCTATCCTTCTCCGCACTGTACCACTGCTTGCCATACAGACTCAGATATCCCTCACCGTCTTTTATGTCGAAACTGTCCGTCAGCGAGTCCGCATCATACTCTATGGCTATCGGATATTTCGTATCCGGCGTAGTTATATGAACCACAACTGCGAATTTCTTTCCATCAGCAAGCTTCTCCGCCTGCTCCAGATCCACAGTATAATAACCTGCATACTCAACTTCGCCTGATGCCACAAGCTTTCGATCAGCCAGGCTGTCCTCGTCCTGAAAATCCGTCACAACATAGACTTCATATGTGGTCTTGGCGCCTGTTGCATAAAATGCCACCGCAGCGAGTTCCTCATTCTTGCCCGCCTTGTACACATTTGCAAAATATGCCTCCTCATTGTCAAATCCTAACACGCCGACCCAGCCAAGCTTGTCCGCCTGATATATCTTGTCGTAATTGTCCGCCGGCTCCAGCTTCGTGTACACAACGCTTGTCTCACATATGTGCGCATCATAATAGGATATATAGAAATACCCCTCATCGCCAAAGTCAGTTCCCCAGCTGTTCTTACAGATAAATGCGCCATCCTTCTTCGGCGTTTTGTTGAAGTTGTTCCTGCTGTAATTGTCATCCCAGCCCACTATGACAACATCGTGGTTGATTCCCTCCGTGCCGTCATAATAATATGAGCTGTGGTCTCTATTGTAATATTCAGAATCGCTGTCGGCGTCCACCATGTCACTGTATATCGCGGTCTCAACTCCGCCCTTCTTATACACAGCTTCCTTGACCGCCTCAAGATCCTTGTCCTCTATTATCTCAGCTTCCTGGAGGTGCTTCACCGCCTTAAGCTTTGAATTGGTCTCGTCATCGCCGTATGGATCATCCTTTTCAAGCACAGGCCCCTTCCACGATGCCAGATAGGCTATACTCATTCTGTACTGTCCGCCCTCAAACTGCTCTATGCCAAATCCGTTGTTCTTCGTCATGTTGTCCACAGAGAACTGAAGATTCTCATCCGGCATGAGCGTTGTCTCAAGAGCTGCCAGAGACGCAAATGCCCAGCACGTGCCAGAATCGCCCTGATCTCTGACCTCTGTGACACGTCCCTCTTTTCTCATATCATACACTGCAGGAAGTGTTGTATCCTCGCCCTTTTTCTGCAGTGATATCTGACCGGTGGAATAGTTGTACTCACAGGTGTAATCTATGGCATCGCTTATATACTCTATAGGCACATACAGCTTGTCATTATTTTTCACCGGCTGCGTCTGCAGCGTTACCTTCTCTTCGTCAAAGCTTGCATCTGCGGAACCAGCCACGATCCTGACCGTATGGTCGTTTCTCTTTATGATGATACCGCCATTTGCATATTCATCGACAGTGCATCCCAGCTTGTCCTTCACAGCATCGATCGGCAGCATGACGTGAAGGTCAGAACCTATATATGGAAGGTACTGCTCATCCGGAACATCACTGCCATTTATCTTGAGTTTCAGTCCCTCTAAATTGTAGTTTTCTGCAAGCTTGCCCGACAGGACCTGCGCCGCATGCTGTTCTTCATCGTTCTTTTCAAGTCTTCCAACGGGATTCTGCATTCCATAATACGCCAGTATTCCAATGGCGCATATAAGGACTATATATACCAGCTTTTTCAACTGTCTTCTCTCCTTCTTTTAGGTGGCTTCGGTCCCATGAACTGATAGAAATAGGACTTTATCATGCCGTTGTATATCTTGCGGTTCCTGTCCGCCTTTCTTCCAATATATTTCTCCGCGTCCGCATATGACGTTATGAGGAACATCGACCAGTCATCCAGATTCCTGTAGCTCTCGCCTATAGTTCTGTATAGCTCCGGAAGAGCCTCCTTCTCCTCAAGTCTCTCTCCATACGGCGGATTTGTTATGATGAAACCGTATTTCTTTGGATTTCTGAGGTCCTTCACATCCCTCTGCTGGAAATGTATGTGCTGATCAACCCCTGCTGCCTTCGCATTTTCCATGGCACACTTTACCATGTCTGAGTCAAGATCATATCCCTGAATATTCATCTTTACATCCCGGTCTATCAGATCATTTGCCTCGTCGACCGCGCTGTACCAGATCTTCTTGTCACACACCTTTCCCCACTCCTGGGCAGTGAATTCCCTGTCCATTCCCGGTGCGATATGTGCTCCTATCATGGCAGCCTCTATAGGGAATGTACCACTGCCACAGAAAGGATCTACTAGAACACGGTCCTTGTTCCACGGCGTGAGCATGATGAGCGCCGAAGCCAGTGTCTCCGATATAGGCGCCTTGCCAACAAGCTTTCTGTAGCCTCTCTTGTGAAGTGATACCCCTGAGGTGTCAAGTGCTATGGTTACTATATCCTTAAATATAAACACGCGCACGGGATAGCTTGCTCCGTCCTCTGTGAACCAAGATACCCTGTATGTCTTCTTCATCCTCTCAACCATAGCCTTCTTTACTATGGACTGTATATCCGAAGGGCTGAACAGTGTACCATTATTTTTGCTGCACTTTGATAGCCAGAACTTCGCATCTCTGGTGAGATACTTCTCCCAGGCGATCGCCTTTGTCCCCTCAAAAAGCTCGTCAAATGTGGTGGCTTTGAAGCTGCCACATTTGAGCATTATCCTCTCTGCCGTTCTTATAAATACATTTGCCCTGGCTATTGCGTCCTCATCACCAGCAAATGTTATTCTTCCGTCCTCGACCTGGACTATCTCATATCCAAGATCCTGTATCTCTCTTTTCAGTACAGACTCCAGTCCAAAATGGCATGGAGCAATCAGTTCAACTCTGCTCATCTATCGTCCTTTCCTTATATCAGCTATTCTGTCATCTCTGTCTTGTGAGCGGTCCCTTATACTGTGCAAGACCACCTATCGTGTTGATTACTTTGTAGCCGTCCTCACCCATGGCAAGGGCTGCCCTCATACTGCTTATACCGCGCTCACAATATACGATCAGGTACTTACTCTTTGGAAGTGAATAAGCCCCCTCCTCGATCTGTTCCAGCGGTACATTGATCGCCATCGGAATGTGCCCGGATGCAAACTCCTCACGGCTTCTGACATCCACTATTATACCACCCCTGGCGACCGCTTCGTGGATAATGTTGCGAATAGGAATACTTGTGAACCCCACTCATACCACCTCCCTCATACATATAGAAAATCCTTTCTGTTATATGATATGAGGCAGATATATTTGCGGTCACAAACAAATCCGCAAAACCTATACTGCTTTTTCAAGCCAAGAAGTCCCGGCAGGCGCAGCTACCGTCTGTCGGGACCCCATTTACTTATTTATTACTTCTTCAGCTGTGCAAGACGCTCGGCAACCTGCTCAGACATCTCTGTGTACTTTGCAAGCTTTGCCTTCTCCTCCTCGACCTTTGCGGCTGGTGCCTTATCAACGAACTTTGGATTGGCAAGCATTCCGGATGCTCGCTTGATCTCTCCGGCAAGCTTTGCAGCCTCCTTCTCAAGTCTCTCGATCTCCTTGTCTATATCAACAAGCTCCTCAAGAGGAATGTATACAGCAGCGTCGTGGATCAGTGTTGATACAGCGTTCTCATCGATTCCTGTCTTGTCCTCCTGTACATGTACCTCGCTGGCATATCCCAGTGTGGCAAAGAAGCTCTTTGATGACTCGAATATATATCCTTGGCAGATACGACATAAACCTTTGCCTTTCTGCTAGGTGGTACGTTCATTCCTGTACGAAGATTTCTGATGGCACGAACTGCTGCCTTGATCGTGTCAACAGCTGCCTCGTCGGTCTCGAAATTCCACTCATCTGTGTACTCAGGCCATTTGGAGATCATGATCGACTCCTCCTCGTCCTGAATATTACAGAATATCTCCTCTGTGATGAACGGCATGTATGGATGAAGAAGCTTAAGTGCCTGGATAAGTACTGTCTTAAGTGTCCAGAGTGCCGCTGCCTTTGTCTCATCCTCATCATTGTAGAGACGAGGCTTAACCATCTCGATGTACCAGTCACAGAACTCCTCCCAGATGAAGTCGTATACCTTGGATACCGCGATACCAAGCTCGAACTTCTCCATGTTGTCTGTCATCTCTTTTGCAAGAGTGTTGACCTTGGACAGGATCCAACGGTCAGCTATTGTCAGGTCAGACAGCTTCACAGCTGAGAAATCTGCCTTCTCCATGTTCATCATGATAAAACGAGTTGCGTTCCAGATCTTATTTGCAAAGTTTCTGGAATTCTCGACTCTCTCCCAGTAGAAACGCATGTCGTTTCCAGGGGCATTTCCTGTGATAAGTGTCAGACGAAGTGCATCTGCGCCGTACTTATCAATAACCTCAAGTGGGTCGATACCATTTCCAAGAGACTTACTCATCTTACGTCCCTGGTCGTCTCTTACAAGTCCGTGGATCAGTACGTGCTTGAATGGGCTCTTTCCTGTCTGCTCAAGTGCTGAGAATACCATACGGATTACCCAGAAGAAGATAATATCGTATCCAGTTACAAGTACATCGGTCGGGAAGAAGTAGTCCAGATCTTCCGTCTTGTCCGGCCAGCCAAGTGTAGAGAATGGCCAGAGTGCAGAGGAGAACCATGTATCCAGTGTATCCTCGTCCTGCTTTACATTGTTGCTTCCACATTTTGGACAAGTGCACACGGTCTCCTTCGATACGATCGTCTCCCCACAGTCCTGACAGTAATATGCCGGGATACGATGTCCCCACCAGAGCTGTCTGGATACACACCAGTCACGGATATTATCCAGCCAGTTGTAATAGGTCTTGTCCATACGCTCCGGAATCAGCTTCAGCTTGCCGCTTACAACTGCTTCTTTCGCCGGCTTTGCCATCTCGCTCATCTTGACGAACCACTGTGGCTTTACAAGTGGCTCTACCGTTGTCTTACAACGGTCATGCGTACCAACCATATGCTTGTGTGGTACAACCTTCACGAGAAGTCCGAGTGCATCAAGATCAGCAACCATTGCCTTTCTTGCCTCATAACGATCCATGCCTGCATACTTGCCGCCAAGCTTGTTGATCGTAGCATCATCATTCATAATATTGATCTCTTCGAGATTATGACGCTTTCCAACCTCGAAATCGTTCGGATCGTGTGCCGGTGTGATCTTTACACAGCCGGTTCCAAAATCTTTATCTACATACTCATCGGCAATCACCGGAATCTCACGGTCCGTGAGTGGCAGCTTCAGCATCTTGCCTACGATATCCTTGTATCGCTCGTCCTCTGGATTTACTGCAACGGCTGTATCACCGAGCAATGTCTCCGGACGTGTGGTTGCGATCTCTACGAATCTTCCTTCCTCGCCAACAACCGGATAATTGATGTGCCAGAAGAAGCCATCCTGCTCCTCATGTACAACCTCTGCATCGGAAATGGATGTCTGACAAACCGGACACCAGTTTACGATACGGGAACCTCGGTACATATATCCTTTTTCATACAGCTTACAGAATACCTCTGTAACTGCCTTGTTATTTCCTTCATCCATCGTGAAACGCTCACGATCCCAGTCTGCGGATGAACCCATCTTCTTCAACTGGTTGACGATCTTGCCGCCGTACTCTCTACGCCAGTCCCAGACACGCTCTAAGAACTTCTCACGTCCAAGGTCTTCCTTGTCGATGCCTTCCTTCTTCAAAGCCTCGATAACCTTCACCTCTGTCGCGATGGCCGCATGGTCGGTTCCCGGCTGCCACAGTGCATTGTAACCCTGCATACGCTTGAAACGGATCAGGATATCCTGCATCGTATTATCGAGTGCATGTCCCATATGCAACTGTCCGGTAATGTTTGGTGGCGGCATCACGATGGTGAACGGTTTTTTGCTCCGGTCTACCTCCGCGTGAAAATATTTGTTTGCAACCCATTTTCCATACAAACACGGTTCAATCTCCGCCGGGTTGTAGTTCTTCTCTAATTCCTTAGCCATGTCTTTCTTCCTCCATATATGAATGATGTCGTGTATAAAAATACACAATCAAACTTCTCTTGTTTTGTATCTGCAATCCGGAATTACAATTCCAGATTGTAGGTCGCAAGCAACTCCCGGATATAGCTTTCAATGCCCGGATTCGCTGCAATACTTGCTTTTAACGCCGCCGTGGCATTCTGCCGGATCTTCTCACAGCTTGCCATCTTCTGCCGCCGTACATTCAAGCCATGCTTAATCTCAACCATCTCCCGCCGGTCGATCAGTGCATTTGTCTGATTCTTCCAGACCATCGGATCGGTCACGCCAACATCAGAAAGCTGTTTTACCAGCCTGTCACACGCAAGATAATAGCTCTCGCTTGCCTGTGAATATTTCTTTGCATCGCGCTGCATCTGGTTGTACAGATCCCAGCGGTACATCAGTTCCTTCCCGGAATTGACGTCATATTTTTCATAGATATAATCTAATGTATTTGTATTATTGACATATTTTGCTTTGACTTTATTCAGTAACGAGATTGCCCTTTGAAGCTTTGCGTCGTTTTCCTGTACGCGCCGGTTGATATTTGCATACTGGATATAACACACGGCAAAGCAGATCACCGCAATCGTTCCTTCGATTGCCGCTGGCAATGTCACATCCTTCTTCGCAAGCAGCGCCACCGCAAACAAGGTAATGCTAATCAAAAGGAATAACACCAGCACCACGATCAAAACGCTTCGAATCCGGTATGCATTGTCGGTATCCTCCACACGTGCATATTTCAGATCTTCTTTTTCTCCCTCGAGATATCCCATGCTGATAGTGAACAGGATAGTTTCAAGACCGAGTCGAGATGCTGCAAGGGCGGCTTCACAGCCCGCATGGCCGGCACCAACGACGATAATATCATATTCTTCCTCTATATATTTTTTCTCCACGATAAAATCCTCTTAAAGATAATTCAAACCTATTTACTTCTATAAACGAGATTTCTAAATTACCAAATTCTTCGCAGACACACTCCCGTTCGGCTCATCACGCAATGGTACTAAATTCGCAGTAACACTAATTCAACGAATTAGTATCCCTGCTCATTAAGTACCAGCGTGCTTCGACGGTCTGCTTTCGAATTTGTAATATTAGAAATCTCAATTCACATATATGACTGGTTTGAATTATCAATCTACATATTCTTCTTTAATTGAATCATTGTATATTTAATTATGTTGTAACTACAATTTTAACTTATTAATTATACCTTGTTGAATAAAAAAAGAAAAGGTATAATAGAGGAAATTGTGATTTTCCCGTATGTTGGTGCATTCACATGCGGGTACCTTAATGAAAAGTATATTTTATATTCGGCAATTACGAAACAAAATATGAATTATATCATATATTTCAATATTGATTCATTCAGATATACGATATGTTTGAATCATAGAAGTTCTTAATGTTCTGTAATTAAACCAGCCATGTTTGAACAGGATGTTCAAACAAGCCACCACTGAGCCATGGATGGCGAATTGGTGGCGGTGGCGTATTATGATAATATGTATGTCAGAACATTTAGAACTTCTTAGATTCAATACATTGTATATCAAATGAATTATATTGAAATATATGTAGAATAAATAAGATGTTTCGTAATTGCCGGATATATGGAAAGGTGTTTGATTATGGGTGAGACGATTGCTGCGATTGCAACCGGGATGGGAGATTCCGGCATAGGCATTATACGAATCAGTGGAGATACAGCGTTACAGATTGTAGATCAGATATTTCAACCGGTGAATAAAAAGAAAACAATTTTAAATATGGATAGCTATACCGCTGCTTATGGAAAGATCATCTACGAAGATGAAATCTATGATGAAGCAGTTGCACTCGTCATGCGTGCCCCAAAGACATACACAACCGAAGATGTTGTGGAACTTGATTGTCATGGTGGTATCACCGTATTAAAACGTGTGTTAGATCTCGTGATCCGGCTTGGTGCAAGACCAGCTGAACCGGGTGAATTTACGAAGCGTGCATTCTTAGGTGGACGGATTGATATGTCACAGGCAGAATCTGTCATGGATCTCATTCATGCCAAAAATGATATGGCAGCAAAATCATCCCTGCTTCAGCTTCGTGGTGAATTAAAGACTGTGATTACAGACTTGCGTGATACTTTACTTTATAACATCGCATATATTGAATCCGCCTTAGATGACCCTGAAAATTATTCATTAGATAACTTTCCACAGCAATTACACACCACTGTGGATAACATGTTGATAACTGTGAATCATTTACTGTCAACCAGTGAGAATGGACGTATTATCAAAGAGGGAATCCGTACAGTTATTGTTGGACGTCCAAATGCAGGTAAATCCTCTGTTTTGAACATGCTGTTAGGCGAGGAACGTGCGATTGTTACAGAGGTTGCCGGTACAACGAGAGATACGCTGGAGGAACTGGTCAATATCGATGGAATTACGCTAAATATCGTGGATACAGCGGGTATTCATGATACAGAAGATATCGTAGAAAAAATCGGTGTAACCAAGGCTATGACAACGATTTCTGACGCGGATCTGATTCTTTATATCGTGGATGGAACATGCGCTCTAAATGATGATGATTACCGTATTATGGACGCTTTACAGGGCAAAAAAGTCATCACTTTGATCAATAAAAACGATCAGAATCTGGTTGTGGATAAGTTGGGGATAACTTCAAAATTAGAGACTAAAATACTGGAAATATCAGCGAAAGAGGGCACTGGCAAAGAACAGCTTCACGACCTGTTGAAGTCCATGTTCTTCAATCAGGAGCTCACCTATAACGACGAATTTTACATCACCAACCTGCGCCACAAATCATTACTCTATGACACAAGAGAGAGCCTGAACAAAGTCATAGAAAGTATCGACATGGGAATGGTAGAGGACTTCTTCACGATTGATCTGATGTCCGCCTACACATCGCTTGGCAAAATTATAGGCGAAGAACTCGAAGACGATCTCGTCAACAAAATATTCGCCGAATTCTGTATGGGTAAATAAAGGTCACTTATCTCGCAGAAGAAAATTATAATATAAAAAATAAATTCATAAGGAAAATAATAAAAATTCAATTATATTCTTAATA
>OGNC01001586.1_pt1 | contig 10139 bp, 8 predicted proteins | sample 1573311 | NCBI WGS metagenome assembly OGNC01 (sample SAMEA2581889, study PRJEB24529) | metagenome | biome: Human gut stool | place: China | collected 2011
GGAAGCTGGTCCGGCTCTTGGCCAGAACGCCGGTGTCGAAGACGTCCATGTTGGCGGTCGCGATGTCCTTGACCGTGATGATGCCCTCCAGATCGTTTTCTGCGCTGGTGATGGGCAGGGTGTCGATCTTCTGGTCGCGCATGATCTCCCACGCACGGCGCAGGCTGGTGGCACCGGGGATGCCGGGCATCTCGCGGTAATCCACATCCCGGATCTTCGGGTTGACGTCCGTACACATGCGGGGCGGGGTCACGCTGAACTTTTTCAGGACGAACTCAGTCTCCTGGTTCATCCGGCCCGCGCGGCGCGCCTCGCAGACAAGGTCGCTGGTCTTGTTTTTCAGTTCCGCATACGCAATGGCGGAGCAGATGGAGTCGGTGTCCGGGTTGCGGTGCCCGATGACCACGACTTTATGGGCTGCCTTTGGCATAATCTTTCCTCTCTCTATGGAATCGTTCATTCATTTACCTTCTTCTGTGCTGCACACAGAAGTCCAGTTTCATTCTATCACATCCCACCGCAGGGGTAAAGGGAACCGACGGCACTTTGTTTCTTAAAATTTTGCGAGGTTCTTGGATACAACATCTTGATTTTCCTGCGATTCCGCGTTATGCTTAGTTCCATGACATCCCAGAGCAAGAGGAGGAACTATGACAACCACAACAACCAAGCCGCTGTTTACCCGCAAACAGCTCAGCGCCCTGCTGCTGCCGCTGATCGCCGAGCAGGCGCTCAGCGTGACCATCGGTCTGGCCGATACCCTGATGGTCTCCTCGGTCGGCGAAGCGGCCGTGTCGGGCGTCAGCCTGGTGGACTCGTTCAACGTGCTGATGATCCAGCTGCTCAGCGCGCTTGCCACCGGCGGCGCCGTCGTCGCCAGCCAGTACATCGGCCACCGGGAACCGAAGAACGCCAAGGCCGCCGCCGCCCAGATCCTGTTCATCATGATCTCGCTCAGCGCCGTGGTCGCCGCCGTGGTCGCGGTGGGGCGGCACGGCATCCTGCGGGGCATCTTCGGCTCCATTGACGCCGACGTCATGCGCTACGCCGAGACGTATTTCCTGCTCTCGGCGCTGAGCTATCCCTTCATCGGTGTGTACAACGCCGGTGCTGCGCTCTTCCGCGCACAGGGCAACAGCAAGATCAGCATGCTGTCCAGTCTGGTGATGAACGTGGTGAACATCGGCGGCAACGCCGTGCTCATCTTCTACTTTAAGATGGGCGTCATGGGTGCCGCGCTGGCCAGCCTTGTCTCCCGGATGATCGCCTGCTTTGCGGTCATCTACCTGCTGGAAAAGCCCGGCTGTCTGCTCCGCATCGAGCACCTGACCGATCTGAAGCCCGACCTGCCCCTCATCCGCCGCATCCTGCGGGTGGGCATCCCGGCCGGCATCGAGAACGGCATGTTCCAGATCGGCAAGTTGTCAGTCTCCAGCCTGACGTCCACTCTCGGCACCTCGGCCATTGCGGCCAACGCCGTGGCGGGCAACATCACCACCTTCCTGAATGTTCCGGCCAACGCGGTCGGCATGGCGGTGCTCACCGTCATCGGCCAGTGCCTGGGTGCAGGCGAAAAAGAGCAGGCCAAACACTACGCCCGCCGCTTCCTGCTGGTGGCCTATGCAGGTGCCTGGATCATGAACCTGTCGGCCTTCTTCTTCCTGAACCGGATCACCCTGTCCTGGTTCAACCTCTCCCCGGAGTCCAACGCCATGGCGCTGCAGGTGATGGTCTGGTTCAATATCATCTCGCTGTTCATCTGGCCGTCCAGCTTCACCCTGCCCAACATCCTCCGCGCCGCCGGCGACGCCACCTTCACAATGACGGTCAGCGTCTTCTCCATGTGGGTGTTCCGGGTGGGTTTCTGCTACCTGATGGTCCTGGGCCTGCATCAGGGCAATCTGCTCAGCATCTGGGGCGGCATGTTCCTGGACTGGCTGTTCCGCTCCCTCTTCTTTGCCATCCGCTTCTTCAAGGGGAGCTGGCTGGAAAAGAAAGTCATCTGAGCCTGTGCTTCCGGATTGCTTTCCTGCCCGAAAACGTGTAGAATAGAAAGCAGGAAACGATTGGATGAAAAGGAGGCGCTCTGATGAAACATTCTCTGACCGCACTTTTGCTCACGCTGGCACTGTTCTGCTGCCTGCTGACCGGCTGCGGCCCGACGCCCGATGTTCCGGGCGGCAGCGAAGGCAGCAACGGCTCTTCTTCGGGCAGCACCAACTCCGGCACCGAACCCGATGACTCAAACAGCGGCGGAGTCTCCGCCCCGAAATTGCAGCCGTCCATTGTGATGGAATCGTTCAGTGCCTATCACGATGCAGCCGGTGAGGACGTTGCGCGTTGTGTTTTCCGGGCGACCAACCCCAATACGGCATACAGCGTTTCCCGTGCACGTGTCGACCTCACCCTGAAGGATGCTGCCGGAAATGTGCAGGAGACCACGTATTTCATGCTCCAGACCATCGCACCGGGCGATACGGTCCGCTTTGCCTATACCTACAAATGCAAGAAGGGCGTTCCGGCCAGTGCGGCACACACACAGCCCAGCACGACCGCTTCCAGCTTCCAGCCTTCTGCGGAGAATGTCCGTTCTTCCGACCTTCATGCTGTCGTAACGGGCCATTCCACGACTTCCGGGCTGAACTATACGGTCATTTCCGGCACGGTGCGCAATCTGAGCAAATACACCTGCAACCGCACCCGTGTATCAGTCATTCTGAAAAAGAACGGCAAAGTCGTTTCTTCTGACTTTGTCCTGCTTACGACTCCCATTCCATCCGGAAAGGAAAGCTCTTTCTTCATTTCCCACGCCAGCGATATCGGGTTCGACCCCGCTGAGACCGAAGTCGTTGCCATCCCCTGGTAATATCTGTTTTCCCGGCCAGCCGCGCAAGCGGCTGGTTTTTTTGTACCCTTTTGCAGGAAGATCCGGTTCTGGATCGTATTCCTTTCAGAGAGGGCGGTTCCGGAGCCGTTCTCTCTCCCTGAAATTCCCATGTCGCACAAATTTTTCACAGATATTTTAGAGAAGTTGTCCTGTTTAGGGCTTGTTTTTGCGCAATGACCGGCGTATAATGATACGCTGCTAAGAACTTTAAGAAGGCTCTGCCTTCCAACTCCAAACAAAGGAAGTGTGTTCCATGCGAAACTGGTTTTCCCGCCATCCCATCTGGTTCATGGCGTTCTATCTTGTGTTTTATCTCTCGGTGTTCCACTGGCTCGAAGTCAACATCACCGTGCCGGAAGTCTGGGTCCACTGCCATCTGGATGACCTCATCCCCTTCTGCAAGTATGCCGTCATCCCCTATCTGGCGTGGTTCATCTGGATCCCGTTCACCCTGTTCTATCTTCTGTGGAAGGCCCCGCGCGCGGACTTCTGGCGGCTCTGCCTGCCGCTCTTTGCGGGCATGACCATCGCGCTGGCGGTCTATGTCATCCTCCCCAACGGGCTGGACCTCCGCCCCTATCGCGTCTACGGTTCGGACATCTTCGCCCGGATCGTCCGCCTGCTCTACTCCACCGACACTGCCACCAATGTCTGCCCGTCCATCCATGTCTTCAACTCGGTCACTCTGATGATGGCCTACTACCGCAGCCGCATCTTCGAAGAGCCCCGCCGCCGCTGGATGCGCCCGGCGTCTGCGGTGCTGTGCCTGTCCATCATCGCCTCCACCGTGCTGCTCAAACAGCACAGCTGCATTGATGTGGTCATGGGCATCCTGCTGGCCATGGCAGTGGACAGCGCCGCCTCCTCGCTGGAGCGGAGCGAGTCCCGCATTTTGCAGAATCCCTGAGTTTCATACATCAAAAAAAGCACCTGCGCCGCAGGTGCTTTTTTTGCTGCTTAAAACAATCCTTCCGGCAGGCAGATGTCGTGCCGGGGGACTTTTTCCCATGAAAAGTCTGCCACGAGGCTCTCCGGTGTGCGGGGGGCTGGTTCTTCCTGCAAGCCGTAGACGTAGGCCAGTTTTCCCACGATCTCTTCGGCGGTGTATTTTGCCCGGAGGTTCTCCAGACTCTGGTCGCCGTCCCGCTTGGACAGCCGCCGCCCATCCGGGGCCAGCAGCAGCGGGCAGTGGGCAAACTGCGGGGCTGTCAGGCCCAGCAGACGGTACAGATAGAGCTGCCGCGCCGTGGAGGAGAGCAGGTCTGCCCCGCGCACGACTTCGGTGACGCCCATCCGGGCATCGTCCACGACGACGGCCAGCTGGTAGGCGAAGACGCCGTCTGCCCGGCGAAGGTAGAAGTCGCCGCAGTCCCGCAGCAGGTTCTCGCTGTGGAGGCCCATGCAGCCATCCCAGAAGGTGATGACCTCATCGGGCACTCTGAGCCGGTAGGCCGGTGCCTTGACCCGGCGCTTTTCCGCGATCTGGGCAGGCGTCAGATCCCGGCAGGTGCCGGGATAGATGACATTGCCGTCCGAGGTGTGGGGCGCACTGGCCGCATGGAGCTGTGCGCGGGAGCAGAAGCAGGGGTAGACCAGCCCCTGCGCTTCGAGCATCTGATACGCGCGGGTGTAGATCTCTGCGCATTCGCTCTGGTAATAGGGGCCGTGGGGGCCGCCCCGGCTCCCGCCCTCGTCCCAGACAAGGCCCAGCCAGGCCAGGTCTTCTTCCAGCAGGTCTGCGTATTTCCGGGGGCAGCGTTCCGCGTCCAGATCCTCGATGCGGAGGACGATGCGCCCGCCCGCATGTCTGGCGCTCAGCCAGGCCAGCAGGCTGCACGCAAGGTTGCCCAGATGCAGCCGCCCGCTGGGGCTGGGGGCAAACCGCCCGACGACCGGGCTCACAGGCCCAGCTTCCACTCGCCATCCTTCGGCTGAGAGATGGGGGTGTTATAGAATTCGGCCACGGCCTTGGCCATGTACTCGGCGTCGATGCAGCTGGCGGTCTCCATGGAAGAGTGCATCGCCAGCTGGGCCAGACCGATGTCCACCATCGGGATCAAGATCTGGTGGCCCAGCAGGTTGCCCAGCGTGGAGCCGCCGGGAACATCGGCGCGGTTGGACGCGAACTGCACCGGCACACCGGCCTTCTGGCAGATGGCGCTGAAGGCCGCACCGGTCAGGCCGCTGGTGGTGTAGGTCTGGCGGGCGTTGGATTTCAGCAGGACGCCGCCGCCCAGCGTGGCCGGATGGGCCGGGTCGCTCTTTTCGGGGTGGTTGGGATGGGTGGCGTGGCCGTTGTCGGCGCTCAGCAGCAGGCTGTTGGTGCAGGCACGGATGCTCTGCTCACGGGTGACGCCCAGCTTTTCTTCGATGCGGGCCAGCACATCGGCCATGAGGGTGCCCTGTGCGCCCTGACGGCTGGAAGAACCGACCTCTTCGTTGTCGAACATGACCCAGATGTCGCCGCGGCCTTTCTCTTCGCCGCGGCCCTGCAAAAAGCCCCACAGAGTGGTGTAGGCACACTCCAGGTCGTCGATGCGGCCGGACATGAAATACTCGCCCTTCAGGCCCACGCGCACGGCCTGCTCACAGGTGCAGAGCATGAGGTCGCTGTCGAGGATGTCTTCGGCCCGGACGCCGGCCTCCTCGGCCAGCACCTGCCGCAGAGTGGTGCCCGCAGCGCCGAAGATAGGCTGCAGATCGACCTGCGGGTTATAGTTCTTCCCCTTGTTGACCTCGTGGTCAAAGTGGATGCAAAGGTTCGGGATGCAGGCCAGCGCACGGTCCGGATGGACGAGAATGCTCTTCACGCCGTTCTCCGTCCGGACAAGGATGCGGCCCGCCACGCTCAGGGGACGGTCCAGCCAGGTGGGCATGATCATGCCGCCGTAGCCCTCGGTCTCGGCGCGGGCAAACACGGCGTCCTTGCCGCCGTCCAGCTCCTTGATCTTCCAGGCGGGGGAATCGCTGTGGCTGGCCGTGACATGCCAGCCGGTCAGCGCCCCTTTGGGCATCCGCCAGGCCAGCACTGCCGAACCGTTGCGGGTAGTGTAGTATTTTCCGCCGGGCACCAGCTCCCAGGCTGCGCTTTCGGGGCACTCCTCATAGCCGTTGGCCTCCAGAATGGCCGCTGCTGCGGCGGCAGAGTGAAAGGCGCTGACGCCTTTGTTCAAAAAATCAAACAGACCCTCTAGTTCAAACTTCTGCATCTTGGGTTCTCCTTCTGTTTATTTTATTCTCAACCTCTCAGCCGAGCCTTCGGCCCGCCAGCTCCCCTAATAGGGGAGCCTCTGGCGTATCCAGCAAGTTTCATCCGACTGCCAATGCCTCCCCTATCAGGGGAGGTGGCATCGCGCAGCGATGACGGAGAGGTTCATTCCAATTATATCCCTTGCATTTTCAAAAAGCAACTCAGACCGCCGCACACTGTTCCAGCTCCCGGTCCACGGCCCGGCGCACCTGTGCTGCCTGCAAGCCGCAGACCAGCTGCAAATAGGGGCCGTCCTGCACCAGCCCTTTATGGGGCATGGCCAGCAGCGCCGCCGTATCCAGCCGGTCGGGATCTTTCACGGTGATGCGCAGCCGGGTGAAGCAGTTGTCCACCGTGCAGATATTCCCCGGCCCGCCCAGCGCCGCCAGGAGCCGCCGGATGCCTTCCGGGTCGATCTGCCGCGCGGCTGTTTCCCGCTCCGGTGCCCGGCCGGGCGTGGGCAGGTCGAACACACGGATGATGGCCGAAAAGACCACCGCATAGGTCAGGATCTCCAGAACGCCCAGCAGGTAGAGCAGCGGGACGCGATGCGTCTGCTGCGGGGCGGCGCTCAGGTTGAACACCAGCGAACCCAGCAGGTTGGAGGTGAACGCCCGGACCTGCAGCGCATTCAGCAGGACCATGAAGCCGCCTGCAAGGGCCGCATGGAGCACCCACAGCACGGGCGAGACGAAGCAGAACAGGAAATCGACCGGTTCGGTGATGGACGCCAGCGACGCTGTGACCGCCAGCGGCAGGATGGCCGCAGCCGTGCGCTTCCGGCGCTCCTTTTTGGCAGTGAGGATGAACGCCGCCGCGATGCCCAGATAGCCGAACGTTTTGGTGAAGCCGGTGTACATCCAGACGACGTCATCGGTCAGGGGCAGGCCGTAGGAGTATTCCGCCATCGTGACCATATAGGCCCCCGTGTAGGTCACCGAACCCACCGTCATGGAACCGCCCAGCGCCGAGAACTGGAACGGCATATAGATGAGATGGTGCAGGCCGGTGGGGATGAGCAGCCGTTCGAGGAAGCCATACAGAAAAATGCCCGCATGGCCCGAAGCTGCGATCCAGCCCGTCATGGCGCGGATGCCCTCCTGCAGAGGCGGCCAGACAAAGCAGACCGCCATCCCGAACGCCGCCGCAAAAGCCGTGATGCATAGGAACGACCACCGCAGACCCGAATACACCTGCGTGACAAGCCCGGTGAACTGCGTTTCGCAGGTGCAGTCAAAGATCTTCGCAGCGGCAAAGCCCAGCAGGATGCCGCCCGTCACACCGGTGTCCATGACCTGGATGCCCAGGATGCTCGTCTGACCCGTGGCGGCAAGGCCGGTCAGGCCGTCGGACTCGGCCAGGCGGCCCAGGATCTCCAGCGTCGTGTGGTTGGCCGTCAGGAAGACGAGATAGGCCATGAGGGCCAGCAGTGCGGCCTCCTGCTTTTCGGTGCGGGTGCGCGCAGCGGCGATGCCCACGCAGAGGAAGATGCTGAGGTTGTTGATGATCGCCATCATGCTGTTGTACAGCAGCCCGCCCGCAAGGTGGATCGGCGTCCAGTTCAGCACCGGGAGCAGCTGGCGCAGCGGGCTGCTGGTGAGCAGTGCCCCCACCACCAGCAGCAGGCCCGCCGCCGTCAGATAAGACAGCGGGTCCAGAAGCGCCTGCGAGACTCCTTCGAGCTTTTGCAGGAATTTCTGCACTTGTTTGTCCTCCTTTCCGGCATGGCACACCGGCCAGCCCATTTTATTTTACGAATGAATTATACGAGACAGCGCAAAAATTGTCAATCCTGCCCGAAGGCAAAAATTACTGTCAAAGTTTGTACAATTTGCACAGGACGGGTTGAAATTCGTCCTGCACACGACAATTGACAACCGCGCAGCGGAACAGTATACTAGAACTGTACCCAGAGACTCCCCCGGCTTTGACCGGGAACCGATAAAAGGAGGAACACGCTATGATCCGCAACCGTATCCTTTCCCTGCTGGTGTGTGCAGCCCTGCTCGTCTGCCTGCTGGCCGGATGCAGCACTTCGTCCGGAACCGACGGCGGCGAGGCCGCTTCGTCGTCCAGCTCCGCTGCTTCCAGCGAGAGCATCCCCTCTTCCACGACGCAGGCCAACACCGGCAAGCTGACTCCGAATCTGGATGAGAGCGACAACTCCATCTTCTCCCCCGCCTCCACGCAGGACGCCTTTGCGCCCTGCCTGGGCTGGGGACCCGGCGTGTCGGGCTGCTCGCTGAAGTCGGTCATCGCGGCGGATTCCCTGCTGAGCTGGGCCGAGAACGGCAATCTGGCCATGCAGACCACCGATGTCATCGAAGACGCCTATACCGAGTGGTACGACAGCCTCTCCACCGATGAGCAGGACAGCTTTGCAGACGCCTGGCCTCTCATCAAGGAGGACGCCAACGCCCTGCTGACCGACACGTCCAGCATGACCGGCCGCATCGAGGATGCCGGTCTGAACGCCAAAAAGCTGCCCGACTGCTCGGAAGAGAACTGGCAGGCCCTGCAGGACGTCATCGACGCCCTCGTCCCGGCATCCAGCGAATATTAAGTCCAGCAAACAGAACGAGCCACGGCGAAACGCCGTGGCTCGTTTGCGTTATCTCAGACCTTTTTCAGGGTGTACCGGCGGGTGCCCATGCCGATTTTTTCGGCCTGTTCCAGCGTTGCCTTCCACTCGATGTTCGGGTTGGAATCCTTGAAGTGGTCGTGGTGGCAGTTCCAGCCCGGCTTTGCAAGGTTCTGGCCCAGCTGGCTGTTGGGCAGCGGCGCAGCGGCAAGGCAGGCATCCGCGCAGGCCTGGTCCAGCGCCACCGGATCAAACGAGGCGAACATGCCGATATCCGGCAGGATGGGCGCATCGTTCTCGCCGTGGCAGTCGCAGTTGGGGCTGATGTCCTGCACAAGGCTGATGTGGAAGGTCGGGCGGTCATAGCAGACTGCGGCGGCGTATTCGGCCATCTTGCGGTCCAGCATCTCGTTGGCGCTGTCGCACTGGGAATAGATGGCGTCGAAGTTGCAGGCACCGATGCAGCGGCCGCAGCCCTTGCACTTGTCCTGGTCGATGACAGCCTTGTTCTGCTCGTTGTATGCAATGGCGTCGGAGCCGCACTCCTTGGCGCAGCGGTGGCAGCCACGGCACAGGCTCTCCTGCACAGCCGGGTGGCCGGAAGCATGCTGCTCCATCTTGCCCGCGCGGGAGCCGCAGCCCATGCCGATGTTCTTGATGGCACCGCCGAAGCCGGTGGACTCGTGGCCCTTGAAATGGCTCAGGCTGATGAAGATGTCGGCGTCCATGATGGCGCGGCCGATCTTCGCCGCGCGCAGATACTTGCCGCCGCGGATGGGCACGAGGTCGTAATCGTCCCCCTTGAGCCCGTCGGCAATGATGCACTGCGCGCCCGTGGTCATGGGCGAATAGCCGTTGAGCATGGCGCTGTCGAGATGGTCGAGCGCGTTCGTGCGGCCGCCGACATAGAGCGTGTTGCAGTCGGTGAGAAACGGCTTGCCGCCGAGCGCGCGCACATAGTCGCACACGACGCGCGCCCAGTTCGGGCGCAGATAGGCCATGTTGCCCGGCTCACCGAAGTGGAGCTTGACGGCGACGAATTTGTCCTGGAAGTCGATCTGCTCAAAGCCGGCGGCCTTCATGAGGCGGCGCAGCTTTTCGAGCGTGCTGATCTCGTCCGTGTGCAGATCGGAAAAATATACTTTTGCAGGTTCCATAGGAAACACCTCCGCAGTCTGATTTCATTCTCATTCCCGGGCGGGACCGACCCGCCGTCTTTGATTTTACTGTGCTTGCCGAACGCTGTCAACCGCAAAAAGCGCCGGACACATGGCCATCTGTCAGGCGCTCCGGGACCGGGACGAGGCTGCGGCCGCCGCCGCCGTGTATGAGCATCTGGCGCTGACGGGCGCACGCCGTCAAAAAAGTAATACTTTTTGACAGCCTAAAGCGGGTACGCGTTGCGTTTCCGCCTTTTTTCG
>OGNC01001589.1_pt1 | contig 10115 bp, 9 predicted proteins | sample 1573311 | NCBI WGS metagenome assembly OGNC01 (sample SAMEA2581889, study PRJEB24529) | metagenome | biome: Human gut stool | place: China | collected 2011
CCTACATCAAACCCCTGTATGCCCTGCTGCTCCATTGCAGGACAAGTGCGGTAAAGGACTGCCGCTTGGGCTATCTGCAGGCACAGCCGCCGGTCTATGAGCCGGGGCGCATCGTGCTGGGGGCACTGGTGCTGCTGGCTCCGGACGACGGGAACGGCGTCCCGGTGGAGGTCATGCAGAATGTCAGCGGGCAGCTGATCGAAGCGCCCCGGCTGATGGAGGCACTGCGCACCGGCCAGCAGCAGGAAGCTGCAGACCTGTTGGAACAGGGCTTTGACCGTGGCTTTTTTGCGGACTGCAAACCGCCGCACACAAAATGAACTGAAAACGAACTCCCGGCTTTTGCCTTTTTGGGCAGAGCCGGGAGTTTTTTGTTGTTGTAACAAGATACCTATTAGAGAACTTTTGAATCAAAAATCATGTATCCCAGAAAGTTGGCGAAAAGCACCAAAAACACGCAGTGCGATTTGTTGAAACAACAGCTTGACAGGGGCGAGAACTGTTGGTATTATAATGCCAGAGCTTTCGTTTCAACAGTTTCGAGTTTCATAACAACAATCATGAAGGAGGCTGTTGTTCCCATGATCTACACCGTAACATTGAATCCGGCGCTGGACAAGACCGTTGAGATCCCGAACCTTGCGCTGGACACCGTAAACCGGATCACCAAGATGCGTACCGATCCCGGTGGCAAGGGCATCAACGTCAGCAAGGTGATCGCAAAGCTGGGTGGGACCAGCAAGGCTATCGGCATTCTGGCCGGTAACAGCGGCAAAGCCATTCAGGACGCATTGGACGGTGAAGGGCTTGCCCACAACTTCCGTTTCGTGCCCGGCGAGACCCGCACGAACCTGAAGGTCATCGACCCGGAAAACCACACCAACACCGACATCAACGAGCCGGGCATCGAGGTGGATGCCCCGGAGCTGACCGCCCTGCTGTACGACCTGCTGAAGGAACTGAAACAGGGGGATATCGTGGTGCTGGCAGGCAGCCTGCCGAAGGGTGCCCCCAAGGACACCTACTACACATGGGTGGAATCCTGCAAAAAGGCAGGGGCAAAGGTCTTTCTGGATGCAGACGGCGAGCTGCTGGCAGAGGGGCTGAAGGCTGCTCCCTATCTGGTCAAACCCAACAACGACGAGCTTTCCCGCATGATGGGCCGGGAGCTGAAAACGCTGGATGAACTGGCCGATGCCGGTCAGGCGCTCATCCGCAGGGGCATCGAACATGTGGTGGTGTCCATGGGCGGTCGGGGTGCGCTGTATCTCCGCAAGGACAGCGTGATCTACGCTCCGGCACTGAAGGTCAAAGTGGGCAGCACGGTGGGTGCCGGCGACAGCGTGGTCGCCGCTCTCGCCTACGCCGAAGCGGAAGGGCTTAGCGAAGAAAACACCGTTCGCTTGTCCATCGCCACAGGAGCCGCCAATGTGATGTGCAGCGGCACACAGGCCGCAGAGCGCAGCCAGATCGAAGAACTGCTGCCGCTGGTCACCTTCCAGCATCTGTAAAACTTCTTGAAAACACAACGGTAACTGTTATAATAAAAGGAGAGTTTCATTATGAAAGTCAAAGCTGTTCGTCTGCACGCCGCCAACGATCTGCGTCTGGATACTTTTGAACTGCCGGAGATCAAGGACGATGAGATCTTGGTCAAGGTCGTTTCCGATAGCATCTGCATGTCTACTTACAAGTGCGCCATCCTCGGCACTGCTCACAAGCGTGTGCATCCGGATGTAGCCGAGCACCCCGCCATCATGGGTCACGAGTTCGCCGGTGATATCGTCAAGGTGGGCAAGGCGCATCAGGACAAGTTCAAGCCCGGCATGAAGTTCACCCTGCAGCCCGCCCTGAACTACAAGGGCACCATGTGGAGCCCCGGCTACTCCTACGAGTTCTTCGGCGGCGACGCCACCTACTGCATCATCCCTGCCGAGGTCATGGAACTGGGCTGCCTGCTGGAGTACAAGGGCCGTGCTTACTACGAGGCTTCTCTGGCCGAGCCTATGAGCTGCTCCATCGGTGCTTTCAACGCCGCCTACCACACCAAGATGGGGGTGTACCATCACGATATGGGCATCAAGAAGGGTGGCAAGCTGGCGATTCTGGCCGGTGCAGGCCCCATGGGTCTGGGTGCTCTGACCTACGCACTGCACCGTGATGTGCGCCCCGGCATGGTGGTGGTCACCGATATCAACGAGGATCGTCTGGCCCGTGCGGAGTCCCTCTTCCCCCCGAAGGAGGTCAAGGAGAAGGACGGCATCGACCTGTACTTCGTCAACACCGCCAACATGGCAGACCCCGCTGCCGAGCTGCGGGAGCTGACCGGCGGTACCGGCTTTGATGATGTGTTCTGCTACGCCCCCATCGCGCCGGTGGTGGAGCTGTCCAGTGCTGTGCTGGGTCGTGACGGCTGCCTGAACTTCTTTGCAGGCCCCACCGACAAGCAGTTCAGCGCCAAGATGAACTTCTACGATGTGCACTACAATTCTACCCATGTCATGGGCACCACCGGCGGTAATACCGCCGACATGATCGAGTCGCTGGAACTGACCGCCGCTAAGCGCATCGATCCGGCTGTGATGGTCACCCACATCGGCGGTCTGAACGCCGCTGCCGAGACCACCCTCAACCTGCCCAAGATCCCCGGCGGCAAAAAGCTGATCTACACCCACCTGACCATGCCCCTCATCGCCCTGACCGATCTGCGTGCCAAGGGCGAACAGGACAACGACCCCCGCTATACCGCACTGGCTGACATCGTGGATGCCCACAACGGCCTGTGGTGCCCGGAAGCAGAGGAATATCTGCTGGCAAACTTCAACCCGGAGGACTAAGCAGAACGTGCCATGGGACAGGACAAACGCAGACAGGAGGAATCCCCCATGGAACAACGCCGCAATCAAATCGTGGAGCTGGTGAACCGCAAAGGCAGCATTAGCTTTGCCCAGCTCAAGGAAGCTTTCCCTTCCGTTTCGGAAATGACCCTGCGCACCGACCTGAAAGCACTGGATGAAGCCCGCCGTGTGGTGCGGGTGCATGGCGGTGTCAAGTCGGTGGAGCAGGTGGTAGGTACAGACGACCTGCTGAGCCGCCGTTCCGCCCGCAATGCCGAAGCAAAGCAGATCATTGCCGAAAAAGCCGCTGCTCTGCTGCGCCCCAACACCACCCTGTTTCTGGATTCCGGCAGCACCGCCACAGCAGTGGCCCGGTGCATCCCGGATCAGCCCATGCTCATCTACACCAGCGGCCTGAGCTGCGCCATGGAGCTGGCAAAGCTGGAAAAGCCCCATGTATCCCTGCCGGGCGGCAGCCTGAACCGGTTCAGCATGAGCGTCTGCGGTGCACAGAGCATCCAGACGATGGAGGGCATCAACTTTGATTTGCTGCTGCTGGGCGTGACCAGTTACAGCCCGGAAACCGGTTTTACCTGCGGCGTGGAGGATGAAGCACGGCTCAAGCAGACCGTGCTCCGCCGCTGTGAGCAGAAAGCCGTGCTGCTGGATTCCTCCAAGATCGGACTGAAAAGCACGTTCCACATCTGCGAGCTGTCCGATATTGATATTGTGATCTCGGACGGAAAGCTGCCCGTAGAATTTTTACAGGCCTGCCGGAACGCAGGCGTAACGGTACTATAAAAGGAGTATTATTATGAAGATCATCCGCGCAAAAGATTATCAGGATATGTCCCGCAAGGCGGCCAATATCATCTCCGCACAGGTCATCATGAAGCCGGACTGTGTACTGGGTCTTGCCACCGGCGGCACCCCGGTGGGCACTTATGCCCAACTGGTGGACTGGTACAACAAAGGCGATTTGGATTTCTCCGAGGTCACTACTGTCAATCTGGACGAGTACCGCGGCCTGCCCAAGGAGCACCCCCAGAGCTACTGGTATTTCATGAATGAGAACCTGTTCAGCAAGGTGAATATCGACCCGGCCAAGACCAACCTGCCGGACGGCACCAATCTGGACACTGCCGCCGAGTGTGCCCGTTACAACGGTATCATCCACAAGCTGGGCGGCATCGATCTGCAGCTGCTGGGCATCGGCCCCAACGGTCATATCGGCTTCAATGAGCCGGGCGAAGCCTTTGAGCTGGAGACCCACTGCATCGACCTTGCGCCCACCACCATCGAAGCCAACAAGCGCTTCTTTGACGGCAACGAGGCCCTTGTCCCCAAACAGGCATACACCATGGGCATCAAGACCATCATGCAGGCACGCAAGGTGCTGGTGGTAGCCAACGGTAAAGCCAAGGCACAGGCCGTCAAGGACGCCGTGACCGGCCCTGTGACCCCTGCCTGCCCCGGCAGCATCCTGCAGCTGCATCCGGACTGCATCCTTGTGGCAGACGAGGAAGCACTGAGCCTGCTGTAAACTCCCAAAGCCAACTTCTTCATTTACCATAACTTTGCTTAAGATCCAACCAAAGCACAGAAAGGGCCGGACTCGTTGCACGGGTTCGGCTCTTTCTGTCAGAAATAAGATTTATTTTGCTATCTTACGCAAAGAGCAACTCCAAAAGAGCCGTCATGGAGATGGTGGGTTCGCCTGCTGCGGGATTTACGCTGAAAATACGCTGAAAAGAGGTCACCCCGATCGGTGGCCTCTTTTTTTGCTGCCGCGAACTGTCTGGCTGCGGCAGCGGATAACAGCAATGTCCATTGCGCTTTGTTTTGCCCGGATGCGCACCCGCAGAAAGCTCTCCCTCGTCAAACTGCCCAAAATACGCCCTTAAAAGTTTACTTGACGCAATTTTCAAATCAATATATAATTGGGTCAGAAACCAATTATAGAAAAGGATGATTCCCAATGGCGCGCAGATACGACAGCAAAGAAGCAAAACGGCGGATACTGACCGCCTGTGTCCGGCTTTTTCTGGAAAAAGGCTACACGAACACCAAGGTTGCAGAAATTTTAAAGGAAGCAGATGTTTCCGCCGGGTCGTTCCAGAATATTTTCCGCACCAAGGACGGTGTGCTGACCGAGCTGATCGGCATGATGTTCAGCAGGCAGTTCGGCGCGGTAAGGCCGCTGGCGGCAAACGCCCCCTCGCCGGTGTACCTCTACGCGGTGGAGACGGCTTTGCAGCTGGCGATGACCGAGCTGAGCGAGAATCTGCGGGACATCTATGTGGAAGCGTACACCTTCCCCGCTACGGCGGAGATCATCCACCGCAGCACCACGGCCGAGCTGCAGGCGGCGTTCAGCGCGTATCTGCCCGGGTGCGCCGAGTGCGATTTCTACGAGATGGAGCTGGGCACGGCTGGCATGATGCGCGGCTACATGGCACGGCGGTGCGACCCCTACTTTACGCTGGAACGCAAAATACGGCGGTTCCTGAGCATGAGCCTGAGTGCGCTGCAGGTCCCCGCGCAGGAGCGCGAGCAGGTCATCGCTTTTGTGGCGGAGATCGATATGCTTGCCGAGGCGCGGAAGGTGGTAGATGCCGTGCTTGCATCGCTGTCCGTGCAGTTTGATCTGAAAGGATAACAAGGTTTGATGACAAGGAGGGAGTAACATGAAAAAATGGCTGATCCGGTGTTTGACGGTGCTGGCAATGGTGTGCCTGATACCGGGGATCGTGTTAAACGTTAAAGCGGCAGATTCTATCTATACGTACTGCTTCGTCTGTATGCAACAAAGAAACTATGAGATCCTCGGATATACAAAAGTTGATTCAACCAAGCATAGGATCCATATAAAATGCTCAGTCTGCGGCAGGAAGAACAGCATTGTTTATGGAGATCTTTCGGACCATACCGGCGGCACCGAAACGCCCACCTGCACCACAGGCAAAACCTGTGAAAAATGCGGCGCGGAATACGGCATTCTCGGTCACAAATGGAAAACTCCGGCGAACGCCTCCCTTGGCAACGGCACGCACCGCATCATTTGCTTGCGCTGCGGCTTAAATGGTACCGCAAGCTGTACCGGTGGCACAGCAACCTGCACCACCAAAGCGGTCTGTGAGGCGTGTGGTGGGAAATACGGCAAAAGAAACCTAAATAATCATGCTCTGGTGCATTATGATGCGCAAGCCCCCACCTGTACGAAACCCGGCTGGGACGCTTTCGACACCTGTCCCCGCTGCTACTATACCACTTTTCGAGCAATCCCCGCGCTAAAACATGATTTAGAGCACCACGAAGCAAAAGCCCCCACCTGCACGGAAAAGGGCTGGGATGCTTACGAAGCCTGCTCCCGTTTCGGCTGCGACTATACCACCCGCAAAGAGCTGCCCGCACTGAACCATGCTCTGGAGCAGCACGAAGCAAAAGCCCCTACCTGTACGGAACCCGGCTGGGATGCTTACGAAACCTGCTCCCGCTGCGACTATACCACCTATGCGGAGCTGCCTGCACAGCATGATCTGAGGCATCACGCAGCGCAAGCCCCCACCTGTACGGAAAAGGGCTGGAACGCCTACGAAACCTGCTCCCGCTGTGACCATACCACCTATGCGGAGCTGCCCGCACTGAATCATGATTTGGTGCGTCACGAAGCAAAAGCCCCCACCTGTACGGAAATCGGCTGGGATACTTACGAAGCCTGCTCCCGCTGTGACCATACCACCTATGCGGAGCTGCCCGCGCTGAACCACGATTTGAAGCAGCACGCAGCGCAAGCCCCCACCTGTACGGAAATCGGCTGGAACGCCTACGACACCTGCTCCCGTTGTGACTATACCACCTACGCGGAGCTGCCCGCGCTGAACCATGATCTGGTGAATCACGATGCAAAAGCCCCCACCTGTACGGAACCCGGCTGGAACGCTTACGAAACCTGCTCCCGCTGCAACTATACCACCTATGCAGAGCAGCCCGCGCTGAACCATGATTATCAGGCTGTTACCGTAGAGCCCACCTGTGAAGCAGACGGCTATACCATCTTTACTTGCAGCCGTTGCAAAGACAGCTACACCGCAGACCCGACCGATAAGCTGGGACACCAGTTCGGTGCATGGTCCCCGAACGGAACCGGCTCTCAGAGCGCCAGTTGTCTGCGAGATGGCTGCGCGCACACTGGCAGCACCGATTGCCGGAAGTTTACTTTCCGCACTGCGGAAGGCGAAACGCTGACCTTCTGCCCCGTGTGCGGGCAGGCAGAAAACGCCGCGCAGCTGGAAAAGATCGAAGCCGCAACGGCGTGGGCTATCAGCGGCAGCCTTTCTGCGGAGGATGTGACCGCACGGACGAATGGGGAATACCTGAGTGTGGCCTTTGAAACCGCAGGCAGCCTGACGCAGCCCACCGGTTTGGTCAGGCTCGCGCTGCCCGCCGGATTGCTGGAAGGCAAAAAGCTTGTGCGCATTGCCCCGGACGGCACACAGACGGAGATGCCGTTTGAAACAGAGCGCGGAAAGCTCATCTATACGCTGGATTTTGCAAACAGCGCGCTGCCCGTAATGCTCTTCCGGCTGGTACCCCAGACCGCCGCCCTCTGAATGCTTTTACAGCGCGCAAACGATAAACCATAAAATGCCCGCTCACCGTGGTTTTCCACAGGTGGGCGGGCATTCTTTTGTGCCTTTTGGGGCATAAAAATACCCCCGGAGGATGCAGCGTTTTTTACGCTGTCTACTCGGTGGTCATTTCCATCGTGCTGTCGCTGTTCTGGCCTGTGGTGCAGACCGGCATCAATAACTTCGGCATCTGGATCGCCAACTCTTCCGAGACTTCTCCCATTCTGGCTCCGTTCATCTATGGTACGCTGGAGCGTCTGCTGCTGCCCTTCGGTCTGCACCACATGCTGACCATCCCCATGCAGGACTGGCTGGGGCTGGATAACGCCGCCCGCATCAATAAGCCCTCCACCGTAGGCCAGAACTGGCGCTGGCGGCTGAAAAAGACCCAGCTGACCAAGAAACTCCAGAAAGAGATCTGCCAGCTGACCACCCGCTACGGCCGGAAGAACTGGGCGTGAGCGTAAGAGAACTCAACACAAAGGGCAGGGCGGCCTGTGGGCCGCCCTGCCCTTTGTTGCGGAGTGCCCCCTTGGCAAACCGGACGGGATTGCGCTATAATAGAGCCGTAACAGTTCCACAAAGGTGTGGTAAGGGAGGTGTGGTCATGATCCGGGTGGCGATCGTAGAGGACGACGCGGAGGTACAGGGGGTATTGCAGGAGTATGTCCGGCGGTATACCCGGCAGTACGGGACAGAGTTTGAAGTGACGGTCTTTGCGGACGGCGTGGATATTCTGGAGGATTACCGCGCGGTCTACGATATTATTTTTCTGGATGTGGAGATGAAGCATCTGGACGGCATGACCACGGCAGAGCGCATCCGGCAGATGGATGCAGACGTCATCCTGATCTTCATTACCAATATGGCGCAGTACGCCATCCGGGGCTACTCGGTGGGAGCGCTGGACTATGTGCTGAAGCCGGTGCCCTACTTTGCCTTTTCGCAGCAGCTGCTCAAGGCGGTTGCCCGGCTGGAAAAGCGGGCAAAGCACTACCTGACCGTGCCGGTGGAGGGCGGGCTGCGCCGGCTGGACACCGCAAGCATCTATTATCTGGAAAGCGAGGGTCACCGGGTGCACTTTTACACCGACGAGGGCGATTTTTCCGCCCCCGGCGCCCTCAAGGCCTTTGAGGAAAAGCTGGCAGACTGCCCCTTTGCCCGCTGCAACAGCGGCTACCTTGTCAATCTGGCACAGGTGCGGGAGCTGCGGCAGAGCACCGTGCAGGTGGGCCCCTGCGAGCTGCAGGTCAGCCGCCCCAAGCGCAAGGCTTTTCTTGCCGCACTGACCGACTACATCGGAGGTGAAGGCTCATGACCGCGCTGCCGGATATCCCCCGGCTGTACACCGCCCTTGCCGAGTGTCTGGCGGTGCTGCTGTTCACCCCGGCGCTTGCGCCCCGCTTTTCCAGGGCGGTCACCGGGGGCATCACCCTGCTGTGGGCGGCGGTGCTGTCGGCCTTTCTGGGGCTGACGGGCAACGTGCCCGGCGGGCTCTGGATCCCCTGCATGGTAACGGCCATCGGGCTTTCCTACTTATATTTATGGGGTGTGTGGAGCATCACCCTGCTGGAAGCCGGGTATCACTGCGCCCGGGCGTTTATTCTGGCAGAGCTTGCCGCCAGCGTGGAGTGGCAGCTGCACTGCGCCCTCTGGCCCGCCCGCGGCCCATGGGAGCCGCTGTCTTTGCTGCTGCTGGCGCTGGTGTATGGGACGCTGTTCGGCATTATGTGCTATCTGCAGCACCGCCGTCCCCAGCCCGCCGGGCACTTACAGATCGGCGGCAGCGCCGCCCTGACGGCGGTCATGTTGGCGCTGACTGCCTTTGCGGTGAGCAATCTGGGCTTTCTGCCCGGCAGCGAGATCAACATGAGCATTTTTTCCATCCGCACACTGGTGGATTTTTCCGGCGTGCTGATCTTATCTGTGCAGCACGAGCAGCTGCAGGAGAACGCTTTGCACAGCGAGCTTGCCGCCATGGACGAGGTGTTGCACCGCCAGTACGAGCAGTACAAGCGCAGCAAGGAGGGCATCAACCTCATCAACCGGCGGTACCATGAACTGAAAGTCCAGCTTGCCCGCATCCGGGAGGAGCAGGACCAGACCAAGCAGAACGCCGCCATTGCTGCCATGGAGCAGAACATCCGCCAGTACGAGGCCGAGAACAAGACCGGCAACCCGGTGCTGGATACCCTGCTCACCGCCAAGACCATGGAATGCCAGCAGGAGAACATTACCATCACCAGTGTAGCGGACGGCAGGATGCTGGGCTTTCTCACGATCCGGGAGCTGTGCACCATCGTGGGCGTGGCGCTGGACAACGCCATTGCCGCCGTGCGCGCCGAACCGGACCCCGAAAAGCGGCTCATCAAGGTGGCGGTGTACAGTCAGGGCGGTTTTGCCATGCTGCGGTTCGAGCATTATACAGAAGCCGCCCCCGCACTGGATGCGGACGGTCTGCCGCAGCAGGGGTCGGACCTGAAAAGTGTCCGCACCACCGTCGGGCAGCACGGCGGCAGCATGACGCTGCACTGGGAAAACAACTGGTGCACCCTGCGGATCTTATTTCCGCTGCCCAAAAACAAATAATTTTTACGGCAGGTATCCCCTGCCGTTTTTTTGTTGTCTGGCAGGGTGCACAAATACA
>OGNC01001592.1_pt1 | contig 10092 bp, 10 predicted proteins | sample 1573311 | NCBI WGS metagenome assembly OGNC01 (sample SAMEA2581889, study PRJEB24529) | metagenome | biome: Human gut stool | place: China | collected 2011
TCGGAAAGATGGTAAAATAGCATAAAGGGCAGTTCGCCGGCACGAAATAAGGGGCGGTACTGCAAAGGTAAGGGGATCGGGTCATTATGAGTATGCAGACAGAAGCAGCCGGCATTCCGGCATATACACCGGTGGTTACCGGTTCAGTTAAACAATATGTATATAAACGGAAGGGCGGCTTGGTGGATCGACAGATCCGGCTGCTGGCGGAAGCTCCGAGAAGCGAGGATTGGGCATGTCGGGTGGAGCGGCTGGCGGCGGCATTGGTGCTGTTGCCGGAATCCGTTACCAGATTCTGCACCCGGACGGATACGTTGGAACAACTGGAGGAGGAGGTTCCCGGCGTGCATGCAAATGCCAGGGAAGCCCTGGAAAAGGAGGCTGCCGCCCTGTCGGATCGGGTGAGTCGGGACTCCCTGCCGCCGCTGGAGCTGCCCCAGAAGGAGGAGCAGTGGTGCACCCCGGCGTACTGCACCCGGGCGGCAGAAATCTGCGGCGCACGCATTGCCTGGTGCAAGGATGCCATGGCATTCGAGCCGGAATTTCTCACCCTGTCCGAAAGACTCCGGAGCCTGGTGCCGGATACGGGGGCGTTTGAACTGGCGCCGGTGGTGCTGCGGTCTGCCATGATCGACCAGGAGGTATTCACCACCGCCCGGACGGTGCTGACGGCACCGGTGTATGACTGGCTGCCCCAGGTGGCACTGCTGGAAATGAAATTTCACCGGCTCAGCCCGGAGGAGCGGCAGCAGCTATGCAGCGTGCCCATGCTGGAAAAGCTCATCGGGGCATTCAAGACCTGCATGGCGCTGGAGGATCGGATGGCGCAGGATCCGGTGTTCGGCAAGAAGGTATTCAAGGAGAAAAAACGCTGCCGGAAGCGGAACATTCCCTTCCTTTCCAGCAGCATCTATAAACAGTGCAAACAGCCCCAGGTGGCGGATATGCTGAAGAATCCGGATCTGCGGCAGTGTACGGTATGACAGGTGAGGGCATGAAGATGGACAAGGATTATCTGTTGAATCAGCAGCGGCTGACGGAGCTTGCCGCCGCATTCGGGGAGCGGTGCGCCCGGGCGCAGGAGGCTGCCCGGCAGGCGCATGCCGAAAACGAGCAGACCTATCAGCGTGCCAATGGGGATTTATACGCTGTTCCCAGAAGCCAGGTGGAAACCGATCTGCATGCCATGGAGGAGATGGTTGCGGAAATTCAACGGATCCAGAAAAAATTCCCGGCGGACGGGCCGCTGCTGTCGGAGGTGATCGCAGAAACCAAGCCCCTGCCCTTGCGGGGGAAGAAGTGCCTGGATGCGTTTTCCATGCATGCAAAGGCGTTTCTTTCCGCCGCAAAATCCCTGTGCGTGCAGCCGGCTGCCCAGGATGAAGCCGTGTGCGAGCGGCTGGCGGTATCCTACTGCAACGCAAGGGCACTGTACCAGGAACTGGACGCATTGCTGGATCGGGACTATCCCACAAGGGAGATCCGGGCACAGCTGCGCCGGGCTCGGGAGGATCGGGGAGAGCAGATCGACAGCACCTGCCGGGCGCAGTGTGATGTGACCCGGTGGCAGTCGTATGGGGAATGCCGGGCGCTATGTGAAGGGCTGAACCGGCAGGCGGCACAGGTGCGCAGCGATTTGCTGTCCTGTGACCGGCTGGGGGCGGAGGAAGCCCCCAAGCAGATCCTGCTGGGGCGGGCGGCATTCACCCTGTCCCCGGAAACGGAGGGGTTCTGGCAGGAAAATTTCCACCCGGATCCGGAGGCCTTCTGCTCCAACCCCTTTTATGTGGAACTGAATCCGAATTTTTCCTCCATTGTGGTGAACGCCACCGGCGCACAGATCGAAAGCCGGGAGTTTGAGAGCCTGTTGGTGAATTGGTTTTTGCAGTTTCTGGTATCCTTCCCGGTGAAGGCGCTGCACGTCTGCGGCATGCAGGGGGATCTGTCCGGTGTGGTATGCTCCCTGGTGTCGGAGCTGACCAACGGGGTGGGGGAGGCTGTCACCTTTGACGGCCCCAAAGCCACGGAGGATGCCATTGCCGCAGGGGTTGACCGGATCAGCAGCCTGATGGAGGAGCGGATCCGGTTCTACGGCAGAAAATACGCCAATATCTACGACTACAACGCCCATTGTCCGGATACGCCCCAGCCCTTTGTGCTGGTGGTGATCCACAACTATCCCTATGCCTTTGAGGAACGCTCCGTCCGGAAAAAGGTGGAGAATCTTCTGGAAAGCGGTGGGCGCTGCGGCATTCTCACCCTGCTGGTGAACCATACGGACGCCCGGCTGACCCGGTTCGGTGAGCCGGTGCCGCCCCTGGATGCGGACAGGTACGGCTCACTGGTGGTGACCTACACCGGGGAGGGCTGCTTCACCGCAGGGGGCAGAGCATACAGGGCGGACATTGCCCAGCCGGCGTTTTCGGAGGGGGCGCTGTGGCAGCTGCTGGCGGATTCCACAAGATATGTGTCCCGGCCCATCCAGCTGGATTCCCTGCTGCACGAAGCCTATGACCGGACGCCCTATTACGATGAATTGAAGATTCCGGTGGGCAGGAGCGGCAACCAGGTGCAGTACTTCCGTCTGGATGTGGAAAGCACCGGAAAATCCGCTGCTCTGATCGCCGGGGGCACAGGCTCCGGCAAGACCACGTTTCTGCATACCCTCATCCTCAGCGGCGCAATGGCGTATTCTCCGGAGGAGCTGGAGTATTACCTCATTGACTTTAAGGATGGGGTGGAATTTTCCAACTACTTGAAGCGCCCGGGGGAGGCCAGCGCCTACATTCCCCATGTGTCCTTTCTTTCCCTGAAAAACCGGGTGGAGGACGCTTACGATGTGCTGCACAAGATCTCCGCTCTGAAGGAGCAGCGGAACCGGCTGTTCAACCGGGCAGGGGCAACGGATTTCAAGACCTATCACATGAGCAAAAAGGTGCAGAGCGGGGAATTGCCCAGGCTCAAGCGCACCATTGTCATCATTGACGAGTACCAGAATATGCTGGAGGCCACCGGAAACGGCAGTGCGGCACTGGCGGCAAAGTGCTCCGCCCGGCTGCTGGCGCTGCTCAAGGAGATCCGGAATGCCGGCATCAGCATCATCCTCAGCAGCCAGGCCATTTGCGTGGGCAGGGAGGCGAAGGATCAGATTTTCAACCGGATCGTGTTCAGCGGTTCGGAGAATACCATCAACAGCGCCTTTGAAACCAGCCGCAGCGGAGAAATGATGAACGATTTGCAGCAGGAGCGGGGGCTTGCCTACCAGTCGGAGGACGGGGGCGTGCATGCCACCCTGTTCAAGGCGGCGTGGGCAGGGAAAACCAATGGGGCGGAGCATCAGCGGATCGCAAAGGAGATCTGTGACAAGTGGGCGAATATTCCCGTGCCCCCCATGATCATTTCCGGCAACGAAGCACCACTTCTGGTGGGGGAGGGGAACTCCGATCTGTGCCGGTGCGTGCTGCCGGAGCCGGGGGATACCGGGTATCAACTGGTGCTGGGGCAGTCCTTTCTGTCCGACGAGCCGGTGGGACTGGAGCTGTCCAGCGGCACCTTCTCCGGCTATGTGATGCTGGGGGAGCTGTCCAGGCTGCGTGCTCTGGAGGCTTCTGCGGCATTGAGCTTTTTGCAGCAGCTCCGGGCGGAGGGCTGTCCCTTGGCGGATGCAGTCACCTACTGCGACCTGAACTACACCAGCCAGGGGCGCAAATACAGAAGCCCGTTGGAGGATATGGCGCCCATGCTGTCCGGCAGTGTGGCATACATCAAGAACGAAGGGGATGCGGCAGGACAGATCACCCGGCTGCATGACCTGTACCATGCACGGCTGGACGGGCTGAAGGCAGGGGCGGAGATCGATCTTAGCCCCAGACTGCTTATCGTCAGCAGCGCCCGGAATATCCTGGACTTTGCGCCGGAGCAGGCTGCGCCCCGGGAGGAACTCAGCGCCTTTGACCGACTGCTGATGGATACGGACGGAGGGGCTGCACCGGGGGCACGGGAGTTGAGCCAGCAGTTGGAACTGCTGTACACACGGGGCTATGAGCAGCATATTTTCGTGATCCTCACGGAAAAGGAGCCCCAGCGGCTCCGGGAGCTGATCCCCAGAGGCATCCGGTACCAGCGGGCGGTGTTCTGCTCCAGGGAAGCCCTTGCGGCGGCGGACTGGAGCAACGGCGGCGAATATGTGTCGGTGGATACCCTGGCGGCAAACTGCTGCGTGGTGCTGCCCAATGTATCCAAGGTGCGTCCCTATCAGTACGAGAACTGGAAGGGCTGGTTTGACCGGTATCGGGCAGCCCTGTTGGATGGGTGAAAGGAGCCGGTATGCAGGATAAATTTTTTGTAGACCTTGCCCGGTTGGAGGAGTATACCGCATCTTTAAAAATGCAACTGGATCGGATGCAGGAGACGGAGGCGTATCTGCAAAAGCGCACCCGTGCCCTCAGCGGCATGCTGGAGGATCAGGTGACGGTGCGTCTGGAGGAGGAACTGGGCTATATGCGGCAAAGCGTGGATCGGCTTGGGGGCGAGATCGCCCGGCAGGTGTCGGATACGAAAAAAATGGCAGAGCTGTACCGGATGTATTTGCAGCGGGGTGATATTTTATGAGCGAGCATACCATACGGGCGCAAACGGAGCATCCGGAGGAGGCGATCCTGGCGTTCAGCAAGGAACTGGGGGAGTATGTAGACACCATGTCCCGGCTGTTTTTGCAGTTGAAGCAGGAGCATGCCAATATGCATGACTTCTGGCGTGGGGAGCAGTATGACCGGTTCTCTGCCTTTTTGGATGCTACGGTGGCGGATGCGGTCAAGCAATTGAAGCTGCTCCACGCCATGGAGGGGGATCTTGCCCGGAAGGCAAAGCTGCTCCGGGAGGCGCAGCGGCAATGAACCGGATGCAGAACCTTGCCCGGTGGGACGACCCTCTGGGAGAGCGGCTCAACGGCATGACCCGGCAGGCGTGGGGGCTGTTCACGGCGGAGCAGGCGGCATTTGAGGAGCTGCTGAAGCCCCTGGAGCAGACCTGCCCGGAGGTACAGCCCCTGACCTTTGATCCGGCGTCCCTTGCCCCGCCGGAGGAGTAGCGGCGGAGCATGCAGAACGGGCAGATGCAGCAGACCCCGAAAGGAGGTTCACATGGCACGGTTTTCAGCGGAAACGGTGCGGCTCGCCAAGCAGGAGCTGGATGAGAGCCTGGCGAGGATGCAGCAGACCGCAAAGCAGCTTGCCCGGCGTGGGGAGCATGCGGAACGGTCGGCACGGGCGGAGCAGACAGCCGCCGGAGAAAAGTGCAGGCAGATGCAGCAGCAACTGGATCAGGTGCGGGAGCTGATGGTGCAGAACCAGGCGGCGCTGTACCGGCTGGAGGACGGACTGGGCAGCGCATTTCGCCGGCGGGAGGCGGCGCTGTGCCGGGAAAAGGCGGCGCAGGAGGCGTTGGAGGAAGCCCAGCGTCAGTACCGGGCGGCAAAGGCTATGCCCCTGCCGGCAGAAAACGACCCCTCCTATGCCTTTCTGGAACAGGGCAGACGGAATGCCCTGAAACAGGGGGCACGGCAGATCGCCGATGCACAGGAGCGGATCCGCACCGCCCGGCAGGAGGCGGAGGAGCTGGCGGTACAAATGGGGGATGCGGCACCGAAAATGGATCAGTGCCGGGCGCGGCTTGCACGGCTTGGGGGCGCAGTCACGGCACTGGGCAGTCAGATCCGGACGTTGGAACGGTTCCTGGATTCCCTTGCTGCGGGTCTGGAGGCATACGAAGCACAGGGGCAGACCCACCTGTCCGGTATGGAGCATGCCATCCGGTGCATGGAGGAGCCCCAGCAGTTGGGAACACAGGCGTGGAAGGCGATCTCTGCCTATGAGGATGCCATGAACCGAATCAGATACTAGGTGATAGCATGGAACGGATGGAAACAGCAGCGCCCCATGCATTGCGGGATACCGCAGACAGGCTCCGGCGCACTACAGAGCAGTGCATGGCGGCGCAGGAGCGGATCAACAGGGCGGTGCATCAATACCAGGAGGCGCTGGACGATCGGGTATCCGCCGGAGCGGCACAGGCATTACAGGTGACCGGTCAGCGGCTGGAGGCGGTGTATGCGGCTTACGCAGGGGCATACCGACAGCTGCACCTGGCGGCGGATGCTTTGGAGGCATACGAAAAGCTGGGGAAATAGCACATCGAAAGGACGATCAGAATGGACAGGGACAACAGAGAGGGTATGGAGCAGGCGATCCGGGGGGCGGAGGGTCTGCTGGAGCTGGGGCTTTTCACAGAGGCGGAGGCGGTGTTCCGTCAACTGGCGCAGGAGGCACCGGAGCATTACCGGGTATGGCTTGGGCTGGCACGGCTCCGGAGCAGGAATTTTACCCAGCCGGATCCCAACGCACAGGGCTTGCTGGAGCGGGCTGCGTCCTTTGCCATGACGGTGGACGAATACAATGACCTGAAAGCCACAGTGGGGAGCTATGCCCAGCTGCCGCCCTTTGCCCATGGGGAGCAGGCACCGGACCGGATGCCGGACGTGGAACAGCTGGAAAAGCTGCACCCCATCAGCGTGCCCATGTCCAGCCAGGAGGCAGTGCTGGAGGCAAGGGAGGCTGCCCGGCTGAAGTATCTGAAATGCCTGCTGCTGATCGTGGTGGTGATCGGCTTGCCCACCGCATTCATCGTCAGCTGCAGCAACGGGGTGAACCCCATTACCAACGCCCTGCTGTCGGATTCTCAGCAGGAGGTGCCGCCGCCCACCACCCATCCTGCCACCACAGAAGCGGCAACGGAGCCGGAACCGGAGGGGTGTCCCTATGCAGAGCCCACGGACACGGTAAAGCCCGGCGCAGAGGGGGAGGACGTAAAGTGGATCCAGTGGCAGCTGGTGCGGCAGGGCGCAGAGCTGGAGATCACCGGGGCGTTTGACGAGGACACCCGGCAGGCGGTGCAGGCGTTCCAGATCGATCGGGATATGAAGGCTGACGGCATCGTCGGGGAGGAGACAAGGGAGAAGCTGGGGGAGTAGTTCCCATAGCGCCCCTTGCCGGGCGTTTGTATACACAGTCCGTTGACAAATGCTCTATCTTGTGTTAAACTATTAAAAGAAACCAAAACCGATCTGCAGTCGCATACAGGAGGGCATTATGAGAAACATGGAGGACAAGATCCACGCCAAACAATATATGGAGTGCAACCACTGCGGGGAACTGATCCCGGAGAAAACCCGGCGCTGCCCCCATTGCGGCAAGCTGCAGGTGTCCGCCGGCGTAATCGCCCTGATGATTCTGATCCTGTGTATGATCCTGGCGGTGATCCTTGCCATCCCCCTGTTTTTCGGACATTTCATGGACAAAGCGGAGGAATATGCAAACGATTTCGGGCAGCAGGTTCAGTCCCATTACAGCAGCGGGGCGGATTCCCTGCCGGAATGACCGGAGGATGGACGGCGTTCCTGGTGGGTGATGGGGCGTAGTGCTCTCACTCGAATTTCCCCCACAAAAAAAGAAACCGCACAGAACGGACAAAAGCCCAATTCTGTGCGGTTTTTGCATGGTCTGAGTGACGGGACTTGAACCCACGGCCTCTACCACCCCAAGGTAGCGCGCTACCAACTGCGCCACACCCAGACACGGGGGTCAGTAGTCAGATCAACTGACTACATGATATTATAGCATGTCCATCCGGATTTGTCAACAGGAAATTCAAAAAAATTTTCCCTTTGGCGGATTGTATAGCTTTTGCAGATGGACTTTGTGCAGATTTCAGAGGTTTTGCCTTGTTATCTCCGTAAGAATTGACTTTTCCCACAGATGCTGTTATACTTTTAAGGCAACACCGCACAAGGATTGTGTGGTAGATGTGCCCACAGATTTTGCGTCAGATTGCATAGAAACGACGCAGGAATACTGGTGTATTGCAAGGAGTTTCTGTGTGATATGACGGAAAATTCGTCAGCAGATGCTGCGCAAAGCCGACAGGCGGGCTTTGTGCGGTATTGCCTTAAGGTAATTGCATGAATCATTGCATGAAAACGGGGCTGTCTGCCGACGAAGGGTGCAGGAATCCCGAGGAATTGAGGTTGAACAATATGATACATCATTGGATCAGAACCGGGTTGGATCGGCTCCGGCGCACAGGGGCTGCCCTGACCGCTGCCGCATGCGCATTGGGGCTGCCGGGATTTTTTGCCCGGCAAACCCCTGCTAGCGCCGCCAACCTTGTACTGGTGTATGCGGAGTCTGTGGAGGCACAGCCTGGCGACACGGCGCAGGTGTCCCTGTATGCAGAGGATAACGGGGGCTTTTCCGGCATGGGGCTTGTACTGGAGTATGACGGGGCGCTGGAGCTTGTAACCAACGAGTATGGCAAGCCCCTGTGTACCTATGGGGATCTGATCGGCTCCGACACTTGCATGATCCTGGAGGCGGAGGGCAGCAAATGCGGCGTTGCCATTGCCTCCTCCCAGTTGATTCAGCAGGATGGCACTCTTGTGACCCTTTCCTTCCGGGTGCCCCAGACCGCTCAGCCCGGGGACACCTTCGCTCTGAATCTGACCGCCAATGCCGCCTATGACAACAGGGACAATGCGGTTTCCATCCAGACCTACAGCGGCAAGATCCAGATTCCTCAAGCTACTACAACGACCACTACTGAAACCACCACTACCACAACCACCACTGAAACTACCACCGCTCCAACGACCACCACCGCCCCTGCGCCGGTGGAATTTTCCGTGGGGCATGCGTCCGGATTGCCGGGGGAAACCGTGTATCTGCCGGTGTATGTGGGACCCCATTCCGGCATTTCCGATATGGAGTTTCGCCTACAGCTGCCGGAGATATTCCACTCTGTCTTGTCCAATGACGAGTACCAGATTGTGGGTATACCGTCCCTATGGAGCATAGGTTCTGCACACAATACCACCGGCGGACTGGCTTTAACACTGAACGCCGGATTGAACCCGGATGTAACCGGGGAACTGTTCCGGATTCAGCTGGTGATTCCGGAGGATGCAGCACCGGGGGAATACGAGATATCCGTTCAATCAGTCGCCATACGGAATCCGGAGGGGACGGCATACACCTGTGCAGCCGCTCCCGGCTCTGTGCAGATCCTGATGCCGGAAACCACTACGGCGGAAAGCACTACGACTACCACCATGACCACTGCCACCACGACCACTACCACCACCGCCACTGAAACCACCACTGCCCCCGGTACGCCGGTGGAATTTTCCGTGGGGAATGTGCCCGGACTGCCGGGGGAAACCGTGTATCTGCCGGTGTATGTGGGGGAGAATCCGGGCTTGTCCGCTGCTGTGCTGACCTTCCGGTACGGAGGCATGCTCCAGCCTGCTGACGCCAACAGCACGCCCCAGGTGCAGTATCTGAAGGCCGGCTACTGGGGGGAGGTCAGCTACGATACCCAACTGCTGACCGTATCCATGCATGCCGCCTGGAGTCAGTATGAAAACGGGGAGATTCTGCGGATCCCGGTGGCGATTCCGGCGGATGCGGTGCCGGGCATTTATCCGGTGACACCGGAATCTGCCAGCTTTGCAGCAATGGATGGGAGCACCCGGCAGTGCAGCCTGTTTGCCGGGACGGTACAGGTGGTAGGAGCAGTGACCACCTCCGCCCAGGTCACGGAGAATACCACCACTACCGGGTATACCACGACCGCTACGGAAGCTATCACCACAACGGAAACCACCATTGAAACGACTACAACTACCACAACGGAAGCTATCACCGAAGCGACTACAACTACCGCTGCTGAAACCACCATAACTACTACAACCACCGCTGCGGAAACAACCACTGTGCCCATTCAAACCACCACAGCCACCCGGACCACCGCCCTCCAGCCAGGCTATCTGCCCGGAGACGTGAATATGGACGGCAGGGTAACGGTAGCGGATGCGGTGCTGGTGCTGGAGGCATGCGCCCGGATGGCGGCAGGGGAGCCCTGTCCTCTGAGCGATGTACAGCAAAAGCTGGGGGATCTGGTGCCGGATGGGTACATCAAGGTGTCGGACGCAGTGGAGCTGCTGGGGATCATTGCACGGGGGATCGCAGGGTAAGTTCCGTC
>OGNC01001594.1_pt1 | contig 10085 bp, 7 predicted proteins | sample 1573311 | NCBI WGS metagenome assembly OGNC01 (sample SAMEA2581889, study PRJEB24529) | metagenome | biome: Human gut stool | place: China | collected 2011
TGCTACAATCCGTTCGCCCGACATAAAGCCGTTTTCGGCGGACGGATTTTTTGTGCAAACAACCCCGAAAGGAGGATATGAGAATGAAATCGGATGTCACAATGCTGTTTCTCGCAGAAATGTGGGATTTTTCTGGTTCGATCCGACTCCGGACACAGACCTGATCCCGGCGTATGTAAAACAATCCGTTGTCAGTTTTATGAACTGGCGCTGCCATGCAGATATCATTGAAAAACAGCTGCCGCCTGCGACATAAGAAGGTGTCACACGGCTGAACTTTTATGTAACGAAAGCGAGGAAAATGTGTTTGCCAGTAAAATTCAGGAAGATTTCGGTATTACCGGAGCGGAAGCCATCAAACGCGGCATCATTATTCCCGGAACCCGTATGAGCTATCAAACTGGTAAACTTGTAAGGGTACGGGACGGCTGGGAATATACCGGAGACGGGAACAGTTACCCGACGCAATATGAGGCCGTTCGAGCATGGCAAGAGGATCTGCAACGGAGACGGCTCCAAGAAGAAGAAAAATGGCGGGAAGCTGACCTGCATTGGTATGTGGATCTGACGCAAGACAAAAAACTTAATACGCTGGTTGAATGTTCCACAGGAACCATTCTGCTTCAAACCGGTAATGGGGTCAAAATCGCAGAGTATATGGACGCACACGAAGACTTGAGGATCGCCAAGCGGGTACAGCCCTTTGAACAGGAGAAGATTCAAAACTGAAGTTTTCCTGAAATAGTGTTATCATGTTGGATTCATCGAAAACTGACTGCCGCCGGCAGCACCGGAAGGAGAACAAACATGTTTCTCACTGCAAATGAACACGAAGCCTTTCTGCGCGGACAGGCGGCGGGATTGATCCCGGAACATATTCCGCTGCCCCGCAATGAAGAGGAAATCAACGGTCTGATTTTACACATCGGACTGCTTTTCAGCGTGAAAATCGGCTACCGGAACCGGAATATGAAATTCCGTGTTATGGAGCTTACAACTTTCTCCGAAGATTACCTGAATGATTTGCTTCATCGTCTGCCGCAAGTCAGGAAAGATGAAGTCCTTGCGCTGACAGAATTCCGGCAGGAAGTCTACCCGTCTCCATTGGAAGGCTTATATCAGTATTTTTCCTTTGGAAAAGAGATCGTTGCCGCCGCCGACCTGAATCAACGGCTTGCCGGACACTGTAAGATTTTTTCGGAAGAAGAAATTCTCCGAGGTTTTGATTTTCCCTATACGCCGCCGAAATCTGCTGGCGGCGCCACCCTTGAGCAGAGAGCGGAACTTTCGGATATGGTTCAGGATAAACGGCTGCCTGCGATCACCCGTCGTACATGGGAACATCTGACAGAGGCTCAAGCCGCGGAACTCATTTCGTCGGTTCCGAAGCCGGAGGCGGAACTTCCGGATTCAGTCAAAAACGTGCTTTATGCCGTCGAAAGGCTGAGTCGGGAGGAAAGAGAACTCGTGAGGGATATCATCAACCCAAAGCACACATGGAGGAAAAGAGAATGAAAATCGTCAACGGCAAAAAGTTTGTATCCCTGGACGAGATTGCCGCTTGCCTGAATGCCAGAATCACGGATGAAAGATTCCGTTACGGTGTTCCGGAACTGGTCTGCGCCTGGGCAAACACCCGGAAGCAGTACTTCCTCACGACGGAGAAACAGGTCGAAGAAGGCGTTCACTACATACAGGCAGGAGACGGCGAACAGCTTCTTTCCGAAGAAGCCTGCAAACTGATTGAGGAACTTGCCAATGTGGACGGACACAGCATCCCGCTCGTGACCGATGGCGCCGGAGAACTTTTCAAAGACTGACAGAAGGATTCCGCTGCGGCAACATGCTGCGGCGGATGTTGAAAACCTATGATTGAACTTGCCGTTACCATCATCATCATTATCGTCTATACTCTTTACCGGATTTATTGTTTTGCCATGCGGCAATCTGCGAAAGAAGAAGAATTCTGGGCCAACCGGAGAATTTTCTATAACGATCTCTTTACGAGAATCTATGCCATCGCCAAAATCGCCCTGCTGATCTTTGTTATCGCCTGCGCGATCCTGCTTTTCACCACACTGGCTTACGGAGAAACGCCCTCTTTACGGGATTTCAAAAATCCGAAATTTCTTGAACTTCTTTTGGGCGCGAGCATCCTTGCGTTTCCGCAATGCGGGTTCATCTGGCTCTACCGCCGTTTCAAAAAAGGTCAGAGACCGGGACCTGTCGGAGTCATATTCTTTTTGCTTATCGCGGGCTTTCTCGGCTTCGGCCTGTTCGCTTTCATCTATCTGCTGTTCATTGAAAAATGAACTGAATGACTGATATGGGAAATCCGTACTGCGGCGGATTTCCCATACCGAAAAGCGTTTCTATCTGGAATCCCGTTCATCGACCCATTGGCGAATCTTCTCCGATTCTTTTTCCCATTCGGGAGACAGAAGCGTTTCCACGAATTTTCTGAAGAATGCTGCCAGCGCCAGTCGGAAGGTGTTCATGAACTCAATGCGTTCCTCCAATCGGTCATCCGCCTCCATCTCCTCCCCCTCGGGAAGTTTGACACCGCCGAAAGCGAAGTTATCGGCATCGAATGCGCCCGTCCAGACCAGCTCCTCGTGTTCGAGATAAAATTTTGCTTTCTTGAGTTTCTTTCCGACCGACAACGCCGCTTTCGCCTCCGCCGCGCGCAAGGGGCTGTTACCGTTCTTGAGCGTGTTTTCAGCGGCTCCGTCAGCTTCTCCAGCAAGCGCGAAAGTCAATGGACCTTCAATCGTGAAAGTGCATTCTCCAACATTCGGAACGTCCAGCATTCCGCCCGTTTCCTGCTCGGAAAAATACCACAGCCAGGTCAGGAAATCTCGTCCGGGAACGGTTTCGCCGTCCGAACGTTCGGAAAATTCAATGATCGGCAATTCGTCCGCATGTATTTTGAACTCTGTTTCGCAATAATATTCCGGATTGATCTGCAACGGTTCAATTTTGAATGTTCTGACGAAATATTCGATAAAAAGATCAATCTGTGCCGTGGACGCAGCTCCAAGATAAAGCATGCCGTTATCGCCGTCGATCACGACCGGGATAGAAGAAAGCGTCGGGGGAATCGACATGAGATTCTTTTCGATCACTTCCTCTTTGATCTGATTTTTCTGTTTTGACGAAATGGTAGTGCGATTATTCGCACGCATCCAGACAAGTTCTTCCCGCTGGCACCATGCCTTGAGCATGGATGCCGGAATTTTGCGTTCGGCTTTCCGCAGACAGATATAAATCAGGTTGTTCCAAAGCACGGTGGCCGGTTCGATTTTCGAATCCAGCAGACAGCGTCCGGACACCCAGCCGATTTCCGGTTCATCCTTGACGGCATCCACGCTTCCGGCGCGGTTCGCGTTCAGCAGTTCGATATAATCCTCCGGCAATGCCTGCGGCAGCGCAAACATCGTGACTGAAAAGGTTCCATTTTCAAAAGGCATGATTGATGTTCCCTCATATCATAAAGGTTGAAATTAAGTGCGATAATGCGGCGGAGTAATATACAATATGGAGAAAGTTTTACAATCAGATTCATGGAGAAAGAAAAAGCTTCTTTCGGTTGGTTCTTTTTTGCCGGACGGGATGACTTTGCATCTGTCAGTCCGCCAAAATGAGGGAAAAACCAACCGAAAGGAATCTGGATATGGACATGATGCAACTGGATCTCTTTGCCTTCGCCGCAGTTCAGGCGAAAAAAGAAATTGAAACAGCTTCGCGGATGGATGAGAGCATTCCCAAAATCGACGCAAAACACACTCCGGTGATTTTGCGGAATTTTCTGAATGACGGCAGGCATGTGATGCCGACGACTCCGGCGGCGAGGATTGAGGCGAATCTCAAGGCGATCCGTCTGCTGAAAGAACTCGGAGCCGGAGAACGGGTTCCGTCTCATGAAGAGCAGATCACGCTTTCGCAGTTCAGCGGATGGGGCGGGCTTACGGAAGTCTTCATGGAGAGCAGCAGATATTTTCAGGATGTGAGGAACCTGCTCTCCGAAGAAGAATATCAGACGGCGCAGAACTCCATTCTCGACAGTTATTACACGCCCGAATATATCATTGATTTCATGTGGGATCTTGTCCGGCAGGAGTTGGAGATCAAGTCCGGCAAGGTTGCGGAACTCGGCGCCGGTACTGGAAATTTCATCGGACTTGCGCCGTTTCAGAATGCCTATGAGTTTACAGCCGTCGAGATTGATAAAATTTCGGGAAACATCGCGAAGACGCTTTATCCGGAGTCAGACATCCGGATTGCATCGCTGGAGACAGTCAAACTGCCGGAACAGTATGACCTCGTGATCGGCAATGTTCCGTTCGGCAGATTCGCCCCGTATGACCGGAATTACCGTTCTTACAATGCCTGGAATCTGCATAATTATTTCATCGCCCGTGCTCTGGATTGTCTGAAGGAAAATGGCCATGCCGTCCTTCTGACCTCCAGTTCCACTATGGACAAACCCGGTTCCATGCCGCAGATCACGAACGGGCGAGCGGGACTTGTGAAGGCTTACCGTCTGCCGAACAATACTTTCGCCGGAACGGAGATCGTCGCCGATATTCTCATCCTGAAGAAAAATTATCGGGAGAATCTTTCCGGGAATCTGCAATGGGTTGACACCGCCGATAAGACGGGCAGAGTTGAGGTCAATTGTTACTTCGCGCAGCATCCGGAACATGTGTTCGGAAGACTCTCGAACACCGGCAAAATGTATGGCAAGCTGAATACACCGACCGTTCTGCCGAATGATAAAAGTCTGAAAGAACATTTCGATATCGCGCGAAAAGAGTTCATGCCCGCTCTGCCGGAAGTTCCCGAAAATACCGATCTGTTCGGCAATGCACTTCCGGAAGCGACAACGCCCAAAGTTGAGGTTGTTTCCTATGCGAACCGGACGGATATTCCGGAGGAGAAAGAGCCGCCGGAAAACTGCCGGGAATACAGCATCTTTTCCTCCCTCGACACCGTTTATCAGGTCATTGACGGCATGGGACGCCGCATGAAGGACCGCAAAGGGGAAAATCTCACGTTAAAAGAGACGCAGAAAGTCCATTCCTTCGTCAAGATCAAGAATGCGTTGAATGAACTCATTGAGGCACAATTGGATTTCAATGCCCCGGATGAAGAAATTGAGGATTTACGCATCCGGCTTCGGTGTATTTACAACGATCATGTTGCAAAATACGGCGTGCTTTCCAATAAGACCGTTCATAAATATTGCGTGGAAGATCCCGAATACCTCAAAGTCGCGGCGATTGAAAACTGCCGCAAAGTGACCGAAACCAACAAAGCCGGGATCAAGACGACGAAAAAAGTCTATGAACCGGGCGACATCCTTTTCAAGCGGACGCAATGGCCGTGGCGGGAGCCGGACCATGCGGAAAACGTCGTTGATGCTGGACTGATTTCCCATGCCTACCGCAATAAAATCGACCTTGAATACATCGCCCGGATCACCGGCAAGGACTATGAATCGGTGAAAACGGAACTGCTGTCAAGCGGCGAATATTTCTACAATCCCGCTACACAAAAAATTGAACTCAAAAGCCGCTATCTTTCGGGGCACATCAAAATGAAAATCGAGGAGGCTCAGGCGCATGGTCTGACCTCCAATGTGGAGGCGTTGAAAACGGTTCTGCCGAAACCGTTGACCATTGAAGATATCGACTTCGCGCTCGGTTCGTTCTGGCTGCCTGCGGAACTCGTTCAGAAATGGGTCGCCAAAAACTTGAACGGCAAAGTTGAGATTCATTATGATGAAGATTCCGACAGCTGGAAGATTGATGCCGATTACCGGAGCCGCCGGCTCCTGAATCAGTACAATCTCGACACCCTCGACACGGTGGAACTGATTGAGCTCATCCTGAATCTGAAAGATCCGGTCATCCAGAAATCGGTCTGGAATGCGGATCGCAAAGCGTATGTCGATGTCATAGACAAGGAAGCGACTCTGATGGCGCGGCAGTACAAGAATGAAATCCAGAACCGTTTCCACGACTTCGTGATGGATGACCGTGAGCTCGCGCTGGAGGTCGAACAGGTCTATAACGAATGCTTCAACAACTATGTGTTGCAGCAATACGACCTGCCGACGTTCGACGTTTATCCGGGCGCGAGCTCGGTGATTGACGGCAAGCCGTTCATTCTGCGCGAACATCAGAAGCGGGCGGTCACGCGGTGCATTCAGGGGAACAGCTTGCTGGCGCACGCGGTCGGAGCCGGCAAAACAGCCGTGATGATTACCGCCGCGATGGAACTGATCCGCCTCAAACTTGCGACGAAGACGATGATCGTCGTTCAGAACGCCACGCTTCAGCAGTTTGCGGAATTCGCCCCGAAACTCTACCCGACCGCCAACATCCTGATCGCGACGAAAAATGATCTGGTCAAGGAGAAACGCAAACGGTTTCTCGGGCGCATTGCCACGGGCAAATGGGATATCGTCATCATCGCTCAGAGTTCGTTCAATATGATTGAGGACAATCCCGACCTGGTCCGGGCGAAATATCAGTCGGAGTTGGACGAGCTGGAGCGAATTCAGGGTGCGCGCGGCATCGCCATGCAGCCTAACCGCCGTCAGAAAAAAGCGGAGGAACAGCGCAAACGCAGCCTCAAAAAACGTCTGGACAAACTGGAGGACCGCCATGCCTCAGAGGATATCGTCTACTTCGACCAGTTGGGCGTGGACTGCATCTTCATTGACGAAGTTCACAGTTACAAACGGAACTTCTTCGTCACGAAAATGACGCGGGTAAAGGGACTGGACAACGCCGCTTCGCAAAAGGCGTTCAGCCTCACATTGAAGCTGAATCAGATCCGCGAAAAAACGGGCGGCAGGAATATCTACACGGCAACTGGAACGCCTGTCACGAACCAGCTTCCGGAGCTGTTCAACATGGTTCGCTACGTATCGCCGGAGAGTTTGTCGGCATTTCACGTGGACACCTTTGACCGTTTCGCTTCGACTTTTACCCAGAGCGAAACGGCGATGGAATTGAATGCCGCCGGACGCCTCAAAATGGTTTCGCGGTTCTGTAAATTCACGAACATCGTGGAGCTCTCCAAGATGTTCCGGAGCTGTGCGGACGTGATTCTGCCGGAGGATCTGACCGGCATTCCGAAACCGCCGATCAAAGGCGGGCATCCGGAGCAGATCAGTCTGCCGCGAACCGAACAGGTCTCCCGCTTCATGGATTATCTGAGCGATGTCTACACCTGGTTCGAGCAGCTCGACAACTCGAAAAAGCGGGAATTTACGCACATTCCGCTGCTTATCTACGGACTCTCCCGCAAGGCGACCATCGACTTGCGCCTGATTGCCGCCGATGCGAAGGACGATCCCGGTTCCAAGCTCAATGTCTGCGTCAATAAGATTCTGGAAAAATATCGTGAATACGATTCCATCAAAGCCGCGCAGGTCGTGTTCAGCGACCTTTTCCAGCTCAAAGACGGCAAGACGGTCTGCTTCGACGTATTCCGTGAAATCAAGCGGAAACTGGTTGCAGGCGGCATTCCCGCCGATGAAATCGCGATCATCAATGACTATAAGACCGACAAGCAGCGGCAGGAGGTGTTCGACATGGTGAACAGCGGCGATGTCCGCGTCATCATGGGATCGACGCAGAAGCTCGGAACCGGCGTCAATATGCAGGAACGTCTTGCGGTGGAACATGATCTGGATGCCCCGTTCCGTCCGGCTGACGCCGAGCAAAGAACCGGCAGACTGGTCCGTCAGGGCAATATTCTGCCGGAGGTCGAAGTGATCCGCTACGGCATGGCGGAAACGCTTGACGCCGGGATGTATCAGATTCTGACCCGAAAGCAGAAATTCATCAACGACGCTTTGAAAGGGAAGCGCCGCAACATGGATGAGATCAATGACACTTCGATTGATTTTGCCTCGTTTTCGGCGCAGATTTCCGGCAATCCCAAGCTGATTCGCAAGGTCGAGGTGGAGACCCGGCTGCGGGAACTGCAGTCGCTGGAATATCAGTTCCGCCGTTCGGTTCGCCGTGATGAAGATTTGAAATCCGAGCTTGAACGGGCGATTCCGCGCATGGAAAAGGATATTGTGCGTATGAAAGAACTTGCGGCATATCCGTTCCCGACCGACTTCCCGCAAATCGAGATCAACGGTGTTCCGCAGGAAGGTACGCCCGAATACCGGGTCAAACAGTTGGCGAACCTCCTGACCAACAAGGGACTTTATCCGGCGATCCGGCACGCCCGCCTGAAGCGAGAAACTGCCACACTTGAACTCGGTTATGCGAAAATCAACGGCATCGAAATCGAACTCAAAGCGATCTGCCCGTTCGAGATCTACCGTGCCCGCGAGGATCAGGTGGTGATCCGTTACCGCCTTGCCGGAGAATCGTTCTACAACGGCAAAATCCGTGTCGGAAGCGATGTCACGACCGGAAGCGGACTCATCACCAGCCTGAAATCCGTACTGGACGCCAAATCGAAAGAAGCCGTTGGCGAAGCGGAATCGCTGGAACTGAACCGTCAGCGTCTGAAACAGCTTGCAGAAACCGAAGGCAAGCGCGTATTCAAATACGCTGACGAACGCATCGAACTTCAGAAGGAACTCGACAAGCTCCTTTTCGAGTTGAACGAGCTGGATTTGCTCCATGAAGACCGCCGTATCGAAGTCATGCCGCGCCTCTCGGATTACCTCGACCTCGGTGTCGAAGTGATTGCCGAAAAAGTCGAAATCACGGATGAGTCCGATGAAGAAGATGCCGAGGAGGAAGCGCTGGAGAAGATCGCCTGACGTGACGACCCTTTGTTAATCGAAGAACTTCCTCTTTACAGAAATTTCTGCTTCTCCGTTTTTGTGGAAAGTTGTTTCAGGAGTTCTTTGATTTTGGCTGTGCTGTTAGCTGGGGCGACAAGAGTAGCGTCAGGGGTCTGCACAACGACAAGCCCATGCAGATCGATTCCGGTGATCAATTTTTCCTTGTCATGTGAGAACACAATGCAATCATGGCAGTCCAACAGTTCGGCATTTGCATGGATTACATTATTGGCGTCATCGTGTTCATAATGATTGCTTATGGCGGTCCAGTTACCGATGTCATCCCAATCAAAATTCGCATCGGAAACCAGAACTTCCTGTGCATGTTCCATAATGGCATAATCGAATGAAATCTTCGGTAGTTTTTTGAATTCCTCCTGCCGTAATTGTTTCCGCGAAAGTGAACAGGGATAGATTCTGGCGGCGCATTTCCTTCCAAATCGTCTTCACGGAAAAGATAAACATTCCGCTGTTCCATTTATAGTTGCCGTCGGCAAGAAAAATGCGTGCCACTTCCATAGACGGCTTTTCAGTAAAGCGGTGGACATGGAAGAATTGTTTCTGTCCGGAAAGCGGTTCCCCATATTCAATGTAACCATAGTTCGGACTAGGTTCAAATGGCTTGATTCCGATTGTTGCAATTGCATCGTGATCTGCGGCTACCGCGATGCATTGTTGCAGATCGGAAACCATTGCATGGCTGTTGACAATGCAGTGATCGGCGGGAAGCAGAAGCATTACTGCGTTGTCATCATGAGCTTTTGCTTTTACGATGCCCGCGGCAAGAGCAACACACGGAGCCGTATCCCGTGAAATCGGTTCACCGATGATATTTTCTTCGGGAATATCAGGCAACAGTCTGCGTATGGACTCTACATAAGCCTGATTGGACACAATCAGGATATGATTCTGCGGAACTAGTCCCTGAAGACGAAGCACCGTCTGCTCAATCAGAGTCATCTCCCCGAATAAATTCAAAAGCTGTTTGGGGCGTTTGATTCTGCATTCCGGCCAGAAACGTTCACCGCGTCCTCCCGCCATAATGACTGCAAATGTAGGAACTTTTGATACCATTTCATGATCTCCATGGGTGTAAAGATTTCCTGTTTTCAGGATTTTAAAATACATGAATTGTTTTTTCTGCCCTGACGTGTTACAATTTCTTTGCTTTCTCTCTTTGGGGCGGGAGATAGCGGTATAAGCGGAGTTGTTTCTTCTTGCGGCGATTCTGATAGTGGCATGACAGGAGTTGCCAATTCTC
>OGNC01001595.1_pt1 | contig 10069 bp, 9 predicted proteins | sample 1573311 | NCBI WGS metagenome assembly OGNC01 (sample SAMEA2581889, study PRJEB24529) | metagenome | biome: Human gut stool | place: China | collected 2011
TGTGGCTATATATGTCTTCTGTACATCTTCATCTATAGCATCAGCCATCACTTCCACCGCAAGGGCGACCAAAGCCGATGTCTGATCACCTCCGCAGTGCAGGTTGTTCCGTATTCGCAGTCTTCCAGCTATTTCAGAGGCATCTTTCATTTCAACACCAAACATCTTACTTATGACCAGATCATCTGTTTTTCGTATTTCTTCATATATATATGGAATATCTTCCACTTTGATACTTCCGCAGTCAATATATAGTGCTGCTCTCATCTCTTCCTCCCTGAATCTATCAAACTATCATCTGCAGGCGCATATCTTCTGGCGCCCACTGATTCTGTGCTTTGGTCACACTTTGCCAGCCTCTTTAAGCATGTCCATCAGCGTCTGTCTCACTCCAAATTCGCGGCAGAGATTTTCAGCATCCGCCACAGCCCTGTTTCTCTTATCCTGGGGCACATTTTTCTTCACCGCCCTTATGAGCAGATTCTTAGGCGAATGTGCTATATCTATAAACTCCATTATATCCGTCTTGTATCCGCACGCCTCCAGCATGAGGCCTCGTATTGAGTCTGTTGCCAGTGCAGCAAACCTCTCCTTGATGATTCCGTATCTGGTAAGAGCTGCCAGATCATCAGTATGGATCTGTTTGTTCAGCTCATGCTGGCAACACGGCACCGACAATATATACTGTGCATCCCAGCATATCGCATTGTATAGTGCATAATCAGTTGCAACATCACATGCATGGAGAGTCATGACCATATCCACATCCATGTCGGATTTGTATCCATGTATATCCCCAAGTTCAAATTTCAATCCCGTATATCCAAATTTCTCAGCAAGATCATTGCAGTCTTTTATCACCTGTTCTTTCAGATCCAAACCAGTTATGTGGACATCCAGACCTTTGATCTCATGCAGATAATAGTACACGATAAATGTAAGATACGATTTGCCGCATCCGAAGTCTACTATATTAATAGAAGGTTTATTGTAAGTTTTCATCACATCATCTACGATCTCAGCAAATCTGTTGATCTGTTTGAATTTGTCATACATCGAATGAACCACCTTGCCATCCTTTGTAAATATTCCAAGATGCGTGAATACCGGTATGTCCATCCCCTCTTCAAGTATATATTTCTTCTTACGGTTATTCCCTGATATCGTTATTGTCTTTGTTTCCGTCTTTCTTTTGTTTACCGACAACTTACCTTTTTTCGACACCTTTATGTCCCACTCTTCACCAGCCGCAAATACATTTATCTGTCTGTATAACTCCACTCCAAGATGTATCAGTGAACCAACCATGTCATTTTCCCCTGAATTCTCATGGAACACCTGCTTGTCTGTATACCGCTCTATCTGATAGCACCGCTGTCCCTTGATAATCTTACGTTCCAAAACAACTTTCCTATACTCACCGCGTCCTCCGCTTAAAACTATCTTATACGGCGCCAGCTCATTTATTTGTTTTATAACTTCTTTTATAACTTCTTTTGTCTCGTCATTCATCTTTTCCACCACTTTATCTGTCTCTTCACTTTCTTCAGTTGCTCTTTTCTCGATCATAATATCCGCTGCCACTCGAAATCTGTTCACAGCCGAGTATATCATGCCGCATCATACTGTAGAAGGGCAAAAGCACCTTGACGCTATTCTAATATATCAGTATAATCTATAAGATACATTTTTTGAAGTTATTTTGCCAATTATGCAAAATGGCATTTGCGTCAAATACTTTTATCGAATACTTTAATCAATGCTTTTGCAGATACTTTAATTGAAACATAGTATAGAAAGGATTACACATATGTGGATAGCTGATGGATGGAAGGATTATGAAGTTATAGACTGTTCGGACGGAGAAAAGCTGGAGCGCTGGGGCAAATATACCTTGCTCAGGCCGGATCCGCAGGTTCTGTGGAGCACTCCTAAGAAAAATCCGTCATGGAATAAACTCAACGGTCACTATCACAGAAGCAACAAGGGCGGCGGAGAATGGGAATTCTTCAGTCTGCCAAAGCAGTGGACCATAAATTACAAAGAGCTCACATTCAACCTGAAGCCATTCAGTTTCAAGCACACCGGTCTCTTCCCTGAGCAGGCGGCAAACTGGGACTGGTTCAGCGAATTGATAAAGAATTCTCCAAAGAAAGACATTAAAGTCCTCAACCTGTTCGCCTATACCGGCGGAGCAACATGTGCAGCCGCAAAGGCCGGCGCCGCAGTCACCCATGTCGATGCCTCAAAGGGCATGGTAACCTGGGCAAAGGAGAACGCCGCATCATCAGGTCTCGCAGATGCACCTATCAGATGGATAGTAGACGATTGTGTGAAGTTTGTAGAGAGAGAGATCCGCCGAGGCAACAAATACGATGCGATCATCATGGATCCTCCTTCATACGGCAGAGGGCCAAAGGGTGAGATATGGAAGATCGAGGAGAAGATACACCCATTCATAAAGCTCTGCAGCCAGCTGCTCTGCGACAAACCGCTTTTCTTCCTTGTAAATTCATATACAACAGGTCTTGCACCTGCAGTACTCACATATATGATATCCACAGAGGTTAAGAGCAAATTCGGCGGACATGTGATCTCCGATGAGATCGGACTTCCCGTGACCGAGACTGGTCTTGTTCTTCCTTGCGGTGCCGCGGGTAGATGGCAGAAGTAGCAGGAGTAGCAGACTATTAATATCCAAAAGGATCTGAGCAGGCTTATTTTTAGATCATATGCTTAACACAATACACAAAACGCAAACGCGGGTATACATGACAACAGTAATATTTCTGTTATCATGTATACCCGCGTTTATGTAACTTCATTTTTATATTACACCGTCACATCCGAATACTCTAGACGAATCACCTTCTCAAGATCCTTCGGCGCTATCTCTATCTGATACCCAACCTTGCCCGCGCTCACATACATCTTATCCAGCTTCTGTGCACTTGCATCTATCGTGGTTCTGAAGAACTTCTTCATACCAATTGGTGAACAGCCGCCATGTATATAGCCTGTAAGCGGAAGAAGATCCTTCGACTTCAACATATCTATCGACTTCTCCCCAACGGCTTTCGCTGCCTTCTTGAGATCAAGTTCTTCTTTCACCGGAATTACAAATACATAATTTGCCCCTGACTTTGCGACCGTCACAAGCGTCTTGTACACATATGCAGGATCCTGTCCGAGTATGGCAGCAACCTTCTCTCCATTAGTCTCGCCCGTCTCAACGTAACAGTAATGGTTATACTTTATCTTCTTGCTGTCGAGTATACGCATGACATTTGTCTTTTCCTCTGTCTTTGCACTCCTCTTATCCTTCATTATATATTGTCATCTCCTTAAATACACACAGCGCCCCAACCTGTCAATCGACGATTGAAGCGCTGTACGTCTTTCTGCTTTTTCTATCTTTATCTTTTATTCTTTATTCAGCCCTTATTCCTATCTGTCCTCCATAGGAAGATACTCTCTGTGTGTTCCTACGTACTTGTATGCAGGTCTGATGATCTTACCAGCATTTACAAGCTCCTCTATTCTGTGAGCCGACCATCCCGCTATACGCGCAATTGCAAATATAGGTGTGAACAGCTCGATAGGTATCCCAAGCATACTGTACACAAATCCACTGTAAAAATCTACATTGGCAGATATAGGTTTGCCACTTCGTCTTCTGGCAGCCAGCAGTCTTCCTGATATCTGTTCAACTGATCTGTACAGCTCAAATTCCTTTGTTCTTCCCTTTTCCTTTGCAAGTCTCTCGGCATATCCCTTGAGTATTCTGGCACGCGGATCAGAGTTCGTATACACCGCATGTCCCATTCCATAAATAAGTCCGGAATGATCGAATCCCTTCTTGTCGAGAAGTCCTGTGAGGTACTCTTCAAGCTCAGCTTCATCTTCCCAGTTCTTCACATGTGCCTTGAGGTCATCGAACATCTGCTGGACCTTCAGGTTAGCACCACCGTGCTTTGGTCCCTTTAATGAACCGAGCGAACTGGCTACAGCCGAATATGTGTCTGTACCTGTGGATGATACAACGTGTGTCGTAAATGTCGAATTATTTCCACCGCCGTGCTCCGCGTGTATAACGAGACATATATCAAGAACCTGAGCCTCAAGCTCAGTATACTTCTTGTCCGTTCTTATCAATCTGAGGAAGTTTTCCGCAGTAGAAAGTCCCGGCTTTGGATTGTGTATTACAAGACTCATGTCATGGAAATAGTGCTTATATCCCTGATAACCATATGCAGCAATAATCGGAAACTGCGCTATAAGTTCCATGCACTGACGAAGTACATTCTCTATCTTTATGTCGTCTGGATTGTCGTCGTACGAGTACAGCGTGAGCACACATCGCTGAAGAACATTCATCATGTTCTTGCTAGGCGCCTTAAGTATCACATCTCTTGTGAACTTTCTCGGAAGCTCTCTGTAGCACTCCATAAGCTCCACAAAACTTCTGAACTGCTGCTCATTTGGAAGCTTTCCAAACAACAACAGATATATCGTCTCCTCAAATCCGAACTTGCTTCCATGGAAGCCTCTCTCAAGATCCTCCACATTATATCCCTGGTAATACAAGCGTCCATCGGTCGGTACTCTCTCGCCATCCACAACATCATAACCTATGACATCAGATATCTCTGTCAAACCTGTGAGAACTCCTTTTCCTGTTGAGTCTCTGAGTCCCCTCTTGACGTCATAGTTGACATAGAGGTTCTGGTCTATCTTACCGGATTCATTACAATAGCCTGCAAGCTCACCAAGTATTCTGTTATATTCCTCGCTATTCTTCTCCAAACCTCATGTCTCCCTTCCTGATTTATATATGCAAATTTATCAACTTCACACAGTTTAACAAAAAAACTCCATTTTCGCAAGAAAGACAGCAATAAAATTGATTTATTACTGTCTTTTCTGCAAAATTTTTATTTTTATCTAATTTTGTTGTATTTCTATTACTATATATCCTATATCTCTATGATATATCTCTCATAGGCATTGATGATGGTCGTGTCCTGATACTTGGACTCCCGCACAAAATCTCTGCCATAATTGATATGGACATGACCGTGTGCAAAGTACTGCGGCTTATACTTTTCCATAAGCATTTGAAGCCTGTGTGTGGAATATCATCTGAATCATTTATCCTGTATGCAGGGGAATGAGTCACCAAGATATCAAAGCCCTTTTTCCATTTTATCTTCGGAAGCAGCCTTCTTATACGTTTCCGCATAGCCCGTTCTGAGTACTGATGATCAGCACCGCCATATTTATACTCCATGGATCCGCCAAGTCCCAAAATCCGAATGCCCTTGTATTCATATAATTTCCCATCTATGCAGGTGCAACCTCCAGGAGGAGTATCCTTGTAACATACATCGTGGTTGCCATGCACATACAATATAGGCACACTGCTAAACGTTGCAAGGAACGACAGATAATTCGGTGACAGATCGCCACACGAAATTATCAGGTCTATCCCTTCAAGCTTACTCTTATCAAAAAAATCATATAAATACTTCGACTCTTCATCCGCCAACAATAATATCTTCACGTAATTTTACCCCTGCGCTATAAAACCCTACTTTACATCTGGAACCGACTTTAGCTCCAGGCTCTCTGGTGTATCTACACCCTGAAGAGCCACAACATTCTTAGCATCATCAACCAGATCATCATCACCCGGCAGCATTCCGACTACATTCTCTGCCAGCCAATCCATCTTGAGTATATCCTCATGAAGCATCGCTCCATCATCCTCATTCCTGACAATACCATTCTGAGATGTAAGCTTGCCACTAAACGGAGTGACAGCCCCCTCTCTTATAAGCTCACTCATCATGGATATAAGCTTCTTCGTTCCTGACGGAAGATGCTTTGAACATATAACATCAACAATCCCTGCTGACATTCCCCACCAATAGCTGACTGCATTGGCTGTTTCATTCTTCTCTTCCTGTTTCCAATTGCCTTCCAATATCGACCTGAGGATTCTCTCGTAGAACGCTCCCCAGTTATAAAAAGGCATGGCTAAATTCACAACTTCTCCATTCTGATCATAATGATACAATCCAAAATTACGTGATGCATCATCTGGCATGATCATATCTCTATCCGAAATATATGTTATTCCATTTTTCTCGAAAAATTTCTGTGGATCCGCGCCCTTGACTTTTGTCCACTGCAGATATATCTTCGCTCTCGGATTAACCATTCTGGCACCTATGGCAAATGCATTGATATTCGCTGTAGTTCCAAATATCGGATAATCAGCCACATAGCCTATCTGTCCATCTGCACACAGACTTCCTGCGATCATTCCTGTCAGGAACTTAACCTCGTACATTCTGGCATAATATGTTCTGACATGGCTGTTTGCAAGACTCAGTGAACAATTGAGTATCTTTATCTCAGGATGGAGTACTGCTACTTTAAGTGCTTCAGGCAGCATCTCCGGACCTGTAGTAAATATGACATCATACTTCTCATCGACCAGTCTGTTCAGGCACTCCACAAGCTTTGTCTGTGTATCCACATTGCAGAAAGTTCTGCTGTCCACAGAATCACCAAGCTTATTTTCCATATCCATTCTACCCAGTTCATGGCTGTATGTCCATACCGAGTTAGCCGGGGTTTTGTCATATACAAATGCCACCTTCAGATTGGATGGACCTGATGGTCTAATAACCATATCTAGGATTGATTTCTTAGGTTCAACAGGATCAAGCTTAGGCAGAACAGTCTGGTCTTTTTTAGTGTTTACCAGGATAATCTCGTTCCATATCTTGTCAACACTGTCCTTTACCTGTGCCGCTGACATCTGTTTCAAGCTCTCGTAACCATAAACATTGAGAAATACAAGCATGGCATCATCGACAGTGATCGTCAGATCTTCACTGCCCTTCTTTGCCAGATATGCCTTCTCAAATGCAAGATGCGCCGAGTTGAAATCAAGCCTTTCATCCTCTGTAAAATTGGAATCCTTTGTGATGCCTATACATTCCCTCAGCTTATCATATCCGCCAAGCTGTGAGAAATAGACATAATTGATCCCTGTCTGCTTATGAAAATCTATAAATTCAAAATATATCTTATTTTCAAGAGAGTCGGTCTTTCTAGGAATCTTTCTCGTCACCATGGCCGGTACAGAATCCGCTCCAAAGTACTTGAGCACACTCACTCTCTTGTTTCCCTCTACTACATAAACCTTGTTCATGTATTCATACACCTTTATAGGATCATGAATACCTTCCTCTATATGTGACTCACACAGGGCTGCCCATTTCATTCCAAATTCTGTGTGATAATCCAAAATAGGCATAAAATTACTTGCAAACGCCGTCGTTCTTGCCGCAGTCGCAGTACCTACCACTCTGTCAAGTGATATCGTCTGGAGTCCAAGATTGACCTCACCAACTGTATCTGATGGTGATATTATCTCATCCAGAACCGGAAGATATGGATATTCATTTTTTGCTACGGCTGCCTGGTATCTCTTCTCGCCAAGTTTCTGTGCTTTTAAATATTCGTTTGCTGACATACTATCACTCTCCTTATTCAAGACCATATAGTAATACTATAAAATTCAATATTCAAGGATTTGTTAACAGCTTTTCCATCTGTCCCGCTCACCATACACGGCTTGTCCCCAGATCATTTTGATAATATATATAACTCAAATGACTCTCAGAGCTGTTTTTTGTTGATTGTGTACAATTCATGTTGTAGGCTTTGCATAATTGCCACTTGATTTTTTTCGTAACATACTGTATTATATTATTAAATTCAGAACATTTCACATATTTTCGAATTTAAAATCGGTGTGTGTGAATACCAATATACTAAGGAGTCTGGCTAAAACACTTCCACCAGACTCCTTTTTATTGTCACTATCATTGTAGCATTTATTATGCTTTTTGACATCAGTGAATAACAACATTCCGTGATTTCGCCTGTATCATTCTCCATCTCCCCTGTACTTATCAAACGTAACCGATATGTCTGTTCCCCTGCCTGGCTCGCTCACCATATCCAGATGTGCATTGTTGCGCGCAACTATGTGCTTTACTATGGCAAGTCCAAGACCGGTTCCACCGGTTGACTTTGAACGGCTCTTATCTACTCTGTAAAATCTCTCGAATATTCTCTCCTGATGTTCAGCAGGAATACCTATTCCTGTATCCTTAACTCTCAGTGTGACTTTGTCCCCATCGGAATTCACGGACACATCCACGCTTCCATTCTTATTATTGTACCTGATGGCATTGTCGGTGAGGTTGTACACCAGCTCCTCCATCATCATCTTGTTGGCATATATATATTCATGGCTGCCGCTGTAACTTAAAGTCACATTGTTCTTCTCGGCATTTATCGCCAGCATGTCCGTGGCTGTTCTGGCTATGACTGCCAGATCCACCTTCTCCATGGCCGGCGTATCCTCTGACACATCCAGCTCGGACAGTCTTATTATGTCATTGATAAGCGTCAGCAGTCGATTAGAATTCTTGTGTATCTCTGTTGCAAAATGATGCACATCTGCCTCGGTTGCCATGCCCGTCTCTATGAGTTCTGAATAACCTGATATGGATGTGAGTGGTGTCTTCAGCTCATGTGACACATTTGCCGTAAACTCCTGCCTCATCTGAGAGCTCTTCACGATATCCGCATGCTGTTTCTGTATCATGTCGATAAACGGCCGCATCTCTCTATATGCCACTATATGAGTGTCGTCATCCAAGCGGTTCGCCATCTGTTCGATTGGTTTTAATATATTTCTTGTAAGGTAGTGTGTGACAATGATAGTAACTACAACCAGAAGCGCCATAACCAGAAGCATGGCCGGCACAGCCGCAAGAAACATGCTGATGACATTGTTGGATTCCCTCGCTATCCTAAGTACCCTTCCCGACTTCAACAATATGGCATAATAGTACGTACTCTTGTTGAGTGTCGCTGACTTTCTTATAACCTGTCCGTCACCTTTCTCAAACGCCTCCGCTATCTCCGGCCTGTCAAAGTGATTCTGCATCGAGGTCTCATCTGCCTGATTATCATATATAACACTTCCATCCGGTGCCACAAGCGTCAGTCTAAGATCATCTGTATCCACGCTGGCGTACACACTGGTATCATCCCCATCGAAATCTCCAGTATTCTTAAGAACTTCCGCATATCCCTTCAAATCTCTTATGATCTCTGCCTTGTATACCTCATAAAATATGAAGGTGGACAAAACCATGGTCACTGCAATCGCCACAAGAGTCAATGTGATAAATTCAAGATTAATAACCTTTTTAAGTCTGGTGTCACTGTTTTTTCCCATATCAGCCTACTCCATCTTATATCCGACATTTCTCACAGTCTTTATCATGTTGCCAGCTTCACCCAGCTTCTGTCTAAGCGTTTTGATATGCATGTCAAGGGTTCTAGACTCACCCTCGTAATCCGTTCCCCACACGTCCGACATGATAGTATCCCTGTGAAGCACAATTCCCACGTTCACCATCAGAAGCTTCAGAAGCTCAAATTCCTTGAATGTAAGCTCACAGAGTTCTCCTCCAACATGAACCTCCCGCCGCTCTGAATCCAGTGTAATATCCCCGATGACAAGCTGTTTGTCATCCTGCAGCGACCTGCTTCGTCTCAAAAGTGCCTTTACCCTTGAGATAAGCTCCATAACGCCAAAAGGCTTTGTGAGATAATCATCCGCACCTATATCAAGTCCCTTAACCTTGTCAAGTTCAGTGGTCTTAGCCGTCACGAGAATAATCGGAATCCTGACAGTGTCGGGTCTGCTTCTGAGCTTCTTCACTATCTCCAGTCCATCCATATCCGGGAGCATTATGTCAAGAAGCACTAGATCAGGAACCTTCTCGGCAGTTTTGGAAAAGAATGATTTAGCATTTTCAAACTCCTCCACCGCATACCCACTGTTCTTGAGTGCGAACATCTCTATCTCTCTTATGTTCTTATCATCTTCTACTATATAAATGTGTACCGCCATTTTCCATTCTCCTTCCCCGCGGCTGCGCTACGGAATGATCATCTATTGCCATCTATT
>OGNC01001597.1_pt1 | contig 10066 bp, 12 predicted proteins | sample 1573311 | NCBI WGS metagenome assembly OGNC01 (sample SAMEA2581889, study PRJEB24529) | metagenome | biome: Human gut stool | place: China | collected 2011
GACGAAGTGTGATTAAAAAAGCAGTGCAGATTCATGATCTGCACTGCTTTTTTATTATGGTTGAAGGATTTAGTGCATATGGTAGAAACATCATTATTTTCTGAATTTGTCGAAAAAATCATTCTACTAATAAAGGTAATATCTTGTTAAAATCAGGAAGAATTAATCTTTTAAGCCAAAGCGTTTATTGACCTTTATGCTAAATATGGTTTATGATAGATATAATAGGTAAGTAAAGTATGGGAGGTTTATAAATGCTTTATCATAATCCGGAAATGGGTCCCATAGCTCCTGTGTACGTTTCCAGTGGACAATTAGAGAAAATGTACGCGGGGAAAAAACTGTCAGAAAACATTTTGATTCATCTGGAGCAGTCTGTTTCAAAATGAGTCATATTTCCATGGTTTTATGGAAATATATGTACGCTCTGCATCCTTTGAAAATAGGTTTCCAGCAGGAAGGCGGGGTATTCATTTCTTTTAGAAGGATTGCAATGAGCTGACAAGAACAGTTTTGAGGTGTTTACGACAGCATTGCTGCTTGGAGGGAATCTTGAAAAATAACAGACTGTTAATCGGGCAGATGGCCAAACTGAATCATACGACCCTGGCTACGCTGCGGTACTACGATAAAATAGGACTTTTATCTCCGGTCTATGTCAATCCGAATACAGGCTACCGGTATTATGATATCCGTCAATGCCTGGTATTTCACATTATCCAGCATAATAGAGCCCTCAATATGAGCCTCGATGAAATCAGGCAGCTCATGGGATGCAATGACTTTGACCGGCTCATGGGTTACATTCAAATGAAGCAGGATGAAACGGTCCATGCACTGGCTGAACTCCAGCTGCGCCATGAAGAGCTGGATCGGGTACTAGGCTGGGCTGACCATTTCTGCCATCGCCCGCCCAATGGATTCATTCAGATGGGCTTTATTACAGCCGAATATGTATATGAAAAAAAGGCAGTTAGAAATTATGTGCTTGAAGATATAGGCAGTGTCATTTATGATGCATCCTCCATTGAAGGACAGTTGATTAAGAGTGGATTTACAGAGGGATATCTGAATTATCCATTTGTCACACTGAGTCTGGATGATATCAAACATCAGCGGTACCGGACGGAAAAACTGGGAATTATTGTACAGGGAAAAAATAGAGAAGCAGTCGGCGTAGAACAGCTTCCCAGCAGTACAAGCGTCTTTGTTTACTTTGAAGACTTCAGCAAACTTCGCACCTATGCGGAACAGGTCATTGCTTTCTGCCACGATCACAATTATACCCCTGCCGGTGATATGATATGCCGGCTTATGGGCGTCTTACACCTGGATGATTTTAAAAAGACCTCAGAAGTTTATCGTCTATCCATTCCGGTGGAGGCAGGAAATACCATTCAAGTCTGAGGGACGTAAATGGCAGGAGGAAGGATAGAGGCAAAGGTCCTTCCTGCATGAGGGTATCTAAAGGAAATTATTGAAAGGGACTGTGAAAAAATGGAAATCATTTCTTCGCAGTCTTTTTTACATGAAAATTTTCTGATGGCAAGGTGCCTGCCCATGCGTCATCTCCAGCGGATACTCGCCGGTATGGTTGGTAAAGACTTGGGGCTCTATGGAAACCCTGAGCCGAAAGATTTCCGGCTGCCATGCTCTCTGTACCATGGGGGTGAGATTTCGCTACTCCGCTTCGACCGTCGAAATGACAATGGGGCGGAGTGGTATCTATGTCATTCATGGTATGGGATTTCATGATATTGATTCCGCTTGGATAAGCGCATTTTTTTGTTTTGTAATTATAATTTTTAAATATTTAAATGAATTTTATAATAATTATAGATTAAGGCATAGTTAACATACTTTATTGGAATATTAGTTGATAAATAGATTGTGAAATGATAAACTTTAATCGTTAAAAAAATTAATAAAATCAAGGCGTCTCATGAGAGACTCAATAGAGAATCCGGTGCAAATCCGGAACGGTCCCGCCGCTGTAAACGGGAGTCTGCAGGCATATCCATTGGAAAAATCTGAGAAGGGTTTGCAGATGATGAACGTAAGCCAGAAGAACTACCCTGATTGAAATGCAGTACCTCCTGCGATGGACAGGATAGGGAATTGGCGATTTCAGCTCTATACATAAAAGCTCATTCCTTTATCTGGAATGGGCTTTTTTTCGGCGGTTGGAGATGATCGACTTATCCGATGAATACTTAGAAAAATGCAGTACTTATTCTGTGAAAGAAAGGAGATGAGAAAATGAAAAAATGGTTTGCTGTTATTGTCGCTGTATTTTTATTTCTATGGCTGTCACCAGGTGTACAGGCTGCTGAAATATCATCAGATACTATGATTCTTGATTGGTCAACAAACAAGGTATGGATTGATCATGGGAATCTCTGCGTCAGGGGAACTTTTTACAACAAGCGCAGTGATTTAACTGTTACAAAACTCAATAGCATGACCATGAAGATTATATTTACGAAATCGGATGGAAGCAAATCTGAATTTTCAGGAACTCCGGTTAAAATGCCCATGCTGAAAATCGGGGCGGGCGGTTCGAAAACTGTCACTCTGAATTTCGGGCCCTACGAGGAAACCTGGTCATCATGGAACACAGATGAGTATTATGAGTTTTCGTATATACAGGGGTCACGCTGGTAAATTTTAATGGTTAGAAAGGTACTGGTATCAATGAAAAGAAAAACTATCTTAAAAACCGGAATTACTGCACTTATGTTAACATCATTAGCAGGGGGAGTATATAGTACTGTTTATGCCGCTTTTGATGAAAACTTAAATACCTATACATTGGATGCTATTATTGTTAATGCAGATAGAACGAAAAACCAGTTCGGCGATACGATTACGGAACAGTCATATTATCGTACCGGTGGTGACGTTAAGGTCATTACGAGGGAAGAAATTGAAAAGCGCCATTATAATGATGTGACTGAAGCAATTAAACGTGTGCCAGGTGTTACTTTTACAAATGCTGGTTATCGTGGTGGTGAATACGGCTATAACTCATACAACAATAGTATGGCAATCAATGGCGATACTCGTGTTATTGTTCTTGTAGATGGTCGGAGAGTTGATAATAGTACCAGCACACGTTTTGGCAGTTCGGCAGCATCGGCTGGCAGGACTATGGTTGACCTGAATCAGGTTGTAAGTATGGCAAGTGTTGATAAAATTGAGGTTATTAAAGGCCCGGGCGCATCTGTTTATGGAGCTGATGCAACTGGTGGTGTTATTAATATTATTACAAAAAAAGGAACTGTAAAGAATCAGGGGACAATTGACCTGTCCACCGGATCCTGGAAGAAGCATATTTATAACATTAGTTATTCCGGTGCAGCAGGTAATGATAAGTCCTGGAAATATTTTTTCTCTGCTACTAGAAATATGGCGCATGATAGTAAATATCACGATGGTTTAACAGATAAAGATCATACTTATAACGGGACTAAATACAAAGAAGAAGGCGTAACCTTTAGATTGGATAAAGATCTTGGAGGAGATAAAGAATTAAAATTCTGGTACAATCACCAGAATGGGAAAGATGGATATCCAATTACCGCAAGGGATTGGCGCTACTGGAGCCAGGCTGATTGGAATAGAATCATTGAAAGAACTACAAGGCCCGGCGGATATGGTAATACGGATAATCCGGGATATCGTAACTTATTTTCCCTTGATGCTCTGTCAGGCTCTTACAATGCATACAGGAATAACGATATAGACATTTCTTATACCTTTACAAAAGATAATGGAATGGAAAGCTTTATTCGATTTTATAGTCAGAAACATCATTACTGGGGCGTTGATCGGTATCCGAGCTGGATTCTTGCTGATGGCAGCTATGTGCCATTCCCAGATAGTCCGGAATGGGGTGACTTTATCAAAAATTATAAATTCTCAAAAGGACTTTCGCCTACACTTAGCTATTATGAGGAAAATCATGGGTTCCAGTTACAGTATGGCAAATCATTGGGGATTAACGATATCCTAGCATCTGTGACAATAGATAAGGCAAAACAGCTTAAAACACAGTTGAACCGCAAAACCAATCAAAATGAGATGACGACGGTTCATAGGGATAGCGTATTTGGATTTGTTCAAGACAAGATTCATATTAATGACCATTGGGATTTGACACCGGCGTTCCGCTTTTCTCATTACTCTGATTTTGTGGGGGGCACATATTCTCATGCAGGCGGGGACACGATTTATACCCCGGCTATTAATACGGAATATGCATTTAGCGATTCTTTCAGTGGTTATGTTGGCTGGACAAAAATTTATCGGCCCATTAAAGCCAGGGACTATTCCATTGCTACTCCTAATGGAGATGCTTTGGATGATGAGAAAGGTGATGTTTATACAATCGGATTACGTAAAGACATCGGAGATAAGACTACAGTTAATGTCAATTATGACTGGACTAAAATGAAGAATGCTGTTACTTATTACACTGTTTGGGACACAGCTTCAGATGACTGGAGAAGCAGAGCAGTAAATGCAAAGGAAAAGAAAGAATCATTCAATGTCACTTTAGACCACCAGTTTAATGAAAATTGGACGTTGAGTCTTGCATACACCTATTTGCATGACAAGTGGGAAGCAAAACACGGTGAAGAGTTTGATCCTGATATCAGCTTAAATGAGAACAGCAATGTTAATACGATGATTAATAAATTACGCCCGGCAAATCACTATACGGCTAATCTTTCCTTTGAAAAGGGTAAATGGTATACGGGCCTTTTAGCAAATTGGTATACAGGATGCAGTACGGAAGCATTTACCCATAAACGGGCGCTGGTGCTTGATTGGAATTTGAACTATGAGATTAATAAAGATCTCTCTACTTATGTAACTGTTACAAATTTAACAAATCAGGCCTATGAAAATGCTTATTCTGCCTATAATGGTAAAGGTGCTGCTCCACAGCCAGGACGGGCGTGGATGTTTGGTGTAAAATATAAGTTCTAATTTATTCTTACTGATAGCGAAGTGCGCCTGTGTAGACAGGCGCACTCTATCCATTTATATCAGAGAATTGAAACTATGAAGAAATGTAAAAAAATCAATAGTCTTATCATAGCCGCCATGTCCTTTTCGTTTCTGATCTTTAGCTTTGGTATAGTACAGGCTGCGAACCTGCCAACTTTTTCTGGTGGGAAACCGGCAGTGCAGGGTAATAACGCTGGAGCGGCGGAAATGACGCGCAAACGTAAGCCCTATACCATGGAAGAAAAAATCCAGATATTACATGGCAAGTATGATATCAATGAATCCGAGGCAAGGGGTTTACTGAAAGAGAATATCCCGTTCCGGGATCTGGACAGGATCTGCCTGTGGTCAGTCATAGCCCGCCGGCCTGCTTCCTATGTGCTGTCGCTGAAAAAGAATCATCCCTGGGACCGGGTTATGGTACTGCTCAAGGTGACGCCTCAGCAGTACCATGACAGGAATCTGGCCCTCCGGGCCCACCAAATGCACTCCTGGTGGGGATTTGATGAGAGTATTTCTTATCGTGCCATGGCTGATGGATATCCTATGCATTATGTAAAAATTGCATGGATTCTGGCAAAGCATACGGGAAAAGCCATGGATTTTTTCCTGCAGGACCGTAAATCATCGGAGCCATGGACGGTCTATTGTGCCCGGACTTTGAAAATTTCAGAAGACACCTATAAAGAATGGATTGGAGAGTACAGGAATCCGACATGGATTCCCGGTAAAGGGTAATCGGTCATGAAATCTGGATTTTATAAAATTGGTCTTGCCCTTCTTTTACTGGCACTGGGACTGCCATTATCAGCCTGCTATCCCATTGTTCGTGAGGGAGGATTTCCTTCTGCCCGGAGCCAGCGGGCAGCATTGCAGCAGGATGCTGCCCATTATCCCGTCACTGTGACTTCCATGAATTCCAGGGGGGACATGGAAGAGGAAACTTTTGATAAGCCGCCGGAACGGGTGGTGGCGGTATGGCAGAACTCCATTGAGACACTCCTGGCTTTGGGAGTGGGGGACCGCATCGTAGCAGGTATGGGGATACCCAATGAAAAGTACCTCCGCCCGGAGTACAGGAGCCAGTATGAGAAAATACCCTATACCAGTCTCCAAAATTTGGATATGGAGACCATTACCATGATGAATCCGGATATCATTGTGGGATGGTATTCTACGTTTTCTGCCAAAGTACTTCGAGATACAGACTACTGGCATGAGCGGGGAGTCCGAACCTACATTTCTGCCGACTCATCCCCCAAGGAACCTGATAAAACTTTAGAGAATGAATATAGGGATATCCTCAATATGGGAAAGATTTTCAACCGCGAAGAAAAAGCCCGAAAGATTGTGGATGGGATGAAGGAACAGGTTGGGAAGGCACAGGCAGAGGCAAAAGCCACTGGCCGTCATCCCCGGGGGCTCATTGTGGAACTGCAGGGAAAGTCCCTCACGGTGTATGGGAAAAAGACCCTTGCCGGGAATATTCTGGAATCCATGGGCGGCGAGCTTCTGGCTCCGGATTCCAGGGAGATCAGTAAGGAGCAGCTCATCGAGCTGAATCCAGATGCTCTTTTCGTCGTAGTTATTGAAAATAATTACGACAAAGCGGACCAAATCCTTTCCTATTTCTATGATGAGAAAGCTTTTGACAGTGTCAACTGCGTAAGAAACCATAGAATTTGCGTGCTGCCGCTGTACTCCATCTACAGTGCCGGTGTCCGCATGTCCGATGGAATCAATTTTATCGGTAAAGGACTCTATCCGGATCTTTTCCGGGACCAGCCAGGTTTTACGTAAGTGCTATCAGGTGAAACAGATGAGACGAATTATTGAAAATATTAGGTTCGGTTTATTCTTCCTCCTTTTATGGGTTATTCTTGCAGCTGCTCTATTTTGGGCCCTATCTATTGGCACCGTCCATTTAAGCTTACCCCAGATTTTCATCGCTATCCTGCAACAGCTGGAAAGTGGTCGGGCCATTGAAGCGCCGGGGCAGGGACCGGTACATGATATTGTTTGGCTGCTCAGGCTTCCACGGCTTTTATTGGCTGCTTTAGTAGGTGCGGGGCTTTCTGTATGCGGTGTAGTTATGCAGGCCATCGTGAAAAATCCGCTGGCAGATCCTTACATCTTGGGCATTTCTTCCGGTGCATCCCTTGGCGCCACGGCGGCTATTCTCCTTGGAATAGGGGCTTTCCTTGGCCCAAATTTTGTGGGAATCGTTGCTTTCATCGGCGCCATGGCTATTTCCGTGGCTGTGCTTTTTATTTCCAATCTGGGCGGCCGTTCTTCTTCCGTGAAACTTCTTCTGGCAGGTATGGCGCTATCAGCGGTGTGTTCGGCTTTCTCCAGCTTTATTGTATATTTTGCCAATGATAAGGATGGTATACAGACAATTACCTACTGGCTTATGGGAAGCCTGGCAGGAGCACGATGGAATGAGCTGGCAGTGATTGGGCCTATTGTCATTTTTTCAGTCCTTTTCTTCTGGACCCAGAGCCGGGTATTGAATCTTATGCTTCTGGGAGATGAAGCCGCCATTACGATGGGTACAGACCTTCACGTATACAGGCAGGTGTATCTTCTGGTCAGCTCCCTGATCGTGGGATTTGCGGTGTATTCAGCAGGAGTCATTGGCTTTGTGGGACTCATCATTCCTCATGTCATTCGTATGATAACGGGACCGGATCATAAACATCTTGTCCCGGTTTCCGCTCTGGTGGGAGCCATATTTCTCGTCATCTGTGACGGCCTCTGCCGGATTCTTATTCCTCATACAGAACTGCCCATCGGACTTCTGATTTCTCTTATAGGGGCTCCCTGCTTTATTTACCTCATGATCAGCAGGAGTTATGGCTTTGGAGGTGGTGAATAATGGAAATCCTTGCGGAAGCGGTGAAGTATTTCATAGGGAAAAAGGAAATACTGAAGGGCATCGACCTTCGCCTGAAGCCGAAGGAGTTTCTAGGCATTATCGGTCCCAACGGCAGCGGAAAGAGTACTTTTTTGAAATGTGTGTACCGGGTGCAGAAGCCTTCGGAAGGGCGCATCTTCTTTAATGGACAGTCTCTTGATGAGCTTTCCTATCGCCAGTCAGCTCTTATGCTGGCGGTGGTGGCACAGCACAATTATTACAATTTTGATTTTTCTGTGCTGGATGTGGTGCTTATGGGCCGCTCTCCCCATAAGAAAATGCTGGAGAGGGATAATGAGGAGGATTACCGCCTGGCCCGCGATGCACTGGAAGTAGTAGGGCTCAAAGGCTTTGAAAAGCGGAATTTTTCAACCCTTTCCGGCGGAGAGCAGCAGCGGGTCATCCTGGCCAGGGCACTGACCCAGGGCAGTGAATGTCTGGTGCTTGATGAGCCCACCAATCATCTGGATATCAAGTACCAGCTTGAAATCATGGATATTGTCAAATCTCTAAATTATACGGTCATGGCTGCCATCCATGACCTGAATATTGCCTGTATGTATTGTGACCGACTCATTGCTATTCGTAAGGGGAAGGTCGTAGGGATGGGTACCCCGAAAGAACTTCTGACACCGGCCTTTATAAAGAACTTGTATGATGTGGACTGCCGTATCCAGAATCTTGAAGGAGGAAGGATGAATATCATTTATATCCCGAAGCACTGGCATATCGTAGAAAAAGATAAGAAAGATCTTGAAGTTTGAAGATGCGTTTTCGTAAAGGAGGATTCTATGAAACGTATTGCCCTATTAACCTGTCCCAAGGCTGAGAATGTATGCACAGGGGGTGGCTGCTTTGCTGCTCTGAACAGCAGGACAAAGGCATTTACTCTCTATAAGGGGGAAGATGTTGAAGTACTGGCCTTTATGAAATGCAGCGGATGTGGTCATTTTCCAGGTGAGGATGTAGGTTTGGATGAAAAAATTCAGTATCTGTTGAACAGGCATCCTGACGTAGTGCATCTGGGTATCTGCTGCTGCCATGATGGACGACAGAGGGAGCTTTGCAGGGAAATTGCTGTCATATGTCGAATCTTTGAAAAACATGGAATCTCTATCATGCGGGGGACTCATTCTGTTTTTTAAATGTAAGAATTACCTGCAGTTCTGCAGGTAATTCCATTTTAGGGAGAACGTGACCGTTTCGGTCACGTTTTTCCTCTTGCATTTAATGCCTGCACTTTTATCTGTGGCTAATACAGGAATCGTTTCGTGACAATCGGCGGAGAATAGGAAGAAAGGGGCGTTCCAGAAACTTAAAATTTTTTCATCAGCAGGTCCCGGGGATTTTACAGGAAAAACTGGCGGAAAGAGGAGTGATGTTGTACAATGAAACATGCGCAGAGGGATTTTACATTTTCAGATAGATGAAGGAGAGTTTATGCACGAAGTTTTAGATTGGGTCTATTCTATTGTGGTGGCCCTGTTTCTGGCCATGCTGATTCACATTTTTTTGTTTGTACCCACCAAGGTGTCCGGTGAATCCATGTATCCTACCCTCACCAACGGGGAATATCTTATTGTTTCGAAAATCAGTCATGTCCTTAGAGAAATGCCGAATTACGGGGATATCGTCATTATCGACAGCCGGACTCACAGGGAGCGTTCCTGGATGGATGATCTGGATGAACCGATGAAGAATTATATTGCCATTTTCGACAAATCTTCCCAGGGTCATAATGTATGGGTCAAACGGGTCATCGGCAAAGGCGGCGATAAGCTGGAGTTCAAGAACGGCCATGTGTATCGCAATGGCAGCGAGCTGGATGAGCCTTATATCAATGAACCTATGGAATTTTCCATGGATGGCTCCTATACGGTTCCCGAGGGCATGGTGTTTGTGATGGGGGACAACCGCAACCACAGCTCCGACAGCCGGTTTATCGGCCCTGTGCCGGTGGACCATGTGCTGGGCAAAGTGGTATTTCAATTCTGATCAAAAAGCTTCCTGAGAAATCGGGAGGCTTTTTTGATGCGCCCACAGGACCCACAAAAGGCAAGCCCGTAACCTGTAAGGCTCCTTCCTCAGGCGGCGATTCTGCATAGAATTGCCAAGTCGGGCAAAGCTGGTCCG
>OGNC01001599.1_pt1 | contig 10058 bp, 6 predicted proteins | sample 1573311 | NCBI WGS metagenome assembly OGNC01 (sample SAMEA2581889, study PRJEB24529) | metagenome | biome: Human gut stool | place: China | collected 2011
CACCGACGAACTGATCGCCCTCCAGGCCCGCTGGAAGCAGATCGGAGCCGTGTCGCGGCGCCATTCGGACGCCGTCTGGAAGCGTTTCCGCGCTGCCTGCGACAAGTTCTTCGAGCGCAAGGCGTCGCACTTCGCGAGCGTCGATGGCGAGCACGAGGAGAACCTGCAGAAGAAACTCGCCCTGCTGGCCGAAATGGCCGGGGCCGACGTGAAGGCCGGGGGCTACGAGGTGATCCGCGAGTTCCAGCGCCGCTGGGGCGAGATCGGTTTCGTGCCCATCAAGCAGAAGGACGCCATCCAGAAAAAGTACAAGGCCGCCGTGGACGAGCTGTTCAACACGCTGCGCGGTTCGGAGCGCGACCGTTCGATGGGCCGCTTCCGCGAGAAAGTCTCGTCGTTCAAGGCGTCGGGCGACCGCCGCCTGCGCTCGGAACGCGAACGCCTCTACAACAAGGTGCGTCAGCTGGAGCAGGAGATCGGCCTCCTGGAGAACAACATCGGCTTCTTCGCCAAGTCGAAGAACGCCGAGGCGTTGGTGGCCGACGTGCGTGCGAAGATCGAGCGCGCCCGCGAGGAGATGGCCTCGACGATCGAGAAGGTGAAGCTGATCGACAAGCAGGATCAGGACGAAAATAACAATGCCTGACGATCGGATCGCCCTGCCGCTCCGGACGCCGGCCCACGGCGGAACGCCGTGTATACAGGTTTGACCCGCCCCCGAACCCCCGCCTTGGCGGGGGCTTGCGGAAAAAGGCGCTGAACGGTGTTACAACGAATTTATAAATAAAACAGTAATGAAACTTTCCAAACCCAAGTACATATTCGTAACGGGCGGCGTGGCGTCGTCGCTCGGCAAGGGTATTATTTCGGCTTCGATCGCCCGCCTGTTGCAGGCCCGCGGTTACTCGGTGACCATTCAGAAACTCGACCCCTACATCAACGTAGATCCCGGAACGCTCAACCCCTACGAGCACGGCGAGTGCTACGTCACCGAGGACGGCGCCGAGACGGACCTCGACCTGGGGCACTACGAGCGCTTCACGAACCAGCCCACGTCGAAGTCCAACAACGTCACGACGGGCCGTATCTACAAGAGCGTCATCGAGAAGGAGCGCAAGGGCGAGTACCTGGGCAAGACCGTGCAGGTCATTCCCCACATTACCGACGAGATCAAACGCCGCATTCAGCTGCTGGCGCAGACCAAGAAATACGACGTGATCATCACCGAGATCGGCGGCACGGTGGGCGACATCGAGTCGCAGCCGTTCATCGAGTCGGTGCGCCAGCTCCGCTATTCGCTGGGTTACCGGAATACGGCGCTGGTTCACCTGACGCTGATCCCCTACATGGCCGCTTCGGGCGAGTTGAAGACCAAACCCACGCAGCACTCGGTGAAGGCCCTGCTGGAGAACGGTCTCCAGCCCGACATCCTCGTGCTGCGCGCCGAACATCCGCTGTCGACGGCGCTCAAGCGCAAGGTGGCGCTGTTCTGCAACGTCGACGCCAACGCCGTGATGGAGTCGATCGACGTGCCGACGATCTACGAAGTGCCGCTGAAAATGCACGAACAGCATCTGGACGAGGTCGTGCTGGACAAACTGAACCTGACGGCCGACAAAGAGCCGGACATGGCCGCGTGGAGCGCATTCGTCGAGAAGGTGAAACACCCCTCGAAGAAGATCGAGATCGCGCTGGTCGGCAAGTACACCGAACTGCCCGACGCCTACAAGTCGATCTGCGAATCGTTCATCCACGCCGGGGCGGTCAACGACTGCAAGGTCAAGTTGCGCTATGTCAATTCGGAGAAGATCACCCGCGAGAGCGCAGGCGCGCAGCTGGGCAAGATGTCCGGCATTCTGGTGGCTCCGGGCTTCGGCAACCGCGGCATCGAGGGGAAGATCGAGGCCGTGCGCTTCGCCCGCGAGAACAACATCCCGTTCCTGGGCATCTGCCTGGGCATGCAGTGCGCCGTGATCGAGTTCGCGCGCCACGTGCTGAATCTCGCCGATGCCAATTCGAGCGAGATGGAGCAGACGCCGCATCCGGTGATCGACCTGATGGAGGAGCAGAAGGGCGTTACGGCCAAAGGCGGCACGATGCGTCTGGGCGCCTATCCCTGTGCGCTGAAGAAAGGCTCGAAAGTCGCTGCCGCCTACGGCAAACTCAACATTTCGGAGCGTCACCGCCACCGTTACGAGTTCAACAACGACTATCTGGAGCAGTTCGAGGCGGCCGGCATGAAGGCCGTGGGCGTGAATCCCGACACGAATCTGGTGGAGGTCGTCGAGATCGAGAACCATCCCTGGTTCGTCGGTACGCAATACCATCCCGAATACAAGAGCACCGTACAGCGGCCTCATCCGCTTTTCGTCGCGTTCGTAGCTGCGGCGCTGGCGGGAAAAGACGATAAGAAAAAATAGTTTGCAACCTTGCTTCGGGGTATCCTCAAAGAATTTAGATTACGCATGGATAAAAAATCAATCGCCGGAATTGTCATCGTGGCCCTGATCTTCCTGGGTTTCACGTTCTATAATTCGCATCAACAGAAAAAGTATCAGGAACAGCTCATGGCGTACAACGCCGAACAGGCGCGTATCCAAGCCGAGCAGGATTCGCTCTTGGCGCTCAACGCTCCGCTGCCGACTGCGGATTCCGCAGCTATTGCGGCTGCGGGAGAGCGGTTGTCCGGGGACAGCCTGCAGGCGCAGCGTCGGATCATGCAGTTCGGAGAGCTGCTGGCTGCGGCGCAGCAGGCCGAAGCCGAGGAGTTCACCGTGGAGAACGAGGTATTGAAGATCGATTTCTCGACGCGTGGCGGCCAGGTCAAGGATGTTACGCTGAAGGATTACACCAAGTATGCACCTCGTGACGAGCGGAATCAGCCGGTGCGGCTTTTCGACCCGGCAACGGCCAATTTCGCCCTGACGTTCTATGTGAAGAATGGCCATAACAACGTGTTGGTCAATACGGCGGATTACACCTTCAATCTGGTGTCGATGGAGAAGGATGCCGACGGTGCGCAGCGCATCACGATGGATCTGCCGGTGGCGCGTGACGCCGTGTTACGGTACGAGTATGTCGTTTATAACATACAGTCGCCGGCGCGGGATTATCTGGTCGATCTGAATGTCTATCTGAAAAATATGGCGCCGCAGATGGCCAACCAGGCGTCGATCGGTATCGACTGGTCGAACAATTCCTACCAGAACGAAAAGGGATTCCAGAACGAGAACATGTACACCACGCTCTCGTACCGTTTCCCCGACGAGACCTCGATCGAGGAGCTGGGCATGAGCGAAGGCGCAAAGTCGAAGAACATCTCGACGCAGGTCAACTGGGTGGCTTTCAAGCAGCAGTTCTTCTCGTCGGTGTTCATCGCCCCGGACAACGTGTCCTACGCCAACCTCGCCTTCGACACGGCGGCTCCCGAGTCGTCGCTGCTCAAGACCTTCACGGCGCAGATGGGCGTGCCCTATACGCCGCAGACCGAAGGGTATGACTTCGCATTCTATTTCGGCCCCAACAAGTACTCGATCCTCAAGAAGATCGGGGAGCCGGGCGGTGCGGATATTTATCTGGAGCGTCTCGTGCCGCTGGGCTGGGGCATCTTCGGATGGGTCAACCGCTGGTGCGTGATTCCGGTCTTCGACTTCCTGCGCAACTACATCGGCAGTTTCGGCATCATCATCTTCATCCTGGTGCTTCTGGTGAAGCTGGTGATCTCGCCGCTGACCTACAAGAGTTACGTTTCGATGGCCAAGATGCGTCTGGTCAAACCCCAGATCGACGAGCTGGCGAAGAAGTATCCCAAGCCGGAGGACGCCATGAAAAAGCAGCAGGCGACGATGGAGCTTTATAAAAAGGCGGGCATCAACCCCATGGGCGGCTGTATTCCGATGCTGATTCAGATGCCGATCCTGATCGCCATGTTCCGCTTCTTCCCCGCGTCGATCGAGCTGCGCGAGCAGCCCTTCCTGTGGGCCGACGACCTCTCGTCGTACGACAGCATCGTGAACCTGCCGTTCTCGATTCCCTTCTACGGCGATCATGTTTCGCTGTTCGCCCTGCTGATGGCGGTGTCGCTGTTCGGATACTCCTGGTTCAACTACCAGCAGACGGCGTCGTCGCAGCCCCAGATGGCCGGCATGAAGTTTATGATGGTCTACATGATGCCGATTATGATGCTCTTCTGGTTCAACAGCTATTCGAGCGGCCTTTGCTACTACTACCTGCTGTCGAATATCTTCACCATCGGGCAGACGCTCGTCATCCGGCGCATGGTCGACGACAACAAGATCCACGCGATCATGCAGGCGAACGCCGCGAAGAAGTCGAAAGGCAAGAAATCGAAATTCCAGCAGCGCTACGAGGAGCTGATGCGTCAGCAGGAGGCCCAGCAGCGCGCGAAGAGAAAATAGGCGGAACTCCGCTTTGAACACGGGCCGGAGCGGATTCCACATCGGGAACGCTCCGGCCCCGTTTTTGCCGGAGGCCGCATAAAACGATACCGTTATGAAACGAATTTTGATGCTGGCGTCGCTGCTGGCGGCCGGAATGCCGCTCGGGGCGCAGAATTTGGGGTCGGAGTACCGGCTGAAACGCGTGATTCCCGTCGAGGGACGGCAGGGTGTCGCCGCCGATTCGAATTTTTACTATGTGTCGGGCAGCACGGCGCTCTATAAATACGACAAGCAGGGGCGGCTGGCGGCCAAAAACGAGCGGCCGTTCGAGGGGCTGCCGCTGGCTGCCAACCACATCGGCGACATCGACGTGTGGGACGGGGAGATTTACGCCGGGATCGAAACCTTCGACGACGGCCGCGGGGAGAATATCCAGGTGGCGGTCTACGACGCCAACACGTTGAAATGGAAACGCTCGATCGACTGGGAACCCTCGTCGGGGCAGGTCGAGGTGTGCGGGCTGGCGGTGGACCGCGACGGCGACATGGTCTGGATGGCCGACTGGGTCGACGGACGCTACGTCTACGGCTACAATCGGAAAACGGGGCGGTATGTCCGCAAGGTCCACCTGCGTCCCGTGCCCCAGTGGCAGCAGGGGATTTTCATGGTCGGCGGACGCATGCTGATCTCTGCGGACGACGGGGACGCCGACCTCGATGAACCGGACAACCTCTACGTTGCGGATCTGCGCGACGGAAAATCGTATGCCACGGTGCTTCCGTTCCGCTCGATGGACGATTTCCGCCGTCCGGGCGAAATCGAGGGGCTGGCCGTCGATCCTGCGACGGACGATCTGCTGGTGCTGGCCAACCGCGGGGCGCGGATCGTGCTGGGCATGCCGCGGGGCTTCTATCCGGGCTACGACGGCGAGGTGCACGAAGTCTACGTCTTCGAGAAGGTGAAATAAAGAAAGGTCCCGGATGTCCGGGACCTTTCTCTTATGGGAAGCGGCGGCTATTTGCCGAATCCGTTCGAAACGAATGTCAGCGCGTCGGGCAGCACCGTCTGCCAGTAGCGCCAGGTGTGGCCGCCGTCGCGCATGCGGTATTGCAGGGGAATGTCGCGCTCGCGCATGAGCGTGTAGAAATCGACGTTGCATTTCCAGAGGAAATCGTCGTCGCCGCAGTCGACCCACCAGCGGACCGAGCGCACGCCGTCGAGCTGTTCGGCGGTCATTCCGCGCAGCAGGGCCACGGGCGAGTTGTCGGCGACGGACTGCTGGAAGGCGTTGTCGTAGCTGCGGCGGCCGGGGAACATGTCCAGCAGGCCGCTCATCGAACAGGCCGAGCCGAACAGTTCGGGGTGGTGCAGGGCGTAGACCGCCGTGCCGCCGCCGCCCATCGACAGCCCCGCAACGGCGCGGTGCGCCTTGTCGGAGGCGATGCGGTAGCGTTTTTCGACGGCGGGCATGAACTCTTCGAAGAAGAACCGTTCGTAGTCCCAGCCCGGAACGTCGAAATAGCCCATGTGTCTGCCCGTGCGTTTCGGGCCTTCGCCCGAGGCGTCGGGCATGACGACGATCATCGGTCGGGCCATGCCTGCGGCGATGGCTTCGTCGGCGATGCGGCGCAGGTCGCCTTTCTGTGTCCAGTCGGTGTGGCAGCCGCTGGCGCCGTGCAGTAGGTAGAGCACGGGGTAGGACTCCTGCGAGCGGTCGTAGCCGTCGGGCAGGTAGACCGTGCAGCTCTTTTCGGCCCCGAGGACCTCGCTCGGGAAGGTGTAGACTTCGGTGCGGCTCTGCGCTCCGGCCGTCAGGGCCGCGGTGAGCGCAAGCAGGGCGGTGGTCAGCAGTTTTTTCATGGCTTATTCTACATAAAGCACCAGTCCCTTGAGGTATTCGCCTTCGGGATGGTAGATGTTGATTGGGTGGTCGGCGGGCTGGGTCAGCTGGTGCAGGATGCGCACCTTGCGGCCTGCGATGGCGGCGGCGGAAAAGACCGTCGTGCGGAACAGCTCTTTCGTGACGGCCTGCGAGCAGGAGAACGTGAAGAGGATGCCCCCGGGGCGGATCTGCGACAAGGCCCGGGCGTTGAGCCGCTTGTAGCCCTGCATGGCGTTGCCCAGCACCTTGTGGTGCTTGGCGAAGGCCGGCGGGTCGAGGATGATCAGGTCGTATTTGTCGCCGATGTCCTTCAGGTAGTCCACCGCGTCGGCGGCGACCTCCGAGTGGGCCGCATTGTCGCCGAAGTTGAGCTGCATGTTCTCCGTGGCCAGCGCCACGGCGCGTTCGGAAGAGTCCACCGAGCAGACTTCCCCGGCGCCGCCCGAGAGGGCGTAGACCGAGAACCCGCCCGTGTAGCAGAAGGTGTTGAGTACGGTGCGGCCCTTGGCGTAGCGTTTGACCAGCTGGCGGTTTTCGCGCTGGTCGAGGAAGAAGCCCGTTTTCTGTCCCTTTTCCCAGTTGACGCAGAACCGCTCGCCGTTTTCCAGAACGATGTGCGACGCATGGTCCGAGGTTCCCCACAGGTAGCCGTCGACGGCTCCGAGGGCGGCCTTGAAGGGGAGCGTCTGCGATGATTTGTCGTAGATGGCCGTGAGGCGCGCGCCGTAGACCGTGCGCAGCGCCTCGGCGATCTGCATCCGCGCGTGGTACATGCCTGCCGAATGGCACTGGATGACGGCGACCGGGCCGTAGATGTCGACGACGAGGCCCGGCAGCGAGTCGCCCTCGCCGTGGACCAGGCGATAACAGGTCGTCGCGGGGTTGTCCGTGAGGTCGAGCGTGCGGCGCACGTCGTAGGCGACGGCGATCCGGAGGTTCCACCACGCCTGGTCGATCTCCTCGCGCTCGAACGTGAGCACGCGCACGGCGATCGACCCCACCTGGTAGTGGCCCAGGGCCATGAATTCGCCCTGCCGGGTGTAGACCTCGACGAGCGCCCCTTCGGCGAAATCGGACTCCTCCTCGGCTTTGATGTGATCAATGGCGCCCGAGAAAATCCACGGGTGGCGGCGCAGAAGCGATTCCTCCTTGCCTTTGCGCAGGTAAATTTGCGGTATCATTTGCGGATCGGTTTTTTCGGTGTGCGGAGCAGCTGTTCGTAAATGCGGGTGCAGACCCATGCGTCGGTCGCGGCGTAGAGCTGCTGTTTGTCCGTGAGGGTCGCGGCTTCCCAGTTGCTCAGCCGCTGGGCTTTCGAGACGCGCCGGCCCAGCACGATGGCCGAGAGCTTGCGCAGGCTCTTCTCCCCGATGCCCCACTCGGGGGCGATGCCCTGCAAGTCGACGAAGCCCCCGTCGCGGAAGTGGCGGATCTGGCGCAGCGAGCGCAGGTCGCCCGCCACGTCGGCGCCGATTTTGAGAACCCGCCTGTCTTCGAGCAGTTGCAGGATGGGCTTGGCCAGCGGAATCTTGTTGAGCCGGAACAGGTAGCAGACTGTCGGCGTGGAGAGTTGCAGCAGCGATACGCGGAACGTGACGCCCGGGCGGAACGAGGGGCGCGTCTCGGTGTCGAAGCCGATGACGGGCTGCTCGGCGAGCGTTTTGCAGGCCGCGGCGATGTCGCGTTCGTGTTCGACGATGCGGATCTCCCCCCGGAACTCTACGGCCGGGAGCAGGGCGGTCTGCTCGTTGCTGATTTTATCAATGAAGTTGTTAACTGTGGTCATGCGGTGAAAATTCCCACAAATTTATGCATTTATTTTCAGAAAAGCGGCTCTTCGGCGCGCTATTTTGCCTTGTCCGGGCCGTCGGGACCGCTGAAAAGCGCGATGCGTCCGTCTGCGAAGGTCCGGACCGCCCCTTCCCCGAGCAGTTCGCGCACCGCTTCGGCCAGCCGTTCGGGCGGGCAGGCCAGTTCGGCGGCGAGCCGGTGCGGGTCGGCCGGGGACCGGGCGAGGCGCGCCAGGAGTTTTTCGCGCAGGGCGCTTTCGGAGCCGGGCGCATCGCCTGCCGCTCCGGGGTGAGCGGTTCCGGGAGCGGTTCCGGCCTCCCGGGCGGCGGCTTTCGCGGCCCGTTTGCGGGCCAGGCAGATGTCGCAGACCCCGCACGGCGCGGGGTTTTCCTCGCCGAAATACCGCTCCAGCACGGCGCTGCGGCACTCCTGCTCGTTGGCGGCGTAGGCGATCATCTGTTCGAAGCGTTCGCGCATCAGCTCCTGCCGCCGCTTGTAGGTCTCGGGGGCTATGTAGAGGTCGGCGCGCGGAAGGCGTTCCTCGTTCATAAAGAGGATGGGCGAGCGGTTCGAGGGGATGTAGCGGATCACGCGCAGCTGCCAGAGTCGTTTGAGCAGCTCCTTGACCCGCTGGACGGTGTAGCCGCTCCAGGTGGCCAGTTCGCCCTCGTCGATGGGGCGGAACTCGGTGAAGACGCCGTTGTAGAGCCGCAGCAGGGTGCGGATGAAGTGGTCGAGTTCGTCGCGCTGCACGCGGAGTTTGTACAGCTCGTCGCGGCTGACGCAGAACATCACCCGCGCGGGGTTCTCCTGTGCGTCGGTGAGGGTCATGTAGCCGTTCTGCTGGAGCAGTTTCAGGGCGCTCGTGACGGTCCCCGAATAGAGGCGCTCGCGGGCGCAGAAGTCGTGTATGTTGAACAGGAACGACGCTTCGCCGCCGTCGCCGATGCCGATTTGCAGGTAGGAACAGATCCGTTCGTAGATCTCCTTGATCTTCTCCAGCGGAGGGAACTCCTGCTCGAAACGCCGCGCGATGCGGTCGCTGTCGTCCGAGGCCACGAGCAGCAGGGCATAGGCACGCTGTGAGTCGCGGCCCGCGCGGCCGGCCTCCTGGTAGTAGCTTTCGAGCGAGTCGCACATCGCATAGTGGACCACGAACCGCACGTCCGCTTTGTCGATGCCCATGCCGAAGGCGTTGGTGGCCACCATCACGCGCGTCTTGCCCGAGAGCCACTCCTCCTGCCGCAGCGACCGCTCGGCGTGTCCCAGTCCGCCGTGGTAGGCGGCGGCCGTCGTGCCCTCCTGACGCAGGAGGTCGGCGATCTGCTCGGTGCCCTCCCGCGTGCGGACGTAGACGATGCCCGTGCCGGGGACGTTGCGGACCAGCCGCAGCAGCTGTCCGTTCTTGTCGTCGGTGCGGCGGACGCTGTACGAGAGGTTGGGGCGCGCGAAACTGCTGCGCAGAATGTGCGGTTCGGGGAATTTCAGGTGGCGCATGATGTCGTCGGCCACTGTTTTCGTGGCCGAGGCGGTGAGCGCCAGCACGGGGACGCCGGGGAGTTTTTCGCGCAGCTCGGCGATGCGCAGGTACGAGGGGCGGAAATCGTAGCCCCACTGCGAGATGCAGTGGGCCTCGTCGACGGCGATCAGCTGTACGTTCATGCGCACGACGCGCAGGCGGAACGCCTCGGTCGCCAGCCGCTCGGGGGCCACGTAAAGGAATTTCACGTCGCCGTAGGCGCAGTTGTCCAGCGCGATGTCGATCTGCCGCGGCGAAAGGCCCGAATGGATCGCAACGGCCGGGACGGCCCGCGCCCGGAGCCGGTCGACCTGGTCCTTCATCAGGGCGATGAGCGGCGTGACGACGATGCACAGCCCCTCGCGGGCGAGGGTCGGAACCTGATACGTGAGCGATTTCCCGCCGCCCGTGGGCATCAGCGCCAGCGTGTCGCGGCCCTCCAGGACGGAGCGGATGATCTCTAGCT
>OGNC01001602.1_pt1 | contig 10044 bp, 7 predicted proteins | sample 1573311 | NCBI WGS metagenome assembly OGNC01 (sample SAMEA2581889, study PRJEB24529) | metagenome | biome: Human gut stool | place: China | collected 2011
GCGTGACCAACACCATCAAGCTGTACGCCAAGCAGCGGCGGCTGGTGCAGATGGTGTCGGACCAGATCCGCGCCCGCGAAAACAACACCGATATGCTGGTGGGTGTGCTGAGCCATATCGTGGAGTTCCGCAACGGCGAGAGCGGCGCCCATGTGCGGCACATCCGCATCATCACCGAGCTGCTGCTCCACCGCCTGCTGGAGATCAGCAGCCAGTACCCCATCACCGCCGAGCAGCAGGACAACATCCCGCTGGCCTCCGCCCTGCACGACATCGGCAAGATTGGCATCGACGAAAAGATCCTCAACAAACCCGGCAAGCTGACCCCGGAAGAATTCGAGGTCGTCAAGACCCACAGTATGCTGGGGGCCGAGATGCTGCACCAGCTGGAAGACTTCAACGAGCAGCCGCTGCTGCAGACCGCCTACGAGATCACCCGCTGGCACCACGAGCGCTGGGACGGGCGCGGCTACCCGGATGGGCTGAAGGGCGATGAAATTCCCATCAGCGCACAGCTGGTCGCGCTGGCCGATGTGTACGATGCACTGACCAGCGAACGCTGCTACAAAAAAGCCTTCTCCCACGAAAAAGCCGTGCAGATGATCCTGAACGGCGAGTGCGGAGCCTTCAACCCCTTGCTGCTGCAATGCCTGACGGATGTGCAGACCGACCTGAAAGTCCAGTTGCAGCAGCGGACGCAATAACAACAGGAGAACGCCCCCCATGAAACACATCCTCTCACGCCGTGCATTCCTGAACGGATGCACCCTGCTGGCGGCCTCGACGGCCCTCGGCGGCCTGAGCGCCTGCGGCGGAACGGACGCGAAGAACAGCGGTCTGCCGCAGATCCTCATCGGAAGTGACACCTACCCGCCCTATATTTATCTGAACAATGACGGCACCCCGGCCGGGATCGACGTGGAGATCGCCACCGAGGCATTCCGCCGCATGGGATACGCTGCACGATTTGAAGTCATCGACTGGGAGCAGAAGACCGCCCTTGTGGAAAGCGGCGCCATCGACTGCATCTGGGGCTGCTTTTCCATGCAGGGCCGCGAAACGCTCTACCAGTGGGCCGGGCCTTACATGGTGAGCCGTCAGGTCGTGGCCGTGAACGCCGACAGCAGCATCCAGTCCCTCAGCGACCTTGCCGGGAAGACCGTTATGGTGCAGAGCACCTCCAAGCCAGAGGGCATCTTCCTCAGCGGCTCCGACCCGCGCATCCCGCAGGCCGTCGAGGTGTTCAGCATCGAAGACCGCAGTGTGCAGTATGCCATGCTGGCCTGCGGCTATGTGGACGCCATCGCTGCCCACGAGACGGCCATCCTGCAATACATGAAAGACAACAACTCGGTGTTCCGCATCCTCGAAGAGCCGCTGCTGGTCACCGGGCTGGGCGTTGCCTTTGCCAAAAACGACAGCCGCGGGCTGGACCACCAGCTGAATGACACCTTTGCGCAGATGCGCGAGGACGGCACACTGGAACGGATCGTCGGCAAATACCTGGAACATGCTTCGCAGTATCTGGAGGTGGACACCATTGACGCGTAACAACAAAACCACTCCGAACACGCGGACCTGGGTGCTCTACATTCTCGTCGGTGTGCTCTTCATGGCGGGGGTCGTCCTGGCTTCCGGCTGGAAAGCCCTGCATGCGACCGAAGAGCGTTTCTGCCAGACGATCGCGTTCGTCAAATCGCAGTCCACCAGTTTTGAGCAGTACAACGATACCATCACGGCCAAAGCGCTCCGCCGCACGGCGGTCTCGGTGCACCAGCTGGCCGGTGACGCCGCACTCGACCTCTCCGACCCGCACTGCCTGAAACAGCAGACCGAGACGCTCTGGCTCACCGGCATTTCCGTGCTGCGCCCGGACGGCACACTCCTGTGCGAGTACACAGCGAACGGCATCGGCTATGCCCAGCTGGAAGACCGGCTCAAAAAGGAGACCGCGCTGGACGTCTTCCGCTTCCCGCAGAAGACCTACCTGAAGCGCGTTCTGCTGGCAGACGGGTCTGCCGTGGATGTGGCGGCACACCGGGCCGACCACCAGGAGGTCATCCTGCTGGCCTATCGCTGCACCCCGGCCAAATTTGTCGAGGGGACGGCACTGTCGGTCCAGAGCATTCTGGACGGCTACCCAGAAGAGATCAGCGGCACCCTGTTCATCGTGCAGAACAATCAGGTCATTGCGTCCAACCGCCCGGAGCTGATCGGGCAGGACACCACCGCAAGCCCGCCGGTGCAGGAGATCCGCAGCGCCGGGCTTGCGGAAAAGCTGACGCCCACCCACGGCTGGAACGGCTCCGGCTGCTATTTCGGTATGTACAGCCACGGCCGGTCGTTCGACCTCTATGCGTACACGGATGAAAAAACCGTGTTCCGCGAGTCGCTCACGCGGGTCTTAACGGCACTGGTCTGTTACATCCTGCTCGTTTCGGTCTTGCAGATGCTGCGCCGACGCGCGGTGCAGGAGATGGAGCAGCAGAAAAAAGAGCAGGAGAAGAAATATCAGACCCAGCTGGAAGAGCAGAACCGCAAACTGGAGATTGCGCTCCAGCACGAGGGCGCGGCCAACCGCGCCAAACGGGAGTTTCTGTTCAACATGAGCCACGATATCCGCACCCCGATGAACGCCATCATCGGCTTCACCTCGCTGGCGGCGACCCACATCGACAACCGCGAGCAGGTGCTGGACTACCTGAAAAAGATTTCCACCTCCAGCCAGCATCTGCTCTCCCTCATCAACGATGTGCTGGATATGAGCCGCATCGAGAGCGGCAAGGTCAAGATCGAGGAAAAGGCGGTGCATCTGCCCGACCTTGTCCACGATGTGCGCTCCATCATCCAGCCCAACGTTGCGGCCAAACGGCTGTCGCTCTTCATTGATACCATGGACATTGAGGATGAGGACATCATCACCGACCCGCTGCGGCTGAACCAGATCCTGCTGAACATCCTGTCCAACGCCATCAAGTTCACCCCCACCGGCGGCATGATCAGCATCCGCATCGCCCAGAAGAACGGTGCGCCCAAGGGCTGCGTCTGCTATGAGTTCCGCATCAAGGACAACGGCATCGGCATGAGCGAAGAGTTCCAGAAGCACATCTTCGAGGAGTTCAGCCGGGAGGAAAGCTCCACCGTCAGCGGCATTCAGGGCACCGGCCTGGGAATGTCCATCACCAAAAACATCGTGGATCTGATGGGCGGCACCATCGCCCTCACGAGCGAGCCGGGCAAGGGCACCGAGTTCATCGTGACCCTCTGCTTCACACGCAGCGGGCAGAAAGCAGAGCCCAAGCAGCTCCCCCAGCTGGAAGGGCTGCGCGCACTGGTGGCAGACGACGATACCAACACCTGCCTGAACGTCAGCACCATGCTGTCCAAGATCGGGATGCGGCCGGAGTGGACGATCTCCGGCAAGGAAGCGGTCATCCGCACCAAATATGCGGTGGAGCAGGGCGATGAGTTCAGCGTCTACATCATCGACTGGCTGATCCCCGACATGAACGGCATCGAGATCGTGCGGCAGATCCGCAAGGTGATCGGGAATCGCTGCCCCATCATCATCCTGACGGCCTACGACTGGGCGGACATCGAGGACGAGGCCCGCGCCGCCGGAGTGACCGCGTTCTGCGAAAAGCCGCTCTTCCTCTCGGAGCTGCGCCGCGTTCTGGCCGAACCGTTCCGTGCAGAGCCTGCCTCCGAGCCCGCTCAACCCACTGCGGCCGACCTCAAGGGGAAGAAGCTCCTGCTGGTGGAAGACAACGAGCTGAACCGCGAGATCGCACTGGAGATCCTGAAGGAAGCCGGTTTTGTGGTGGATACCGCCGAGGACGGCGCGGTCGCCGTCCAGAAGATAAAGCAGGCGGCCCCCGGCCAGTATGACCTGATCCTGATGGACATCCAGATGCCCAATCTGGACGGTTACGAGGCCACGCGGCAGATCCGCGCCCTGCCGGACGCCGAGAAGGCCAGCATCCCCATCTTTGCGATGACGGCGAACGCCTTTGAAGAAGACCGTCAGAACGCGCTGGCGGCCGGCATGAACGGCCATATCGCAAAACCGCTGGATGTCCCGCACCTGCTGCGCGTCCTCGCAGATGCCCTGAAAAAATAACCCCCAAAAAAGCCGAAACGGCCTGAACTCTGTGTCGCACAGGGTTCAGGCCGTTTGTGGTCTTATTCAGTTTTGGGGGCGGCTTCCTTTTTGCAATCCCCCTCAAAGTATGTTATACTGAGAAATACAAGTTTTCCACTTTTATAGCCTCTCTCAGACAAAAGGAGAACGCAATGGCTTTCAACAAATATATCCGGAACGCAGGCGATCTGGTCACCTCTCACGAGCAGACACGCGCAGGATTTTTGAAAATCGCGCTGGAAAAGAATCGTCTCGGTGACCCCTACATAAAAAATTCACTTGCCTTCAAGAGTATGGTCTCCGGCGCGACTTGTCCGGAAGCCCTTCTTTCCATACCCGAAGTGCGGCCATTTCTCCTGAGTGCCTCCGGTTTGTCTGATAAAAGTCTGAATTACCTCGACGAATCTGACCAAACCAAAGCCATTGAAGAGCTCATCAAGAATTTTTTGAAGCCCGCAGGTAAACATTTCATTGATGAAACGATCTACCGATATCTTCTTATTAAAGGAGACGCCGTAGGCGGGTCGATGCGGAACCGTATCGGAGCCCTGGGGCAGGAACGTCTGATCCGCTGCATCTTATCGTGTATGGCTGTACAGAACATCTCCTACCAGTGGGCAGAAAACATCTCCGGCAAATTTCCGTGGTACGATCAGACAGACAACGACCTTGACATTGAGCGTCGGATGAAAGCCCTCTGCTGGCAGACCACCGCAGGGAAAAAGCGGCTGCTTGCTTTCAATATGAACATTTCCACAGTCCGGAAAAATGTGGATATTTGCCTGTTCGATTCCGATGCAGTCGGATTCCGAAATGGAAAAATCGCTTTTGAACCAGACAAAGCCCTTATGATGGGCGAGCTCAAAGGCGGAATCGACCCCGCCGGGGCAGACGAACACTGGAAAACAGCCAACACCGCCTTGGAACGTATCCGGACGACCTTCGCTTCTGCTGGTCATCCCGTTCAGACCTCGTTCGTCGGAGCTGCCATTGAAGCCGCCATGGCGGAGGAAATCTATTCGCAGCTTCAAGCCGGGGTCATGACCAACGCAGCCAACCTTACCAACGACAACCAGCTGGTCGCTTATTGCAACTGGCTGCTGAATCTTTAACGCAGACAAGTGAGAACCGAATGGAACAATTATCCTTTTTGAATCCTTCCTCCCAAGATTATCTGATCGAGCAGTTTTCTTCTGACGCCTTATGCAGCGACATTGAGCGCAAAATGCTCGAATCTCGTTATGCTCCCCTTCTCGATGTCACTGACCGTTTCGACAGGCGAAGCGTCAGCTATCAGCTCAGCAAGAACGAGATCCTCCACAGCTGGCTCAAATACAAAGAAGGTTTTTCAGCGGACCTTGTCCAACTGTTGCTTCATGAGATGGGGGCTCACCCCGGCGATCTCGTCATGGACCCTTTCATGGGCTCCGGCACCACAGCGCTCGTCTGCCAGATGCAGGGCATCAACAGCATTGGCTACGATGTGATGCCCATTGCGGACGTCTCCTTAAAAGCAAAGGCTGCCTGCATGGAGTACGATCTTCCTGAACTTCGTGCCATGCTGGAAGAGCTGAAATCTCTCCACATGCCAGACAGCTATTCCTTGAAAACACCTTGTATTCCCATCACACAGGATGCCTACCCGGAATACAACGAACGCTACCTTCAGTTCATCGAAGACTGGCGTATCCACTGTGTCTATTCAGAGAATGCCAAAAATCTTCTTCGGCTCTGCATTCTCAATTCTCTGGAACCGTGCAGCTACACCATAAAGAGCGGCCAATATCTCGGCTGGGACAGCCGTTCCCCAAAGGTGATTCATGCCAATGAGCTTCGCGCAGCTAAAGGCAAAAAGCCGTTGTCCGCTAAAACAGTCCGTTCAAGTATCCTCGACAGCCGTGATACCGTTCTATTGGAACTATCGCATGTGATCCACGATCTTGAGGTGATTCAGCATTCCAGCCAGACGCACAAAAAAGCACAGATCACCTACAAACAGAACAGCGTTCTGTTCGAACTGCCCAGGCTTCCAGATAACATTCTGAAAGGGGTTATTACCTCGCCGCCGTATTGCAACCGATACGATTATACCCGCACCTATGCACTGGAACTTGTTTACCTTGGGCTTGATAACGATTCGATCAAACAGCTGCGGCAGGACTTGCTTTCCTGCACCGTTGAAAGCCGATCCAAACTGGAACAGTTGAAGCTCTTCTATACAGAGATCGGTCAAATCGACCGGTTCCATACGATCCATCAGACACTTTGTTCCAACCCTGCTTTTTGTGAGGTGCTGGATGCCTTACACAAGCGCGAACAGCATGGTGATTTGAATAACAGCGGCATCGTCCGAATGGTAGAAGGATACTTTACAGAGCTGGCCTTTATCTATGCCGAACTTTTCCGCGTTTGCAAAAAGGGCGCCATGGTCGCGTTCGTCAACGACAATGTCCGTTATGGCGGTGAAGTCATCCCAGTCGATTTTTTGAGTTGTTCTCTTGCCGAGCAGTTTGGCTTTACCGTCAAAAAAGTCTACTGTCTCAAACAAAAGAAAGGCAACAGCAGCCAGCAAATGGCCAAATTCGGCCGCGTCGCACTCCGAAAAAGCATTACGATCTGGGTAAAAGCATAAAAATACCGCTGCGCAGCTATTTTCTGCGCGGCGGTATTTTCTTTTTGGCTTTTTTACTTCACCTGTGCCCCGGTGGTCAGCGCCTCGGACACGGCGTCCATCAGCGCGACCATGGTGCAGTAGTTGGCACCATAGGTCTCGGTGTAGGCAGAGTAGGTGTCGATCTGCTCCTGCGTGGGGGCGATGTCCATCGCCTCAGCCACTGCCTGATAGAGCAGCGCTTCGCGGGCATACTCGGTGATGCTGTCGCTCATGGCATCCAGCAGGTCGTCGGCGCTGTTGTAACCGGCAGCAGCCTGCAGGAAGCTGTCGAGATCATAGCCGTAATACTGAGCCATGGTATAGTAGTAGTTCAGGCACTGGTTGACCTGATAATCGGTCACTTCTTTGGGCAGGTCCTTGAAGGTGGAGTTGGCCAGCAGGTAATCCATCACCGCAGTGTTCAGGTTGTTCTGATACAGCATCTTCTGGTATTCGGCCCGCAGGTCTTCCACGGTGTGGACGCCATCGGTGCTGCTGAAATTCTCCTCGACCCAGGCATCGGTCAGTTCCGGCAGGATCTCCTCGCTGATGTAGTTCAACGTGACGGAGAAGACCGCCTTTTTGTTGCTCAGGACCACCGCATTGCCCTCGGCGTCGGTGGAGTCGCTGTAGCCGTCCGGGAAGGTGACATTGACATCGAAGGTCTCGCCGGGCTTGTGGCCCACGATCTGGTCCTCAAAGCCGTCGATGAAGGAACCGCTGCCCAGCGTCAGGCTGTAGCCGCTGTAGGTGCCGCCGGTAAAGGCCACGCCATCCACGGTGCCCACATAGTCGATGTTGACGGTGTCGCCGTCGGCGGCGGCACGGTCGGTGATCTGCTGCGTGGTGGTGTTCTGGCTGAGCAGGCTGTCGATCTGGGACTGCACGTCCTCCTCCGTCGGCTCGATGTCTGCCTTTTTCAACGGGATGGAAGCGTAGTCCTCCGGCAGGGTCACATAATCCAGTGCGCGGATGCCGGACCAGTAGCCGTTCTCGTCCAGACCGTCACTGTAAGCAAAGTTCTGGTAGTCATAATCCGAAGCGCTGCCGTAGACAGACGCCTCCGAGCCGGCCGATGCGGAAGAGGACGCCGCAGACTTCGAGCAGCCCGCAGCCGTCAGCGCCAGTGCACCGGCGCAGAGAAGGCAGACTGCCTTCGAGATGATTCGTTTCAAGTGGATACCTCCTGTATCCCGGACGCCGCCGGGAACTGCAATTTTTTCAGACAAATCTTATTATAAAGGGTAAAAATGAAAAAGAAAAGGATTTTGCGAAATTTCCACAAGTTTCACGCTGCCTGCCACGTGAGGTCGTTGCTTTTTGTCAAAAGCTGTGATATCCTATAATTGCCGCAGCAAAGCGGCAAGGCGCTGTGTCCAGAACGCAGGCGGCAACTCCCTACCGGATGGCTTTGTTTCCATAAACAGGGCGCCGGGAGGGCGACTTTTGAACGTTTCTCCCCGGAGGCTCTGGCCGAAAGGGGGAATGTACCCATGACATTGACCGAGATTCTTGCGCTGTTGACGTTCCTCGTCACAACGGTTTACGACACGATCGACATCGTGCTCCGATTCCGAGAGTTTCGCACAAAAAATGGACAAAAGAAATGACCGCCCCACGTTTAGCACCCGTTGGCGGTCATTCTTTTGATCTGCTGGTAGGGAGCTAGCCGTTTGTTGGGCCAGCGCCTTTTCTATTTGTAGTATAATCGTTCTATCGTCGTTTGTCAAGCTGTCGCCCCGCACACGCAAAAATCCTCTTGCGCTGCGGGGCCTGCGGCTTTATTATAATAAGAGAAGCACATCAACACAAGGAGGAACATCCATGGATTACAACAAAGCCGCTCTCGAAATGCACGAGAGCCACCACGGCAAAGTCGGCATCGTGAGCAAGGTCGAGGTCAGGACCCGCGACGACCTGTCCACGGCTTACACCCCCGGCGTCGCCGAGCCCTGCCGCAAGATCAAAGAGAACCCCGACGACGTGTACAAGTACACCTTCAAGAGCAACATGGTGGCCGTCGTGTCCAACGGCACCGCCGTGCTGGGCCTGGGCGACATCGGCCCCGAAGCCGGTCTGCCGGTCATGGAGGGCAAGGCCGTGCTGTTCAAGGAATTCGGCGGCGTGGACGCCTTCCCCATCTGCATCGACGCCCACGACGCTGCCAGCGTCATCGCTGCCTGCAAGGCTATTGCACCTACCTTTGGCGGCATCAATCTGGAGGATATCAAGAGCCCCGAGTGCTTCGAGATCGAGGAGACCTTGGAGCGGGAGCTGGACATCCCCGTGTTCCACGATGACCAGCACGGCACCGCCATCGTGGTCACCGCTGCCCTCATCAACGCCCTGCGCGTGGTGAATAAGAAGATGGAGGACGTGCACATCGTCCTGAATGGCCCCGGCGCTGCCGGTACCGCCATCATCAAGATGCTCATGACCGCCGGTGCCAAGGACATCGTGGCGGTGGATCAGTTTGGCACCCTGTACAAGGGCTGCAACAGCGCCGAAGCACACAAGAACTGGCTGGGCGAGGTGACCAACCCCCGCCAGATCAAGGGCGGCCTGAAGGAGGCGCTGGAGGGCGCTGACGTGTTCATCGGCGTGTCCCGCCCCGGCATCCTGACCACTGAGCTGTGCAAGACTATGAACAAGGACGCCATCGTCTTTGCCATGGCCAATCCCACCCCGGAGATCATGCCGGATGAAGCCAAGGCGGGCGGCGTGCGCGTGATGGCTACCGGCCGCAGCGACTTCCCCAATCAGGTCAACAACGTGCTGTGCTTCCCCGGCCTGTTCAAGGGCGCGCTCAGCGTCCGCGCCCGGGATATCAACAATGAGATGAAGCTGGCTGCGGCCTACGCCATTGCAGACCTCATCACCGATGCAGACCGCAGCGAGGAGAACATCATCCCCGGCGCGTTCGACCCCCGCGTGGCCGAGGCTGTGGCAAATGCCGTGGCAAAGGCTGCCCGCGAGACCGGCGTGGCACGGCTGTAAGCGGAGGACACAGGCATGAGAACGATCTCCGCACAGAGCATTACGGATACGGTGGCGCGGCTCTGCATTAAAGCCAACACCCAGCTGCCGCAGGACGTGCAGGCAGCGCTGGAAAAGGCGCGGGAAGAAGAGCCGTGGCCGCTGGCAAAGAACACATTAGACCTGCTGTGGTCGAACCTTGGCGCTGCAAAGGAGAAAGACCTGCCCATCTGTCAGGATACCGGCATGGCCTGCGTGTTCGTGGAGCTGGGCA
>OGNC01001603.1_pt1 | contig 10037 bp, 9 predicted proteins | sample 1573311 | NCBI WGS metagenome assembly OGNC01 (sample SAMEA2581889, study PRJEB24529) | metagenome | biome: Human gut stool | place: China | collected 2011
TCCGTCATGATTGATCGTCTCATAGGTCTGCAGGTTGATGATCTGTGTAAATTCACTGTACTGCATAGCTTCTTTAAAAATCAGATACATGTCATAGGCAGTCACATAATGATCCTCTGCGGTCAGTCCGTGCGGATTGACAAAATGAGAATTGGTCGCACCGATCGCTGCCGCTTCCTGATTCATCATATCGGAAAAGCCGTCCAGACTGCCCCCTATGTTTTCCGCGATCAGTACCGCCGCATCATTTGCAGACTGCATGAGCAGTGCATGCAGTGCCTGATCGAGTGTCATCGTATCTCCGGCAGAAAGCCCACAGAGCGTCGCACCGGATTCATTGATCTTTACATTTTCGGATGCGGTCAATACGGTATCCAGATCTGCATACTTGAGTGCTACAAGTGCCGTCATTACCTTTGTCAGGCTCGCCGGTGCGAGCTGCATATTTTCGTCTTTTCCATAGATGATCCGATTTTTGCCAAGATCACACAAGACTCCTGAAAGTGCCTGGGAAAGATCTACTTCATTCCCGGAAAGCGTCTGTCCGTCACGCAGGCATAAATCCGCCGCAAAGCCCTCCGCCTTATCATCAGCTGTACTGTTTGTATGATCAATCCGATATGCGCTTACCGGACTGTCCAGCTCGTATTCCATTGAAACCGCTGCACTTTTACAGCCGGTCAGCAAGACAGACAGCACAACAAGTGCTGCCAGCTTTTTCTTATTTGTACATCTCACGCCACTCAAGATCTCCTCGACTTAATGATTTAATCAACAGCTCCGCCGTAGCCAGATTCGTAGCAAGCGGAATATTATGCATATCGCATAAACGAACTACATTATTGACATCCGGCTCATGCAGCTTTGGTGTCAGCGGATCGCGCAGAAAGATAACAAGGTCGATCTGATTATGTTCGATCTGTGCACCGATCTGCTGTTCTCCCCCGAGATGACCGGCCAGATATTTGTGGACATTCAGATTTGTAACCTCTTCAATCAGGCGTCCTGTCGTTCCTGTTGCATAAAGATCGTTTTTGCTGAGTATACCCCTGTACGCGATGCAGAAATTCTGCATCAGCTTCTTCTTTGCATCATGTGCAATTAATGCAATATTCATATGTAACCTTCTCTCCTAATTACTGTATTTCCTCACACATTGCTTCGTAGTCGCCACTCAGGAACTTGCCTATGGAGATTACAATATCTATTTCGTCTGCGCCGTCTGCAATGGCCAGTGCAGTTTCCGCTACTTTTACTTCGGTAAATGTTTGAGAAGAAGGGAATCCTCCTGATACACAGGCGATATTCACTCCGTCTACCTCCAGCGTATTCTTGACGATAGCTGCAAAGTTGGGATACACGCAGATCGCAGCTACATTTTTCAAGTCAGGAAATTCATCATCGAACTGGTTTACTTTTTCAGTAAATCGCATAACGCTTTCATCGCTATCCGTACTGTTCAGTGTAGTCAGGTCAATGCACGTGAACAGGAATTTCTTGACTTCTTCTGTGTTGTTCTCCGGCACTTTCTTTTCAATCAGGTCAGCTACGCGAGCCTGAATATCTGCATCGCTCAGATGTGTATTATACTTCGCCAGAGCGGCATCGTACTTGTTGGACAGTGAATTATTCTCCTCCATGATCGTTCAGTTTTGGGTTATTGATATGTCTTTTACTATCTCGTTTCGTTTTCTTTTCCATACTCTTTTGAAGGGCGGCAGTGACGTCTACGCCTGTCTGGTTGGCGATGCATAGGAGCACCCACAGAACGTCTGCTATTTCTTCTTCGATATTGTCTTTCTCACCTTCCTTGAAGGATTGGTCACCGTATTTGCGGGCCATGACGCGGGCCAGTTCCCCGACTTCTTCCGTCAGTACTGCCATATTGGTCAATTCGCTGAAATAGCGGACGCCGTATGTCTTTACCCATTGGTCTACCTGTTTTTGAGCTTCTTCCAGGGTCATAGTTCTTTTATTATAAGTTGTTTACGTTATTCTTTGTTTTTCGTATCCATGCATATAGTAACAGGTCCGTCGTTCAAAAGTTCAACTTTCATGTCTGCACCGAAGGTACCCGTACCGATTTCTTTGCCCAATGCGGCAGTCAAATCTTTGCAGAACTTCTCATAGAGTGGGACCGATATTTCCGGCTTTGCAGCTTTGATATAAGAAGGACGGTTCCCTTTTTTGGTGGAAGCATGTAAAGTGAACTGGCTGATAACCAGAATTTCTCCTCCGTCTTCCAGTATGGATTTGTTCATTACGCCATTCTCATCGTCGAAAATGCGCAGATTTACTATCTTCTTGCAGAGCCAGTCAATGTCTTCCTGCCCATCGGCTTCCTCAATGCCGACTAATATCAGCATTCCTTTTCCGATAGCTGATTTGCAGTGTCCCTCAATGGTCACTGATGCATGGCTTACCCGTTGTATAACTATTCGCATTGCTATTTATTCTATTTCGTGATTATGAAAGGCAAATTTACGAATTTCGAAAGAGAAAACGATGTATTGGGAGGAAAATATTATCGAAGAAGAACGTGTTACTGCCTCTTGAAACCTTCTAATTTTAGCCTCTGTTATTCATTATTCAATCCTTCCTTCACCGTCTTGGCCTTCGCTTCCCCAATAATAGCGCTGATGTCCTCTAGCGACGCCTCTTTTATCCGCTTTACACTCTTAAATTCTTTCAAAAGAGCTGTTTTAGTCTTTTCCCCGATGCCTTTGATGCTATCCAATGCAGATGCAACCTGTCTTTTGCTACGTTTGTCGCGATGAAAACTAATCGCAAAGCGGTGTACTTCATCCTGTATTTGTGTCAGCAACCGGAACAGGGGAGTGTGTTGTTTGATCCCGATAGTTTGCGGAGGAAATCCGAATAGCAATTCAGACGTGCGGTGGCGATTGTCTTTAGCCAATCCGGCAATAGGGATATTCAATCCTAGTTCGTCCTCAATGACCTCTCTGACGACCTCCATTTGCCCTTTCCCACCATCGGTAATGATCAGGTCGGGCAACGGCGAACTTTCTTCTATTGCGCGCTGATAACGCCTTTTTACGACTTCTTTCATCGAAGCATAATCATCAGGCCCCACTACTGTCTTTATATTGTATTTCCGGTAATCTTTTTTCGAAGGTTTGGCCTTTTTGAATACCACGCAAGCTGCCACTGCGTCCGATCCCTGTATGTTCGAGTTATCAAAACATTCAATCTGCAAGGGCGGTCTCTCCAAATGCAGTTCTTGCTGTATTTCTTTCATCAGGCGCATACTTCTCTGTTCAGGATTCAGTTTCTCCGCCTGTTTCATGCGGTCGGCCTTGTATTGCTTCACGTTCAGGATAGAAAGATCCAGCAATTTCTTCTTATCACCCCGTTGGGGAACGGTGAAAACGACATTATTTAATTCCAGGTCAAGTTCGAAGGGGACGATAATCTCTCGTGACCGGCTTTTATAACGTTCCCTCATTTCGATAATGCCGAGCGTCAGCAATTCCTCCTTGGATTCATTCAACTTCTTTTTATATTCGAAAGTAAATGCCTGGTTGATTGCTCCGTTTGTGATATGCAGATAATTGATAAATGCGGAATTGCTGTCATCCTCCTCGATCGAAAAGACATCTATATTATGTAGTACGGCGCTTACCACTTCTGATTTGGAACGGTAGTTCTCTATCAAAAGATATTTCTCTTTAATCTTCTGTGCTTCCTCAAACTTCATTTCACCGGCCAAAGTCTGCATCTTCTCCAATAGCATACGGCTAATTTCCTGCGTATTCCCTTTTAGAATCTCTTTGATTTCATCGATGTTTTTTAGATATTCTTCTTGTGACTGAAGCCCGATGCAGGGTCCTGCACAGTTCTTTATATGATATTCGAGGCATACATTGAACTTCCCGGCCCGTATGTTCTCCGGAGTGAGGTTTAAAGAACAGGTACGTAACGGATATAAATGCTTTATCAAGTCCAGCACTGCATACATCGAGGGGATATGGCTGTACGGACCATAATAAGATGAGCCGTTTCTGATAATCTTCCGGGTTCTGAATATCCTGGGAAAATATTCGTTCTGTACACAGATCGAAGGGTAAGTCTTGTCATCCTTTAATAAGACGTTATAACGCGGCTTATATTTCTTGATCAGATTATTTTCCAATAGCAGTGCATCTTCCTCTGTGTTCACCACGATATACCGTATATCAGCTATCTTGCTTACCAATACCCGTGTCTTTCCCGGCTCGTGTTCTTTGCTGAAATAAGAGTATACCCTTTTCTTCAGGTTTTTAGCCTTTCCAACGTATATAATCGTTCCTTCCGCATTCAGGTACTGGTAGATTCCCGGCTTTTCAGGAAGGTTTGCCACGATTCCTTTCAAGTATTTATTGGTTTTGTTTTCCGCTTCTGTATTCATAATCTTTAGGGATGAAATAGCTAAAATGAAAAAGGGCGTAGTATCACTACGCCCTGCAAATATAAACAAATCCTTTATAAAGTCAATACGGATTCTACTTCTACATCATCTCCGAATACTGATTTTCCGTTGAGGTCTTTCAGTTCGATGATAAAGTTGATATATACTTTCTTCGGTTTCAATTTCTTCACCAGTTCGCAGGCTGCTTTCATTGTTCCGCCCGTTGCCAGTAAGTCGTCATGCAGCAGTACTACATCGTTTTCATCCAATGCATCTTTGTGAATCTGCACTGTGTCTTTTCCGTATTCTTTGTCATAGCTTTCTTCAATAGTTTCTGCGGGAAGTTTTCCGGGTTTACGGATAGGGATGAAGCCAGCATTGAGTCGGGTAGCCAGAATCGGTCCCATGATGAATCCTCTTGATTCTATACCTACAACTTTGGTGATACCTTTATCCTTATACATCTCGTACATAACGTCCGATAATTCTTGCAAGCACCACGGATCTTTGAACAATGTGGTTACATCGTAAAACAGGATTCCCGGAATCGGAAAGTCGGGAATTTTCCGGATACTTTTAATTAGCGTTTCTTTGCTCATAATCATTGATTTATCTCGTTTCTTTAAATGCTTTGTTTCACGTGAAACGTTGCCGCTTACCGGCCCGAAAGTACCAGCAACACGTTGATGTCGCTTGGCGATACTCCCGGAATCCGGCTCGCTTGGGCAATGGTCTCCGGATCTATTTTAGTCAGCTTTTGGCGAGCTTCGGTGGATAGGGACTGGATAGAAGAATAGTCAAACTTACCTTTTATCTTTATACTTTCCAGGCGTGCCAGCTTTTCTGCTATCATTCGCTCTCTGTCAATATAACCTTGATATTTGATTAAGATTTCGGCAGCTTCCAAAATTTCTTCTTTACGGTCTTGGTTGGCACTTGTTGCTTTTTCCAGTTCCCGTTGAAATGCCGGAATGTGTTCGGCTATGTTCTCTATCGTCACCTGCGGACGGTTCAATATTTCAATTAATTTGCAACCTTGACGTAGGGGAGTTGTTCCTATCTTTTCGAGCGCATCATTAATTAGTGCCGGTTTCATCGAATAGTTTCGTGCGAAGGAAATAATCTGTTCCACAGCTTCCTTCTTGCTTTTCATCAACCGATAACGGTCTTCCTTGGCTAATCCGAGTTTGTATGCCCGTTCGGTAAGTCTCATGTCTGCATCGTCCATACGGAGCAGAATCCTGTATTCTGCGCGTGAAGTAAACATCCGGTAAGGCTCGTCAACTCCCTTGGTAACTAAATCGTCGATTAATACGCCGATATATGCTTCATCGCGTGCCAACGTAAATTCTTCTCCACCATGGCAATTAATGTGTGCATTGATTCCGGCTATTGCTCCTTGTCCTCCGGCCTCTTCGTAGCCGGTGGTTCCGTTTACTTGTCCGGCAAAGAATAAGTTTTTAATAACTTTCGATTCCAGCGTATGTTTTAATTGTGTCGGATCGAAGTAGTCATATTCAATTGCATATCCCGGACGATAAATAACCAAGTCTTTGAAAGCGGGAATCTTTTTCAAGGCAGCAATCTGTATATCCATTGGAAGCGAAGAAGAGAATCCGTTGAGGTATAATTCCTGTGTTGTTTCTCCTTCCGGTTCGAGGAAAAGCTGATGCTGGTCTTTGTCGGGGAAAGTCACAATCTTGGTCTCTATGCTGGGGCAATAGCGCGGGCCGATACTTTGAATTTGTCCGTTGAAAAGGGGAGAGTCCGGCAATCCATCACGTAAAATCCGATGTACTTCTTCATTTGTATAGCATGTCCAGCATTGGAGTTGTTTCAAATGACGTGTACTTGTATTCATGAAAGAGAACTTGTGGAAGTCACATTCTCCGTCTTGCGTTTCCATTTGGTCGAAGTGTACGCTGCGTGCGTCGATACGTACCGGAGTTCCGGTCTTCATTCTTCCGTAAGTAATCCCATGGCGAGCGATAGATTCGGTCAGTTGATAGGAAGCCGGTTCGGCCATTCTTCCACCCGGTAGTTGGTGGCGTCCTACGTGCATCAGTCCGTTGAGGAAGGTTCCCGCAGTCAGTACGATGCACTTTGCTTTGAAAGTAACTCCCCAGACGGTGACGAGTCCTGTCACCTCTCCGTTTTCAACGAGAAGTTCGCATACAGTATCTTGCCAAATATGAAGGTTGGGGGTGTTTTCCAGTCTCTCGCGCCATGACCAGATAAACTTGGCGCGGTCGCATTGGGCACGAGGACTCCACATGGCGGGGCCTTTTGAACGGTTTAAGATTCGGAACTGAATAGCTGTTTCATCTGTCACCAATCCCATTTGTCCACCCAGTGCATCTATCTCACGTACTATTTGTCCTTTGGCGATTCCTCCTACGGCCGGGTTGCAACTCATCTGTCCAATCTTGTTCATGTCCATTGTGATGAGACAAGTCTTGGAACCTAAATTTGCTGCTGCGGCTGCTGCTTCACAGCCTGCATGTCCGGCACCTACTACAATTACGTCATAATTAAAAGTCATTGTCGTAAATCTCTATATTTCTTTTGCAAAGATAGTCAGAAATAGGGATTTCCCTATTATCCTTTGGGGAAAATCTCCTTCGGACGAAAAATCTCTTCCTTATCTTTGTAATGTGAATAAGTTTAAGTAATTACATAAACCGAGATGATATGAAAAAGATTGTTTACTTCTTGCTATTTGCCTTGTGCCTACCGATAGGCTTGCTGGCACAAAGCGTTGATGACGACCTTTACTTCGTACCTTCCAAAGATAAACAGGAGAAGAAAGAAACTCCGGTTAAGAAGGAAACGAAACAACAGGTGACCAACATCTATACTTCACCGGGTACTACCGTAGTTGTTCAGGACCGTAAGGGAAAAACACGGGATGTGGATGAATATAATCGCCGTTACGATGCACGTGAAAATGAATTCGTAATGGATAATGATACCTTATATATAAAAGAAAAATCTAATCCGGATTTGGACGGAGAATGGGTGACGGGCGAATTCAATGGTACAACAGACGACTATGAATACGCTGAACGTATCATCCGTTTCCGCAATCCGCGTTTCGCTATCAGTATCAGCAGTCCGTTGTACTGGGATGTAGTTTACGGTCCGAACTCATGGGATTGGAACGTATATACCGATGGTATGTATGCTTATGCATTCCCGACGTTCAGTAACCCGCTTTGGTGGGATTGGCGTTATGGCTCTTACGGCTGGGGATGGAACTATGGCTGGGGCTGGAATCGTCCTTACTACTCTTGGGGATATTACCCGGGTTCCTGGGGCGGCTGGTATGGTGGCTACTGGGGTGGTTGGTATGGTGGTGGCTATTGGGGACATCATCACTATTGGCACGGCGGTCCTAGCTGGGGCTGGGGTGGTGGAAGCCATTGGGCACGCAACACTTATACGGGTCGCCGTTCATATGCTCCTAGTAGATATAGTTCTTCTACTTCTCGTCGTTCAGATTATGGTCGTTCGCAAGTACGTAGGACTACTAGCGTACCTTCTGGAGGTCGTGTCTCAACGGGGCGAGTAGTTGGTTCAAGAAGTGAATCCATACGTTCTGGAGTATCTACTCGTTCAGATGTATCCTCCTCAAGAAGAAGTACATATACCCGTCCAAGTAGTACTCGTAGTAGTGGGACAAGTACTCGCACCTCTACTCGTGCTAGTTCTTATAATAGTTCCCGCGGAAGTAGTGCTCGTAGTTCATCTACATATTCTCCTTCTTCAAGAAGATCCAGTTCGACATATAATAGAGGTAGTTCTGCTTCTCCATCACGTACTTATTCGAGGGAAAGCACTCGTAGTAACTATAATAGTAACCGTTCTTCTTCATCTTCTAGAAGTTATTCTCCAGCCAGCAGTAGCAGTTCTCGTTCAAGTGGCGGTAGTTATTCAGGTGGCGGTAGTTCGTCCCGTTCAGGAGGCGGTTCTTCTAGTAGGAGTAGTAGAAGATAATTAGAAGATAGTATTAATATGATTAATTTAGATTATGAAGAAGATTATAACAGTAATATATACTTTATCTTTTGTGATAGGAGCCGTTAGTGCACAATCTGTATATGATGGTGTCAAAATAGCAGATAAAGATTTGAATGGTACAGCTCGTTTTGTAGGAATGGGTGGTGCGATGGGGGCATTAGGTGGAGATATAACTACAATGGGGACAAATCCTGCTGGTATTGGTATCTATCGGAGTAATGATGTAATGACTTCATTTAGTTATTCAGCTTATGGAATGGAGAGTAAATATGAAGGTCAAAAATCAACTATAGATAAGAATAGATGGTCGTTTGATAATATAGGAGTTGTTTTTGCTACTAAAATAGGTAATCAGACTCCATTACGTTATGTAAATTTTGGATTTAATTATAAGCGTTCTAAATCTTTTTATAAAAATATGTCGATGTCGGGGATGATGGGAGTAGTTGAGAATCCTAGTAATCCGGGATCTCCATATTATGTTTCTCAAACTAATTCTATGGCTTTACAGGCAACTGATGCAGAACGATATGTTTGGGATAATTCTAGGCAGCACTTGGATTTTGATAATGCAAATAGGATATTCTCAGATCCTGATGCTGGATGGCTTGGGGCTTTGGGGTATCAAGGAGGTCTGACAGAAAGAGATCGGATTGATAATGAACCAGATTTATATGTTCCTTTTCTGCCGGTAGAGCCTTCTTCTGTTTTTAATTCAAGAGAAAAGGGGGGAATTGATCAGTATGATTTTAATGTATCTTTTAATATAAATGATCGTGTATATTTAGGATTGACCATTGGGGCCTATGATGTGGATTATGATAAATATTCTGGGTATGATGAATCATATAAAAGAGGAGAAGGTTATTCTCTTGAAAGTTATAACAATATCTCAGGTTCTGGGTTTGATGTAAAAATGGGATTAATCCTTCGTCCATTTGAATATTCTCCATTTCGTATAGGTTTTGCAGTGCACACCCCAACTTTCTATAAGTTAACATATTCTACGAGTGCAATAGTAACCAATGATTATAGAGATGCAAATACTGATGAATTAAAACGTATAATTGTAGATACCTATGATTATGTAGGAGATATGAAGCGGGATTATCGATTGGTAACACCATGGAAATATAACGTTAGTTTAGGATATACTGTCGGAACTTCTTTAGCATTAGGTGCGGAATATGAATATGAAGATTATTCTACAATGAAATTTAAGTATTCAAGTAATGATGGCGGTGGGGATATGGAATTTGAGAATGCTGAAGTAAAGAACTGTTTGAAAGGTGAACATACATTCCGTATTGGAGCTGAGTATAAGGTAATTCCAGAGTTTGCTTTTCGTTTAGGATATAATTATAGTTCTGCTGTATTTAGAGATGAGGCTGTGAAATATATTCCTTCCAATTCTCTTATAACTGATACTGATTTTTCTAATAAGAGATCACAGAGTAATTATACATTAGGAATAGGATATAGAGGAAAAATGTTTTATGCAGATTTAGCTTATCAGTTGTCTACATATAAAGAGAACTTTTATCCATTTTATAATATTGCTGTCCGCTAAAACTCAAAAGGGCATAAATATTCCGCCCGAAGCCCTCTA
>OGNC01001605.1_pt1 | contig 10029 bp, 6 predicted proteins | sample 1573311 | NCBI WGS metagenome assembly OGNC01 (sample SAMEA2581889, study PRJEB24529) | metagenome | biome: Human gut stool | place: China | collected 2011
TCCATCACCGCGGACAAGCTTTGGAATATTGCTGCCAAATGAACAGTCGAGCTGCAGTCCCTTGTTCGTTGCAATAGGAACCTGTGCAGCTACCGTATCTTCAATAGCTGTCCTGATATCAAATGTCTCTTCTTTGATCTTGTACTTTCCTGCCTCAAGCTTGCTTATATCAAGGATATCATTGATAAGTCTGAGCAGAGTGTCTGCACAGTTCTTAGCTGTTATGAGGTTATCCCTGTAATCTGCCTGAAGGTCTTCCGCCATAAGTGTAAGCTGGAGCATACCGAGAATTCCGTTGATAGGAGTTCTTATCTCATGACTCATATTTGCAAGGAACTCAGCCTGAGTCTTATATGCAGCATTGGCATCCACTATCGCCTTGCTGAGTTTCTCCTCAGTCTCTTTCTGCTTTGTAACATCGATTACTACCATGTTGATGTAATCAGCCTCGGACTTATACATAACCGTGTTGAACACCTTCTGAAGTGACTCCATGGTGATCTCAACATCCATGAGGTCTCCCTCCTTGGTGCCCGAGTTATTGTATGCTGTGAACCAGGCATTTATATCCTGAAGAACCTCTATCTTGCTCTCCTTGAGGATCTTATCCTTGTAGTCTGACACATCAAGCTTGAAATACTCTCCAAATATCTCATTGGCATCAACTATCTCATAACTCGTTCCATTTACCGGATCATTTATTATCTTCGCCTGAGCAAATCCGATAGGAAGATTCATGAACAGTTTCTTGTACTTGTCACTCTTGTTCGCAGATCCTGCTCTGCCTCCTCCAAAAGCAAGCATGATCAGCACTGCTGCCACCGCTGCCAGAACACCGCAAATGATAGCTCCCACTCCAACATTTGCTATGCCAAGCACTCCGGCGAGCAGCGCCAGAACTGCCACGACAATGGCAAGCGGTTTAATCCCAATTTCCTTAATTTTGTCCATTAATGCACCTCTGTTCTTATAAATATTTTCTGTAAATAGTGCTTTTATACACATAAAATATGTTTACGAGCAACCACATAGTTACATTATATTATAAATAACAAACCAGGTCAACGCTCACATCGTTTTTTATGCTGAAATTTTCACAAAAAATATTCATCATTTTGTACAATATAGACTATATTTTCATTTTGACACATCCTGATCTTTCTGATTGTTTTTATACAGCTTCTCGGCAAGCTTCATCGCCTCCTCAAGCTTTGTTGTGTCCTCCTCAAATATATACTCATCGGACTCCCCATTGTCACCCCCGTTCTGAGGATTCTTATTCCAGTGATCTGCATCTACGACATCATCATTCTGTTCTTCCTCGCTCTGGATATCTGCTTCCCCCGCGGCATCGCTGGCTGCAGTTTCCTTCTTAGCAGCTTTTATACTCTTCTTTTTTCCCTTTATAGTCTTCGCGTTCATAAGGAATGCGAACACGAGCCATCCAATAAGCGTGAACAATATTCCCGGCTTAAGCCCCCTAGGGAAATACTTAAACACTATCGTGTGGGCACCCGCCTTGAGGTCAAGTGCTATGAACGCACCCGCAACAGTCTGGATCTCGGTCTTCTTTCCATCGACATAAGCAGTCCATCCGGAATCGTACGGTATCGAGGTGAACATAAGCCCGTCTTCCTCCGGTGCAATTTGTCCTTTCACATATCCATCCTCAAATACCGAGGTCTTAAACTGATCCTTCGACCATCTCCCATATGCCACATCAAACGCCGCACCATTCATTGTCGCAAGGGTAAGCCTTGCCGATGTGTTGTCCGGCACACCATCTGAAAAGCAGTATTCTATCTCCACATGGGCACCCTTTGACATATGTCCAATATGATACGTCTGATACTGAAGTCTTTCATAGTTCTGTTCCTGGCCGTCAACATATGTCCTGATCTTGGTTATTCCGTTACAGTTCGCTATCATATACAGATCATTCTGTTCCTCTGTTATGTCAAAGCTCAGACTGAAACTGGTTATTCCTGGTGTTATATCTGACAGCGCAAAATATTCACTGTACTGATTGTCGTGTGTTATGGTTATGTCATTGCTGGAACCTGTGATCTCAGGGTATATCTGGCTGAATGTTCCGGCAACTCCTGTGGACTTTTCCACAAAATCGTTGATACTCTCGAACATATTTCCCGCATCGCTGGTCCAGTCCTTAAGGTTGTTGTTTACCATGAATCCAAGCTTAAGTGCGCGCTCATTCTGATATATATCCACACCCCCTACAGTATCCAGATAATTCATGTCGTATGACATATATTCATCAGATCTCCTAAACACATATCTTATTCCAAGGACTGCGCTTGATACAGGGTTTGCTCCGTCAAACAGAAACTCATTTGCACCAGTGTAAAATCCAAGTCCGTGCATCGCATTTACCAGATCATTTGACACCGTCGATCCAAACAGGCTCACGCCCTGCATATTGTAGTATGTGGACTCATCCACCACATTAGTTTCAACCAGCTCCGATCTATAAGAGGAACCGTCATGTTTTACCGAGTCGATGGCTGCCTGAAGATTTTCAGCATCGCCATAATAATCTGGAATGTACACTGTTCCATTGCTCTCGTAGCCCTTGCCCGCGCTGAACACAACTTCCGTCAGGCACAGCACAGCCATGACTATAGACATCACAAACCTTCCCTTACCCTTGAGCATACTCATCAGCATCATAACAATAGAATATGTCACAAACAGTCCCCATGTGAGCATGATGACTGTCTTGTCAAATTCTATATTCTTGTCTGCATATACTAGAAAGCCAAATGCGACTATAATTCCAGCCATGACACCCACAACCTGTTTACGGTCAATGTTTACAACAGCTTCATATCCCATGGATAACAGGACAAATATAAACAGAAATGAGAATCTGTTTGGTATTCCGTACTGGTCGTGGAATCCATGCCAGATATAGTTGAGGAGCACGTTGTTAAAGCTCATCATGAGGAACACCAGCAATATGATATTCTTCAGTTTCTCATACCACTTTATCTTCGTATTAAATATGTATATACCTATAAGAAGTATCGCAAATGTACCGCAGTACAGATTGACACCTCCGTCAAACCCTTGGCTCTTTATCGGCGGTGTGAATACAAACATCTGCTTTATCATATCCCAGATGCTGCCATACCACTCCCAGTTCGGGTAGTGTCTGGTTGCTGATGCCGTTGTGTTCAGTCCAATATATGCCGGAATCAGCAGAAATGCAGACATCGCAGCGGCAAGCACGGATGTTCCTGCAAATCTCAGTGTGTCCTCGGCGGCCTTATATATGTTCTTGTGGTTCGTCATGATGAACTGCAACACAAGAAACATGCATATCATAAAACATATATAGTAATTACAGATGAGTCCGTAAAACAAACTCAAAGTGTACAGCTTATAGTTGCTTCCATCCTCCATCATCTGCTCAAATCCCTGAATGACCAGAGGAAGTATAAGTATACAATCCATCCACATGAGGTTCCATGAATAACCGATCACATAGTTGCTGAGTGCATATGCAATGGCAAATGGTATGATGAACACATTGTTCTTATCCTTACATTTATATCCGAGATAGCTTGCCATGGTAAGTCCCGACAGAGCGATCTTTATACTTATCAGAAGACACATAGCCACATACAGATGCTCTCTGTCAAATATAACTATGATGAAATTCAGAGGGCATGACATGTAGTATGCGATTATATCCAACAGGTTGCTTCCCATACCGATATCCCATGTGTAAAAAAGGCTTCCCTCATTCTGAAGCTTATCATGGTAATCTGAGAAAAATGGAAGATACTGGTGAAGACTATCCACCATAGTCAGACTGTGGCCGCCAAATGGACCGATCTCCGCTATGATCCAGAGCACCAGCATGAACACAGCCGGTACAAGGAACGATATGACCATAATATAATTGTCCGACAGTATATCTCTGAGTGATCTCTTATTCTTTTTGAACACAAAACATTTGCTGAAAATATAGTTGATGACTAGTACCACTAGCTGTACCACTATCTTAGAAACAAACTCATTATATCTGAACGAATCGCAGAGCAGATTGGTGCCAACGACCTCGACGATCATTGCGAACAGACGCATTCCCACAAAGGATACGAATTCCCTGACGATCTCTCCGACACGCTTCCTGTGTTCTGATCTGAACACATAAAATCCATTTGCAAAGTATGCGAATAGTATAGCCAGCATGATCGCTATGACATTGGCTTCACTCCTCGTCAGATCAGTGACTAATCTGAGTACAAAAAAAGATACCAGATTAACAGCCGTTGTCATTCCTCCGGCTATCACATACCTGACCATCTCTTTCTCCATGAGTTTCTTTATCTTGTCCAAATATATATTCATATCACTATACCGTTTCCTCATATCTTATATCTCATACATGTACACAGAGTCAGGAATACCTCATCTGATGGTATTCCTGACATGCATACCCTGTTTATACTATTCAATAGTTATAACAAATATGATGTTCTATTGATAGTTACATGTTATTAATTTTGATATCTGTTATTTCGTCAGCTCCATCTACTTCATAGCCGCAAGCAGATATACCAGTGGTGAATTCCAGTAGATCGTAACCTCGTTGCATGAATAGCTCTGTGCATTGTCCACATAGCATTTCTCCGGTGCCATGTCAGCAAGAACCGCCTTCGCATACGGGTCCTGAAGATTTCCATTTGCACCGCCTATGAGCATTCCAGGCATTGCCTTTCCAAGGACCTCTGATGGTCTGTGGTGTGGATTTTCCGGTGTCTGTGAACCGTAACCTGTCACATAACAGTAGCTGACCGGATTCCTTCCGAGCAGGTAGTTGAGCTGGTCTGCGGCATAATCGACATAAGAAGCATCACCGAAGACCTTTGAAGCCATGAGCATCAACATTCCGTCATTTGCCACAGCCATATTGCTTCCCCATACATACTCCCCACCGGTTGCAGAGCCAAATCCGCACTTGCCATAATTCTTGACAAGCTCATCAGCGCCCTCCTTGAGGATGGCCTTCTCAGCTTCACAATCCTTGACATTCATGCAGTAGTCGTATATCGCATAGTAACCTACGTCAGCCCATCCAAGGCCATACTTCACGCTGGTCTTGACGGTTTTCTTGACATAGTCGTTGTAACTCTCATCCCCAGTCGCTATATAGAGTTCTGCAGCTGCCCACAGATACTCGTCAGTCATTCTTGCATCCGAATAAGAACCAGTTACTATGTCTCCAACATTTGTAAATCCTGGATCTTCCTCATGTTCTTCGAGATATTTCCATGCCTTCTGGGCCGCAGCAAGACATGTATCTGCAAAATCTTTATCTATATCCCTGTATATAACTGAGGCTTTTGCCATGACTGCGGCAAAATCGCCCGTGGCTGCAGTGGATATAGGTGACAGTATCATCTGTGCTGTCTCATCAACTGCAAGAACAGTCTCAGGGAACACCTCACCTGTAACCTTGTGGTATACACCACCGCTGTTCTCATCCTGCATCTTGAGCATCCAGTCAAGCTCGTATCTCGCCTCATCGAGAATATCCGGAACCCCATTGCCACTCTCAGGTATTCCTATAGTGTCATCCTTTGCAGCCTCAGCTGAGTCCTCATATGTGAGCAAAAGATCCTGCACAGCCTTCGCCCCCGGAACCGGTCACATCCTTTGCCACATCTGATCCGTACACTATAGCCTGTCCGGTATGACATGCTTCATGGGCAAAATCACCTGCAGCTGCGCTGTCAAGTGCTGTTCCACATCTCTGGTCATAGAGCATGAGAACTGATGCCTTATAAATATCGTCATATATTCCATCCTTCACCTGGAACTCGTATGACTCCTCACCTGTATCTACTGTTATCTTGTATGTACCCTCAGCATTCACATCGCTGAAATCCACGATCGTATATCTGAGATCAGCGCCGGAATCATAATGCCAGTCGCCAAGCTCGCCCGTCTTAACAGACTTTCCTGTCGCAACGTCCACAACATCAAATGTCTTTGCCGACTCATTTGTTATGGTCGCAAGCTTCTGGGCATTCTTCTTATATCCGAGCTGGTTGACATTTACGATCTTAGGCTCCGGAATGGTCTCGACCTGCTGTGCCTTTGATGCATCCACGACCGTAAGCTTTATATTGTCAAAATATATCTTATGTGGAGTACTGTCATCACCCTTGCCATCAAAGTGTCCGAGGTTCATGCAGAGTCTAGGCGCCGGATCCGACTCCTCGCTCATGGTGAACTGTGTCGAAACATGCTGTGTGTCTGTTCCAACCATCGCCTCGTCCATGACATACGCATGGTAATCTCCGCCATTTATCTGTATCCTGTACTGAAGTGCCCTCTCTATAGTGCTGTGAACATCAAATGAAAGCTCGTATACACAATCCTGATTGAGTGCAAATCCGTCATAAAATATCTGGTTTGCATAGTCGAGCTTGCCTGTCGATGTCACATCAAGACACAACTCACCATTCTCATTAAGCAGTTCCGCCTGACCGCCGTTAAAATATGTGGCACATCCATCTGTGTCATTGTCATCAAAATTCAGATCGATGAGCACATCCCCATCTGTCACCTGACTGTTCTCCTCCTCAGTGACCGCCTCAGATGTCTTCGTCTCCTCTGTCTCCGTGGACACATCCCCCGACTCCGTCTCAGTGCTCTGCACTGTCTGCTCCTCTGTACCGTCTGTCTTCTTGTCCCCGCAACCGGCAAGCATCGACATGGTCATAGCCGCTGCCATGGTAACTGCAAGTACCTTTCTCATCTTCGCCATTATTTACCCTCCATAAACCTTATAATGTCCTGAAACGCCATGTGTCCCCCGAAGATATCAAGTGCGCTCCCTATCGTCACATCTATCCTGTTCCTTCCAAGACTTCTAAGCTGTTCCAGATCGTCAAATGATGCCACTCCTCCCGCATATGTCATAGGCAGCTTCCCCCATCGTCCAAGCATGTCAGCCACATGCTCCTCGATACCGGAGGCCTTGCCCTCCACATCCACAGCGTGGACCAGGTACTCATCACAGTACTCAGACAACATATCAAGCGTATCATCGTCCACCTTTACATTGGTGAATTTCTGCCATCTGTCAGTGACAATGTAATACTCCCCATCCTTCTTACGACATGACAGATCCAGCACGAGATGTTCCCTGCCGACAGCCTTCTCAAGGGCATTCAGGTTGTCGAAATTTATCTCGCCATCCCTGAAAACAAAGGATGTTGCTATGACATGGGATGCACCCATATCTATGAATTTCTCCGCATTGCCGGCATTTATTCCGCCACCGATCTGCAGACCTCCCGGATATGCCTCAAGGGCAAGCTTTGCCTGATTCACATCCGCATCATAATACTCACTGGATGCCGGATTCAGCAAGATGATATGTCCGCCTGTAAGCCCATATTTCTTATACAGATCAGCAAAAAAACTGCCGTCCTGATGTGACACAAAGTTCTCGTCCGCCCTGTCACCCTCATCGCAGAGGCTTCCTCCAACTATCTGTTTCACCTGTCCATTGTGAATGTCTATACATGGTCTGAATCTCATATCACCTGTCTCCTGTCATGTTAGTTATGTACACGCATCATTTGTCCATATAGTGGTTATTCTAACATACTAATTCCAAATATGACACAATAAATGGCTTAACCGGTCAAAACTTTATTTGATTACAATAGACAAAGGCTTTACAATAGAATTGATTATGTTCATCGTGAAAAAGAAAGGGGAACTTACTTATGAATTACTCACTGAAAGCCGAACTGGATAACTGCTATTCATTTGCCGATTCTTTGGACAACGACGGCTATGGTGCACGTCAGAAAGCAGGGCTCAAGACAAGGGAGATGCTGCAGTTCGATGTTCTTCAGTTTCTTGCATATCTGTCCAGTTCTAACCAGGCTGAACTTACCCTGGAGATAAAATTCATCCGCGAATATCTGAATCAACATTTTACAACTGACAGGTTCCGCACATTCAAATACGAGAGAACGACCGGAGATTTCGCCAGCACTCCGCCCCGTTCACTGACGTATTTCGTTCAGGGTGACCTTGCCCGCATGAAGGTTAATCCCAATGCGGTGTACCGTTCAAGAGACTATGTACGGACATTCAAACTCATGGGACAGGAATTTATCGCCTGCAACAACCTGACAGACGAAGGCGAGATTGCGAAGCTCACCGGCTACTGCCTGATGCTTGACAAGTACCTGAAGTCCATGAACCTTTACGCGATAGATCCAAGCCCGCTTCTCGACAAATATAACGCACTGCCTAAGAACACTCCAACAGCAAACCAGACCGGATCCGCTACTGTCACAGCAAAACCGGAACCGGTGAAGGACGTGGATACTCTTCTTGAAGAACTCGACTCCATGACCGGACTTGAGAGTGTGAAGAAGGATATCACAAACCTTGTAAACCTCCTGAAGATCAAGAAGCTCCGTGAAGAAAATGGCATGAAACAGCCATCCGTATCCCTCCACCTCGTATTTTCGGGTAATCCAGGTACAGGAAAGACAACCGTTGCCAGACTTCTTGCCAATATATACAAAGGACTGGGGGTTCTGTCAAGGGGACAGCTTGTAGAGGTTGACCGCGGAGGCCTTGTGGTCGGCTATATCGGTCAGACAGCCATCAAGACATCTGAGGTCATAGAGTCCGCACTAGGCGGCATTTTGTTCATAGATGAGGCGTACACCCTCACTGCCGGAAAGGGCGAGAACGATTTTGGACAGGAGGCCGTGGACACTCTTCTTAAAGCCATGGAGGATCACAGGGATGACTTCATAGTCATCGTAGCCGGATATCCTGACCTGATGGAGCAATTTCTAAGTTCCAATCCAGGGCTGCGCTCAAGATTCAACAAGTTCATCACATTTGAGGACTACACAGGCGATGAACTGATGTCCATATTCGAGAGCATGTGTTCAAAGCAGGAATACAAGCTGGATGATGCCGCCCGCGATTACGCACAGAACTACTGGGCAGACAAGGCAGCAAACCACGACGAGACATTTGCCAATGCCCGTGAGGTGCGAAACTTTATGGAGTCTGCTATTTCAAGACAGGCCACACGTATTGTTTCAATGGACAAGATAGATGTGGATACCCTTGCAACCCTTACCGCTGCAGATCTAATGGAATAGTTTCTGCTTTGTTCACACTTATTTTATTGTATATATTGCCGGATACATATTATAATGAAGGACATTGATATATTTGATTATCAGACAGAAAGAGAGGTATTTTATTTTGATCAGATCGGTTACAACAGACAATCCCGTTATGAACTTTTTAACCATCGTGTGTGATATAGTCATACTGCACTTTTTATGGCTGCTGACTTCCCTGCCAGTTCTCACAATAGGAGCATCCACAACTGCACTCTACTATACCACCATGAAGTGTATCCGAAATGGACAGGGTGGGGTGGTAAAGATGTTCTTCAAGAGTTTTAAGGACAACTTTAAGCAGGCAACTGGCATCGGTATTCTGGCTTTGATCGCAGGTTTTATATGTGTCTTCGACATGTACTTTGCTATCAATAAAAATCTCAAGAGTATGATGGTCATTTTCACCATCATGTCCCTGATATACCTGTTCACAGTGCTATATGTATTTCCACTTCAGGCACAGTTTGAGAACACCATCAAGACGACTATCAAGAACGCTTTCCTGCTGTCCATCAAGAACCTTCCGTGGACACTGCTGCTCACAGCCATCACCGCTCTCATGGTCGTGATGAGCTATCTGAACTCTACAGTTCTTGGAATCATGCTCATATGTGCTGCAGGGCTTCACGCATACCTCTGTTCCCTCATATTTGTGCACATCTTCCGCGAATATATGCCAGAGGAAGATAACAAAGCTGATGAAGATTTCCACATTAAGGAAACTACAGATACAGTGGAAACTACAGATACCGATGACAGCACTCAGGACTAACGTCCCTTGCCTATACATACAGATGAATAATACACATTACACGCGCCA
>OGNC01001607.1_pt1 | contig 10025 bp, 10 predicted proteins | sample 1573311 | NCBI WGS metagenome assembly OGNC01 (sample SAMEA2581889, study PRJEB24529) | metagenome | biome: Human gut stool | place: China | collected 2011
AAAGACGCCATCGCCGCAGCCGGCCTCAACGATTCCATGATCCACGTCGATTTCATGGTCGGTTCGCCGGACCTGACCATCACCGGGACCAAGGCAGACGGCACGACGGTGCCGGTCTTTACCCATGGCGACTGGGCACAATAACGATTTTCCATTGACAAGCCCGGCCATCCGTGCTATTATAAGACGCAACAACCATATACCCTTCATCCAGAGCAGCTGAGGGACTGGCCCGATGACGCCCGGCAACCTGCCCGTAAGGGAGTGTGGTGCCAAAACCAGAGACCGGCTTTTGCGATTGAGCCGGATCGGATGATGAGAGGAGCGCGCTCGGCGGCTTTTGAGTCTCTCCTCGCGGAGAGGCTCTTTTTTTGTATCCCGAGAAAGACACGTGACGGCATAACCATTCAACTTTAATGGAGGTACTGTAATGGCGGAGAAAATCCTTATTTCTTCGGAATCGGTCACCGAAGGCCATCCCGACAAGCTGGCCGATCAGATTTCCGACGGCGTGCTCGACGCGATCCTCGCGCAGGATCCGATGAGCCGCGTGGCCTGCGAAACGCTGGTCGCCACAGGGGCGATCATCGTCGCCGGGGAGATTACCACGAAGGCCTATGTAGACATTCCCGGCATCGCCCGCAAAGCCGTGCTCGACGTGGGCTATAACCGCGCCAAATTCGGCTTTGACGGCGAAACCTGCGCCGTGTTCACGCAGATCGACGAGCAGTCCGGCGACATTGCCATGGGCGTGGACAGAGCCATGGAGATCCGCGAGTCGGAGATGGACGATGACCAGATCGATCGCATCGGCGCCGGCGACCAGGGCATGATGATCGGCTACGCGACCGACGAGACGCCCGAATTCTTGCCTATGCCTTTTGCCTTGGCGCAGCGCCTGGCTCGTCGTCTCACGGCCGTACGCAAGGACGGGACGTTGAATTGCCTGCGTCCCGACGGCAAGACCCAGGTCACGCTCGAATATCGCGATGGCGTTGCCGTCGCGGCTGACACGATCGTGGTGTCGTCGCAGCACAGCCCAATGGTTTCGTTGGAAGAGCTGCGCGATTTGATCGCCCGGAACGTCATCGAACCGATTATGCCCAAAGAATTGATGAAGAATCCTCGTATTCTCGTCAATCCCACGGGACGTTTCGTCCTTGGGGGACCGATGGCCGACACGGGGTTGACGGGGCGCAAAATCATCGTCGACACGTACGGCGGCATGGTGCCTCACGGCGGCGGCGCTTTCTCCGGCAAGGACCCGACGAAGGTGGACCGTTCCGCCGCCTACGCCGCGCGCTGGATCGCCAAGAACATCGTGGCTGCCGGTCTTGCGTCGAAGTGCCAGGTGCAGCTCGCCTACGCCATCGGCGTAGCGCATCCCGTGAGCGTGCTCGTCGAGACCTTCGGCACCGGCACGGTCGCCGACACGAAGCTCGAGGAGGCCGTCGAGAAGGTCTTTGACCTGCGCCCGACCGCCATCATCCGCGACCTTGACCTGCGCCGCCCGATCTACCGTCAGCTCGCCGCCTACGGTCACATGGGCCGTGAGGAGCTGGGCGTCGCGTGGGAAAAGTGCGACCGCGTGGAGGCGCTCCGCGCCGCGCTGTAAGCCTCGCGCACAAGGAAATACCGTTTCCCGAAGGGTCCCGCCGCGTACGCGGCGGGACCCTTTTGCGTCCTCGCGCATAGACTGAAACGCAGGCGTATCGTCTGCGCTTCGGCGGCGCACCGCCGAAAAATCAAGGAGGGTGATCGCTATCAATCGTTATCAGGGTAATTGCGGCAGCAGCTGCAGCTGCGACCAGCAGTGCTGCCCGCGTCCTTGCCCGCCTCTGTGTCCGCCGCCCCCGTATCCGCCCTACGGCGTGATCGGGCCGACCGGTCCGCAGGGCGTGCAGGGCATTCAGGGCGTTCCCGGTCCCATCGGTCCCACGGGGCCGCAGGGCGTGCAGGGTCTGCAAGGCCCGCAGGGTCCTGCCGGTCCGGCGGGCGCGCAGGGAGCACAGGGTCCCACGGGTCCTGCCGGCCCGCAGGGTCCGCAGGGCGCACAGGGGGCGCAGGGTCCCGCCGGCGTGACCGGCGCTGCTGGCCCCGCCGGTGCTGTCGGTCCTGCCGGTCCCATCGGACCCACCGGGCCTACCGGCCCGCAGGGTCCTGTCGGTGCTGACGGTCCGCAGGGGCCTGTCGGCCCCACCGGCCCTGCGGCGACGATCAGTCCCGCGGCGGCGGTCGCAGACACCACCGATCCCGGCAACACGGCGGCTCAGCTCAACGCGCTGCTCGCCAGTCTGCGCGCGGCGGGTCTGCTCGCCACCTGAGAGAAGCAAAGCAACGCGGCGCGGAAATTCCGCGCCGCCTACATAGCATGGGAGGGATATTCGCTTTGAAGGTATGCGTTTACGCCATCTGCAAAAATGAGTCGCAGTTCGTTGACCGCTTCATGGACTCAATGTCCGAGGCCGACTATGTCTGCGTGCTCGACACCGGTTCAAGCGACGACACCGTGGAGCGTCTGCGCGCACGTGGAGCCATTGTGGGCGAGACGGTCGTCTCGCCGTGGCGCTTCGACACGGCGCGGAACGAGTCGCTGGGGCTCATTCCCGCCGACGCGGACATCTGCTGCGCCATCGATCTCGACGAGCAGTTCCACCCCGGCTGGCGCGCCGCGCTGGAGCGCGCATGGCAGCCGGACACCACCCGCGCCCGCTACCGTTACACCTGGAGCTTCCGCCCCGACGGCAGCGAGGGCATGGTGTTCTGGGCGGATAAAATTCACAAAAACGGCTGCTACCGCTGGGCAAGTCCGGTGCATGAGACGCTTGCCTACACCAGCGAGGGCGCGGAGCGCTTCGTGGACGCGGCCGGCGTGCAGCTCGACCATCACCCAGACGAAACGAAGTCCCGCGGGCAATACCTGCCGCTGCTGGAGCTGGCCGTGCGGGAGGACCCGCAGAACGACCGAAACTGCCACTACCTCGGGCGGGAGTATATGTTCCGCGGCGAGTGGCAGAAGGCCATTGAAACGCTCGCGCGGCACCTGACGCTGCCCTCCGCCGTCTGGGCGGACGAACGCTGCGCGTCGATGCGCTACATTGCCCGCTGCCTGCGCGCGCTTGAACAGGACGATTCGGCGGAGCGCTGGCTGCACCGCGCCGTCGCGGAGGCTCCGCACCTGCGCGAGCCGTACATGGACTACGCGCAGCTCCTCTACGCGCAGGAGCGCTGGTACGGGCTGGTCGATGTGCTGCGCGCCGCGCTTGCCATCACCGAACGCCCGCGCACCTACATCTGCGAGGCGGACGCCTGGGGAAGTCTCCCCTACGACCTGCTCTCGCTCGCCTACGCTCACCTCGGCGACGCGGAAAGCGCCGCTGCCGCCTGCCGCGAGGCCGTCGCGCTTGCGCCGAATGAGGAGCGGCTGCGGAAGAATCTTGCCCTCTTTGAGCAAATGCGCGAGCGGTGACGCTCGCGCATTTCTTCGTTCTGTCTATTCCTTCTTTTTGTCCGCCGCAGACCCGCTGTTCGGGTACTGCTTAGAGGAGTAGGGATTTTTGTTCTCCCGCGGCTCGTCGCGGCAGCTGCCACAGTCGCTCGCCCAGCCGAGGACGAGCATCCAAACGATCAGCCCGCCGATCCAGAGCGCGAGCGCGAGCCCCGCCCACCAAAGCGGCCAGCCGCGCCAACGGTGCAGCGCAAGCAGGAGCGCCGCAGGGATCGCCCCCTCCCAATTCAGCAGCAGATTGAGCAGCAGACAGAGGAAAAATCCGCCGCTGCGGCGGGTCCTACGCATGGCTCACACTCCCTTCACGCGGATGCGGCAGGCTTCGCTTTACAGATCCTCGCCGCAGTTGGGGCAGCAGCTCGGCATTATGCCGCAGACATTGTAAAGCCCGTACCCGCAGTGTGGGCAGCGGTAAAAGAGAAACATTTGAATAAGCGACACAGCGAGCACAGCTCCCGCTATCTTCGTGCTGAAAAAGCTGACCGCAATGGTCAGCACAAAGCCGACGATCAGCGCCTCAAGGCTCCGCTTGTGCTTCATGCCTGTTTCCTCCTTTCTTTCTCTCCTCACGTATTGTGAGATCATTTTGATTTTACCACATCCGTCCGCTCCTTGCAAGCGCGGCCCTTGCTTTTTCCCGCGCGGTATGATACATTGTATTCACTTTTGAAATTTGGGAGCATCACGATGGAGCTTTGCGATTATTACCTCAAGTATATGAACGCGCTGTGCGAGGGTACGCTTGCCACGCCCGAGGGCATTGCCCTCAGCGGCGAAACGCCCGAGGAGCGCGCGATGAGCCTGCAGGCCGCGCTGAAAAACGTCAGCGTGCCGGACTTCGTGCGCCGCTGCGCCCGCGCGGCGGGCGACGCGCTGCCGGACGGTCTGTTAGACGGCTTCCATGAGGAGGACTTCGCCCGCGCGCTCTTCGCGCGCATGGCGCTCGGCGGCGCGCCGCAGCCGGAGGAGCCGCCCGCTCCCGCCGGGGAGGCGGACGAGCCGGCCCCCGATCCCGACGCGGGCAAGCACGCCTTCGAGGTGTTCTGCGACTGCCTGATGCTCGACGAAAACCTCATCGCCTACCTCATCGATGTGCTCAAGGCGAACGACCGCGCGGGCTTCTACAAGCTCTCGCAGGTCACGACGCATCTCGACCTCGACCCCGATGAATTTCTCTACTGGCTCGCCCACCGCGAGGACTACGCCGAGACGGACGAGGAACGCGCCTGCGCCGTCATTCTGGACGCCTGCCTCGACCGTCTGCGCGCGGAGGGGCAGATGGACGTCGCGGCGGCGCTGCTCTCCGGCGACCGCATGACCTTCGACGCCCTGCGCTGCGAGGCCCCCGAGCTGCGCCAGCTCCCTGTCGCGACCTATGTGTGGTTCGAGAAAAACTACCTCGACCGCGACTACCCGCTGCGCTTCGTCCTCAGGTGCAACGGCGTGCAGTTTCCCGATACATTGAAAAAGGAGCCTTGATATGACAGCGGCTGAAATTTATAAGACCCTCGGCGTGAGCGGGGAGGTCCTCGCCTACGGCGAAAAAATACTCGAAACGCTCCGCCCCCGCTTCGCGGAGATCTCCGCGCGCGCGGAGATCAATCAGGCGAAGGTGCTCGCCGCGATGCAGAAGAACCGCGTCAACGCCACGCACTTCGCCGCCTCGACCGGCTACGGCTACGACGACGAGGGCCGCGACAATTTAGAGCGCGTCTACGCCGACGCCTTCCACACCGAGGCCGCGCTGGTTCGCCCGCAGATCACCTGCGGCACCCATGCGCTCGCCGTCGCGCTGAGCGCGAATCTGCTGCCCGGCGACGAGCTGCTCGCCATCTCCGGCAAGCCCTACGATACGCTCGAGGAGGTCATCGGCATCCGCCCCTCGCCCTGCTCGCTCGCCGAATACGGCGTAAGCTACCGGCAGGTCGATCTGCTCGACGACGGCAGCTTTGATCTTCCCGCCATCCGCGCCGCCATCTCGGCGAAAACGAAGCTCATCCACATCCAGCGCTCCAAGGGCTACCAGCCGCGTCCGACGCTCTCGGTCGCGCAGATCGGCGAGGCCATCGCTGTCTGCCGCGCGGTCAAGCCCGATGTGACGATCATGGTCGATAACTGCTACGGCGAGTTCGTCGAGACGGTCGAGCCGAGCGACGTCGGTGCGGACATGATCGTCGGCAGCCTCATCAAGAACCCCGGCGGCGGTCTTGCGCCCATCGGCGGCTACATCGCCGGTACGCAAAAGTGCGTGGACCGCTGCGCCTACCGTCTCTCCGCGCCCGGGCTCGGGCAGGAGGTCGGCGCGAACCTCGGGCTGATGCCCTCGCTCTATCAGGGCTTCTTCCTCGCGCCGAACGTCGTCTCCGGCGCGGTCAAGGGCGCGGTGTTCACCGCCGCCGTGTACGAGTCCCTCGGCTTCCGCGTCGTTCCCGCCGCAAGCGAGGAGCGGCACGACATCATCCAATGCGTCGAGCTGAAAAGCCCCGAGGGGATGCTCGCCTTCTGCAAGGGCATCCAGTCCGCCGCACCGGTGGACAGCTATGTGGACCCCGTCCCCGGCGATATGCCCGGCTACGATTCGCAGGTCATCATGGCGGCGGGTGCGTTCGTGCAGGGCAGCTCCATCGAGCTTTCCGCCGACGGCCCCATCCGTCCGCCCTACGCGGTCTACTACCAGGGTGGCCTGACCTGGTACCACGCCAAGCTCGGCGTGCTGCTCTCGCTTCAGAAAATGCTTGACGCAGGGCTGGTCACACTGCCCTGACTCTATATTGTCAGGAGGGTCTTGCTATGCTGATCCGAAGGACTCCCCTCACCAACCGTCATTTCCGGCGCAGACCCCCGCCGGAGACTGTCCGTTTTTTGATCTCAAAATACTGACAGATATAAAGGAGTTTGACAATTCAATATGTGGTTCTGGCTTTCTCTCATCGCGCTGCTCTGCTGGAGCGGCAGCGACCTCTTTTCCAAAATCGGCTGCCGCGACGAGGACGACCGTCTCAGCCATCTCAAGATGGTCATGGCAGTCGGCGTCGTCATGGGTCTGCACGCGGCGTTTGAGATCTTCGTCGGCGGGACGGAGATCAGCTTTTCTATCATCCTCACCTACCTGCCCGTGTCGCTGCTCTACATCGGCTCGATGACGCTCGGCTATCTGGGGCTGCGGTACATTGAGCTGTCCGTCTCGTCGCCCATCTGCAATTCCTCCGGCGCGCTCGTCGCCGTGATGACGCTTGTGTTCCTCGGCGGCGAGGATTATTCCCCGCTTGCCATCTTCGCCGTGCTGCTCGTGTGCGTAGGCGCCATCGGCCTCGGCGTAGTGGACGCGACCGAGGACCCCGAGCTGCGCGCGGCGCGTCAGGCCGAGGGCAACCGCAAGTACGCCAAGAGCTTTCTTGCCCTCGCGCTGCCCGTGGCCTACTGCCTGCTCGACGCGGCGGGCACCTTCGCGGACAACCGCGTGCTCGAAACGCTCGACGAGGGCAGCGCGAACGTCGCCTATGAGCTGACGTTCCTCTTTGCCGCCGTGGTGTGCTTCGTCTACGTCGTGCTGATCCGCAGGGACCGCCTTATTCCCAAAAAGGAAGCGCCGAAGTACCTCGGCGCGGTCTGCGAGACCGCGGGTCAGTTCGCCTACATCTATGCCATCGCGGACACCGAGCACCTTGCCATGTCCGCGCCCATCATCAGCTCCTACTGCGCGGCGAGCGTGCTGTGGAGCCGCCTGTTCCTCAAGGAAAAGCTCTCGTGGAAGCACTACGCGATGATCGCTCTCGTGGTCATCGGCATCGCCATCATGGGCGTGTTCGACTTATAAAGAAAGCAGAAAAGGACGGCCTTGCGCCGTCCTTTTTCTATTCCTCGATGGGCACGTCGATGATGTTCACGCCGCGGCGCAGGGCGTATTCGATGGTGTAGCGCGTGCCGCCGGGCAGACCGTCGTGCACGGCGATGAGCAGGTCGGAATGGTCGACCATGTAGCGGTTGCGCCGCTGCATACACTCGCGCGTATAGCGTTCCTGCACCATCGTCTCATAGTCGCACTGCTCCAGAATCCGGCGGTAGCGCTCGCGCTGCGCCGCGCTCCAGCCGTCCGCCTGCGTCGGGCAGGGGATCGCCGCCTCGAGCGTCACCTCGCTGTGGCGCTCGCGCAGCGCCAGCACCGCCTCGGCGCAGTAGAGGTCGCAGCCCTCCGCCATGCCGCAGATAAAGTGCGTGTAGCCATCCTCCACAGCCCGGGCGATCACCTCACGCAGCCGCGCCCTGAGCCGCAGGCAGCGCTCGTCGCTCTCATCCGTCCCCCACGGCAGCTTCGCCGGGCGGTGGCCCGTGAAGCAGCAGCTCACCGGTTTTCCACGCACACGCATTCCTCCCCTCGTTGTTTATCCTTTATTATAGAACATTCGTTTTTATTTGTAAAGTGTTGTTTTTCCTCTTGCATTTTTTCCAGCACTGTGCTATGCTTTAGCCAAACTTGAAATACAGGTCTTCGAGGCGGGGTGAAATTCCCCATCGGCGGTATAGTCCGCAAGCGGCATTTTTTGCCGCACGATCCGGTGCGATTCCGGAACCGACGGTCACAGTCCGGATGAGAGAAGATGTGCTGTGCGCTGTTACCACGCAATTCCCTCGCTCTTTTTGCGTCATGCACCTTGGAAGACTCGTTCTTTCAAGGAAAATGAACAAAAGGAGTGTTTTTTCATGTCCGAACCCAACGTCAACGCCATCCCCTCCGCCCGCGCCGCGGGCCGCAGCCGCACGCATAAGGTAACGGTCACCGCCATGCTCTCGGCCGTCGCCTTTGTGCTCATGTTCATCGAATTTCCCATCCCCGCGCTCATCCCCGCCTTCGTCAAGCTCGACATCTCCGACCTTCCCGAGCTGCTCGCCGCGTTTTCGCTCGGCCCCGTCTACGGCGTGGTGGTGGCCTTTCTGAAGAACCTGCTCTTCGCCGTGCTGCACGGCACCTCGTCCGCCTACGTCGGCGAGCTGTTCAACTTCCTCATGGGGTCGGTGTTCGCCTTCTCCGCCGGCTTTGTCTATCAGCGCAACAAGTCCCGTCGGGGCGCGCTGCTCGGCGCGGTCATCGGCACGCTGCTCATGGCGACGCTCTCCGTTCCGCTGAACTACTTCGTGGTCTACCCTGCCTACGTCGTGTGCTATCACCTGCCGCTCGAGACCATCATCGGGATGTATCAGGCCATCCGTCCCTCGGTCGACGGTCTGCTCGAATGTCTGCTCGTGTTCAATATGCCCTTCACATTTTTCAAGGGCCTGCTCGACGTGGCGCTGTGCTTTTTGATCTACAAGCCGCTCTCCCCCCTGCTGCACAAGTAAAAAGGCTCTCTCGGAGCGGTCTGCCAAGGCAGGCCGCCCTTTTTATGCAAACAGCCGAAAATTTGTAAAAATTTTGTGCAGAACGTTGGGTATCTGCAATATTGACGATTTGCTCCCGCAAGACTATAATTCACTCATTCAATCCAATAAAGCGAAATGCAACGATCGAGACAAGTACCATGCGTCATTCGGTCACAGCGAGTCGGGGACAGTGGGAGCCCGATACACAGAGGCCATGCGAATAACACTCGGGAGCAGCAATCTGAACGGCTTCGGCCCGGTAGGAAAGACGCGGCGTGCGGCGTTAAGGCACAGGGGTTTGTTGGAACCCCGCAAAGGGGCCGGTCCTTGGATCGGCAAATTAGGTGGCACCACGGATACGCAGCGATTCGTCCTAAAATTTACAGGACGTCGCTGCTTTATTTTATTCGGAGGTGCTTTTTATGTGCGCTATCATCGGTTTTGATTCCCCCACCCTGACGGAGCAGGAGATCCGTCCTTACTTTGACCGCACCATTTCCCGCGGTCCCGACATGAGCCGAATGGAAAAGGCCGGCCGCGGTATGCTCGGCTTCCACCGCCTTGCCATCATGGGCCTGCACGAGGAGGGGATGCAGCCCTTCCACCTCGGCGGCGACATGGCGGTTTGCAACGGCGAGCTGTACGGCTTCCGTCCGCTCAAAAAGGAGCTGGAGGCCAAGGGCTACACCTTCGCGTCCGAGTCCGACTGCGAGCTCATTCTCCCCCTCTACCGCGAGTACGGCGTGGAGATGTTCGCCAAGCTCGATGCCGAGTTTGCCATGATCATTTATGACGCCAAGACCGACCGCCTCGTCGCCGCGCGCGACCCCATCGGCATCCGCCCGCTCTTCTACGGCTATCTCGCCGACGGCGGCATCCTCTTCGCCAGCGAGGCGAAGAACCTCGTCGGTCTGTGCGAGCGCATCATGCCCTTCCCGCCGGGCCACTACTACGCCGACGGCAAATTCGTCCGCTACGCCGACCTCACCACGGTGACGGAATACTCCAAGGACGATCTGGACACGGTGTGCAAAAAGATCCGTGAGAAGCTCATCGCGGGCGTGGAAAAGCGGCTCGACGCCGACGCGCCGCTCGGCTTCCTGCTCTCCGGCGGACTGGATTCCAGCCTTGTCTGCGCCATCTCCGCCAAGCTCCTCGG